>Ga0206851_1098_pt1 | contig 25775 bp, 16 predicted proteins | sample Alteio_BWOrgCont_13_FD_152904 | JGI IMG/M metagenome (GOLD analysis project Ga0206851, IMG submission 152904) | Enriched cells from forest soil in Barre Woods Harvard Forest LTER site, Petersham, Massachusetts, United States -... | ecosystem: Environmental > Terrestrial > Soil > Temperate forest >... | reverse complement strand
TGTCGCGCTTCTTGCCGCGCTTCCTGGTTGTTTTCGAGTTTGGATTGTGCTTGAAGCAGACAGGAACAAAGAAGTAAAAACGTACTGAATCGAAAACTGAATTTGTGCATTTTAAAGATTTGTTTACAGCGTATGCTATGAGTTATTTCTTCACTGTTCATTCCTTATTGAAACAAATACAACCGGGGCATAAAAGTATGAAAAATGCGGTTGTTCAGTTTGGGAACATAGACGGTCTATTAAATATTATCCGGGTTATCGGTGGTGATGCTGTTGAGGTCGACGTTGTTCTCAATCAGGTAATCAATGGCAGCGCCTTTATCGGATGAAGCTTCGGTGTTTTCGGCAGGCTTGCTTTTTGACGAAACATGCTCCAGAACCACAGCTTCATCGATGCCATAAAGCTCCAGGTTATCGATCACCTCTTTTTTATCGGTGTCGTTCAGCGCTGTCTCATTGAGTGCGACATTCGAAAGGGGGGAGTACCCGGCATCCGGGGGAGCTATAATCCTCAGTGTGATCAGCAGCAGACAAGCCGCAGCAAGGGATACGGGCATCCAGTAGTTACTGACAACCATGTGCCTGATCTTGCCAAAACGGGTCTGGATCTGTATAGGTTCATTGATTTTATCAAGTATCTGTGCCGAAAGTTGTTCGAAATAACCCGATGGAACCGCAAACGGAACTTCCTTCCTCATTTCAAGTTTTTCGAGGATCACGGCATTTTCTATTTCGCTTGCCAGTTCATCGAAATAGGTTTCGGATGGTGAAGCGTTTACCTGGTTGACGGTGATGCCGAGAGCAGTATGAATATTGATCTGAGAAAGAATCTGGACGGAGAGTTCATCAAAGTACCCGTCTGGAACCGGAAAAGACTCTTTTTTGTCCAGTTTTGCCAGTAAAGCTGAAGTTTCTTCTATTTCCTGATCCGCGATTTTGTCCAAAATACGGCTGGAAAGACCTTCAAAATAGTCTTTTGGGACCAGAAACCCCAAATCCTGCGCCGTTCTGGGTACAGCATCAAAGGGGTTGTTTAAATCCTCAGAATCAGCGTTTATGGAATTGATATCGGTCATTTGTTCTTGGATACGGCAAAGGATCAAAGGTTTAAGTCATCTTCAGAAAATCTTCATCAATTCGTCATAATTGCCCTGTTTGGTAGTGCAAATAATTGATTTTGAATGAGTACAGCATCAAAACCACGTTCGTCAGCCTTTTTCCTGTTCCCGGGTAACGAGGGCTTCTATCTTTTTCACGGCAATGTGATAAGACGCTTTTAATGCACCTACCGAAGTGCCAAGCACCTGGCTCATTTCTTCGTATTTCATTTCATCAAAATACTTCATGTTGAATACCAGTCTTTGTTTTTCGGGCAAGGTGAGGATGGCTTTCTGCAGTTTCTTCTGAATTTCATCACCGGTAAAGAAATTGTCATCGATCATGGTCTTGTGCAGGGCATACGACACATCTTCGAACGGGATATTGAGATTTGCCTTTTTTTGTTTCAGAAAGGTGAAGCTTTCGTTTGTTGCAATGCGATAGAGCCAGGTAAATAGCTGCGAATCTTCCTTAAATCCGGGAAGCCCTTTCCAGGCTTTGATGAAGGTGTTTTGGGTTACATCGTCGGCATCATCGTGATCCACCACCAGGCGGCGGACATGCCAATAAACACGACGCTGGTATTTCTCGACAATCTGCTTGAATGCAAGATGACTGGTACGCTCGTCTCTGAATTGTTCAAGAAGTTCTTTGTCTGCTGAATCGGTCATGGGGTTGACGGAAGTCTTTGTTGGGTCTTGTCTTTATAACTCACTCTATGCACGCTTTGCGAGGGTGATGTTTTTTTCTTTTTTCTTCACTCAGGCTGTAACGGTTTGTTTTCTTCTGATAACCGTTTCAGCTGCTTTTACGATATGTGCAGCATCCAGGCCGTATTTGGTCATGAGTTGTTCGGGTGTTCCGCTTTCTCCGAAGCTGTCTTTTACAGCTATCATTTCCAGGGGTGAAGGCAGCTTGCGGCTGAGTAATTGTGCGATACTGTCTCCCAGTCCTCCATTCATCTGATGTTCTTCGGCGCTGATTGCACAACGGGTTTTTGATACCGAAGCCAGGATGGCAGCATCATCCAGGGGTTTAATGGTATGTATATTGATGACCTCGGCAGAAATACCTTTTGCGGCAAGCATTTCAGCGGCCTCAAGGGCCTGCCACACCAGGTGTCCGGTGGCAAAGATGCTCACGTCGGCGCCTTCCTGCATGAGGATCGCTTTTCCGATAATAAATTGCTGATCGGCAGGGGTAAAATTCGGCACTACCGGTCTTCCGAAACGGAGGTAAACAGGGCCTTCGAGCGCGGCAATGGCAATGGTGGCAGCCTTGGTCTGGTTATAATCACAGGGGTTGATCACCGTCATATGGGGAAGCATTTTCATGAGCCCGATGTCTTCCAGGATCTGGTGTGTGGCCCCATCTTCACCCAGTGTAAGCCCGGCATGCGAAGCACATATTTTTACGTTCTTGCCCGAATACGCAATAGATTGGCGGATCTGGTCATACACGCGTCCGGTCGAGAAATTGGCAAAGGTTCCGGTAAAGGGAATCTTTCCTCCGATGGTCATTCCTGCAGCGAGGCCCATCATATTGGCTTCGGCAATACCAACCTGGAAAAAGCGGTCGGGGAATTCTTTTTGAAACGCATCCATCTTCAATGAACCTGTGAGATCGGCACACAGGGCTACGACTTTAGGGTTAGTCTTTCCAAGCTCTAAAAGCCCGGCTCCGAAACCCGAACGGGTATCTTTTTTATCAGTAAAGGTGTGCTTCATGTGTTTGGAATAAGACAAATAAGTTTGACGAATTTACAAATGTTCGGTGGATGCATGTCAATAAAGTTTTACCGAGGTCGAAACCCCGCTTTCGATCTTAAATCTCCGTTCAACGGTATTATCTGATTTGCGTAAGATCTTTGAGCGGAATTCTGCCCTGTAATTGCCCGGTTGCAGGATAACTGTTTCCTGTGTCAGTTGGTCTTTGAGGTTACAAACCCAAATGAGTTTCTTCCCATCTTCGAGATAAACACTGCCCGATCCTTCCCCCTGTTTAGTCAGCGCAAGGATCCCGGCCTGGGGAATGGTGATGGTGGTTGTTTTACTTTGAGTGATGTCTACTCCGGTCCGGATGATGCGGGGCAGAGTAAGTATTTCGACATCGTATTTGCCTGCAATGAAATTCTCGGTCTGGGTAAAATCCTGCACATGCAGGGTGGTTTTCTGGTCTTTTTGACGGATGACGGCCTGGAGTGATTTATACGTATTGGCGCCGTCAATCTTCAACGCAAGTGTTCCCTGAGGCGCGTCCAAGGAGATGATATTGTGTTTTCCCTGTTTCAGGACGACCCCTGTTTTTTCGACCGGAGGGATAGTATGCACCACCAGACGGTATGAAATGGCCGGATTGATGTTGATCGTATCCGGGTTTCCGCGGTGATTGATGGTATGCACGTAGTTGTATTTTAGTTCTCCGGTTTGCTGATCGTAGAAGGTCATATCTACGTCTGTCTCCGAGGGCTTTTTGTTGATGTCAAGCAGGTTAACTTGTACGGTGGTGAGGTTGATGGCTTCGTTTACGACCATATTCAAGACGGTTGTAAATGTGCTCTCACTGGTGATGTCATAAAATTTCCCGATACAACCCATGAGATCTGCAAACATGTTTCCGAGACCAATGCCCAGAACGAAAGGTTTGAGGACGATTCCTTTTTGCTGCAACAGGAGTGAAACAGCGCAGGGGTCGCCGTTGCATTCTTCCACCCCGTCGGTAATGAGCACGATTACATTTCGTCCATAGCTTGACGGGAAATCATTCGCGGCTTCGCCCAGTGAATACGCTATTGGCGTGGTACCGGTAGGCACAATTCTTCGTATCCGGGCTTTCAGTAAGGGGACGTTTTTTGCTGCCGTGGCAAACGGGACTTCGAGCTTGGTGTCCTTGCAATCAACCGTGGGCCGTAAAGGGCTTTGGTGTCCGAAACAACGCAGTGCAATTTCCAAATTCGGAATGTTACGGAGCGTATCCATGAACTCGCAAAGCAAGGTTTTTGCAATTTCAATCTTTGTCCCGCTCTGCCATTGATCGTACATGCTAAAACTGGCATCGAAGATAAAGAGGATGCGGGTGGGCTCGCCAGACTGGGCATGGAGAGAAGAAAAAGAACCTGTCAACAGAAAGAGACCGGAGAAGAGCGAGAAGATTTTTTTTCGGATGCTGATGTAAGTTGTATTTTTTGTCATTGCAACGAGGTTGCCTGGGTGGTTACCTTCGGGGCATTGCGGATGCCCCCTGTCTCTCGACTTCTCCCTATTCCTCTCTCTTGCAGCGGGAATGTGCGGAGTGGGTTATGAAAGATGCTCTTCATGCCAGAGATACATTAATAATCTCCAACTGTTTCGGGCAATTGGGCAAGGGCCTTTGCAAGTTGTTCATCGTTTGGAGCCGTACCATGCCATTTGTGGGTGCCCATCATGAAATCAACTCCTTGTCCCATAGCCGTTGTCATCAGTATCATCACCGGTTTTCCTTTTCCGCAATGTTCTTTTGCTTTTTGAAGGGTAGCAATTACATTGCTGATATCGGCTCCGTTCATGGAAAGCACATCCCATCCAAACGCCAGCCATTTGGCGTGAAGATCGCCCAGGGAGCAGACGCTTTCGGTAGAGCCGTCGATTTGTTGTCCGTTTACATCAATCGTTGAAATGATGTTATCCACTTTTTTAGCAGCAGCATACATGGCAGCTTCCCAGATCTGGCCTTCCTGCATCTCTCCGTCGCCATGTAGGCTGTATACAAAACGGTCGTCTTTGTTTAGTTTCTTTGCCACAGCTGCGCCGAGGGCAACAGACATGCCTTGACCCAGTGAACCCGAGGCAACCCGTACACCGGGAAGGCCTTCGTGCGTAGTAGGGTGTCCTTGTAAACGAGTGTTTAGTTTACGAAAAGTTGACAATTCCTTTACTTCGAAATACCCGGAACGGGCCAGAGCACTATAAAATACGGGGGATATATGTCCGTTCGAAAGAAAAAACAGATCTTCGCCGATGCCATCCATGCTGAATTTGGCCGGATTGTGTTTGAGTGTATGGAAATAAAGTGCAACAAAGTATTCAGTACAGCCCAGTGAACCACCGGGATGCCCCGAATTGACAGCATGAACCATGCGTACGATATCGCGGCGTACCTGGCTGCAAATATTTTCTAAGTCTTTGATTTCGGGCATCTTACTTTGAATTAATTTTTTTCGATAGAATGTTTTCAAAAGTAAATGTTTTTAACAAGGCCCCCGGTAATGTTCATAACATTCACAGACCTGTTGAAAACTCTGTTTTTATTAGGCTTCCGTTGATTTTTAGAACCTGCATCAAATGGTATCTTTGCGGCTTGTGAAAAAAGGGAGGTGTGGCTGCCCTGTCTATCGTAATTCATGCCCCGGATCATCAGAATCAACTAAATCGCAAGAATCATCGTTATGGCATTAAAGTGTGGAATTGTAGGATTACCGAATGTGGGCAAATCGACCCTGTTTAACTGCCTGTCGAATGCAAAAGCCCAGGCAGCCAATTTTCCTTTTTGTACCATCGAACCCAATCTGGGTGTCATTACCGTGCCAGACGACCGGCTTGAGAAACTGGAGACCCTCGTCAAACCCGAACGGGTTGTGCCCACAACGGTTGAAATTGTTGATATCGCGGGTCTGGTAAAAGGCGCGAGCAAAGGCGAAGGATTGGGGAATAAATTCCTTGCCAATATCCGTGAAACGAATGCAATACTCCACGTACTCCGTTGTTTTGACGATCCAAACGTGGTGCACGTAGATGGTTCTGTAAATCCGGTACGTGACAAAGAAATTATCGATACCGAACTCCAGCTTAAAGACCTTGAAACCATTGATGCAAAAATAAGACGGGTCGAAAAACTCGCGAAGACCGATAAGGACGCCAAGAAAGCATTCGAGATACTGAGCCAGATCAAGGTTGTTCTGGAACAAGGCAAATCAGCCCGGGCAGTGCAGATTTCGGAAGAAGACAAGATTCATATTGCCGATTGTCACCTGCTTACCATCAAGCCGGTGATGTATGTCTGCAATGTTGACACCGCATCCGTGAACACGGGTAATCTGTATGTGGATGCCGTAAAAGCAGCCGTAAAAGACGAAGGCGCCGAGGTAGTTGTGATTACCGCACAGATGGAAGCCGAAATTTCAGAGATGGAAACCTACGAAGAACGCCAGTTGTTCCTGGCCGATATTGGTCTGCAAGAGCCTGGTGTAACCAAACTCATCAAGGCAGCTTACCGTTTACTCGATCTTCAAACGTATTTCACCGCCGGTGTAAAAGAAGTGAGGGCGTGGACCATCACCCGTGGGATGACCGCCCCTCAGGCAGCATCGGTGATTCATACCGATTTTGAAAAAGGATTTATTAAAGCCGAAGTTATCAAATACAACGATTTTATTTCCCTCGGCTCGGAAGCGGCTTGCAGGGATGCAGGTAAACTGAGCATTGAAGGTAAAGAGTATATCGTTGCCGATGGAGATCTGATGCATTTCAGGTTTAACGTTTAGTTCCTTGTTTTCAGTTTCCTCACTTTAAACACGATAATGGGAAATAGAATATTAGCAGTAGTACTAGGTTCGTTCGCAGCGATGTTCATTGTTGGCGGTCTTGAACAACTTGTTCCTCTGCTATACCCGGTCCCCGCGCATATCGAACCCATGAGTAAGGAAGCCGTTGAGGATATGATCAAGGGCATGCCTGCCGGAGCTTTTTGTTGTCTGCTCACAGCGTACGCTTTCGGCACGTTTACCGGCGCTTTTTTAGGAGGACTCATTTCCAGGAAAAACAGGATGCAGGTTAGTCTATTTGTTGGAACAATCATATTAGCGGGAGGCATTGTTAATTTCACAATGCTCAAACATCCGCTCTGGTTTGTAGTTGTTTCATTGATCATTTATCTTCCCTCCGCCTACTTGGGGGGAATGCTTGCCGAGCAGATCGGGAAGAAAAGGACAGTGCCTGTTCCTGATGAGGGGAATCGGGGAAATCAACTGGACAGTCCAATTTAATAACAGGTATCGCAGGAATAAAAGGGTAGCCGGCTCAATAACGGGAAAGCACTGAATTTTTAGTTAAAATATCAGAACGAAAAAAGATGGCAGAATCAAAGTATAACGAAGACAGTATTAAATCGCTCGACTGGAAGGAACACATCCGGCTTCGTCCGGGTATGTATATCGGAAAACTGGGTGATGGGTCGTCGCAAGACGATGGGATTTATGTCATGGTCAAGGAAGTGATGGACAACTCGATCGACGAATTTGTGATGGGGGCTGGAAAACAAATAGACATTACCATCAATAATGGTGAAGTGACCGTGCGCGATTTTGGGCGTGGAATTCCACTGGGTAAGGTGGTGGATGTTGTTTCCAAAATAAATACCGGGGCTAAATACGATTCTGAAGCCTTCAAGAAATCAGTGGGTCTGAATGGAGTAGGGACCAAGGCTGTAAATGCGTTGGCCAGTTATTTTAAAGTAGCGTCAATCCGGGAAGGGAAAATTAAAACGGTTGAATTCTGTAGGGGTGAAATTACAAAAGAACATAAACTCGCCGACAGTAACGAGAAATCGGGTACGCTGGTGACCTTCATCCCTGACGACAGGATCTTCCCTAAATGTCAGTTCTTGAGTGAATATGTGGAGCGCATGGTGCGCAACTATGCTTACCTCAATACCGGTCTCACCCTTAATTTTAACGGAGCAGTTTACAAAAGTGAAAATGGACTGAAAGATTTGCTTCAGGAAAATCTGAGCGGGGAAATCCTGTATCCCATTATACACCTTAAAGGGAACGATATAGAGTTGGCAATGACGCATAGTTATGCACAATACGGCGAAGAATATTACTCGTTCGTAAATGGTCAGCATACTACTCAGGGCGGTACTCACCAGGCTTCATTCAGGGAGGCTGTGGTGAAAACCATCCGGGAGTTTTATAAAAAGGATTTCGAAGCGGTGGATATACGGACCTCTATCATCGCTGCAATCAGTATCAAGGTGCAGGAGCCCGTATTTGAATCGCAGACCAAAACCAAACTCGGATCCCAGGATATTGGGCCCAGCGGCCCTTCCATCAAGAGTTTTATCAATGATTTCATCAAAAGCCAGCTGGATAATTATTTGCACAAGAATCCAGATGTTGCGCAGATTCTGCTTACCAAGATTACACAAAGCGAACGCGAACGCAAAGAACTGAGCGGCATCCAGAAACTGGCCAGGGAACGTGCCAAAAAATCAAGCGTACACAACCGCAAACTGCGCGATTGCCGTACTCATTATACGGATAAGGCTGAACGTAGATTGGAGACCACTCTTTTTATCTGTGAGGGTGATTCGGCCAGTGGTTCCTTGACCAAGACCAGGGATGTAAACACTCAGGCCGTATTCAGTCTAAAGGGAAAACCACTCAATGCATTTGGTCTCACCAAAAAGATCGTATACGAAAATGAGGAATTCAACCTCCTGCAGGCGGCGCTTGATATAGAGGAGAGTCTCGAGAATTTGCGTTACAACAACATTGTGCTTGCCACCGATGCCGATGTGGATGGTATGCACATCCGGTTGTTGTTGCTCACATTCTTCCTGCAATTCTTTCCTGATCTGGTGAAGAATGGGCATGTATACATCCTCCAGACCCCGCTCTTCCGCGTACGGAATAAGAAGGAAACGATTTATTGTTATTCGGATGAAGAACGCCGGCGTGCTATTGCTAAGCTGGGGGCAAAGCCGGAGATTACCCGATTTAAAGGTTTGGGCGAAATTTCGCCCGATGAGTTTAAACATTTTATCGGCAAAGACATTCGTCTTGACCCCGTCATTGTAGGAAAGGAGGGTTCCATCGGCGGCATCCTGAGCTATTTTATGGGAAAGAACACCCAGGAGCGTCAGGATTTCATCATTGAAAACCTGAAGGTCGAAAAAGACCTGGTTGAAGAAGCGGTGTAGGAATGATTGATTTTGTTGAACTATGAACAAGAGGAACCAATGAGCGATAAAAAAGGATTATTCGAACCATTCGATTCAAGCAGCAATGATCATAACATCACGCACCTGAGTGGAATGTATAAAAACTGGTTTTTGGATTACGCATCGTATGTGATCCTCGAACGTGCAGTGCCTGCCATTGAAGACGGGATGAAACCGGTTCACCGCCGCATCCTTCATTCGATGTGGGAAATGGAAGACGGCCGATATAATAAGGTAGCGAACGTCATCGGAAATACCATGAAATATCACCCCCATGGGGATGCATCTATTGGCGATGCCATGGTGCAGATCGGCCAGAAAGACCTCCTCATTGATATGCAAGGGAACTGGGGTAATATTTTTACGGGCGACTCCGCTGCCGCTCCCCGATACATTGAAGCCCGCCTTTCTAAATTTGCGCTTGATGTCGTCTTCAATCCAAAGACCACCACCTGGCAAAGCAGTTATGATGGCAGAAATAAAGAGCCTGTTACACTTCCGGTGAAATTTCCATTGCTCTTGGCGATGGGGGTTGAAGGAATCGCCGTGGGGCTGGCCTGTAAAATTCTCCCGCATAATTTTTGTGAGCTGATTGATGGCTCCATTGCCATCCTTCGAGGACGTAAAGCCGAAATCGTTCCCGACTTCCCTACTGGTGGTCTTGCCGATTTTTCGAACTACAATGATGGATTACGGGGTGGAAGAATACGCGTACGTGCCCGGATCGGGATGTACGATAAGAAAACCCTTGTCATCAGCGAAATACCCTTTAGTACGACTACCAGCTCGCTCATCGAAAGCATCCTGAATGCTAACGAGAAAGGAAAAATCAAAGTCCGTAAGGTGGAAGACAATACGGCTGAAAATGTCGAAATTCTTGTTCACCTGGCGGTTGGCTCTGATCCGGATAAGACTATTGATGCCCTCTACGCATTCACCGATTGTGAGCTTTCGATATCGCCCAATGCCGGCGTAATCGAAAACGACCGTCCCCGTTTTGTTGGCGTCAACGAGATGCTTAAAATCTCCACACACAAGACCCTGGAGCAGTTAAAACGAGAACTGGAACTTGAGCTGCATGAGCTTCAGGAAAAATGGCATTTCGCTTCGCTTGAAAAGATTTTCATCAAAGAAGAAATGTATATCGATTTCAAAAAATACAGCGATCGTGAAACGTTGTATCAGTACCTCTACGAACGGTTTAGGCCATTCAAAAAGAAATTCCTTCGGGAGGTGCAGGACGAGGATCTTCAGAAACTTACCCAGATCCCGATGATCCGCATTACCCGGTTCGACAGCATTAAGGCAGATGACCTGTTAAAAGAACTGGATCTGAAAATAGAACAGGTGAAACATCATCTGATCAACCTCACCGATTATGCCGTTGAATTCTTCAAAGACCTGAAAAAGAAATATGGAACAGGACGGGAACGGAAGACAGAAATAAAATCGTTTGAGAATATTGTTGCTTCAAGGGTTGTAATCGCGAACGAGAAACTCTATGTAAACCGGGAAGAAGGCTTTGCCGGTTATGGTCTCAAGAAAGATGAGTTTGTGAGCGATTGTTCGGATATTGACGACCTGATTGTATTCAGGAAGGATGGTACCATGGTTGTGAGTAAGGTGCAGGACAAGGCCTTTGTCGGTAAAGACCTTTTGCACATTGCCATTTTCAAAAAGAATGATGAGCGTACAACCTATAACCTGATCTACCGCGATGGGCCCAAAGGTGCGGTACTGATGAAACGTTTTAATGTGACCGGGATTACGCGCGACAAGCCTTATGACTTATGTAAAGGAACGGCCGGTTCTGAAATACTCTATTTTTCTGCCAACCCCAATGGTGAGGCCGAGCGAGTTACTGTATTCCTCAAACCGGCAGTAGCGCTTCGCAAACTACAGTTCGATCTGGACTTCAGCGAACTGGCCATTAAATCCCGCAGCTCCATGGGTAATATGGTTACCCGTAACCCCGTGAAGAAAGTGGTGATCAAGGAGAAAGGGATGTCCACTCTGGGCGCTCATAAAGTATGGTTTGATGAAGCGGTTCGGAGAATCAACTACGATGTGAAAGGAACTTATCTCGGTGAGTTTATGGTGGAGGATAAAATACTGGTGGTGACCACCAGTGGTTATTATTCACTCAAAGCCGTTGAACTGACAGCCCATTTTGACGATGATATCATCCTGATGGAGAAATTTGATCCGGCAAAAATCCTGACCGCCGTTTATTGGGATGGTGAAAGTAAACTGCATTTTGTAAAACGATTCGCTCTTGATGCATCCAGTACACGCGTACATTTTATCACCGAAAATCCGGAGAGCCGGGTGGAGTTGGTGTCGCTTGAAACAGCGCCTGTTATCAATCTGCAGTTTGCTAAGATCAAGGGGTTTGCGCCGAAAGATGAAAAGGTAAAGCTGGCCGATTTTATTGAGGTCAGAAATATAAAGGCCAAAGGAAATAAGCTTAGCCCAAACAAAATAAAAGATGTAAGCCCGGTGGAAACGGCAGAAAGTAAAAAAAAAACAATAGCGATACCCCGTGAAGAAATAGAATTTGAAAACACAAGCATATCACCAGTGGAAGCGATGCGTCTGGCCGCAAAAAAAAAAGCGGAATTCGAAGAAAAACATAAAGACCTGGATAAGCCCAACCAGCTAAATTTGTTTTGAAAGGAGACCTTTTACCGCATGGAATGGATACGTGATCAGCAGTTGTCATTCAAGTGCGTAATGCCGGAACCCCAGGTGTCGTGATACGCTTCTTCTGGAGAATTGCCGGATGAGTACACTTTGGAGTCTTCACGAATCTTTAAAAACCAAGAGATCTTAAACAGTATTCGCAATGACAAAAACAGCGCTTCTATTCGGTTCAACAGGCATGATAGGAAGCTATTTGCTGGAAGAATTATTACGCAACCCCGAATATGATAGTGTGAAAATATTTGTGCGAAAATCGCTTTCGTTGCAGCATACCAAGCTGAAGCAGATCATCACCGATTTTCATTCACTCGACCGCATTTCAAGTGAAATGAATGGAGATGTAATTTTTTCCTGTCTTGGCACTACCGTGAAAAATACACCTTCCAAGGAAGGACGTCGGTTTATTGATTATGAAATTCCGGTTCAGCTTGCGGCAATCGCTCATACTAACAAGATTCCGTGTATGATGGTGGTATCTTCTGTTGGCGCTTCGGCCGACAGCTCTAATTTTTATCTGCGTATCAAGGGAGAAATGGAAGCCGCTGTGTCAAAATCGGGGGTGTCTCAGATTGTATTTATGCAACCCTCCTTCCTTCTTGGAAGCCGTAATGAGGTGAGGGCGGGCGAGGGGCTGTGGACCTTTATCAGCAGAATATTCAGCCCTTTGATGTTTGGAAGGATGAGAAAATACAAGCCAATTCATGGGTTGGATGTGGCCAGGACAATGATCCGTCTTGAGGGGAAGCTAAACGGGGTTTCGGTGGTACAGTTTGATGAAATAAAAAAATAGAAATACTAGCAATTCGGTTGATGAATAAATTCGCGGTCTTGTTCTGTCTCATCCTCTCCTTTTGTCCAGGATACTCTTTTTCACAAACAAAAAAGCAAGCTCCTGCCAGGCAGGCTCCTGCCAGGAAAGCTCAGGCATTTATTCTTGCAACACAGGCCCAGGCACAGGCCGATAGCGGGCATGCCGGGAAAGCCGTGAAGCTTCTGCAGCAGGCCATAAAACTAGACCCATCCACTATTGATTATCCCTATGAACTGGCATATGTTTACTCCGCTAACAAGGACTTTACCCTTGCCCAAAGTTATCTGCAGCCCTTAATGTTGAGAAAAGATGTGACGGATCTTATCTATGAGTTGGCAGGTAATTGTTATGAAAACATGCATCAGCCCGAAAAAGCTTCGGATGCATACAGGGCTGGGCTGAAAAAATTCCCTTCCTCCGCAAGGCTTTGTCTGGAATGTGGATTGGCCGAAACATCGAAAAAGGAGTACAACAGGGCCTTGGTTTATTTCGAGATGGGCATCCAGTCTGATCCGGCTTTTGCTTCCAATTATTACTGGGCAGCCAAATTGTTCTGCCACTCAACCGAATCGGTCTGGGGAATGATTTATGGTGAGTTGTTTATTAATATTGAAAGAGGGAGTCCGCGCAGTGCTGAAATCAGCAAGCTTTTGTTTGATACCTATAAGAGTCAGATTAAATTTAGAAAAGACAGTATGTTTACTGTCCATTTCAGCAAAGAGGCGTTGCTCCCTGTAAAGGACACCGCACAGTCTAGAGCTGGCAAGATGTTGTTCGGTGTGGGGGTTTATGAGCCTACACTTGCCATTGCTACGCTAAACGAGGTAAGTATTACGTTGGCATCGCTTAGCCATATCCGTCAGAATTTTGTTAAGGAATATTACAAAAACGGTTTGGATAAGACCTTTCCGAATGCACTCTTTGAGTTCCAGAAACAGGTCCTGGATGCAGGGCAGATGGAAGCCTATACCTACTGGCTTCTGATGGAAGGCGACAGGAAGGAATTTACCGACTGGCACTACCTCAATTCGGCAAAATGGCTTGAATTTGGCGAGTGGTTTAAGGACCATCCGCTGGAACTTGATAAAAAGCGTTGTTTTTACAGAGGGCAGTACTAGGTGATCATTTGCAGGAGTGAAAGCTACGCCCTGTATCCTACAGCTTTTATTGCACGTTGTGTGGGTTGAGCCACTTTCCTTCAATGCGCTGCGCTCTTTTCAAAATCAACATCTTTTGTGGTTAATATCAAGGCTTGATAGTGAGCTCAGGTATCGTCTTCTCGTGAAATACCGCCTTTTAGGTATTGTATTTACTTTTGATCCTCTCTTCCTTTGTCTTGCGGTCTATGGCTCACGGGGTATCCTAAAACCCCGGATACGTAAATGATCCCCTGTGAAAGCAAAAGCATGAAACGTGTGGGATCGATCCTTTGCGTTTTGAGCGCTTTCGGTAGGAGTGTACTTCAGGTCTCTTTTTTTTATAGTCTCAAACAGACGCTAAAGTATGAAGGGATTGAAAGCCATACTAATGAATGAGAGCCATTCTAATTCAGTTAGCGATGAAAAACAACAGCATTCTTTTCTGGAGGACATTTCTCACCCCAAGGTGTTGGGAAAGCAAAAAAGAAAGACTGTTCTGTCTGTCAGTAATCTTCTTGTTCGTGGCCTGTAAGAAAGAGCTCATTACTACTGCACCTGTCCTTCCAATAGTTCAGTTGAAGGTTCAGTTGGGTCAAGATTTGTTCTTTGATAAAAGCCTTTCAAACCCTGTAGGACTTTCCTGTTCCAGTTGTCATGCCCCAGAAACGGCATTCACTGATCTGAATCACAGTATTGTTTCAGAAGGAGCCGTTGACGGGTTGTACGGGAATCGGAATGCACCAAGCATTGCCTATTCCATGTTTACACCGTCTGCCCTGCATTACAGCATACCTGATTCTTCATACAAGGGAGGTTTCTTTTTGGATGGGCGTGTAAATACACTCGTTCAGCAAGCCCAAAAGCCATTTCTGAATGAACTTGAGATGAATAATCCTAACCCTGCAGCCGTCATTTTTAAGTTGAATGCGGTAAGCTATTTTCCTGTATACAGGCAAGTCTATGGCGATGTGACGGATGTGGCCGCTGCGTTTAATAATATTGCCGATGCCATTGCAGCTTACGAAGCTTCAGTTGGATTAACTAACAGGTTTACGTCTAAATATGATTACTATTTAAAAGGACAGGCTTCGCTGACAGTGGAGGAGCTTAGCGGCATGCAGCTGTTCTCTGATACGCTGCGGGGGAAATGCACCAAATGCCATTTGATAAGTCTGGACCCTTCGTGCGGAAAAGCGCTCTTTACTGATTTTACCTACTCAAATGATGGCGTTCCTAAAAACCCAGACAACCCCTATTATACTATTCCATCAGCTTTCAACCCCTCGGGTTCAAATTATGTTGATGTCGGCCTGGGCGATTTTGTCATCAACAGAGCATATAACGGCATGTTCAAGGTTTCAACCTTAAGGAATATTGCAATCACTGCACCCTATTTTCATAATGGATGCTTTAATACGCTTGATGAGGTTGTTCATTTCTACAATATCAGGAATTTACCTGGCTCAGGCTATCCTCCACCCGAAGTGGCATCGAATATAGATACTGTCAATACAGGTAATCTGCACCTGACACCCCAGGAAGAAAAGGATATCGTGAGTTTTTTAAAGACTCTGACCGATGGATATAAATAAACCCAACATGAACAGTAGAAACGCAGTGCCACTACTGTTCAGTGCGTTTGGATTTTGTGCAGTCACGATAGTCATCGGGATGGGTTATCCCGCTACTCCTGAGAGTTGGGGCCCTTTCAGAGCGTTAGCCATCTTCAACTGAAACATGCGGGATAAATGGGAGCGTTCACGAACTCGTATCAGATCAGTTTGCCGTTAATACTGAGAGATAGAAAATGAATAAACGGTGCCTCCCCCTGGTGTGGAATTCAGCACAGCGGCATTGGGTCATAGCCGGAATGCCGGTGGGTTAGTTGTCTGACAGTCTGGTCGGTTAGTTGTCTGCCCGTAATAAAAAAGACCCCGGTGATCATTCGGGGCCTTCCTCGCACATTGTCTTGCAACTCCCTAAAGTGGATCTTCAACAACTCCGATATCTCGCAAATACAAGGTGTGAGAGCCGCAGACAGAACATGTTGAGTGTCCACCGGAGGATTTTCACATTCGCGCTGCGGCCGTAATGCTGAAACGTATCTTGCTCGTTTTATTTTTATTCCTTTACAGACAAAGCTGTCGTTCAAAGCTGACTTGTTTTTTTAAGAGGACAATGCCGGAAAACAACCTCTTGAACCTTGCCCTTTCGATATTTGAGAAATCGCTTATCAAAGATAAAACCAAACTGGATACAACCGACATGCCGATCCTGAATATTTATTAAACGGGTTGCTGGGGCAAGGATCAACCAAAGGACAAGACAAGAGGGATGCTGTCGGATAAACAGTGCTGATAAACAGGTATGCGTTTGTTGTGTCGGATGAAAAATCAGATGACGTTCATTCGAAAGATCCGCTTCTTCATCCATCAAACACCCTTGAATCCGGCACTATTTTAAACAAGAAAAAAAACAAAAAGGCATTCCATCTGGAATTCTTTTTGGTTTTTTAGGATACAGGTAATCAGAACAAGGGGGCAGAAGCGAAGATAAAAAGTTTATGTCTGTGCTTCTTCCCAGGATTAGAACTTAAATTTCACGCCCACGGCTCCAACATAGGGTCCGCCGACAGCAAGACCGGCTTCGGCATTGATGCCAATTAAAGGTGTGAAAAAGTAGGTGAGCCCAATATGTGCCTGCACAGCAAATACGCTGGGAGTGACATTGAGCGATGTCGTGTAATTGGGGAACAGCGTTGGATTTGCATCGGTTGTCATCGAATAGATATTGTATCCAACCCTTAGCCCTGTGTACATTGAAAAGTGCTGCTTGGAGATGAAGTGAAAATCGCCCCTTACCGTCAGTGAAAGACGGGTCCAGTTGTCGGTATTCGAAAACAGGTTGGCTCCTGAATTGTCAGACCATTTAACAGAAAACATTTGATAACCGATTCCGGCGCCTACAGTAAACTTGTTGGCCAGGCCATAATCGAAGATGATATTGTAAAGAGGAGCAAGGCCCCCTCCCTTGGGAGTGGCATCTCCCCCCATGGTATTAACAAAATAGCTGCTGGCATCATACCTTACTACGGTGGCCGACTTTACGGTGTTAAAGCCCACTCCAACGGTCAGCATCATTTTACCTTTAACCCCTTCAGAGCTGCTTTCTTTCCCTTTTTTGAGGATAACCATGCCGTCTGACACAGGGGTGTTGGCGTTGGCAATGCCATCGCCGGCAATCGCATTGAGCGAAAACAGACCGGTAAATACCATGCTTAAAATAGTAGTCGTTCTTTTCATAGGGGGTTTGGTTGATTTTGAGGACAAAGATAACAGGAAATGAAAGCCTGTGAAGAGGAATGAGTGGATGACTGTTTTTGGATGATGAATGGAGGGTTTCAGGGAGTGGATTGCATAAAATGACATTCCAGGCCATTTAAAATAGGACAAGGGGCCACTCCATTTAACTGTTTTTTTGCCAGTCTGAAAGTTCTCCGGAACCAAACAAGCTGATTACGGGATCGGGAAAGAATTGTGAAGGTTCACCTAAACCCTGTTTAACAGGTACGGGCATGCGGGTGGGAGGGCGCTAAAACGGTATTTATTGACGAACCCTTCAAACTAAACTTGTTTTTTAAAAAATACAAATGTAAATTTACGTATTCAATCATTTAATTTCAGGTCTGTCGAGTGTGTTTGTTGATTTGCGTTTAGCAAAATCAGGTCTATGCGAAGAACCATACTTTCCTCCTTTTTGTACTTCCTGCTCTTCATTTCGGGTATTCAGGCCGGGAACAAAGACTCTGTCAGCGCTCCCAAACGAATGGAGCTTCCTTCGATCGGGGCCGGTTTTGGCATGATGAGCTATTATGGCACCGTGGGCAATACCACCAAGGCCCAGGTCGGAACCTTTGCCGCAATTTGTCCGGCCTTTCATTTCACGGCCGAAGAACGGTTGAATGATTTGCTGGCCATTTCTGTGAATGGAGTATTCGGGCATGTCGCAGGCAATAACCACCAGCCTTCGGATAACCAGAATTTTAAAACAAAAGTAAACCAATACGGAGTGGATGCCGTTTTTCCGTTCGACAACGGCATCATCATGAAACGCGGGGCGATGGTTGCTCCGTATATTTCGCTCGGGATTGCCATGATGATGTACCGCCCGTATGCTGATCTGCTTGATAGTCAAGGTAAGCCATACTATTACTGGAGCGATGGGAGCATACGCAATGTCCCTCAGGGAACACCCTCTTCTCAAATCGTAAGCAGGGATTATGTGTATTCGGCTCCTTTGTCGGGTCCTAAAACTACACTGGTCATTCCGTTGGGTTTTGGTTTTCGGTTCAATATGACCGAACACCTGAGCAGCCGCATCAATTTTGCCTATAATTATACACTGGTGAAAGATATTGATGGAAGCTCGGATGCAACCACGAACGATAAATATGTCTATCTCAATGTTTCAGTACACTACCGTTTCGGGAAGGATCCTGTAGAAGTTGATAAGGATGCCAATTATGAAAAGGTAGACTGGACTGCCATTGATAACCTCGATTCAGACGAAGATGGGGTAAAGGATGTGGACGATAAATGCCCGGGAACCCCCTGGGATGTAAAGGTGGACGTACATGGTTGCCCGCTGGATGCAGATGGAGATGGGGTGCCCGATTACCTCGACAAGGAACCCAATACCAAGAAAGGTGCAAAAGTGGATGTCAATGGGGTGGCGCTTAACTATAAACAGATAGCCGCTAATCAAAAGGTGATAGCACGGTATGATTCAATCTACCTGGCCCGGAGTAATAGTTTCAACGCGGCCCCTTCGATGGACAAGCTGAATGAAGTCGAAAAATCGATAGGCTCTCAACCGAATACGAATCACGTACACAAACCCCTGCCCGATGAGTTTAAAGACCTGGATAAAAATGAGGACGGTTTTATCTCTGCAAAGGAAGTAGCCAGCGCGATTGATGGTTTTTTCAGCGGTGAAAATTCATTGACTGTGGATAAGATAAACCGGCTCATTGATTTCTTCTTCGAGCAATAAAAAGCGGCCTCTCTTTTGTCGGTATCAACTCCTTCTTTCTCCCTGTTTCTTTTTCCCCGATTCTTACGCTCGTCTCCGTTTAATGTCCCCAAAGGCAGATTAATTCCTGGATGAGGTGTAATATCATCTGAAGAGTCGGTTACACTCTACAGCCTGCAACCAGGACCCTCGTTTCCAGGATTTCCGGGGTTGATCATCTGAAATTTTCAGGATTCCCCCCCTTCTTCCAGAAAACCATTGGCTCAGACAGGTAGTATCTGCCTCATCTTTAGCTATCTGTGTTCCACTTATGCGCTCAGCGGAGGATGTCTTCCGGTATCGGTTCCTTCCAGAACCTGGCATTTTGTCATACCCTTCACCCCGCCAAACCCCCTCCTCGCATCATACTAATTTCCGACTCCTGCTAATTTTTGCACTATTAATTTTCAACAAATATCTATTAATGTATTGACATTGTATATATTTAGATATATATTTATATCATTGATTGTCGGATATCATATCGTAATTGATAACATCAATCTTTGAAACTCAGCACATTGTATCTAAACAAGGGTGATAATAGGGAGAATTAGGAATATAAATTGGAGCGATCTGGGTTTGTTTGGGACTATAAGTAATATGAAATTTCGACAACTAAAATTTAATGACAGGATCTGCTCAACCTGCGTCGCTCAAACTCCGGCCAACGCATATTGACACACAGACTCGCACGGTGAGACAGGATTGAATAATGATATATAGTTTAACCCGAAAGTGAAGATTCCGGGGCTTACGAAGGACCTACGTTGATTGAAGCTTTTAGAAGTACTACAAAGTAATCCATCTAATTCCTGGCCTATGAAGAGCAAAGCTACCACCCGTCACAGCTTTCGGCTGTCTTGTTTCACATTTTTGTTGGTTCTCTTTGTTCTCCCGGCCGTGGCCCAAAACCGGCTGAGCGGTACCGCACTCGAAACGCTTTGGCAAACAAGCGAGCAACAATGGAAGCAGGAAATAACCCAGGCCACAAACACCAACGCCGCCAGCATTGCCCTGTTCCTGGAAGAGAACAATCTGTTATACCTCAAAGACCGGGGAGCATTCTTTGAGGGCGCCAGGAAGGGCGCCATCACAGCCGCAAACGCGAATGCCTTTTTTGATGCCTTGAAGCTGAATTACCTGCCCCTATACCTCAACTTTATCAACACCGAGCTGGCAGATCTGCAAAGCGGCCGAAAGCTGATCAACAACGATGACAGTCAAAACAGGATAACCCATTCGCCCTGTAATCCGGCCTGCGACAACATCAACTTTCAGACTCATACCTTCGCTGCATGGAGCGCCTATTATGCTGTCAACAGCAGTTCTACAAGCTCCTATCTCATCACGGCGGTGACCGGAGGCCCGGCCGGATCGGTGACAAAGACCGGAGGGCCTGACCCGAACACTGGCGGAAGCTATCAGGACAGTCTGATCCTGGCCGGGGGCACCGATCCCATAGCCGGTGGGCTTATTTCGCTCACCCCTCCGCTTGGCGGAGTATGCGCGCGTGTAGGCGATGGGGCTAAACCGGGTTATGGGGTGGGTATCTTGCAGCAATCGTTTATGATTACCAGCGCAAACCCTATCCTTACGGTTCAGTTTGCTGTCGTGCTCGAGAATCCTGCGCATGTGGCCACCCAGCAGCCATTTTTTAAGATGTCTGTACTGGATGCTTCGGGTAATCCGATCACTTCCTGCGGGCAATATTTTGTCGTGGCCAGTGCAGGTCTTCCCGGTTTCAAAGGCATTTACTATCAAACAAACGCTGATACTGTTTATTGTAAACCCTGGACAACCGCATTTGTTCCCATGAATGCATACATTGGTCAATGCGTGACTGTAAAATTCGAAGCGGCCGATTGCGCCCAGGGCGCCCACCTGGGCTATGCCTACGTAGCCTGTGCCTGTACAAATCTGAATATCACCTCTTCCTCTCCCTTGTTTTGTACCGGTATGAATTATGTGACCTTAACCGGCCCTCCGGGTTTGGCAAGCTATAAATGGATTGGGCCCTGTATCCCAGGCCCTACCACCACCCAGTCTATACGCATTACCTGCGGTGGCAATTACAGCCTGATCGGGGCAAGCTCGGCTGGGGCATCCTGTCTGGACACCTTTAAAATAGTTGTGCCTTCCTCCCCAAACTCTCCGGCCCCGGTACCCTCGTTTACTGCTACGCAGGTTTGTGCCGGTAACCCGACTCAGTTCACCAACACTTCTACACCTCTTTCGGGGCCCCTGGTGTCATTCGATTGGGATTTTTATAACTCCGGCACTTTTAACGATACAATCACCAATCCGGCCTGGACCTATAGCGCCGGAGGGTTCTACTCGGTATTGCTGCATGAAAACAACAACGGCTGTGCCGTGGATACCATCATCCGGGTTGCTGTCGACTCGCTTTACAGCAATTCATTTCCGGTAAGTTCGGTCTCGGTTACCAATACCAGCTCGTGCAGCTCCTGCGACGGAGGCGCTGTCCTCAATGTTACGGGCCCAACCGGAGCAGACTACTCCTTCTCAAATAATTTCGATAACAGGGTTTGGCAAATTGATAACAACGGAAATCTTTCGGGTACTTCCGGACATAACGGATCTTGCAACTTCAACCAATCTGGCGGCCCTACGGGAGGAAACACCTGGGCCTGGCAGTTCGATTTTGGCACGTGTCTCTGCCCGGGCATCTATCAGTTTTATATACAGAGCAATAGAACCTCTGCATCCAGCAGATGTTCGCCCGGTCGAAATGCCGATACGGTTACGTTCTTCGTGAATACATCGGGCGTAAATATTACCACCAATATCACCACCAATGCAGCTACCTGCGGGGCATTGAACGGTTCGGGCACGGTAACGGGCCAGGGTGGCACGAGTCCTTATTCGTATAGTTGGTCTAACGGCCCCAGTGGGGCTACACAAACGGGTCTGGCCCCGGGAACATATACCGTTGAAGTAACAGATCATACGGGTTGTGTTGGCAATGTGGCCATCAACATACCCAACCTGCCTTCGATACAGAGTACGGTCATCCCGTATTTTGTAAAATGTTTTGGCACCAGCGACGGGGCTATTATGGTTACGCCTACGGCGGGTACTGCTCCGTTTACCTATTCATGGTCGCCGGTGGCGAGTACGCTCGATTCTGTATCAGGGCTGGCGCCGGGTACTTATTCAGTGACTGTACAGGATCATTCGGGATGTTCGGGTACTGCATCAGCCGTCATTATTCAACCGGCTCAGATCAGAGACAGTATGATTGCTGTGATCAATGCCAATTGTGCCACCAACCGGGGCAGCGCCCAGGTAGGCGCCAAGGGAGGGATAGGCTCGTTGAGCTATTCCTGGAGCAATGGCGCGCTTACAGCCCTCGATACGGGTTTGACTGCGGGCGCTTATACCGTAACAATCACCGATGCCAATGCCTGTTCGAGTACAGCAACAGCAACCATCACACAGCCTGTGGTAACGGTAACCCCTGCGCAGACCGATGTGCTGTGTCGTGGAAATACTACCGGCAGCGCCACCGCAACCCCTTCGGGCGGCGCGGCTGTCTATACCTATAGCTGGATCCCGGCTCCGGGTGCGGGGCAAGGCACAAGTACGGCAAGTGTACTCGGGGCCGGAACCTTTACCTGTAACATCACCGATCAGAACGGATGCCAGGCAACACAAACATTTACCATTGCCGAACCCGCAGTGGCCTTAGGCATAACACCCACCCAAACAAACACAACCTGCAACGGCGCCCCGACAGGCTCAGCCACGGCCACCGCAGCTGGCGGTACGTCGGCTTATACCTATAGCTGGACTCCTGCTCCGGGTGCAGGGCAAGGCACCCTTACCGCAGGAGGATTGATAGCGGGCATCTATACCTGCGACGTGACGGATAATCATGGATGCCTGCTTTCACAAACATATACCATCACCTCGCCCGTGGCGCTTACCATTACCCCTTCGCAAACCGACGTGCTTTGTAATGGCGTAGCCACAGGTTCGGCCACGGCCACCCCTGCAGGCGGTACTGCAGCTTATACCTATAGCTGGACTCCTGCACCGGCTACAGGGCAAGGAACCATCACCGCCGGAAGTCTGACCGGGGGCACCTATACCTGCGATCTGACGGATAATCACGGATGCCAGACATCTCAGCTCTTCACCATCAATGCTCCTGCCTCGCTTTCTATTGCCCCCACGCAGACAGATGTGGCCTGCAACGGGGCTTCAACAGGCTCGGCCACCGTTACGGCAAGCGGAGGTACTGCGGCATATACCTACAACTGGGCGCCTGCCCCCGGATCCGGACAAGGCACCTTGACGGCCGGAATGCTGGGCGCGGGAACCTTTACCTGTAACCTGACCGATAACCACGGCTGTACGGCACAACAAATTTTTACGATCAGTCAACCCGTTGCAGCATTGGCCATAGCCCCCACCCAAACAAACGTGCTTTGCTCAGGCACTCCAACAGGCACGGCTACGGCTACTGCCAGCGGCGGTACATCAGCCTATACCTACAGCTGGACGCCCGCTCCCGGAACCGGTCAGACAACGGCTACGGCCGGTGGACTTGCCACGGGAAGCTATACCTGTTCACTCACCGATCACAACGGATGTACGGCACAACAAGTATTTTCTATCTCTACTCCAGCAGCGCTTACCATCACCCCTTCGCAAACCAATGTACTCTGTAACGGTGGGCCTGCTGCATCGGCCACTGCCACAGCGGGCGGAGGCACCGGTTCGTATACATACAACTGGGCGCCCGCTCCGGGAACAGGGCAGGGCACTGCCAATGCCGGGGGGCTTTCTGCAGGCAACTATACCTGTACGCTGACCGATCAGAATGCCTGTTTGCTGCAGCAGATCTATACCATTACCTCACCCTCGACACTGGCTATTACTCCGGCTCAGACAAATCTGTTGTGCTCTGGCGGTTCAACCGCAACCGCAGTTGCCACAGCTGCCGGCGGAAGCCCTGCCTATACCTATAGCTGGGCGCCCAACCCGGGTACCGGACAGGGAACGGCCAATGCCGGTGGCCTAACGGCCGGTGTTTATACCTGCATCATTACCGATCACAGCGGATGCCCGGCCCAGCAGAGCTATACCATCACTGCACCCGCTGCCTTGGCCATCACCCCATCGCAGACCAATGTGCTTTGCCACGGAACCCCCACTGGCACGGCCACCGCCGCGCCCAACGGAGGAACACCCACCTATACTTTTAATTGGGTTCCGGCTCCCGGCTCCGGGCAAGGAACCAGTCAGATCGCAGGTCTTCAGCCGAACACCACCTATACCTGTACCCTGAGCGACCTCAACGCCTGTTCAATCACGGCAACGTTTCTGATCACCCAGCCTCCGGTGGTGGTTGCAACGCTTACCGCAAACCAGTCGAGCTGCAATCTGGCAAACGGATCAGCCAGCGCCACTGCCACCGGTGGCACGGGTGTATTTACGTATTCCTGGACCCCATCGGCTATTGTCAATGCAACAGCCCCTGCGCTTGCTGCCGGGTTGTATACCTGTTTTATTACCGATGCAGCGGGGTGTTTGCAGCAGGATACCATATCGGTGCATAACAACGGGGTTACGCCTGTGGCCGTCATCACACCGGTGGGGTCAACCACATTCTGTCAGGGCAATACCGTTGTGCTGAATGCCGGCGGAAACGGCGCTTACAGCTGGAATACCGGAGCTACAACGGCTTCGGTGACCGTCAACCTCCCGATGACCTATACCCTTACTGTTACAAATGCCTGCGGCAGCAATTCAACCACCGTGCCGGTTACCGTTCTGCCCCTGCCCATAGCTGCGGTTACAGGCGGAGGCGCGGTCTGTCAGGGCGATTCGCTTATCCTCAACGCTTCCGGAGGCGCTACCTATTCCTGGAATACCGGTTCGGCCCTGCCACAGATTGCGGCTTCGGCAGCAGGGGTGTATACCGTTACCGTAGGCAATACCTGCGGCACGGCTATAGCCACTGCTTCGGTAACCGTCAACAACGTTACATCCGCATTTTCGGCCGACAGCACCACGGGGTATGCTTCCTTCTCGGTTCAATTCACCGATCACAGTTCTCCGAATGCAACCAGCTGGGCGTGGAGTTTTGGGGATGGATCAACGGCCAACGGACAAACCCCTGTGCATGTTTTCAACACGGCCGGCACCTATACCGTTACCGAAACGGTTACAAGCGCAGCAGGTTGTACCAGCAAAACCACCCTGATCATTATCGTGAACGATGTGATATCATTCATCTCCATACCCAACGTGTTCACCCCCAATTCAGACAATATCAATGATATCTTCGTCGTAAACAGTCAGGGTATATCCGACTTCGACATGAACATCTACGACCGCTGGGGTATTAAAATGACCGAACTCTACTCTGCCCAGGAAGGATGGGATGGACGCACCATAGCCGGTTTGCCGGCTTCAGACGGCACCTATTTTTACATCCTCGCGGCCCATGGCACCGATGGCAAGAAATATGATCTGACCGGTTTCCTGATGCTGATCAGATAGGGTTTGCTTAAACGATCCCGGTCAGCGCCCGGTCAGCGCTTGCAGTTAACCAGTGATTGCTCTTTTTTGTTCATTCCTGAACATGAATATGCCACACAGCTCCTCTGAAGCTGCGTTGTCTGGGTGCATAGAACCGTGTGCAGTAATGATTTTACTACAGGGCATCTCTAATAACCCCTTCCAAACATTCCCTCTCCTTGGGAGAGGGGCAGGGAGAGGTCAAGAAAACGGGGTTATTAGAGATGCCCTTAATGCAACATGGTCTAAACCAATAAAATAATGATCTGAGTCGTCAGAATGCTTACCGCGATCGGGATCATGCTTACCACGATCCAGACAATGCTTATCACGATCCAGATCATGCTTACCTCGATCCTGACAATGCTTATCCCGATCCTGACAATGCTTATCTCGATCGGGATCATGCTTACCTCGATCCTGAC
>Ga0206851_1096_pt1 | contig 25852 bp, 24 predicted proteins | sample Alteio_BWOrgCont_13_FD_152904 | JGI IMG/M metagenome (GOLD analysis project Ga0206851, IMG submission 152904) | Enriched cells from forest soil in Barre Woods Harvard Forest LTER site, Petersham, Massachusetts, United States -... | ecosystem: Environmental > Terrestrial > Soil > Temperate forest >... | reverse complement strand
TGATCCCGTTTCCGCGTACCATTAGTAATAGAAAGTGAGGGCGTTATTCATTAAAATTCAATCTGGACAAAAACGGGCAGGAAGCCGCAACGACGTAGACGGTTGCTATGTTGATCTGATATGAACAAAGCGTTTTATGCTCACGAACGTCGATCTGTCACGGGAGGTAGCCAAGGTTGAGTTCAAGCGGCTCAAAGGCGATGCAGACCTGAAGTTGGCCGACCTGCAGCGGCAGGTTAAGGCCCTAGGGATCCCTGTCATTGTTGTTTTCGAGGGCTGGAGCGCATCCGGCAAAGGCACTCTGATTAACGAGTTGATTCTGCCTCTTGACCCGCGGGGGTTCACTGTCCACAGCGCGAGCGGGCCAACGGAGGAGGAAGCGTTCTACCCATTCCTGTGGCGGTTCTGGAAACGGACGCCAACGCGCGGGCGGTTGGCCATCTTCGACCGCAGTTGGAATCGCCGGGTCGTGACCGCCCGGGTCGAAGGGCAGGTCAAGGGGAAACAACTCCTCCAGGAGTTTGAAGACATCCGCTCATTCGAGCGGCAACTGACTGACGACGGAGTGGTTATTGTCAAGTGCTTCCTCCACATCTCCAGGCACGAACAGAAGCGACGCTTTGACACTCTGCGCGAGAACGCAGCCACAGCCTGGCGGGTGACCAAGGCAGACCTGCGGCAGCATCGGCGGTACACCGAGTACTTGGCAGCGGCAGAGGACATGTTAACCGAGACTGACACCGACTACGCCCCTTGGACCGTCGTCGAGGCTCATGACCGGCGGTTCGCCACGCTCAAGACTTTCGTTACCGTGATCGACGCGCTGGAGCGGGGCGTCGCGGCTGCTGGCCGGAAAGCCGGCGAACCGCCGGCGCCGGCCGCTCAGCCAGTCCCGGCGATCAATGCTTTCAAAACGACCGCGCTCGATCACGTCGATCTGTCCCTGTCGTTAACTGCCGAAGAGTACGCTGACCGGCTAAAGATGGCCCAGACGAAGCTTCGCGAGCTGGAGCACCACATCTACCGCCGGCGCGTGCCCGTTGTGATCGCGTACGAGGGGTGGGATGCTGCCGGCAAGGGGGGCAATATCCGCCGGTTGACGCAAAACCTTGATCCGCGCGGGTACGAGGTTGTGCCCGTCGCAGCCCCAAACGACATCGAGAAGGCTCACCATTATCTGTGGCGTTTCTGGGCGCAGTTGCCCAAGGCCGGGCACATCGCGATCTTCGATCGGACGTGGTACGGTCGCGTCCTCGTCGAGCGGGTTGAGGGGTTCTGCACGGAGACTCAGTGGCGGCGGGCGTACCGGGAGATCAACGCGATGGAACAGCAACTGGTACACTTCGGGACGGTTCTGCTAAAGTTCTGGCTGCACATCGATCCCGACGAACAGCTGCGGCGGTTTCAGCAGCGGCAAGAAATGACCCACAAGCAGTGGAAGATCACGGACGAAGACTGGCGAAATCGGGAGAAGCTGGATCAGTACCGTGATGCCGTTGAGGAGATGTTGCACCGCACCACCACGCCGTACGCCCCATGGACGATCGTCGAATCGAACTGCAAATGGTATGCCCGCGTCAAGGTACTGGAAACAGTCTGCGAGGCGATCCACCAACGCCTAGGGTGAAAGAAGACGCGAAGACTTAGCGGGGGATAGCCGCAACCAAAACAGAGGGGTCTCACGCCAAGATGCAAAGGGGGCCTCGTCGGTATTTTGGATGCTTCGAGATCCATGAAAGGATGCCAAAGCGAACGCTTGTCGTTATGACAAACCCTGATAATAGGCTTTATAGGACTAACAGCGCGGGTAGGACTAACTGCTAACGGTTGACCTGCACGCTGCAAGGTCAATAACGCGGTATCACCGTCTAACTCGGGGGTGATGTTGAATGAGAAAGCGATACACGGTCCAGGAATCGCCATCGAGTAGATTCACAGAGCCGGGGGAGCTGCGGCAACAGTCCACTCTCGGGGGTGACCTGCCATTTTGGAAAACCGAGTTCTCGTTTTGCTCCTTTGAGGCCAAGAACTTCATTCCGTTGATGACCTTCAGTTTTCCTGCATCGACAAGGCAGCAACTTCCTGCAAACGAGCTCCGTTCGGGACGACAAAGGTGAGCCAGGACGCCGTGCTGGTGAGCTACTGAGGTATCAGGTGGATCTCAGAAGCGTCCTCGAAGATAAAACGTCAGTGGGGTGTGGCGAGGCCCGGAAGTGCGTCCAATTCAATGCCCTGGTACAGAGGATTCGGGAAGAGCCACGGTGCGCCCCTGACCCATCGCTTCTCCGCAGTACCAGTACCAGCTATATGCTCATTGGGCCAACTTCCATTGCAACGAGGCACACATCATCGCTAAAGTGTCTGCCCGCCGAGAATCTCTGCACCTCTTCGATGACCTCATGACACAGTTGAAAAGCGGGCAATTCACGGCGCCTACTCACAGCTTCTAACAGGCGCCGATAGTCATAGATGTCTCCGCTAGGACCTTCCACTTCATATAATCCATCGGTAAAGAGAAGCAGCGTATCGTGCGGCGATAGTTCACAATGGCAGTTGGGATAAACCGCGTCATCGAAAAGCCCGAGCGCCGGCCCATGCTTGCTGCCGTTCAGAGGATGCATCTCAGTGCGATCTCGCGCGCGATGAACGCGCAAAGGATTGGGATGTCCCGCATTCGCGTAACGCAGTTCGCCTTTCTCCAAATCCGCGAGCAAGTAAAAGGCCGAAGCAAAGAGCGGGATCTCACTATAATATTCCAGTCTTGAGCGCAGTGCCCGATTGAGCCGGCAAAGGAACTCGCTCGGATCTCCCAAGTAATCTCGCAGTTGGCCCACCAAAGCACTAACGGTCGAGGCAACAAGAGCGGCACGGACACCATGGCCCATCACGTCGCAGATGAAGATCCCTGCACTAGTATCAGAGAGTTTTAAGACTTCGAAAAAGTCGCCGCTCACGCTCATTGAGGGCTGGTAAAAGTGGTAGAAGCGTACTGCTAGCTCTTCGTTCGAAGCATGATGAGGGAAGTGAGGATAGCGGTGTGGCAGCATTGCCTGCTGAAGTTCCCGGGCCATTTCCAAATCCTGCTCAAGGGCTTCATTCTTTTCGCGCAGTTCTCTTGCCAGTGCCGCGAGTTTTTCTTCAGCTCGCTTCTTCTCGGTGATGTCGCGCGAGAGCCCAAAGGTGCCGATGATGTTTCCGTTGGGATCTCGCAGCGGCAACTTTGAAGTGGAAACCCACGTCTCGTGCCCATCGGGCCAAGTCTCCTTTTCCTCCATGTTAACCAGAGGCTGTCCCGTACGCAGAATCTCCTGTTCATCGCGGAGCGCAGCCTGGGCATGCTCGCCAGTGAATAAATCGGCGTCTGTCTTGCCGAGCACGTCCGCTGGATCTTCGAGGCCGAACAAGGCTGCCGTGGCGCGATTTACTGCAATAAAGCGGCTCTCCCTGTCCTTGAAATAGATGTGATCCGGCAGATTATCCATTAGCGTCTTTAGGAGAAAACGCTCTCGTGCGAGGGCATTTTCCATCTGGGAGCGCTCACTCACATCCCAGGAAACGCCGGTCACCCGCACTGGCTTCCCCTGATTGTCACAAACCACTTTTGATCTCGCCCTGAGAGCGTGAACACTGCCATCTGTTGGCCAAACCACGCGAAACTCTCCGTCGTACTCCGCACGCGTTTCAAGTGCCTGCGCAAATTCTCTGGCTACTTGCTGCCGATTCTCAGCATGAATCATCTCCAGGAACTGCTCGTAGCGCCCTCCGAAGGTTGAGGGTGCCAGACCAAAGAGTGCGTGCATCCGCTCGTCCCAATGCATGGAGTGATCGAGCAGATACCAATCCCAGGTACCCATGCGCACTGAGCTAAGAGCAAGATAAAGCTGATCCTTATTCCTGAGCGAAAGTTCCTCTTTCCCAATCCCCGAGTGTTCACTCGTTGCAATGGCCGGCTGCTGCGGCTCGTTCATCGTGAAGGGATTCTATCCCGCAATGAATGAATTGCCAGTCACCATGCGGGAGACGTAAAGGATGACTTGTAAGCAGGCTTGAGGAGTGTGCCCGATAGAAAACACAAAATCAATGGTCGCTTAGGACGCGTTCCAGGAAGCAGACAATTGGATATCTTGCGGAAAAAATTGCTTACGCTGACGGGGCGCGAGGGCGCGACCCTCCCAGCCAGGGATGAAGTCCTAGAACCACATTTCAGCTCCAGGTCGTGTTGACTAGCCTCGTCACGGCGGAGACCGGCAACGGCATGCGAGGAACTGGCGTAGCGTTCCTCCTTCTCGTCACGCCGATCTTCTTATTGATGCCACCGAAATAAGCCACAAATGCCGCTTGCACACCTAACTATTCCTGTCGACTGGGTCCCCTCTATTATCCAAAATAGATTGCGGGCGAACATGCTCCAACCGGACAGTGCATACGATGGTTGCCTGAAGCTGTCCGCAGCTCTTTTCTGTTGCTAGACATCGGCAATCAATTCTAATATTTTTGGAGTTGTGACTACTCGTCCCATGGTCGCCGGCCTCGATGTTGGGGGCACCAAGACGAACGCGACTCTCCTCGATTCCAAAGGGGTTTTTCTCAATGACGGGATGGTAGAAACACCGAGCCGAGTATTGGAGGGCCCTGAAGCGGCGATTGAAGCAATGGCGAAGGCAATTGAACTCGCCATCGGCGGTGCAGGAGTGCATTGGGAGTCGGTGCGGGTGATTGGCCTCGACACGCCTGGGCCAGCCAGCGCGAACGGGGTCATCTCTTCCAAAGGAAGCACGAACTTTTCCGGCAAAGAATGGTGGGGGTTTGATATCCGGACCGCGGTCGAAGATTTCTTCAAACTGCCGGTGGTCTACAACAACGACGCCAATGCCGCCGCTCTCTACGCCCATCAGTGCTTCTTCGGCGAACATTCGATGCGGCACTCGTCGGTGTCGGCAATCGTCGGTACCGGCCTCGGCGGCGGCGTTGTCGACAACGGTCGGGTCATTCGCGGCTCTTGCGGCATGGCAGGTGAGTTGGGTCATATTCGAATTTCTCTGGAAGATTTGTTGCCGGACGATCAACCGATCCCGAAATGCAACTGTGGTCTTTACGGCGATCTGGAAAGCATTTCGTCGTTGACGGGCATTACGAAAAATCTGCTCCCATATTGGTTGTCCAAATACCCAAACCATCCGTTGGCAAATTCCGAGTCGATGATCGCCGCAGCCAAAGCCGTGCGAGGCTACGCTGAGAAGGGCGACGAGATGGCGCTCCGTATCTTCGAGCAACAAGCCAAGGCGATCGGGCGTATGTTCAGCATTGCCGCCAATTTTACAGACCCTGACGCCTATTTCGTCGGAGGCGGCATCGTCGAGGCTGAACCCCATTTTCGCGATTGGTGCATGGACATAATTCGGGCGTCCACCGAGCTGCGCGACGAACAGCGTCAGATCGTCCGGTTCGCGGTAGTCCCTGATCTCGACATGGCAGGCGCACGCGGCTCAGCGCTGGCAGCTTTGCAAATGTTGCGAATCGCTGCAGCGTAACGGGATTATCTTAGCGATTTCGGATACCGGTATCTCGGCCGTTTTGAGCAGAGCGCTTATGGTTTTGATCTCTTTACCAGAGAACCTTGGAGGACGGCCGGCCTTGCGTGAATAGTGGTTTTGGTTGAGCAAGAAAAGGGGTTACCAGTTGCCGTCGCGGATTTCGCGAACAATCCGGAGTACGGCGTGATCCGGTTGATCTTTCAGTGCGCGAATGAGCTCAGCGAATAGCTTGGGGCGTTTACGAATAATGGTTTGCAGTTCGCTAGAAACGTTACCGGCCATAGCCAGCAACAGGTCTGGATCAAGCTGGAGCTCATGAGCGAGAGCAATCGCGGTTGTTTCGCCTGGCGACGGTTCTAGAACTCGTTCGACCTTGGACAAGTAAGAGGGTTCGACTCCGACGCGATAGGCGACCTGGCGTAGAGAGTAGCGGCGAGGATCAGCTAAAGCCAGCAGCACTTCTCGTCGTCGGACTACCCCCGGCGGGTCCGGCGTCGATTCTCGCCGTTGTAAATAATTTCATCGCAAACTCTATCTTCAATTCTGAATCCTGCCTACTCCTTATTTGGGTGGAACCGCTGTTGGGAACAGTAACGGCTAGATAAAAAGCCTCCGTGCTCGTTCCAATCGCTTAGATACGGCCAACCTATGTCGGCTCTCAGATGATCGCTCTGCTTTGGAATGGTAGCAAAGCCTTCAACGCATCGTCGTAGCCGTCCCGCTCGAAACAAAGACTTCTGCAATGCAAATCTCACCAGGATATAGCCACACTAAGATTTTCTCTTCAGTTGTCTCTGTGATCAGATCACCGCGCCTCACCCGATGGCGACAGGCAATCACCCGCATGGCGCCTTCTAATGTCAAACAGTCCATTTTGGATCCGTCGGTAAAGTGGATGGCGTATCTCACGTTGCCTGTTAAGCACGCCCTGTGCCCAAATCTGTTCCCAGCCAACCCAACCACGCTAGGTCGCAATTCTTCTCGGGAAATGAAAATCAACCCGTCTTTGGCCACGTTATGATTTAAGGCTGAGCAGATTGAAAAAGTTTCGAAATCGGAACTCGATTGTCCCAGTATCGGAACGCCCGTGAAACGAGCAACAGTTGATCGCAATCTTGAGCTAGCCGCCGGTGGTTTAACATTCACCTTCCTCTTGGAATAAACCCAGGCACGCCAGTCTCCACGACTGAGTTAAATCTTTGCCGTGTCTTGATTCCCTCACTAAACCCAACCTGCCGCAAACAACGCCAACGGAATTTTCCAAAATCCTCGAACCAGCGGTGCGATCAGAAAGAGCGGAATGGAAACCGCAATCATGGGAATGCCAAAGGTGTGAAAGAGGCGGTTGATCGGGTTCTGATGACTCATTTCATAGCGATCGACCCATGCATCCATTGGAACATTGCGAAATAGGAAGTGAGAACGGGACATAGGGTAGTGGCCGGTAATCAATAATCTGTAATCAACAATCGGTGTTGTAGTAAATAGTCGATACTGAGAGAGAAGAAGAGCTAACAACAGAAATTGTCGGTCTGAAATAGCTGGAAAATAGGGCTCTGTTTTCTCTCTCCCTGACCTTGGCTTTTTGTGACTAACCGCTAATCTTTAACTCGTTCTAACCGGAGCCTACGCTCCGATTGCTTCCGGCTGGTGCAACAGTCACGAGATTTGGGTAGAAAGGTGGCGTTTCGTGCCGGTTAATCCAACTGTGCTGATAAAATTCGCCCGAAACGCGATGAGTTCGACACACTAGGTCACACCACTCGGCATTATTCCTCGCAGCATTTGTCACCCAAGAAGAAGACATCGCATGCCTTTTGTACAATCATTCACAACCGTAGCCAAGTAATCCCCAGGGGGTCCGTTAGGATCACTTACAGCGGGGGGGAGTCTGTCTGTCGCCGCACGAAGCGGGCGTCATAACGTTCTATAAATAGAGCATGAAAAAATCTGCTGATGACGAGTATGAGAAGCGGCAAAAAAGCCATTCTCCAAATTTTTGACTGAATAGTCGAAAAAGGGTAATCAAGTAACAGGCACCCTCACGAAAACCGTTCTAATCCAATTCTATGCATGTCAAAGGACTGATCTGGTTGGGATTGCGAACCACGCAGTTTGAAGAGATGGTAAAGTTCTTTCGTGATGTAATGAGCCTGCAGCTCATTCGAGACGAACCGGAGCTTGCGGGATTTCAGTTAACCAAGGACACGCAAATGGAACTCTATCGCCTGGAGGAGGAATTTCACGCGTTTTTCACCACTGGTCCTGTGGTCGCTTTCCAGGTAGACGATGTCGATTCAGCACGAACCACCATGGAAGCGGCCGGGATAGAGTTCATCGGCCCCATTCAGCGAGCAGGTAAGACGAGTTGGAATCACTTCAGAGCCCCAGACGGGACAGTATTTGAGATCTTGAGCCGAGTGGATGACGAGAGATGAAGAAGAGGCTACGGAAACGAATCCGCAACTCATGACGAAATAGCTGCGATTTATGAAAGCGGCGAAAGGACTTGTTCCCGATAAGCCCGGAATAACTGCTCGTCGATCTCCACCTCTTGTGTGGCAATCGCTTGTTCGGATCTGATGAAAGACCGCTCACCGGGCACGCGAATATCGCGGGCGGGATCTGCTCGCTTCAAACCTTTGATGTGTGCAATCGTCCGATCGACTTTTTTGAGAAAAGACTCCCGCCCTATCAGCAAGTCGGGATCGATGGCAAAAGCGAGGTTTCCCCAATTTCTGTTATCCGGCTCGCCTGGCAAGCATCCTCCAGCTAGCGCGTTGGCGAAGAGTTCGACCATCAAAGCGAGTCCAGAACTTTTGGGGCCACGATCGAAAGTCATCAAAGCGCCAGACCCGAGTACTTCCATCGGAACTTGGGTCATGGCGCCGGCGTGGTCATAGCCAACATTTGGGGGCAACACCTCGCCTTTGATTAGAGCTTCCGCCACTTTGAAAACCGGCATCGTGGAGGTCGCCATGTCTAAAACGATAGGTACCCCGCTAGTCGGAATCCCAATTGCGATTGGGTTGGTCCCGAATGCGCGTTCGCTGCTTCCGCTCGGCGCAACTATTTTACTTGAACCGCAAAAGATCATACTAATGAAACCTCGTCGCGCGATTCTTTCGGCGTAATATCCGGCTGGCCCCGTACCCGGAGGCGAACTGTTATGAATGCCGGCGATGGCGAAACCGCCTGTTTTTGCTTTGCTCACCAATAGGTCTGCGGCTGAATACAGCGCACAAATCCCGATATTACCTCCCGCATCGATGAGATAGGAAAGTGATGTCTCTTTCTCTATAATGATTTCGTGTTGGGCGGCAAACTGCGGAGTGCCAACCGCCACCTCCTGTATAAGGCTCTGGAAATTTCCTCGATGATGAGCATACGAAAGAACTTCCACAATAGTTTCAGTCTGTGGCGCTGGATATTCCAGCTTGAGATATAGCTGTCGAGTTAGATCCTGAAGCTGTTTCAGCCCGACTTTCATCACGCCTCACCGAGATGATGCAACATCGCATCGAGGGCAAGCTGATAGCCGTATATGCCAAAGCCTGTAATCACGCCTATCGAAATCTCAGACAAACACGCAATGGATCTTTCTCTTGGCCACGTTGGAAATATGGATCTCTACGTAAGGGAGTCCCGCGCCCTTAATGCAATCTTTCAACGCATATCCGGCATAGGAGAAGCCCGCTGGGTTCATCACCCATCGAATCCTTGATCCGCGCAGCGGTAGATTCTGTTGATTGCTTCGCCCTCCAGATTTGTATAGAAAATCTCCAGCTCAAAACCCCTGCTTTTGGCATAGTCTAAAAGTATCGCGTCGAGCTCATGACGCAAGCTAGGGCAAGGACTGGCGTCTACACAAAGGTTCCTCCAGACCAACACGATTTGCCAGTGTCATACCCTCACCGATGCTGTAGAGATCAACCGCTATGCCTGACCGACCGAACCTCAAACCAATTCGTCCATCTGATGTCGTTCATCGGTAGCCGCGCTTGACCTGCACATCCTCGCCGACGGATTCTCCAATTTTGATGTCCCGGTCGAGGACAGTGAAATGATACCCCCGTCGCTGACAATGAGAGGCGCCCCGGAAGCGATTAGGTATTGGAACGACCACGGTGGCCGTTTAAGATACCGTCTTTCGCCAGAGAGCGGCTCAGTCTGTGAAGCCAGACACCAGATACACTTGTGAAGTTTGCGGCGCGCGAATCTCGCCAGCGCTAGGCATCTGCCCGGTTTGTGCTCTGCAAGGAGCGCTGGACCATAATCTTCAGACCAGCGAACTAGCCTCGAACAATCGTGAGTTGCCGTCGCTTCGTTTTGAACACTTCGAGATTCTGACACGAGAAGACGGAACGCCATTTGAACTGGGACGCGGCGCCATGGGAGTGACCTACAAAGCGATAGATGTCAACCTGCGATCTGCTGTGGCCTTAAAGGTAATCAGTCCCAGTTATATCGCTGACGAATTAGCTCAGCAGCGGTTCTTACGTGAAGCACGGGCGGCAGCTAGCGTCCGGCATGCCAACGTCGCTTCAGTGTTTCATCTCGGGAGAGGCGAGGGTGCCTATTTCTATGCCATGGAGTTTGTTGACGGAGAGACTTTGGCCAATCTCATTCGAAGATCGGGTGGCCTCGGCCTGGATCTGGCGCTGAAGATCACAATCCAGATCGCCACCGGTTTGGCAGCCATCCACGAACAAGCTCTAGTTCATCGAGACATTAAGCCGAGCAACATAATGGTCGTCGATGAGCGGGGAGAGTTTCAGACCGCAAAGATCATCGACCTCGGCTTGGCCAAAGCCGTCAATGAGCCGGATTCTCCAGACGCGATTTCAACCCCCGGAGTTTTCGCCGGGACACCCGAATTCGCCAGTCCAGAGCAATTCTCCGGAGTGGGGGTTGACATCCGTTCGGATCTGTACTCGCTGGGCGTAGTGCTCTGGGAGATGGTGACAGGGCATGCGGTGTTCCGGGGCTCCCCAGCCGAGGTAATGTATAAGCATCTCTACACACCTTTACCGCTCGAACTACTGAAAGGTGTCCCGCAGCCGATCGTCGTTCTACTTGGGATACTCCTGGAGAAAGACCCGGGGTTGCGTTTCCAGAGCCCCTCCGAGCTCCTAGAAGCGATGCAGACCATCACGAGCACTATCGACACAGGGCGTCCAATCAATCCTCAGAGCTTACGCAAACTGCCCGATGACCGAGCCAGCCTGCGACGGGAAGCCATGGAGAATCTCAGCGCAAACAATCTTTATGTCCGCGGCATGGCCGTGATTGATTTGCTCGACGCAGAGGCAAACCAGAAGGCGGTCGAATTTTTTAGAAAAGCAATCGAACAAGAGCCCAATTTTGCCTTGGGGTACGTGGGGCTGGCGTGTTTCTACCTTGAACAGGAGGGCCTCCACGGAGAGAAGCCCCTACTTGATTCTGCAGTTGAGTCCGCCCGGCGTGCAATTGCGCTCGACCCCATGGAGGTGCGCTGCTACACGACGCTTGCACGGGCTTACTTTAGGAAAGGCTGGTATTCCCAATGCGATGAAGGGCTTCAGAAGGCGCTTGAGCTTGGGCCGAACGATGACGCGGCTAATGCACTTGCTGGGCTTAGGGCATTGTCGAGGCATCAATTCGCCGAAGCCTACCATTTTTTCCGCAAGTGCTACTTCCTTAATCCAAGCGAAACCTGGCGGATTTATGCCGCCACCGAGATTCTTTATCGAGCAGACATAAGCGATTTGGCGGAGAAATGGATGCAACGAGCGCTCGACCAGGAGGCCAAACCGCAACTCCATCACCTAATGGAATGCTACCGCATGATGTGGCGACGCAGGTTCGACACGGCCCGAGCCGGTTTCCTCCAGTTACCGCCTAAGACGCAGCTAGCTCCCAAGCTCCAAAGCACCAGCTATTCGGCTTCCGATGGCCTCCTTTACTGCGCCATCGGATTGGAGGACTGGCCAGCCGTCATTGACAGTTGTAAGGCTATTCTTCAAGGCGGCCGAGACAACATCTGGGCGAGAACCTACCTCGCTCTTGCGCTACAAATGTCAGGCCGGCAAGCCGAAGCTCGAGAAATGAGTGAGGAGATCCTAAAGCGTGGACTAGAAAGACTAGAGCGACCGGCCCAACCTGATATTCCATGGGACGTGCCTTTGTATGTCGCCTGGGCTCACCGCCTTATCGGGCGCAAAGACGATGCGTATCACTACCTAGATCAATATCTAACCAATCGGACCCTCTTACATATGCCACTCGGGCTCGATAATCCCATTCTAGATGTCTTCAATAATGATCCCGAATTCGACACAATTCTGGTCGACCTGAAGCAAAACTTGAGGTTGCTCGACGATCGATTCGGGAACAGGAAGCCGCTTCCGGTCACGCCTAATTAGGGATCCGCTCACGAACCGGAAACCTAAGTACGGTAAGGAGCTCTTTCCTCGTGGACTGGAGTGCGAATGAACGCTCAACCTCCATCAGAAAGCAGTTGGTCTTCCAGTACCCGTTTTGCCGTAAAACGAGCTGTAATCGAATTCTGGAGCGTTCTCTTTTAGTCGAATGATCCTTGGAAGGCCTAAGCGTACGATTTTTTCCGTTTCGTGAGCGGATCCCCCTAAGACCTGTGCTGAAGGAACAAATTGAAACATGGTTAGTTACGGGGGAAAGCGATCTCGGCCCGAACACTTGATTTTCCTTCTGCATAACCAGTCTTTCTGGCGAGGTTTAGGCTTTTCGGTCTCTTCTGCTGAGTGAATGGCAAATTGGCGAACGTATTCCCTCAATCTTCCTCCCCTCTCGTTCACCTCGCCGGATGAGATCCGGATAAAAGGTGCTCGAGGGCGGGGATTCCGCTGATCCTCAGGGTGAGGATACCTGGCGGTTTGAGGTCGATTCGGATCGCCCGGTTAATTACGTTGTCTTCACGTCTTGAAAATTCTCGAGTTTTCTCGGTTTTCTCGCTGGCTGTCGTCCTTTACTCCAAGCTGCGCGCCAAACATTGCCGAATTAATGCGCCATTTATTGCCCTGCTCTTGAAAGTTCCTATTCTTGTCGTGCACGCCTCGGCTGGGCAATCATTTTTCCTTCGGAGTTCTCACGACCACTCGGGCCGGCGGACGCGAATATATGGAGTTGAAAGAGTTACAAACGCCTGACCCCGAAGACAATTGTCTCAACCAATCGCGAATGAGCGAGGCATCAAACAGTCGTAACTTGCAGCGGGTTTATGAAATTACGGTCTTGGACGGCACTCTCGAAGAAAGATTGCCGGCGTGTCTCATAATCATCCACTTTACCCAAGCGTCCCGGCAGCTCATGGCGAAGCGCGGACAAGATGTTTTGTTGGCAGCGCGAAAGATAGCAAAGCGCCTGGCGTTCTCCTTAGGCGAGCCTATGGGAGCAGGGATGCAGCTAAGAGATACTTTTTTGGACGTCGACATGCTGGGACCGCCAGCCGACTACCCAGATGATTCCGGCAGTAGGGCTTGGGTGAGCAATGGTAATGACACGTTACCAAATTTCTCGCGATAGGTAGAAACAGAGGCAGAAAACTGCGTTGGCCCGTGCCGAACCCATGCTGGCAGGCTTTTCGCTCACCGGGCGTGGTTCTTCTTCCCCGCTTTAAACTGAACCTTGCCGCGTGCCGCCTCAATCTTCCTACCCTCCCGCTCCTCTCCGCGGCGGATGAGATCGCGAATGAAAAGACGCTCACAGAAAAGGATCAGCGTCATCAGTAATAAGGATTCTAAAAATTTCTATAGAGAACGGAATTACCAGGACCTTATCGGGGTCCTTTGTTTCTAATGGATAACCAGTGTTTCAGCCGATTAAAGGTTAGGGGTCTAATTTGTTGGGTGCCGCCACCTTTCTTTAGTGGTTAGAAGAACCATAAATTAAATAACAGCTTAAAAACTTTTGATTTGAGCTCCATGTAATCAAAAGACCGGTTGCCGGTTCATGTAAGTATCGCTACCTGTATGGGTTAATGATCAAACCTGTGGAGCATCCCCCGCTTTGCTCCGAAACGGCTTTAGAACAGGAGCGGCATGGAACGCTGGACAGGGGATCCGGCGAGTTGGAACAAAACTCCTATGAATGGAATCTCGTTCGGTGCAAGAACCCAAATCGTTTCCATCTGATCGCGATTGGAAAGAGTATGCGAACCATTCGCGATCGCGAACTCTTTAGGACCGAGTATGAGACCTGGGCTGATTTTTGCCGCGGAGAATTAAAGATTTCAGTAAATCAAGCTGAACGACGGATTCAATGTTCCAGTATCGCTTCAGAGCTATTTGAGGCAGGCTGTGTGCACCTTCCGTTCAACGAAAATCAATGCCGCCCTCTCATGCGATTAGAGGCCGGATTTTTGCGTGTCTACGCCTGGGAACTGACTTGTAGCGTAAAACCAGTGGGTAAAGCCCCGACCGGCGCCGATGTCATGCAGGCGGTCCATTTACTCGAGTCTTGGCGTCCTGCAATTAACAGCGAAAAACGTCCGTACTTCGACTTGAGAAAACTGCTGTACGAAAGTCGTATCGCGATCAAACTCGCTCAACAGCTCTTCGGTTCGAGCCCATTCCAAGAATGGGTCAACGAAAAGGCCACGAACGTCGAGCGCGACCTTTTAAGGACGTTGGTAGCTGATCTGGTAGGCCGGCTGAATAGCCTAAAGGTTAAGTGATTAGAGGTACTAGTACATTACGCGGGAATTAGCCCTGTTAACTCCGCGTCAATGCACCGATCGCTTAAGAACTATCACCGCGCGCCGACTCTGTGAATCCGTACTTGGCATGAGCTTTCTCGGCACGCAACTCAAATAGCGAGGGCGGACCGCCTGCGTGCATTTCACTCTGAGGATAGGTGCGTTCCCGGTAACGGCCATCACCCAGATCTCGGAATAGCGTTTCCCAGTTACTCGAGGCGATCTTCTCGAGATAGCGGCTCGCCAACCATTCAACCCGCTGACAGGTTGAATCAGGCCGAACCTGGCCGTTCACGATCTCCCATCTTCCGATCAACGCTGTCTCGGTCGGCCTTAGCTTCATAGCAGCGCTCATTGAGTAATGCTTATGCCCGAGCAAACTAATCACAAATCACCAATCACCCGCAGCCTCTCCCCTCTCACTTCTCACCTCTCACGGCCGCGCTAGCGGCCTAGCGATGCGCCTCCAAGATCTCTTCCTTATACTGTCTCAATGCGTCGATCTTGGGCTGCTTGCGGTAACGGCGGCCTTCAGAGCTGCGCGCGATTTCGAGAAGATACTCGGCGGCGGATTTGAGATGATCAGGATCAGTCAATGCGAGTTACCGCGTGTTTTTCGGGTTTATGATAAAGAAATGACAAAGTGGCGATCAAATTCATGATCACAATAGAGGAGAGCTTCGGTGTCATCCAGAAGCTTCGCGCGGCGGTCATCGGACGCGCTATCGTTGATTGCTAAGTCGAGAAAAGGCCCCGCAGCCAGCCGGTGATTTAAGCCCGGTAGTGAGAAGCAGGCGTTCCCGTTTGTCCGGACGCCATCAGTGCCTTGCTACTCTCGATGTACTTCGTCAGCAGCGAGAGGTCCTCCACAGACGGCAGCCCGATCTGCTCGACCAGGTCCAGGCTCTTCAGCGCTCTCAGATGAGCTCCTTCGCTATACGCTGGGCGCTTTATTAGAGGCGTGTCAAACATCCTGAAGTGGGTTTCGTAAAGTTGGCGGACACGGTCGTGGTGACCGATTGAGGGTGGGAAGCTTTCGGCGACTGGAACATGCCGGAACAAAAATGATCGTAACAGAACTAAGCGCAGATTGATGCAGACAAGGCTAGATCGTCTCGATTCGCGGTTAGCTCTATCCGCGTACGTCTCCGTTGATCTGCGGTTGCTCTTGCCTTAGGACGCCGGTTTCAGATAGAGGGCGTGTCCGCCCATATCGAGGATTGCTTGATAGCCCCAAAGAAAATCTTCTCCGATGATTCCGCCCATCGGATAGCTAAACCCAGTCTGAAGGTCGGGAAGCTTAGCAAATAGCACAACGGTGGCACTGACATCTTGAGCCCCTAGTTTGAACCCTGCTAGCCGGCTGCTGGTCGCCCGAAAACTTTGTCCTGCCGCGAAATAGACCTCGTCACCCCTCCCCCCAAAAAGCCAGGCTCCTTTGATAGTTGATTGCAGAATGGTTTTGGGAGAGCCGGAATCGATCAGGAAACTGTAACTTTTTGCACCGACGGATCCGACTACTTCTATCCGCCCGACCGCAGTCACTTGAATGGGTACGTAGGTGTAACCAATCTTTTCGAGGCCGGCTCGGCCGGTGGCCGATGCTATGGCGGCATGAAGGGACAAACGCTGAGAGTGAAAATTCAAGAGTGCACCGTACTTGGCTAAAAAGTTAACTCCCAGGATTCCGCCCGTTTCGAATTGGTCGCTATCGGGCATCCCAGGGGCAAGCTTTACACCAATCATACCGGAGAGAGGAGCCTCAAAAAAATCGAAATATCCCAAATGATAACCATCCACAATGGTCCCGATGTTCACGAGAACCCGACAGGCCCGGCCCGCCACTGTGGTTGATTTTTCCTGAGTACCGGATACAGACCTCACCAGCTGCGTGGCATGATCAATGTTAACCACAGACCAGGGGGAACCTGTATCGACAAGCCACCAATGCGGCTTGGTTTGTCCAGCTAATGCCACCGGCACGTAAAGATGGGCGCGGATAATCGTCAAAGGTAACTGAACTACGGCTGAAGAAGGTGCGCCTATCGCCCCCTGACATAAGAAGAACCCCAACGCGGTCGGCGCCCCCAGTAAGGTTAAGTGGAGCTGCATATGTGCTCATCCTTCTTGGGTAGATTGCAAGAAAGGTATCGAACAACCGCATCCAGGTCAGCTTTTTTCGCCTGGCATGTCACTTTCGGACCGGAGAATGCCAGCTAGGAACGACGCGGTCCGATGTTGCTTCCGAGTAGTCAGGTCCCCTACTATCGGCGGCATGGCCAATCGCCGGCACGCAGGCAGAATTGATATTCGTAAGCGCTCACCGTCACGGCCGGCTCGGTGGGTCAGGCTGCGCAGAAGCAGTTGCAGGATCTGGCATCCTACTTGGTAATGCTCCTGGACTCGTTCTGTCTCTTCTCGTTTGCTGGGTCTTCGGTACCCGACCTGGAAGGCGGCCTTTTCTTGCGTAGCCCGATGTATCTTTTAACAAGCGTTGAGTAAGAAATCGGTAAATAGTTCAGGAATCGCCTCCCCTGTTGGTCGCGCACTCGGCTAGCGCTCCGCTCTCGCGAGTTCAAGCTCAAATCCGGCATAAACGTTGCCCCTACGGGCTACCCCCATTTATTCTCCGGCGGCTGCCGGACTTGAGCTCGCCTCTGCTCCGCGCTGAAAGGTGACTGTATTTTGCTTTTGATTCTTGTTCGCTCGTTCTTCGCGCTCAAAAAGTAAAATGGGTTGGAGACACGCCGCAACGTCTTTAAACTCAGTTGTGTTAGACCTCTGCCATCGGCCAAGTCTGGTGGCTACTGGACGGCCCGGAGAGGTCGCCGCTTTGGTTATGTCGCTTCGATCGTATTCAGAATCACGAATCACTTCTCACCAATCACCTCCCTGTCCGACATAGCCTTGGCGACGTCGGATCACGGCCGCGCTAGCGGCCCGGTGGTGCGCTTCAAGGATCTCTTCCTTGCATTCCCTCAAGGCGTATGGCGTTTGGCATTTTCATCCTCGTCCTCGAAAGCGGTTGTTAGCAGCAGACACCAATAACACCGCAGAATCGCTGCTACGGGCGCTGAGCGCCATCCATGCAGCGGCTCAGAATCTTATCCGTGCGCACTTGGCGCACCTGAATCAAGTCAAAGAGGCGTAGTGAAGTTTAACACTCGCTTTAAACCGTCACGGTTAATGATGCATTGCCCGTCATCCTGGCGACTTGGATCGACAAGTTGAAAAATTCGAGGAGCAACAGAAACGCGCAGTTGCAGCCAATCAAGGGCTGTTCGGGGCTCACGATCAAATCAAAATGGAGGCGCAACAATTCGTGTCCGAAACTATTGCCGCTTGTATAGGAGAAGAAGGTATCTCCTATCAAGAAGCAAGAAAAGTTGTGACGGAATTATGCCAGAGAAGCAAGGGAACGAGCAGCAAACAAGAGCGTAGATCCACAAGTCTACCTGACAAATCCCCAGCTTCTCCAGACAGTCACAGGATGTCGCCTGTTCCAAACCTACTTCGTCTCAGCAGACGCGGCAGATCCAGCCGGTGCTCGCTTCCAATTCATATGAGGGACGAAAGGTCCCATCTTCGGATCTGAGATAGGCTTTGTAGTAGTGATATTCAACTCGTTCTCTGTGGGGAACGCAAGGTTAAGAGTGCTCTCGACCCCATCCCATTGCGGGAATGTGCAACGCTCGATGTGGACGGTATAAGTCTTTGCCGCATCGTCGACCGTGTAGGTGCCCCACTCGGCGACTACTTGTCCGACTGGCTCCCGTGGACTGGTATCTGCCTTTGGACGGTTAGCAGACATCATCTGCCAAGAAAACTGTCCATCGCTAGTAAAGATGGCTTGCCCTTTTACGCCATCACCCCATGGGTTATGCTTTTCGCCATCCTGCGTCTGGTCGTAGACCGAATCCAATAGCCAAGTGCCGACGATGAGTTCCTTGGGCGTCTTTTGCTGGCTGAAAGTTGGCAAAGCAAAGCTGATTGCCAATCCTACAAGGGAAGCTAGCAGGCGCATTTTTTCCTCCCGAGTTTTTTAATTTGTTTGTCGCTTAAAATCTGTTACGGCGCGGATCTGAATACTATTGGTTGCTGGGGCTGGCAGTCGGTGCCGGTGCCGGAGCTAGGTTATAGGCCAGCTTCCAGATCTTCCAACCATCACTCCCACGGGTATCAATCGCTAACCAACGGCCCTTAATTTGGAAGGCTTACCGGTCACAGGTTCAACAGTTTCACTCCATCCGCCACTTAGCGCTATCGTATCCGCTGTACCTGCAATCTGAAAAGAATCGGGATCGTACGTAGTCGTATGGTTGCTACTATGACCTCCTTTGAACCACTCTAAATACTGTTTCTCGATTGCTTCCCGACCGACGATTGGTCCTTGGGGCGTAACAAAAACTGCGTCCTCTGTGAAGAGCGCGGCGACGGCAGCAGCATCATTGCGGTTGACTGCCTCGTCATATTTCCCGGCAAGCGGGTCAGCCTTCTCGACTGCTTGTGCATCGAGTGTTTCTTTTTGTTGGCCAAACATTGGCAAAGCAAAGCTGATTGCCAATCCTACAAGAGCAATTACTGAACGGATCTTCATTGTTTTCCTCCCGGGGGTTCAACCCTTAGTGGCTTTGAGACCCAGTTGCTCATCAATCGTTTGTCGGTCATGATAGGCCTGTTCGGAGGGAATCTTGTCACTCTCCACTCGAATAAAGCTCGCGCCCGGTAGAGTAACGGAACGACCCGTCGGTGAGCTGCCGTCGGCTAACGGGCCAGTGTTGGTTCCACGCGCCAGCCACTGCCAGGCCACTAAGCCCCCGCCGGTATCACCGATGCTGACGATCTCAAAGGACGCGTCCGGGTAAGCCGTAAACAACGCTTTTGCGAAGCTCGCGATGGCTTGGCCGGTAAGGCCTTGGCCCGAGAGGGGATTACTGGAGGTGCCCCCTTCCACGAAGAGCGGGACGATCGCATCGGCATCGTGACGGTTCCAGGCATCTATGACGCGTTGTGAAACTTCAAGAGCATTCATGATCGTAATTCCTGTGGTGTAAAAAGGAGGGTTAGGACGCAGATTGGTCGTCGCCTAAGGACCCTGCTTCGGGATTTCTCAGGCTCCAGGAACGTCCATGTCGCGAGGGGTCAGAAGGAATGCCTTGAGTCAAGGCCTCTGAGCGACTTCCAAAAAAAATAACTCCGGGATGCGAGGGCTGCGAATTAAGAAGTTATTACGCCAGGATTACGGTTTAGTAATCCGATTTTGCCAGGTGACCGAACTACCGAGCGCCGAAAAGCAGCACAACTCCATAGAGTTAGTTACCCCCCACACCCGATCAATCGACATCATCGTCTACTTGCCATCGCTAGCTGGTAGTTAGTCATATTTTAGGAGTCATTAAAGTACCGGTAACAGAGACTCGGTTAGTTTAACCTTAATGATAGGTACATGCACCCCGTGGTAGGGGTCCCCTACTGGGCAAACAGAGCACGAACGCGGTTCGCGGCGATCTCTGCGCGCGCGGGTCAAACAGCTCTAGTTCTGGAAACCTCAGGAATAATTAGTAAACACTTACATTTGATATGGCTGGTGAACTCTTAACCCAAGTAGACATCTTAGAAAAAAGTAGAACGCCTAGAAAGACTGCTTTCTAAGCTAGACCCGCAAGAGCTGATCCGGCTGGGAAGCCAGACTTGTACGCACGAATTAGAAAATGACCAAAGAACAACAGCTAAAACGCTCCAGTCGCCGCGACGGCGGAAGACTCGCCCCGGCCAGATACCACGCAAGGCGCAATTGCTTGGCAAATCCTCCTCCCGGATGAGAGCAGAAGGCTGTGCGGAAAGCTCACTAGTAACCGAAGTTTTCTTCTCTTCGCTAGCTCCAGCCGGTCCCTGATGCCCTTCTTGGGCAATGGGTTGTGAAACCTATCACAACCTTTGTTACATAAGTTGTGATAACTCCCTGGCGATCGGCCAAGCCTGTCTACTCACGGTCCGGAGAGGTCGCCGCTTTGGTGATGTCGCTTCGATCGGATTACCAATCACGAATCACTTTTCACCGATCACCCTTCGACGCGCTAACGCTTGCTCAGGGCAGGCTTCTCACCTCCCTGTCCGACATAGTCCCACTGCCGCCTGGCCACCGCCGGACGACGTCGGATCACGGCGCGCTAGCGGCCCAGCCGGTGCGCTTCTAGGATCTGTTCTTTACACTTTCTTAAGGCATCGATCTTGGCCGATTTGCGGTACCGGCCGCCTTTGGGGGCTGCGAGCCACTTGGACCAGATAAGCGGCAGCTAGCCGTCGCTTTTACCAGCTCAAGGTTCACCGAGTCATCTCGGACAAGTCCAGTTTGCCTAGTTTTGTTTGAGTTCTTTCGTTCAATGCCTTTTTTGCCGCACTTTGGCAGGACCGATTTTGCGATGTCCATCGATCTAGCTTTGGCGTGAAACAGTATCGCAATCTTTTGGCAGTTGCCTGCTTCAGCTTAGCCCTACACTCAACCGCATTAAGCCAGTGGCTCGACGAGGGAGAGTTTTCCCCGGGGGTGCTGGCCTACAAACTGCTTCAGGTGAAAAATCAGTTTGAAACAGCGGAAGCACAGGTCTCAATCCGAACCGAAGTAGAGTGGAACGCGAAGAAGCTGAAACTGGGGGCTCTCTATACCAGCATAGAATCTCTCGAGACCGAATTTCGGAACGGTGGATATTGCCCTGACTTGCTCGATGAGGAAATACTGACCGTTCGGGAAAAAATTCGACTGATCCTGGCTCGCCAAAGACCGATCGACGTCGATCAAAACAATGTTGGCGACCAGACTCAAGGGGCACAGCCCGGAGTCGAATTCGTAGTTCTTTATGCTCTGCATTGACGAGATTAGCCGTCCTCGACAGTCGTTTTAATGAAAAGGCTCGTCTATTCCTCCCTCCCCTCTCGCGCAAGCGCTCCGCTCCCGCGAGTTCAAGCTCAAATCCGGCATAAACGTTGCCCCTACGGGCTACCCCCATTTATTCCGTCTTAAGCTTGAGCTCGCCTCTGCTTCGCGCTGAAAGAGTGACTGTGTTTTGCTTTCGATTTATTTCGCTCGCTCGTCCCTTGCTCGCAAAAATCAAAAACCAAAATCCGTTGGAAAATATATCCACACCTATTTTTGAACTTAGTTGTAATAACCCTCTGGCGATCGGCCAAGCCTGTCGGCTACTGGACGGTCCGGAAAGGTCGCCGCGTTAGTTATGTCGCTTCGATCGATTACCAATCACGAATCACTTCTCACCAATCACCCATTCGACGCGCTTCGCTTGCTCAGGGCGGGCCTTTCACCTTTCACAATTCCCTCTCTTTGCATCTCGTACTCGTCCTTGTTCTTTATCCCGGCCCGTGGATCGCATCAATCCGTTCCGATACATAACGATAACCACAGCAGCTTTTCTGTTTGTTATGTTTGTTCTGCTTGGCTTGGGCTAATCTTCTTCCCGCTTCAACATGAGCCATGGCCGAAGATTCTAGAGTGAACCTGAAAATGCTCTTTGAGATCCTCACCGATAAAGAGATCGAAGAGCTTAAAGAACGAGCCATCCGGCAGCGCAATTTTTACGTCGCAAATCTGTTGCGGTGGGAAGCAGATGAGCGATCCCAGCCGATGGCGAAGCCAGTTCAATCGCCCTTTGTGCGTTGCAAAGACGCCCGCGTCATGCTGGGCGGTCGCAGCATCCTTGAACGGTGCGAACTGGCCGGTTGGCTTGCACCCGTTAGACGGGGCAAACGATTAACGCTCTTCAAGCGCGATGACATTGAAGCCGCGCAACTGCGGATCTCGTGGGGCGAGTTGCCCTGAACTACCGCTTTTTTTCCTGGAGTTTTCTAATCACGTCGCTCCGATCGGATTACCAATCACGAAACCTGTCCGACATAGCCTTGGCGACGTCGGATCACTTCTCACCAATCAGCCTTCGACGCGCTAACGCTTGCTCAGGGCAGGCCTCTCCCCTTTCACGATGATTGTTGTGGTTCCAGACGCCCACGCCCTGTCTGGCCACACGACCTTATCAACTATTCAAGCGCTCCTCTTTGCTCGTCTCTTGGCTGAGCGTATTGCGAGTAAGGGGCGACCCGACCTATCGCAGATGATCAATTTATTACCTCGCAATCGGATCTGTAGCACGTTCATATCAACGCCGGTAACCGTTCGGCTAGCTCTATCGCCGCCCCGGTCGCCTCCTTTTCTGTCGAATAAGTTCTTGTTGAATGCAGACCGTCGATTATGTACTCCCAAGCGACTATCTCCTGGGCTCTATTCCCGACTTCCCATATCTCCATCTGGTGCCCGGCATGCCAAAACTTCGTCATATCGGGAAAAGAACTTTCGTCAGGCTCCGCCGATTTCAACCCCTCCGAAAGAGTGAATTTGCGGTACCTACGTTCAGCGAGGTTTGGTTACTCCCAGGGGAGCAGTAGCCGGGTCGCTGTCTGGATCGATCTTGCAAGGTGGACTTGCTTGAGTTCGCCTCCGCTGCGCGCTGAAAGAGTGACTGTATTTTGCTTCGATTATTTTGCTCGCTCGTTCCTCGCCCACAAAAGAAACAAAATGGGTTGTAAAACATATCCAAACTTTTGTTAGATACGTTGTTTCCTACGGTTAGGGAACCGATCTTAACGCCTCCGACCCTGCGGCGAAAGAAACCAGATTGCTTTCGCAGCCGAAAGGATGATTGCGTAGATCGTGAATAACTGTGAGGTCACGAACTGACTCAGTACAGGTAGACGAAAAGAGCCGAGATCAATAAAGAAAAGGAGCACTTGAAGGCCAATCATGAATCCTAGCCAGCGTCGAAGACTCGGGCTGCTCCCGATAAGCCAAGCGTAGATCGCTAACCCAAGCGGCAGGGTGAAAGCGACAAGTAGTTCTAGAAAAGAATCGATCTCCTTGGGAGTATCCCCCTGAAGCCAGAAAGAATTGAGGTTGGCTAAATCTTCAACCGCATTTTGGCAGGTCAGAGAAAGAGTGCCCAACACTAGAAAGGTAAGACCTAAGTCGGCCAGCATTGCCTCAGTGTCGTGAAGACGTCGATAGAAGCCCCAATAGCCAATCAGGCAAGTGACTGGATCGACAATGCATTCGATATAAGAGCGGCCTACGTTTGTCAGCTTTGTTTGCCAGAGCAGGAAAATCAGACAAGCGAAAGCGTCGACAAAGGAAGCGATGCAAGCAACAACGTCTACCTTGGTACGTTCAGATTCTATTCTAGAGATTGTTGCGTTGTCCAATTTCGACATGGCTCGCTGGGCTATCTTGAATTGCTAAGTCGGCAGCCGCTCGTATCGCCGCGAAGTGGTGAGTCTCTGCCTTTGCCAGATCCGCGAAAAAAAGTAGCGGGGCCCCCGTCCCCCGCTACCGCCCATGGACTGATTCACTCTAGTAACTCCAGCTATTGTGGATAATCAACTCAGGTTTCGCCTGTCAAGCCGGTTTCAAAACGAATTATATTGTACGGCCTAGGATATTGTTGTAATAGGATGCCCCCAAACGATGTTTGGCGCATTGTGTTCTGGGTGGCTGTCGGGGAAGTAGTCTTGGGCGTGCTGCCAATTGAGTTGACCGGCATGACGGCGATGATCCGCTTCTTGTTCTTCGGCGGTTAAACGTGCCAGCCAGTGCTGAAGGGTTGGAACTACGGCACCGAACCCGACGAAGCTCGCCGCAGCATTTTCAACGGCTACGGTGAGACCGGTGACAATTTCATTGATGGCCTAGCAGCAAACAGACTCCCGCTGGCAGGATTGTTTAAGCCAAGCGCACCTTGGCTATATCCTGCGGGTCAGTCAATGCGAGTCACCGCGTTCTAGTCTCGGAGCTAAGCGGTAAATCCCGCGAGGGCTCCTCGTGCTCGCGCTCGATATGAAAAGCCTGTTCCTCCCTCTCGCACTGTTAGTCTCGGGCGGTTCTTACTATGCCGAACTGTTCAGAATCGTTGCTTACGGCAACTCAATTATTTCTCTGAGTCCGACCGAGAGCGCAGCGGCACTGGAGGCCTGCAACTTCCCAATGCGCAGCTGCTCGCACAGGCGCGGAGGACGAATCCAATCCGGAGGCGCACATTGAACAAATAATGGAGGGGTTGCGATTCTGGCTTTCTCTCCGTTCGGTTGTCGTTCCTACCTGCGCTCAGTGAGGGGGCAGCGCTTCGCTGGTCTTCAAATGGCCGCCCTGGAGTCAATCAGAGCGGCCATTTGATCCTTCTCCTGGGACTGCGCAGAAGCCAAACTCTCTGCGGAACACTATGGTCCAGGAGCCTTGGGGGGCTAAACAAAAGTTAATACCAATATATAACTTGTCTATGAAGCCGGTGGTCTCTTCCGCCGACGCGGGCAAGCTCCAAGTAATACGGGTTCCGTTAAGTTTGCGCCGGTTGGACAATGTTGACTGGTTGAAGACCACTTCGTAGATGCTAAGCGGCAACCGATCCAAGATAAAGAAGATGCCCCTGCTGCTCGTATAAACCGACCAAAACCTCGTTGTGATTGCTGCGCTAGTTTTCGGGTGACGGAAGCCGCCATCCTTGTCGGAGTTCTCTTTTGGGCGTAGCCATATCGTATGGTGGAACGAATTCGGGAACTCCTCAGAGCCAGAGAATGGCAGCCGTTTACCATACACCGAGCTGGCGGTGACTCGATCTACGTGAGGACTCGCGAGCACGTTTGGGTCACCCCCTCCGGGCGACTGGTTTTCGAACGGGCGCCCGGGCAAATCGAAGTTGTTGGTCCGGACCAGATGGACCAGATCACCGGCGTGGACCTGAAGTCGATAACCTTCGGCGAAATAGAAAGTCAGACCGGGTAGAGGGCCAGAGTCGTCCGCAGAGTCAATTTCGGATGAACGTTAGGTCAGACTCGTGATAGAAAAAACATTCGGGCCATTAAGCTATCTCCAAACCGGCTTCTAACGACCGGGTGAAGACCGCTGCTTCTCTCCACGGCGCGAATCGGAAGATGGCAGCTTGTGCCCCGGTCGTCCCCCCGCACGCCGCCTTTCTTTCGCCAATTCTTCCTCCCGAGCTTTCTTACTGACCGTTTCTGTTTTAGGCCCCGCCTTTGCAACGCTTCGGACCCGTTTCGGCGTTCTTGGCTGCCGAACCGACGCTAGTGGCCGCGATGGCGGCGAGCCTCCCGAGGCCAGGTAGCGCGCAAGCCGCAATTGCTTCGCAAATTCTTCTTCCTGGACTCTGGTGCTGGGTTGTTCAGAAACCTGGTACGTGACCGGGGCCTTTGGCTTCGTTGCTTCGGCAGCCGATTCCTGATGCCGTTCCTTTGCCATGGGACTCACTGGACGGCGCGGAGCTGGGGACCGGCCAGCCACCCGCTCTTCTTCGTCTACAAAACGCCGGACGGTTCGCACTAAATGCGGCACGGCAATGTCAACGCCCCGTTCCCGGAAAATCTGCGCGATCCGATGCACGCTCAGTCCGCTGCGGTGAGCTTCCAGAATCTCTTCCTTGTATTGTCTCAACGCATCGATCTTGGGCTGCTTTCGATAACGGCGGCCTTCGGAGCTGCGCGCGATTTCGAGAAGATACTCGGCAGCCGATTTGAGGTTGTCAGGATCAGTCAA
>Ga0206851_1095_pt1 | contig 26017 bp, 24 predicted proteins | sample Alteio_BWOrgCont_13_FD_152904 | JGI IMG/M metagenome (GOLD analysis project Ga0206851, IMG submission 152904) | Enriched cells from forest soil in Barre Woods Harvard Forest LTER site, Petersham, Massachusetts, United States -... | ecosystem: Environmental > Terrestrial > Soil > Temperate forest >... | reverse complement strand
GGTGCGCGAGCCAAATTTGATGAGGCCGACGCGCTCACCACGAGCCAATACGTCGCCAGGATGCTTGTTGAAGACGATGCGGCGAGCGAGAAGGCCGGCGATCTGGGTGAAGGCAATCAGAGAGCCGTCGTCGGCGTCGACGATGGCCTGATTCTGCTCGTTCCGCTCGGCGCACACCGGATTCATGGCGTTGAGGAATTCGCCCTTGCGATACCGGACATCGCGCAGCACACCGGCAACAGGCGAACGGTTGACGTGGACGTCGAAGACGCTAAGGAAGATACTGATGCGGAAACATTCGCCGTCGGCGGTGGCGATGCGGGCAACTTCGGTGACTTTGCCATCGGCTGGAGAGACAACGAGGCCAGGCTCCTGAGGAATGGCACGCTCGGGATCGCGAAAGAACCAGAGGAAGAACGCAGCCAGCAACAGAGGCGGAATGGCCCATCCCCAGCCGCCTGTGACCAGCCAGAGAACGATGGCCACTGCGATCAGCGCCAGCCCGTAAAAGTATCCGTCACGCACCATAAGAAAGAGAGAACAACCCCCGCTTTGGGCGGGCCTTCTCCATTCTAGAGTGGGAACGCTGAAACAGAAAGAGATGGGCCGCGCCAGCGGGCGATTTGACCAGCGTTCGCCGGATGCACTGGAGGCATAGTACCCACGTGACCGACGCGGGCGGATAGCAAAGAGACAGATTTTAGGGTCGCGACTTGCCGGGTCGCGACTAGGCGGCGCTGAAGGCGCGCGTCTGGCCTCTTCGGAAGGTCAGCTGATCTTTTATGTGGAGTTTGAGTTTCTTCAGGCGAACTTCCTCGAGTTGCTCATCTTCGGATAGCCAGGGTTTCTGAAGCAGGGCTTCGAGCTTCTCCGAATAGTGACGGTGCTGTTCTTCCAACTGGCGGATTTCATCACCATTCGGCTGTCCGTTCGCTTCAAGGTCCATAGACGACACCTCCGCGGTTGAGATACCTGGCGGAGCCGGCTTGCGCTTCGCCGGGCGAATTGCTTGATACCAGTAAGACGTATAACGCTAGCACCGCGTTCACTCAACCTTCAACATCTTTATCGGTGGAAAACGGAAAAGCTTTGGTCACTTGAGTAACCGGGATGCCCAGGAGCACAGCATCTTCCTGCGGGTGAGTGTAGTAGCGTGGCCGGACACCTTCGGTCCGAAGACCCAGGCGCTGGTAGAGGCGAATGGCAGCAGCGTTGCCGGATCGGACTTCGAGGCCGAGGTGGTGAGCGCCCTGCTCGACGGCCCAGTCGAGGACGGCGGTAAGCAGAGCGGCTCCCAGGCCCTGGCGGCGCGCGGTGGGCTGGACGGCGATGGAATCCAGCTCGCAGCGGTTTTCCATCTGATCCAGAAGCAAGGTGGCGGCGGCGAATCCGAGGATCTGCCGGTCCGAGACGGCGACGAAGGCGGCGCGGAGCAACGGCGGTTGCGGATCAGGCACCAGGTACAGGTGGTAGCCTGTCGGCTTCCAGGCTGGCGCTTCTGGGGATTCGGCGACGATGGCCAGGACGGCGTCAAGGTCGGCGTTGGACATTCGCCGGATTTGTGGCTGCTTTGGAGCCTCGGTCATGGCTGTGGCGCCTGTGGCTTGGCGAAGATTTCGGCGTCGGAGCGACGCAGGTAGTTGCCGTCGAGGGTCACGGCGTTGTTGAAATCGCGAGCACGCAGGCGCGGCAGGGCGAACTGGAAGGCATCGGCTGCGGTTGGTGGTTCCACCCGGGTTGCGGCGGTGGCGATGGCGTGTACTGAGGCTTCGCAGACGGCGAGGTTGTTGGCGAGCGACGTGGCCCGGGCCAGAAATGAGTCACTGGTGAGGAGTGATTCGATTGGTGTTGGGTTGGAGAAGTCGCCCAGATAGAACTCGTGGCGGCTGGCGTCGAGGGCAGCAGCCTGGGTGTTGGCTTTGTGGGCGAGAACGGCGAGCCGCGAGACGGCGAGAATGGGCGTTCCGTGCGGTTCGGCGAGGCCTTTGGCTGCGCTGAGCGCGATGCGGATACCGGTAAAGCTTCCGGGTCCGCTGGTGACGACGATGGCGGCCAGACCGGCGATGGTGCTGCTGTGCGCGGCGAGCAGATCGACGATGGTAGGAACGAGTTGGGCGGAATACGTCTTGCCCGGAAGCGCGGTTTGGGCCAGGACGTCGAGCTGGTTGTTGAGCAGGTGCGCAAGCCCGACGGTGCCGGTTGGTCCGCTGGTGTCGATGGAGAGAAGGATCATTAGACGTCGCTGATGGGATCCTGGCAGATTTCCAGGAGGACGCCGCCGGTGCTGGATGGGTGGACGAAGAAGTAGAGATGGCCGCCGGCGCCGGTTTGGATGTCGTCGGAGATGAGGCGCGCGCCCTGGGCTTTGAGGGTTTCGAGGGCGGCGGAAATGTCGTCGACGTGAAGCGCGACGTGGTGCAGGCCTGCGCCGCGTTTCGCGAGAAAGCGGCCGACCGGTGAATCAGGTGTGGTGGGTTCAAGGAGCTCGATGCGCGCATCGCCGGCTGGGATCATGGCGGTGCGAACGTGCTCTTGCTCGACGGTTTCTTCGTGGACGACTTGCATGCCGAGGGCTTCGTAGAGCTGGCGCGCCTGGGCGATGCTTTTGACGGCGATTCCAATGTGGTCGAGTTCTGTCATAGCTGGTAGCAAAAGACTGTTAGCAAAGTACTGTTAGCGAGGAACTGTTAGCGAAAGGCTTGTTGGTGGTTGCGATCAGGGTTCTGACGTCTTCTCCTGAAAGAGATTTTCTGTTAGTTGGGCGACTAATTGCCAGGGGTCTTCCTGGCCGGCGGCTACCTGGGTAGCGTGATCGCTGAGTTGAGTTTCGTTGAGGCCGTGGCGGCGGGCTCGGCGCATGAGTTCGGCGCGGAGCATGGCGTCGATACGGCGCTGCCAGTGGCGTGCGCGGCGTTCGGCGAGGCGGTTCTCTTTGTCCATCCATTGCTCGAGTTCAGAGATGGCGGCCCCGAGCTTGTCGATGCCTTCGCCGTTGGTGGCGATGGTGCGGACGATGGGCGGCGTCCACGCAGTGTGGGTGGTGGCGAGCGACTGGAGGGCGCGAATTTCCTGTTCGACGCGGTCGACGCCGTCGCGGTCGGCTTTATTGATGACGAAGATGTCGGCGATTTCCATGACGCCGGCTTTGAGGCTCTGAACGTCGTCGCCCATGCCCGGCACGAGAACGACGAGGGTAATGTCAGCGAGGCGAGCGATTTCGATTTCATCCTGGCCGACGCCGACGGTTTCGATGAGGAGAACGTCTTTGCCGCTGGCTTCGAGGACGAGCGCGACGTCGGCGGTGGCGAGAGCGAGTCCGCCGAGCGACCCGCGCGTGGCCATGGAGCGGAAGTAGAAATCTGGGTCGCTGGCGTGCTCGCGCAGGCGGATGCGGTCGCCGAGGATCGCGCCTCCGGTGAAGGGGCTGGTGGGGTCGACGGCGAGGCCGCCGACGGTGCGGTTGGCGTGACGGTAGAGTTGCGCGAGGCGGTCGACGAGGGTGCTTTTGCCGGCGCCGGGAGCGCCGGTGATGCCGATGCGGAGCGTCCGGCCGGTGTGCCGGAAACAGGCGGAGAGCAGGGCCGGCGCTTCAGGTGTTTCGTTTTCGACGAGGGAGATGGCGCGAGCGAGGGCGCGCAGGTCGCCCTGGCGGAGCCGGTCAACGAGGGCGGCGATGGTGGTGGAATCGGACACTGTGGAATAGGGTACCGCGTGGGCGTGAACCTGGGGTTCGCAGGGGATAGGTTTGAAACTTGACACCGTGAATAGAATTGGCGCATGCCTGCCGGGGGTGAGCCGCTCGGTTTTGTGTATTTTGTCGGCGTGAAGTATGCCGGTTACACGGCGTACTGCGCGTGGGTGATTCAACGCGCTGTCAGAAAGGTTGCCGTACCCGGCGCAACGCCGGTGGCTCCGTGGCTGGCGGGCGGGGCGCGTACGCTGATCGGCGTGGTGGTGGGGGCGGCGGTTAGCCTGGGATACTGGGCGATTCCTTTTTTCTCGACGCATGATGGGTGGATGACGTGGCTTTTCTTCGGCCTGCTGATACCGGTGCGGGTGGGGGAGTGGTGGCTGCTGTTGCGATGGATCTATGGGGGATTTTCGCTTCAGGATTCGACGCGGTGGAAGTTAATTGCGGGGGGAATTGGAACGTCGTTTGGGCTGGATGGGCTAGGGATTGTGGCGGCCTTTGTGTTGCCGGGCGGGTTGTGGGTTTGTTGAGAGATTGCTGACGCAAATTGTGGAGGCGGGATGAGTGCTTTGACAGCGGTCGAGGTGCGGGTCTTTGAGTGCCCCAGTTGCGGGCAAACGATCAATACCTCAATGGCGCAGTGTCCTTACTGCTCTGCGGCGGTTGACCCAGTGGCGGCGGTTGTGGCGGCGGAGTTGACCAGTAAGGTAAGCCAGGCATGCAGCGATGCCAGCTATGTTCGCATCGTCGCCGGAACCATCGTGGTCTTCTTTCTTCTGTTCCTTGTTCCTTTCCTGGGGATTGTGGGGCTCGCAGGATATTACGTCCTTTTGGTTCTGGTGCCCATTCTGGTGGGGCGTTGGTTGTTGAAGTACGCCACGCTGCGCACGAAGGACGGCGATTTTGTGCGGGCGAAAAGAAACGTGCTCATCGCGCTGGCGGTGTGGGTTGCGTTTCTGCTGTTCACCTCCATCAGGGTCGCCGTAGGCTGGCGCTGAGTGACGTGGGAGTCAAGATTGGGGGAGCCGGCTACCAGCCCGGCGCGGACGGCAACGCTCAGCCGTGAAGCTGGATACGGTCGCATGGGCGGCGCAAAGGCCGATGCGGTCTATCTGCGAGCACGCTGAGCATGCGGAAGGCTTCGCGCCGACTGGTTTAGAAGCTGTCCTGCAGCGAGTTCCAGGTGGTCTCGGCACTGGCGGCGCAGAGGCGTGACTCGCGGAGTAAGCGGCGGAACTCTTCCAGTCTTACGTTCAGCGGGCGTGACGAGTCGAGAAGCGAAGCCTGCATGCGGTTGCGCAGTTCTGAGAGTTCATGGGCAGTTACGGCTGGAGGAGTCATGCTTTTCTCCCGGTCTGGCCGGAGGTGGGTCCGGGTTCGATTCCAAACCCGAGGGAAGCGATGGGTGTCCGGGATATTGCGAAGGGGACTTCCCTGCGCGTGCCGTCTCTGCGAATGATGACTGTCATTCGCTGGTGCATGGCTGGAGACGAAGAACTTTCACGCCGGAAATCCTGCTGATTGGTTTCGGACAATCGCGCCATGCCGGAAGAGTAAAGCGATGCCAGTTACTACAGGCATCCCCCGATGGTGCCAGACGCGATACACGGCGGGGGGATGGGGTGCCGCGGTCGTCATCCCCGGGATGGATGGACTTTGAGGATTTCGCGGGCGATGACCATACGCTGGATCTCGCTGGTGCCTTCGCCGATGGTGCAGAGTTTGACGTCGCGGTAGAACTTCTCGACTGGGTAGTCCTTGATGAATCCGTAGCCGCCGTGGAGCTGAACGGCTTCGTTGCAAATTTTCACGGCAACTTCGCTGGCGTAGAGCTTGGCCATGGCGGATTCCTGAGTGACGCGGTGGCCCGCATCCTTGAGGACGGCGGCGCGGAGGGTAAGCAGGCGGGCGGCTTCAAGTTCGGTGGCCATGTCGGCGAGCTTCCACTGGATGCCCTGAAATTCCGCGATGGCTTTGCCGAACTGGCGGCGTTCTTTCACATATTTCACGCTGGCGTCGAGGGCGCCCTTCGCTATTCCGAGGCTGAGGGCGGCGATGGAGATGCGTCCGCCGTCGAGGGTGCGCATGGCGTCGACAAAGCCTTCGCCTTCTTTTCCGAGCAGGTTTTCAGCGGGGATTTCGCAGTCTTCGAAGATGAGCTCGCTGGTATCGGAGGCGCGAAGACCTAATTTGTTTTCTTTTTTGCCGGGGCGGAAGCCGGGCGTGTCCTTTTCGACGATGAAGGCGGAAAGGCCTTTGGTGCCCTGGGATTTATCTGTAACCGCGATGATTACAGATACGTCGGCATAGTGGCCGTTGGTGATGAAGGTTTTGTTGCCGTTGAGGACCCAGCCTTTGGTCGTGCGGGTGGCGGAGGTGCGGGCGGCGCCGGCATCGGAGCCGGAGCCTGGCTCGGTGAGTCCCCAGGCGCCGAGGTGCTGGCCGGTGGCGAGGCGTGGAATATATTTTTCGCGCTGGACGTCGGAGCCGGCGAGGAAGATGTGGTTGGTGCAAAGGGAATTATGCGCGGCGACGATGATGCCGATGGAGCCATCGACGGCGGAGAGCTCTTCGATGGCGAGCATGTAGTCGACGTAGCCGAGGCCGGCGCCGCCGAGCTCGGGGGGAAAGATGACGCCGAGGAGGCCCATTTGGCCGAGCTGGCGGACGACGTCGTGGGGGAACTCGGAGGCCTCGTCCCAGCGGGAGACGTTGGGGGCGATTTCGCGGGCGGCGAAGTCGCGGATTTCGCGGCGGAGCTGCTCCTGATCGTCGGTGAGGGTGAAGGGGAAGGTGTTGGTGGCCTGTTCGGCGATGGCGGTCATGGATTCTCCGAGTGGAGTAGATGCGAAAACGGGTTAGGGTAGCAGAGTTTGAGGAGGGTTGGCGAGGGGCGGCGGGAGAGGGTTCAGCGTTCTGCGATCAGCGTTCAGGAAAAGCAAAGGCGGGCGCTCTCGCGCCTTCACCCATCTGCCAACCCCGGGCAGATATAGTGCACCCGCTGATCCCAACTTCGCCCAGTTGTGAGGAACCGCAGGTCCTTCGACTGCGTTGGGCACGCTGGTGCGTGCCCAACTTCGCTCAGGAAGACAATTTCGTTAGGACGCGCGTTGTCGGCCTTACCGCAGGCTGGCGTGCGGTGGGGTGACGGCGCTGAGTTGTTTGAAGGCGGCGTCGGGGAGTTTGAGGGCGGCTGCTGCAATGTTTTCTTCAACGTGAGTGGGCGAGCTGGTGCCGGGGATGGGGAGGACGACGGGCGAGCGGCGGAGGAGCCAGGCGAGGGCGACCTGGAGGGGCGTGGCGAGAAGGTCTTTGGCGATTTTTTCTACGAGGTCGTGGGCTTCGCGATTTTGGCCCAGCGGCGCCCAGGGGATGAAGGCGATGCCGTTTTTCTCGCAGTGGTCGAGGAGGTAATCCCACTCGCGGTCGGCGAAGCTGTAGCGGTTCTGCACGGAAACAATGGGGGTGATTTTGCGGGCTCGCTCGAGGTGTTCGAGGGTGACGTTGGAGAGGGCGACGTGGCGGATTTTGCCTTGCTGCTGCGCCTCGGCGAGGGTTTCCACGGAGGCGTCAAACGAGACGGCCGGGTCAGGGACGTGGAGCTGATAGACATCGATGCGATCGAGTTTGAGGCGCTTCAGGCTGCCGTCGATGGCTTCGCGAAGATGTTTGGGGCTGGCGTTGTGGACCCACTGGGCGGGACCGACGCGTTCCCATCCGCCCTTCGTGGCGATGACGAGGCCTTTGGGGTAGGGGTGCAGGGCTTCGGCGATCAATTCTTCGCTGACATTGGGGCCGTAGGAGTCGGCGGTGTCGATGAAGTTGACGCCGAGTTCCACGGCGCGGCGAAGGGTTTTGATGGAGGCGTCGTGATTGGCGGGAGGTCCCCAGATGCCTTTGCCGGTGATGCGCATGGCGCCGTAGCCGAGGCGGTTGACGGTGAGATCACCGAGGTTCAGGGTTCCGGCGGCGGAGGCCTTTCCACCCCAGCGAACTGGTTCGCTGGGGACCCCGGCGTTGGGGGATTCGACGGATGTGGGCATGGGGTTCTCCTCTTTTTGTTGGATTCAGGATCAGGGTACAGGGTGCAATGGCGAGGGTATAGGGCGTAGGGGGTATGGTGTAGAAAAAGCAAAAGCGGACGCATCGCGCTTCCCACATTTCGCAAATTCTGCGATCACGATGACTCATCCACTGGTTTGTCGGGTTGGGTGGTGTAGATTTCTTCGACGCGGGCGAGCGTGTCGATTTCGCTGACGGGCTTGTCGGTGCGGATTCTCAGGATGCGGGGGAAGCGGAGGGCGAAACCGCTGGCGTGGCGGGTGGAGCGCATGACGTTGTTGAAGGCGACTTCGAGAACGAGGATTGGCTCGACGGTGCGGAAGTGGCCGTTGTCCTCGAGCGTATGGGATTTGAAGAAGGCAGTGAGGTCGGCGATTTCCTGGTCGGTGAGGCCGGAGTAGGCTTTGCCGACGTTCTTGAGCGGCTGCCCGGGATCGGCGGCATCGCGGATGGCGAAGGTGTAGTCGCTGAGGACGGCTGCGCGGCGGCCGTTGCCGTATTCAACGCCGGTGACCACAACATCGAGGGTCGCGAGCTCGCGCTTGAGCTTGAGCCAGGCGAGGCCGCGGCGTCCGGGCTGGTAGGGCGAGGCGAGGGATTTGATCATGACGCCTTCGTTGCCGCGGGTGCGGGCGTCGAGGTAGGCCTGGTCGAGTTGAGCGGCGGTCGAGAGGCGCGTGGCGTTGGCGAGGATGAGGCGGGGGAAGGCTGGTTCGGCCGGGGTCTCGAAAAGACTGTGCTGGGCATTGGGAGCGGTGTTGGCGGTGGCGGGGGACCAGCGGGCGGCGAAGTCTTCGAGGTGGCGGCGGCGTTCGGCGAGGGGCTGTTCGAGGAGGAGCTGGGGCTGACCCGTTGAGCCGTCTCGATAGAGGATGTCGAAGACGATGAGGACGGTGGGGACTTCGCGGCGGAGGGCAACGGGCACGCGTTTGCGGCCGAGGCGCTGCTGGAGGGCGGAGAAGGGGAGCGCGCGGTTAGTTGCAGGGTTCCACGCGAGGATTTCGCCGTCGAGAATGGCGGATTCGGTGATGTTGGCGAAGGACTCGGTGAGTTCAGGGAAGGATACGGAGAGATCTTCGCGATTGCGGGAGTAGAGGGCGGGGGAGTGGTTAGGGGCGAGGTGGAGTTGGGCGCGGATGCCGTCGTATTTGTCTTCGAGTTGACACCCCATCACGCCAACCGCGGGCGCGCTGGGGACCCCGTCCTGCGCGGCGCGGAGGGCGGCGGCTGGAGAGACAGGCATAACAGCAGGTCCCTCCGCTACGGTCGCTGGCGCGACCTCCGGTCGGGATGACAATTCCGTTGTAGGGGAAGAAACCGCAGATCCTTCGACTGCGATTGCTGCGCGGTCTTCGCTCAGGATGGCATTTGCTTTTTCCGCGAGGATTTCTTCGGTGAAACGGGCTATGGCTTCGTCGGTGGAGGCGACGGGGCTGGCGAGCATGAAGCCGAGCGGGTGGAAGAGGTTCATGCGGGCCTGGTCGAGCTGGCCGGCGGCGGCGAGGGCGACTACCTGACGGAGGTCTCCGAGTAACATGCTCGCCTTTCGCGCTGCCGCGGGCACAGTTTTGGACTGAGAATCGCTGTGAGTTGAGTCAGCGGGCTGGGGCCAGGCTTCGCCGATGGCTTCTTCGACGAGGGATTGTTTGACGCCTGTGCGCATGTCTCCGGTGGCGAGTTTGATGAGGTATTTGGCTTCGCCGGGAGTGGCGCAGGCGAGGAGGTCGAGGAGAAGACGAAGTTTGGGGGCGGGGCCGCGGGCTTCAGCGAGGGCGGTGAAGGCGGATTCGACGTCGGCGAGGGTGAGGGTGGGCTGGTCGGGCGCGTGGCCGTAGAGAAGGTCGGCGGCGGCCGCTCCGATGTCGCCGTAGCGGCGGTAGGCGGCGCTGAGGGCAGCGGGATTGGTGGCGGCTAGTTGGGCGATGGCTTTGGAGAGCAGAGAGCCGCCGATGTTGAGGACCCTGCGATCGATTTCCGCGAAGGGAGCGCCGGAGAGCCAGAGGGCGGCGCGTCCGGCATCGATGATCGGGAGGGCCTGGAGGTAGTCGGAGATGAGGGCGCGTTTTTCGAGCTTTTTGGTGGTGGAGGCGAGGGCGTCGTTGAGCTCGGCGAATTGAGCGAACAAAGGCACGAGACAGGGTACAGCGTACAGGGTGCAGGGTACAGAGGCGGAAGCGGACTACGCGATCAGGGGGATTTGATGTGCAAGGGCGCCGGGAGGAAGCTGCTGAATCAACCGAAGTGCAGCTTTTCGAATGGTGGAGCATCCAAGTCGCGGTACCATGGAAAAAGATGCAACAGCTTTTTCCCATCGGCGTTCTTCTCTAGCGGCTCCCGCCGCCATCGCCTTGCTGCGTCCCAATTTCCTGACTAACTTGAGTTGCCATAGAGCCGGCGGCGCGCCGGGAGGATTTTATGTTTGATCGTTTGGAACAAATTACTGCGCGGTATGAAGAGCTGGGACGGCAGTTGGCCGAGCCTGGAGTGCTGAGCGACCAGCAGAAATATCAGAAGATTGCGAAGCAGCATCGCGACATGGCGCCGCTGGTGGAGAAGGTGCGCGAGTACACCGAAGTCAAGACCGGCATTGCCGATGCGCGCGCCATGATGAACGAGGACGATCCGGAGATTCGCGCGATGGCGGTGGAAGAGCTGACTCTGCTGGAGGCGCGCGGGCCGGCGATTGAAGAAGAGTTGAAGCTGTTGCTGCTGCCTAAGGATCCGAACGATGAGAAGAACGTAGTACTGGAAATTCGCGCCGGGACAGGCGGGGATGAGGCATCGTTGTTCGCCTCGGAGATGTTCCGGATGTATTCGCGATTTGCGGAGCAGCATCGTTGGCGGGTGGAAGTGCTGTCGGCGTCGGAGTCGACGGTGGGGGGCCTGAAGGAAGTGATCGCGATTATTGAAGGGGCGCGCGTGTACTCGCAAATGAAGTACGAGAGCGGCGTGCATCGTGTGCAGCGGGTTCCGGCGACGGAGACGCAGGGGCGCGTCCACACCAGCGCGGTGACAGTGGCCGTGCTGCCTGAGGCCGAGGAAGTGGACGTGAAGATTGAGGCGAAAGATTTGCGCATCGACACGTTTTGCTCGTCGGGGCCGGGCGGACAGAGTGTGAACACGACCTACTCTGCGGTGCGGATTACGCATATACCGACGGGGACGGTGGTGAGCTGCCAGGATGAGAAGTCGCAGATTAAGAATCGCGAGAAGGGCATGCGCGTTCTTCGCGCACGTTTGTATGAGGTGGAGATGGATCGGCAGCAGCAAGCGCTGGCGAAGGAACGCAAGCAGCAGGTGGGGACGGGCGACCGCAGCGAAAAGATTCGGACGTATAACTTTCCGCAAAACCGGCTGACGGATCACCGGATTGGGCTGACGATTCACCAGCTGGCGGAGATTATGGAAGGGCGGCTGCAGCCGGTGGTCGATGCGCTGACCGCGCACTTTAATGCGGAGCGGTTGAAGAGCGAGTCGGAAGGACAGGGTGTAGGGGGTAGGGCGTAGGGACGTCCGAGGGATCTGACATGAATGTTCGAGAGGCCAGGTTGGGGGATGCGCGGGCGATCGCGGAGGTCCATCTGGCGAGCTGGAAGACGACGTATCCGGGGATCATTCCGCAGGAGTATATCGACGGGCTGCGCATGGAAGATGGCGCGGCGCGTTGGACGGAGCGGATTACCGAAGCAGACTCGACGATTCTGGTGGCGGAAGATGAGGCGGGCGTGTTCGGGTTTGCGGCGGGGGGCATGCCGCTGCATCCGGTGGATGGGTATGAGGCGGAGCTGGGCGCGATCTATTTGCTGGCGACGCATCAGCGGCAGGGCGCTGGGCGGGAGTTGGTGCGGCGGCTGGCGAGCGAGCTGGAGGGGCAGGGATTTCGGAGCTTGCTGGTGTGGGCGCTGAAGGAGAATCCCGCGTGCGATTTTTATCAGGCGCTGGGCGGCAAGGCGATCGCCGAGAAGTCGATTGAAATTGGCGGAGTGCTGCTGCCGGAAGTGGCGTTTGGGTGGACGGATCTGAGCGTGTTGTGTTCGGCGGCGGAGTGACCGGTTCGTTCGACATGTCTGCGAAAAATATCCCAAAACTTTTAGAAGCTGCGAGCGCGCGCCTGGCGCATTTGTCCGTGGGGCGGCGGGATGCGGAGTTGTTGCTGCTGCGTGCGTTGGGGCGGGATCGGGTGTGGCTTTTGACGCATGCAGATGCGGAGCTGACGGCCGGCCAGGTGGAGCTGTATGAGGCGTGGATTGCGCGGCGGGCGCGGCAGGAGCCGGTGCAATACATTGTGGGCGAGCAGGAATTTTTTGGATTGACGATGCGCGTCACGCCGGATGTGCTGATTCCGCGACCGGAGACGGAGCATCTGGTGGAGGCACTGCTTTCGCGCGTTCCGCACGGGGCGGCGATGCAGATTGCGGATGTGGGGACGGGGTCCGGGGCGATCGCAGTGGCGCTGGCGCATGCGCTGCCGCTGGCGCGGGTGACCGCGCTGGATATTTCCGCGGCGGCCCTGGATGTGGCGCGGGAGAATGCGGTGCGGCATGGCGTGGCGGTGCGGCATGGCGTGGCGGGGCGGGTGCGGTTTCTTGCATCGGATTTGCTGAGCGCGGTGCGGGGCGAGCGATTTTTTGCTGTGGTGTCGAATCCTCCTTATGTGGCGGAGGGTGAGGTGCTGGAGGCGCAGGTGCGGGAGTATGAGCCGCAGCGCGCGCTGTATGCCGGGCTGACCGGGCTGGAGGTTTACGAGCGGCTGATTCCGCAGGCGTGGCAGGCCCTGGTTCCGCAGGGATGGTTGTTGCTGGAGATGGGGCAGGGGCAGCGGGATGCTGTGGCGCGACTGCTGCAGGATTGGGATGAGGTCGAGTTTGTTGCGGATTTGCAGGGGATTCCGCGCGTTGCCATAGCACGGCGGGCAAGCTGACAATAGGAATTGGAGAATTGAAACCGATGAGCACAATGACCGCAGTGGTGGATGCGCCTCCGGGCGTTGAGAATTTCGAAGAGAAGCTGGACCGGCTGGCGCAGGTCGCGGTGCAGTCCGGGTTGGGGTTGGCGCCGGGACAGGAACTGGTGATGACGGCGTCAGTGGATGCGCTGCCGCTGGCACGAAAGATTACCGAGCACGCGTATAAGGCGGGCGCTTCGCTGGTTACCACTTTTTTCGCCGATGATGCCTCGGCGCTGTTGCGGTACAAGTACGCTCCAGACGCGAGTTTCGATAAGGCGGCGAGCTGGCTGTATGAGGGGATGGCGGCGGCGTACAGGAATGGCGCGGCGCGCCTGGCGATTACGAGTGCGAATCCATCGTTGCTGTCGAAAGAGGATCCGGAGAAGGTGAGCCGGGCGAATCGCGCGATGTCCAAGGCGTACCGGCCGGCGCTGGAGCTGATTACGCGGCACGACATTAACTGGACGATTGTGAGCGCGGGGACTCCGGTGTGGGCGGCAGCGATGTTTCCGGAGTTGCCGGCGGACGAGGCGCTGGCGAAGTTGTGGAACGCGATTTTTGCGGCGAGCCGGGCGGACCAGGCGGATCCGGTAGCGGCATGGAAAGCGCACGATGCGCATCTGCATGCGCGCGCAAACTGGCTGAACGAGAAGCGTTATGCGGCGCTGCACTTTAAGGGTCCGGGAACGGATTTGAAGGTGGGGCTGGCCGACGATCATTTGTGGCTCGGCGGCGGGACGACGGCGGGGAATGGGAACTATTGCATTCCGAATATGCCGACGGAAGAAGTGTTTACGACGCCACACAAGGATCGCGTGGACGGAACGGTGCGGAGCACGAAGCCGCTGTCGCATCAGGGAACCATGATTGAGGACATTGCGGTGCGGTTTGATGGCGGGAAGATTGTGGAAGCGCATGCGGCGAAGGGCGAGATTGTGCTGCAGCGGATGATTGAGACGGATGAGGGAGCGCGGCGGCTGGGTGAAGTGTCGCTGGTGCCGAATTCGTCGCCGATTTCAGCGAGCGGGCTGTTGTTTTTGAACACTCTGTTCGATGAGAATGCGGCGTGCCACATTGCGCTGGGGCAGGCGTACTCGACTTGTTTGAAGGATGGGGACAAGCTGACGCCGGAGCAGTTGGCGGCGAAGGGCGCGAACGACAGTTTGATCCACGTGGACTGGATGATTGGATCGGGAAAGATGGATGTGGATGGGATTACGGCGGATGGGACGGCGGAGCCGGTGCTGCGTGCAGGGGAGTGGGTTTAGAGGCAGGGGTAGGGTGCAGGGGGTAGAAAAGCTGACGGCGGGTCTCTGGTGGCCGGTGGCAAAGCACATTTCCGGAGCGCCACTTTTTTTCGCGATTCGCGTCTGAAACTGTATGTCGCATCGCCGTCTTGCTGTGTTGGTCGCTGTCCTGGCGCTGGGCCTGCCTGGCGCTTTCGCTCAAAATTCCGCATGGGTGCCGGAGGGCATGAGCACTCTGGGCTCCAATGCCATCTTTCACACCGACATCATGTTCAATCAGTCGATGATTCATGCGATGGCGCAGTCGCTTCCGGATGATGAGAAGCCGATTGCCGCCAAGCTGAAGTCTGTGACGGTGCACACCTACCGCTATGCGGCGCCGGGGCAGTACGATCCGGCGGCGCTGGAGGCGGTGAGGGCGCAGGTGAGCGCGCTGGGGTGGGAGCATGTGATCACGCATCATCCTCAGGCGAAGCCGGCAGCCGCTCCCACGGCGGATGCGGCGCCGCACGACCTGACGAATACCGATGTGTGGATCCACACCGGCGGGGAGAATGTGGATGGCGCGATCGTGCTGGTGGCGAATGCGAAGAACATCCACCTGGTGTATGTGGATGGAATCGTGAGCCCGCTGGACATTCTGCACCTGCGCGGAAAGCTTGGCATCCCAAAGTTCAATGACGATGCGCCGGGAGCCGAGAAGTAGGGAATAGGGTGTAGGGGGTAGGGTGTAGAAAGATGGTGGCCGCGCGGGATGCTCGCGCGGCCTTCTTATTGGCTATGGTTGGGGTCGGTTTGCGTCGCTAGAATCGGGCGATGGGATTGGCGCGGGGCGTTCGAGCGGTGCTGCGGGTGGGGCTGATTGCGGGGACGCTGGATATTGGGGAGAACCTGATCTTCAATGCGTTTCGGCACATCACGCCGGTGAGGATCTTTCAATACATTGCGAGCGGGCTGACGGGGCGGTGGGCGTTTCATGCGGGGATGGCGTCGGTGGCGCTCGGCGTGGCGATCCACTACGCGATTGCGTTGACATGGACGGCGATCTATTACGTTGCGAGCGGACGAATGGCGATGCTGATTCGGCGGCCGGTGGTTTGCGGGCTGGCGTATGGAGCGATGGTTTATGTGGTGATGAATTTTGTGGTGCTGCCGTTGACGCGGGTGCCTCATTCAGCGGCGGCGATGTCGGTGGCGTCGCGCGTGAGCGGGGTGTTGGCGTTGTTGTTTTGTATTGGGGTGACGGTGGGGGTGTTTGTGAAGCGGGAGCGGGTAGCGGGTGGCGTGTAGAAAGACAGGGGATAGGGTGTAGGGGGTAGGGTGTAAAAAAGCGGGCGCTTCGCGCGAGTCCCACATCTCGCAAAAGCGGCGAGATATGCGGCACCCGTATTTGTTCCGAACTCCGGAACCCATGTCCCCAACACCAGGGACATGGGGCACCCAGGGATGTTCAGATTGGCGCGGGTGGATTTAGATGTGGCAGCTTAAGGCGCCGCGTTTTTCTAAATATTTTTGGTGGTATTCTTCGGCGCGCCAGAAGGTTTGCGTGGGGACGATCTGGGTCACAATCGGTTTCGCGAAGCGCTTCTCGGCGGTGAGGCGTTCAATGAATTGCTTCGCTTCTTCTTCCTGCTCGGGAGAGTGGAAGAAGATGGCGCTGCGGTATTGGCTGCCCCAGTCCGGCCCCTGGCGGTTGAGCTGGGTGGGGTCGTGGAGCGAGAAGAAGGCGTCGAGGAGCTGGGTGTAGCCGATTTGCGCGGGGTCGTAGTCGATTTCGACGGCTTCGGCGTGGCCGGTCTGGTCGGTGCAGACGTCGTGATAGGTGGGCTTGTCAAGCTGGCCGCCTTCGTAGCCGACGGCGGTAGCGGTGACGCCGGGAAGCTGCTGGAATCGGGCTTCGACACCCCAGAAACAACCTGCGGCGAATGTGGCTTTGGCCATGGGGGACCTCTTATGGTCAGTTTAGATGACACGGAAGGGTACAGGGTGCTGAGCCCAATGGGATTTGCGGATACTGTGATTTTTGGATAATTACTTGCTGCGCCGGGTCGGGGTGCGTTTGGCGGCGGTGCGGGGTTTGCCGTGGGGGGAGCGGGGAGCTTTGACGCGGTCGGTGGCGCGCACCGGGCGGCTGCGGCCGGGACGCGGCATTTTGCGGGCAGGTTTTTCGATTCTGCCGGCGGCGGCGCGGCGGAGCTGTGCAACTTCTTCGAGAGTGAGCTCGCGGTGGCGGCCTGGCTCGAGGTCGAGGATGAGCGGGCCGTAGCCGACGCGGCGAATCTTCTCGACGTGGTAGCCGACTTCTTCAAACATTTTGCGAATTTCGCGATTGCGGCCCTCGATGAGGACCATTTCGTACCACGGATTGTCGACGTCGCGGATGAGGCGGATGCGGGCGGGGGCGGTCATAACGCGGGCATCGCTGCGGCGGATGGGCTTGTCGGGGAGCGCACCGTCTTTGCCGAGGCGCGGCTTGATCTGGGTGTCGCGATCGATCATGACGCCGTGGCGGAGCTGGTTGATGGCGGAGTCGGTGGGCTTGCCGCTGACTTTGACGAGGTAGGTTTTCTCAATGCGGGCGGCGGCACGGGTGAGGGAATTGGCGAGGTCGCCGTCGTTGGTCATGAGGAGAAGGCCTTCGCTGGAGTAGTCGAGGCGGCCGACGGGGAAGACTCGCTCGCCGCCCTTGATGAGGGCCATGACGGTGGGGCGGCCTTCGGGGTCGGAGGCGGTGGTGACGTAGCCTTTGGGCTTGTTGACGACGAAGTAGCGGGGGCGCTCGGGACCCTGGAGAAGCTTGCCGTCGACGCGGATATGGTCGGTGGTGGGATCGGCTTTTGTGCCTAACGCGGTTACGATTTGGCCGTTGACCTGGACGCGTCCGCCGGTGATGAGTTCTTCGGCTTTGCGGCGCGAGGCGATGCCGGCGGCGGCGATGATTTTTTGCAAGCGCTGTTGGTTGGGATTGGAGGCCGCGCGTTCGGGGTCGTTGGTCATGTCTATAACGATGATAACGGTGAACAGGGTGCGGCGTTCAGCGGTCAGCGTTCAGGAGAGGCAAAGGCGGGCGCTTCGCGGGCGTCACCCATCTGCCAAAACCGAGCAGAACCTTCGGCATCGCTCAGACCAGGTTATGGGGCACCCGCGGTAACAGCCAGCGTCGTCCCTCCGGGACTCGGATCTGTTGTGCGCTTCCAACCCCACGCTGAAGCGTGGGGCTAATCTGCGCTGCGCCTGACGGCGCGAGACCCATGTCTGCCAAAACCGGGCGGCTGGCTTCAAGTTCGGTCAGGAAGGGTTAGGGCACCCTGCAACCCATGTCCCCGAAACCAGGGACATGGGGCACCCGGATTCGTTAGGCCCCGATCAGTCCAGATTTGAGGCGGCGTCGTTTTCGGTGGTGGGGTCCTGCGCGGACGGCGGGTCGCCTTCGGCCCTCGGCTCCAGGACCGTAGGCTCGGGATGGTGTGTCGGGTCCTCTGCGCGCGGCGGATCGCCTTCGGCGTTGCTCTCGGCGTCTTCTTCCATTTCCGCGATTTCGTTTTGGGCGAAGGGCAGTTCGGTTTCAGAAGGAGCGATGGCTGCGGCGTCCTCTTCGGACTCGGCTAGCTCGGTGGCCATTTTTTCGAATTCTTCGATGGAGGGTAGCTCGTTTACGTCTTTAAGGCCGAAGCGGAGGAGGAATTCTCTGGTGGTTTTGTAGAGGATGGGGCGGCCGATGACCTGTTTGCGGCCGGCAGTGTTGATGAGCTTGCGGGCGATGAGAGAGCCGAGGACGCCGCCGGAGTCGACGCCGCGGATTTCGCTGATTTCGGGGGCGGTGACGGGCTGTTTGTAGGCGATGACGGCAAGCGTTTCGAGAGCCTGGAGGGAGAGCTTCATGGGAGGCTTGAGGCTCTTGATGAAGGAGCGGACGGCGTCGTGGTATTCGGCGCGGGTGGCGAGGCGGAAGCCCCCTGCGACTTCGCGAATTTCGAGACCGCGGTCGGCGCCGTTGTAATCGGCGATGAGCTCGTCAACGATGGAGCGGAGTTCGTCGCGGATTTCGCGGTCGCGCTGGCGGGCTGCGCGTTTTTCATCGTCCTGTGACGGTGGCTCGGTTTCCGCGGGATCGGATGAATCGGCGGTGGTCGCCGATTCAGCGCTGGTCGAGGCCATAGCGGGGATTTCCGGCTCGAGGGTTTCGGTGGCTGGCGGAAGTGGCGCAGGCGAGGCTGCCTCGGGGGCGGAGTCGAGGTCGTCGAGGAATGATCCTTCGTCGGCGGCGGAGTCTTCGGAGGGCGCTTCGGGATCGGCCTGGGGCCTGGTGCGCTCGGCGCGGCTGAGGAGGGCTTCGTCGCGGAAGAGGGCGGCTAGCTGCTGGAGCGTGACCGGCTCTTCGGCAGCGTAAATAACGGCTTCAATGCGTGCTTTGAGACTCATCGATGGGTTAGAAATCCTGGTGCCCGTGTTTTAGCTTGTGCCTGATCGAGTTCCCTTACGCCGACCGAAATACGACCCGCAGGGGCTAAAGCCCCGACAATTTTGAGTCGCTAGCGGCACGACTGAAGTCGTGCCCTGATACAAACCCTTGAGACGCTGCATGGCACGCATCGGCCTTTCTCCGGACAAGCCGGAGGTCGAGGAAGCCTCACGAGTCAAAAGGTTTCACATCGGTCTGCGTCGCGGGTTTCCCGATGACGCATGCCCAACGAAAACGGCACTTTCTCGATAGTACAGAAAGTGCCGTTGTTGCGGTTGTGCTTATTGCGGTTAGACGAACTGGCGCATGACCCAGAAAAGGCTACCGGCGAGGACGGCGGCGACGGGGAGAGTGAATACCCAGGCGAGGGCGATGTTGCGGATGGTGGACATTTGGAGTCCGCTGCCGTTGGCGAGCATGGTGCCGGCAACGCCCGAGGAGAGGACGTGGGTGGTGGAGACGGGCATGTGGTATTGGTCGGCGGCGATGATGGTGCAGGCGGCAACGATTTCAGCGGCGGCTCCCTGCGCGTAGGTGAGGTGAGTCTTGCCGATTTTTTCGCCGACGGTGACGACGATGCGCTTCCAGCCGACCATGGTGCCGAGGCCGAGTGCGAGGGCGACGGAGACTTTAACCCAGGAGGGGATGAAGCGCGTGGACTCGTCAAGATACTTTTTGTAGTTGACGAGGACTTTGGCGTCGGACGCGGTGAAGTTGGGATTCTTGTTCTTGGCCATGATCCGCATGGCTTCGCTGACGACGTACATGTTGTTGCGGACGTTTTGCTGCTGACCGGCGGGGACGCTGGCAAGGGTTTTGTAGGTCACGATCTCGCGGTCGATTTCTTCGACCATCTGGCGGAGGGCCAGCATGGTATTGGGTGTGAAGTTCTTCGACTTGATGTAGTCGGTGAGCTCCTGACGGGCATCGCCAGCGATATGGGCGTCGGCGGCGACGTAGGGATTGAGGACGGAAACCGTTTGTTGGGAGACGGCGGCGAAATCCTGCACCTTGCTGTAGCCCATGGCGTGGTTGAGGGCGTAGGCGGTGGGCACCGTGCCGATGAGGATGAGCATGATGAGGCCCATGCCTTTTTGTCCGTCGTTGGATCCGTGGCCGAAGCTGACGCCCGTGCAGGTGAGGATGAGGAGGCAGCGGATCCAGAACGGTGGTGGTTCCGTGCCTTTGGGCGACTCGTAGAGTGCCTTGTTCTTGACGGTGAGTTTGAGGATGAGCAGGAGGATGGCGGCGCCGCCGAAGCCGACCAGCGGGGAAACCAGGAGGGCTTTGAAGACGCCGCCGGCCTGGACCCAGTCGACTCCGCTGGTGCCGTTGTGTCCGCCGAGGATCTGGTTGGCGATGCCGACGCCGATGATGGATCCGATGAGGGTATGGGAGCTGGAGGCGGGCAGGCCGAAATACCAGGTGCTGAGGTTCCACATAATGGCTGCGATGAGGAGGGAGAAGACCATGGCGAATCCTGCGCCCTTGCCGACCTGGAGGATGAGCTCGACAGGAAGGAGGGAGAGGATGGAGAACGCGACAGCGCCGGAGGAAGTGAGGACGCCGACGAGGTTCCACATGCCGGACCAGACGACGGCGATGTTGGGATCGAGGGAGTGGGTGTAGATGACGGTAGCGACGGCGTTGGCGGTGTCGTGGAAGCCGTTGACGAATTCAAATCCCAGCGCGATGAGGAGGGCGAGGCCGAGGAGGATGTAGGGCCACGCGGAGAGCAGGTGAACGCCGGAGAGATCGTGAGCGATTTGGGAGCCGGCATAGCCGAGACCGCCGACCAGGACGATGCCGAAGACGATCAGCCCAAGGCGGCCGGGCGACTTCTTCATTTTTTGATCGAGTAGGGACCCGGTTGCGAGACCCTGGGGATTGATTGCGACTGCTACGCCTTCATCCATGAAATTGGTGACTCCGGAGGTGGGATCAGGGGGGTCTGTCAAGCCAGGCTACCAACGGCGGTGAACACGCTGCATGAATGCACGATGAACAGACGATGAATCTGGGTCGCAGGGATTTTAAATTGCGCGTTAGACGAAGTGGCGCATGATCCAGAGGAGCGTGCCAGCGAGGAGAGCGGCGGCGGGGAGGGTGAAGACCCAGGCGAGAGCGATGTTGCGGATGGTGGCGAACTGGAGGCCGCTGCCGGAGGCGGTCATGGTACCGGCGACGCCTGAGGAGAGGACGTGGGTGGTGGAGATGGGCATGTGGAAATGGTCGGCGCCGATGATGGTGCAGGCGGCCATGATTTCGGCGGATGCGCCCTGGGCATAGGTGATGTGTTCTTTGCCGATTCTCTCGCCAATGGTGACGACGATGCGTTTCCACCCGATCATGGTGCCGAGTCCAAGCGCGAGGGCGACAGCGACTTTGACCCACGGGGGAATGAATTTGGTGGAGTTGTCGAGATACTTGCGGTAGTTGGCGAGGACGGCAGAGTCGGACGCGGAGACAGGGGGATTCCTGCTCTTTGCCATGAGCCGGATGGTTTCACTGAGGACGTACATGTTGTTGCGGACATTTTGTTGCTGTCCGTCGGGAATATTGGCGAGCGTGCCGGAGGGGACGACTTCGTTTTCGATCGTCTGGACCATTTGGCGGACGGCCAGCATGGTGTTTGGGGTGAATTGTCTGGTGCGGATGTAGGTAGTAAGGGCGGTGCGGGCGTCGCCGGCGGGAACGGCCGCGGGGGGAACGTATTTGTCGAGGACGGATTCGGTTTGTTGGGAGACAGCGGCGAAGTCGAGGATTTTATCGTGGCCGATGGCGTGGTTGAGAGCGTAGGCGGTGGGAACGGTCCCGATGAGGATGAGCATGATGAGGCCCATGCCTTTTTGGCCGTCGTTGGAGCCATGGCCGAAGCTGACTCCGGTGCAGGTGAGGATGAGGAGGCAGCGGATCCAGAAGGGGGGTGGTTCCTGGCCGCGGGGTGATTCGTAAAGGGCGGGGTCGCGGACGAAGAATTTGAAGATGAGGAGCAGGATGGCGGCGCCGCCGAAACCGACGATGGGGGAGATGAGGAGGACTTTGAAGACGGTAAAGGCCTGGTCCCAGTCGACGCCGCTGATGCCATTGTGGCCGCTAAGAATCTGGTTGGCGACGCCAACGCCGATGATGGAGCCGATGAGGGTGTGGGAACTGGAGGCGGGCAGCCCGAACCACCAGGTGCTGAGGTTCCAGAGAATGGCGGCGATGAGGAGAGAGAAGACCATGGCGAAGCCGGCGCCCTTGCCGACCTGGAGAACGAGCTCCATGGGGAGCAGGGAGAGGATGGAAAAAGCGACGGCGCCGGAGGAAGTGAGGACGCCGATCAGGTTCCACATGCCGGACCAGACCACGGCTACGTGCGGCTCAAGGGAGTTGGTGTAGATGACGGTGGCGACGGCGTTGGCCGTGTCATGGAAGCCGTTGACGAATTCAAATCCCAGCGCGATGAGGAGGGCGAGGCCGAGCAAGATATAGGGCCAGGCAGAGAGCGTGTGAATCGGAGAGAGGTCTCGGGCGAGCTGGGATCCGGCGTAGAGGAGTCCGGCGACCAGGACGACGCCGAATAGGACAAATCCGGCTTTGCTGTGTGGCTTTTTAGAGCTGCGATCGAGCAACGAGCCAGCCGCGATGATCTGCGGGTTGATTGCTATGGCTGTGCTGTCGTCCATGGGGTGACTGGAACCATTGTAGGAGCGGGAGGGCGGGGAAGCCACATTACTGTTGGGGGTTACCGGGGGGCGGAGGGTGGTCAGCCAGAACTGGGGTCTAGTAAGTTGTTCAGCGGTCAAAGTTTAAGTGGTCATGTCCCCGCCGGCATAAAGCCTGTTGGGTGGGTTTGACTCATCCCCTGATTGTGTTCATACTTCTGAAATCTTTCCTTGAGCCGGCAACAGACCGGTGAAAAGCGGGATGAGGCTGATGCAGAGGCAGCTTTTGCTGTCCGCGGTGCAGTTGGAAGCAGGGTCGAAGTTCAGACCGTTTGCTGTGACCGATATCTGGCTGTCCACGGGCATTGGTCCTCGTTTGTTACTGACACGTTAAAACCGGATGCTCCTGGGGGCCACAGGTGAAAAGACATATTCTGACGGCGGTTGCCGCGGCAACGATTGCGGCGCTTTTGTTTCTTCCCACAGCCTTAACGGCACAGCAGGCGACGACGGCGCTGGACGGAGTGGTGAGCGATTCGAGCGGGGGCGTGTTGCCGGGAGCGTCGGTGACCATCACGCGCGAATCGACCGGGCAGATGCTGCAGACGGTGACGAACGGTCACGGCGAGTACCAGTTCTCGCAGCTGAATCCGGGAACGTGGACAGTGACGGTCAAGGCCAAAGGGTTTGCCGATCAGAGCAAGGTGGGCAGCCTGCTGGTGAGCCAACCAGCCACGATTTCGTTCACCATGAGCGTGACTGCGGCGCAGGAGACGGTGAACGTTTCCGCGGAGACGGAGACGCTGAACACCTCCGACGCGACGCTGGGCAATGCGATTTCGAATAAGACGATCGAATCGCTGCCGATGATCGACCGCAATGTGCCGGACCTGCTGAGCCTGCAGCCCGGAGTTTTATACCTGGGGCATTACGTCGACACGGACAGCGACAGCCGCACGGGTTCGGTAAACGGCGTGCGCTCTGACCAGGACAACATCACGATGGACGGGCTGGACGACAACGACCAGCGCAGTGGTTTCGCGTTCACAGGCGTTCTGCGCGAGACGCTGGACTCGATCGATGAGTTTCGCGTAACGACGGGCATGGCGAATTCCGATCAGGGGCGCGCTGCGGGCGCGCAGGCCAACCTGGTGACGAAGAGCGGCACCGATCATTTCCATGGCGGCCTGTACGAGTACAACCGGAATACGAATACGGCGGCGAATGATTTCTTCAATAAGAATGGAGAAATTTCGAGCGGATTGCCGAATCAGCCGGGCAAATACATCCGGAACACGTATGGCGGCGATGTGGGCGGCCCGGTGATCAAGAGCAAGTTCTTCTTCTTCGGGAACTACGAGGCTTCGCACATCCGTGAAAACCAGGAAGTCGATCAGCTGGTGCCGACCGCTTCGTTTAAGGCGGGGAACATTATCTACACCGACGTCAAAGGTAACAACGTTACGCAGACGCCGGCGCAGATTGCGGCGACGGACCCGAAATGCACAGCCAACGGAACCTGTCCATGGGGTCCGGGCGTGGATCCGAATATTCTGACGCTGCTGAATACCTATCCAACGAACAATGGAGCGGCGCTGGGCGATGGGGTGAACAACGGGTCGTACAGCTTCTCTTCGCCCTATCCGCAGAACGTCAACACGACGATCGTGAGACTGGACTGGAACCCGGTACAGAAGCATCAGCTGTTTTTCCGCGGCGATCTGCAGGACGACACGACGGACGGGATCGAATGGTTTCCGGGGCAGGCTCCGTCGACCGTAACCCGCGACAACACGAAGGGGCTGGCGGCCGGCGACACGTGGGAGATCAGCAACAAGCTGGTGAACGATTTCCGGTATGGCTATATTCGGCAGGGATACAGCGTGTCGGGGACAGGTTGCGGCGCGTATGTGACGTCGTTCCGCACGCTGTCGAGGCCGACGGCGCAGACCTGTTCGACCATTGTGCATGTGCCGGTGCACAATTTCGTTGAAAACCAGAGCTGGAATCACGGGAACCACACGTGGTCGTACGGCGGCGACGTGCGGCTGATCACGAATTATTCGGATTCGGACGCCACTTCGTACGGCAATGCCGACACGAACATTCAATGGCTGGCGGGCGGCGGATCGATTGCGGATTCCGGGAGCGATCTGGATCCGGGCGCGTTTGGGCAGCCCGTGGTTGCTTCGGGAGATGCGACGAACTACAGCGAGGACGTAGGGACGCTGGTGGGACTGATTCCTTTCATCGCGGGGCAATTCAACTTCAAGGTTCAGCCCGGCGGAGCAACGGGAACTGCGCTGGCGACAGGAACACCGGTGGCTCTGAATTACTTCGCGAAGGAATTTGAGTACTACATTCAGGATCAGTGGAAGGTACGGCCAAACCTGACGGTGACGCTGGGACTGCGGCAGGTATTGCTGCAGCCACCGTATGAAACCCACGGGAACCAGGTACAGCCGACCATCGATACGCACCAGTGGTTTTTGACGCGCGCCGCAGACGCGGCAAAAGGCGTGACGGACCAGCCGGATCTTTCGTTTGCGCCAGCGGGGAACGCGAACGGAAAGGCATCGTACTGGAAGATGCAACTGACGAATTTTGCTCCGCGTCTGGCGGTGGCATATTCGCCGGACCACAAGACGTCGATCCGGGCGGGTGCGGGTTTGTACTTCGACCACTTTGGCCAGGGGATTGTGGACACCTTTGCTTCGGATGGATCGTTTGGGCTGACGACCTCGATCACGAATCCGGCCGGGCAGTATTCGGTGGATAATGCGCCGCGGTACACGAGCCAGACGGCGCTTCCGCCGTTGTCGGGAGTGAGTATTCCATCGACCATTCCATATCCGTATACGCCACCCAACAACATCAACACCGGACTGGCGATCACGTGGGGCGTGGATAACAAGATCAAGACGCCCTACACCATTGCGACGGATTTCTCCGTGCAGCGGGAACTGCCGCACGGGTTCAGCCTGGAGGGAGATTACGTCGGGACGTTTGGCCGGCATCTGCTGCAGCAGCTGGATCTGGCGGAGCCGCTGGACCTGGTGGATCCGAAATCGGGAGAGGATTACTTCAAGGCGGCCGGGAAGCTGTCGCAGGCGACGAACGCCGGGCTGGCGACGGTTCAGACCGATGCCTACTGGGAAGACCTGTTTCCGTATCTGGCGATGGGCGGGACGAGCGCGACGCAGAATATTTACACGAACGTTTACCAGCCGAACGCGGTGGTGGGGAACGACTCGTATGCGCTGGTGATTCTGGATGCGTACTGCGATCCGGGCAACGGCGGCCTGGGTTGCGGTCCGTACGAAGATTCCAATGGCAATGTGACGACACGGTACTACCAGCGGCAATTCTCGTCGCTGTATGCGTGGTCGTCGATCGGATCGAGCAGTTATAACGCGGCTCAGCTAACGATGCGCAAGGCGAGCAACACCGGGCTCGATCTGGATGTGAGCTATACGTATTCGAAGTCGATCGACATGGGTTCGGACACGGAGCGGGCCAGCGAGTTCACGACGAACAGCTTCAGCTTCATTACGAACAGCTTTAATCCGAAGTCGAACCGCGCGGTGTCGGATTTCGATACGCGTCATCTGCTGACCGGCGACGCGATCTATCCGCTGCCCTTCGGGAAGGGTGCGCGGTTTGCGTCGGAGTCGAACGGTTTGGAGAATGCGGTGATTGGCGGATGGACGATTTCCGGGATTCTGCGGTTATCCAGCGGACTGCCGTTCAGCGTGGTGCCTCCACTGGCGTATGCGACAAATTATCAGCAGGAAACGCCCGCGGTGGTGACGGCGCCGATCGCGATCCACAAGCACCTGGTGGGCGGCCTGCCCGAAGTGTTTGCGAATCCGAACGCGCTGAACAACGGCATCGGGACGGGCAGTCCTCTGCGGTTCCCCAACCCGGGTGAAGGCGGGAGCCGGAACTACTTCCGCG
>Ga0206851_1094_pt1 | contig 26231 bp, 22 predicted proteins | sample Alteio_BWOrgCont_13_FD_152904 | JGI IMG/M metagenome (GOLD analysis project Ga0206851, IMG submission 152904) | Enriched cells from forest soil in Barre Woods Harvard Forest LTER site, Petersham, Massachusetts, United States -... | ecosystem: Environmental > Terrestrial > Soil > Temperate forest >... | reverse complement strand
AAACACCCCCAGACCTGTAACGAGGGTAAGCACTGCGCCCAGAATATAGACCAAGCCGCTCGAAAAAAAGACAAACACCCAGATACAGATACTGATCAGGGCCGGTACCGGAAACAGCCACATACGGTAGGGAAGATGAAACTGCTTTTTGCGATAGTGAGCGGCTATAAGTCCGGCTGCCTGGCCGATGAATTGTACCAGAATGCGCATGACAATGATGGAGGTAATGACTTCCGTAAGCCGGAAAAGGAGGCTGAATATAAAAGCACAGGCGCAAAGCACCAGAAGTGAAACATGGGGAAAATGTTTGACCGGATGCATTTTGGAAAAGATTTTAAAAAAGTCGCCTTCTACGGCTGCCGCATACGGAACACGTGAGTATCCCAGGGTTGCAGAAAATAACGACGACAAGGCCACAAACAAGATAAGTACCGTAGCCCCGGCAGCGACCCTATTGCCATAGAGACGTTCAAAAAATGTACTGATTAAAAATGAAGAACCCTTGGCTTCTCTCCAGGGTATCACACCTAAGATGCTGATCTGCATAAGCAGGTATAAGACAGCAATACCCGTTATTGATAGAAAGATGCTGCGTGGTATATTCTTCTCGGGATCGCGTATCTCACCCCCCAGATGACAGACATTGTAATAACCCAGAAATGAATAAATTGTTTTAATGCTGGCCATGCCCAAACCTGCAAAAAAAGCAGGTGTAAAATCAACGCCATTGGCCGGAATATCCAATGCCAGTGATGAATGGAAATGTGTGAGTCCCGCAATGATCACCCAAAGCAAGGTGCCAGCCACCACGATGCACATAAAAACAGAGATACGTCCGATATCGGTTATTTTACGGTATAAAAGTGCCGCGAGCAGCACAATGAGCGCTCCGGAAACACATTTTTGTTGAACAAGAGTAAGAGGCAGCAGGTAATTCAGGTATTGGGCAAACCCGATAGCGCCCGAAGCAATGACAAGCGGCGCCTGCAAAACGGTTTGCCAGATATAAAGAAAGGAAAAGACAGATCCCCATTTTTTTTCTCCATACAATTTCTTTAGAAATATATAGCTGCCCCCGGCCTGAGGAAAAGCTGCGCCCAGTTCTGCCCAGACACACCCATCCATATACGCCAGCAATGCTCCCAATAACCAGGCAAGGATGCATTGAGGCCCGTTCATCGCTCCGATCACAAACGGAATGGTGATAAACGGACCGATCCCCACCATGTCTATCATGTTGAGTGCGGTGGCTTCTTTTAACCCGAGGCCTCGTATTAGTTTTTGGGATGTTGACACAGAAATGCGTATTCGTTTTATTTTATTGATCAGTGAATAACTCTCTGCATCATCCGGCGCTAACGAGCAGATCTTTGATACAGAAACTGGCAGGTCTGCAAATAAACCACTTGACGACAGCAATTTACAGTTTTTGTGCTTCATACAAGGGCTGATGTTGTATCAAGCCTGGATGATATCTTGTTTTTGAGGAATTGAATCTGATCGGGTGGTTCATCGGTAACCCTCAGCTACATAGCACGAGACGGCTTTTTTATCCCATGCTTCCGAACACTCAAAAATACTGCTTTCGTTTTTTCTCCGCTCTTTATCCCTTTTTGTTCTCTCGTTATCTATTTGAGAACTCCTGATAGCCCATTTAGGCAATTCTTCATCACAATGAGTCTTCCGGCCACATTTCAATCGGCATAAACGATCTGTATGGATATTGCAGGCAATTAGGTAGCAACGAAATGTTATACATAGAACCACTTGTATATACATACAGTGTATGAAACTGTGACCAAGATCACATTTATTTTTGATTTCGGTCATTTACGTCAGCGCATGAACTTGCGTTCTTTGTGTCAGATTTTAGCAGAAAGAGGTTCGCTCACTCTTGAAAACGAGGGAAGCCATTCCTGGCTCTGATTTTTTTAACAGAACCCTTTCGGATTCTCACATACGTATTTTGTTTAAACAATATCAAAACAAACCTTCCATGAACATGAATCCTGCCTCTCCGTACTCCTCGTGTTTTCCGAAGCGTTGTGCTGATCATACAGCCATCTCCTGTCTGAAAACAGCTTTCCTGTTCTTTCTGATGATCCAGCTCAACGCCCGGGTGATTGCACAAACCAGCAATCCGGATGCCGGAACATTGCCGGTCAAAGCCTGGAGCCTTTCAGGAACTTCGGGCACCGCGTATCCGAAAAATTTTCTGGGTACAACAGACAGTGTGCCGCTGAGCATACAGGCCAACAAACATGAAGCTATACTTATTAATGCCGACGGGTCGGTTAAAATTGCAGGCGTTCTTACCAGTAGCCGAGACATCGTCACCACGGGATCACTCTGGGCTACAACCCTTCTTTCCAACAAATTGCTGGCAACGGCCAATCTCGAACTCAATACTGGGGTATCGGGTCATACCTTGTTAAATGTTCAATCGGCCGGGAATGTGGGTGTCGGTTTGTCGCAGCCGGTCTTTAAGCTCGATGTGGCCGGAAAAATCCATACAAACAGTTCCTTGCTGGTCGATTCGAACCTGGTTATCAAAGGAAATTTTGAGACGAAGGGAGGGCTGAATTTCGGGGTGAACAAAACGATTGCCTACATCCCGGCCAGGGGATCAAATCCGGAAATATTTTTGTTTGGCGACAGTGCCAATCCCGCCCGGAGTAGTCTGCGTAGTATTCAACCCCAGCCTTTGTTTTGCGGCTCGGCAGCGCTTACCACCATCAATGGGTTTAATGGTACACTGGTTTGCGGGGGCTACGATGCAACCAAAGCGTTTCACCCACTGACCCTGGGCTTCGACGGGGCTAACGGTATGATTGAGTTTGGTGGATCACAGGTGCTCGGGCCGGGAGGTACCACGGCCGGATTATTGATCAATTACTATTGTGGCCGGAGTGTGGCCATCTGTACCGGAAAATCGGGAGGCAATGTAGCACTCTGCACAGGGGGTGGAGGCGGACGGGTGTATCTGGGCCCAACCCATATCGGCACACAGGTTCAAACAGCGGGCACAGCCAATGCCGATGCAATACTTACCGTATCGGGTAAAATGGTGGCTCAGTCCTGTTTCGTTTCCCTAAGTAATTGGGTGGATTATGTGTTCGAGAGTACTTATAAACTACCACTGCTAAAGGATGTGGAACGATTTTATCTAAAAGAAAAACACCTCCCTGACGTCCCGTCCGAAAATGAAGTAAAACAAAACGGGGCCGATCTTGGAAAAATGGATGTACTACTGCTAAAAAAAGTGGAAGAGCTTACCCTCTACATCGTTGAACAAAACAAACGGATCGAGGAAATGGAGAAACGGATGAGGGGTTTGGAGCGGAAGTGAGGGATTCTGTTTTTTCATTCGCTGATTCAGGAATAGCTATGAAAATGTTGACGATTAAACAAAACATTTATCAAATTATATTCTGATAACATGAAAACTATAATATGTCTTGGTTGGGTTCTGCTTAGTACGCAATTGATAAGTGCCCAGACTTACCGAAATGCGTTCGACATTTTCAATAACAGCATCGGACCGGCCAGTTCTCCGCCAGGCCAATGCACATCTATGCTCACGAATTGTATTTGTGAGGTTTCTATTTGTGAACCTTCCTATCTCCGTGGCTATCTGGATATGTATAAGGTTACGAAGGATCAAAAGTACATGGATCAATTCGCTATACACGTTCAACGAATTATGGATAGGCGTGATGACAATCTTGCAAATATATTTACCACTTCAACGGCTGCTTCATTTGGCTTTCCCTTCAATACAGGTGTGGCAGCGGGCTGTAACATAACCGATATTGCAGATGTTGTTAGCAGCAGCAAGAGCTGGTCTCATAACCGGGGTAAATCAGACTGTCAGTATAATGAATACGAAACAGCACAGGATGGGGCTTTACTCTATCCAATGGCTGAATTTTTGTATCTGATGTCAACTGACAGTGATTTTACCGGTATCCTCTATAGCCCCGTACCTTTCGAGGTAACAAATACTTCATCCAAACATCCATTAACCTATCTTCAATTCGCACATTGGCTGAGTGCGAAGGTCTACGAGGGGGTTGATTGGTGGTTGGCTACCGGGTGGAAAAATGGAACAATTCATCCTCCTTGTGGAGATGTAACCAGCTCTGGATTTTATAATGACAATCTACCATCCTCAAACCCATTTGGACAACTCAACATGCAGGCTAGCATGGGATCTGTGCTCTTGTGGTTAGATCAATTGCCTATCGTCAATAGCCAGTTTTCCCAGCATCCGGTGGGGTTTTATCAATCGAGATACATTGCGCAAATCGCAACTGACATTAAAAACCAGATCAGTGAAAATGCCTGCCATCCTTTCACCGTATTTTGGAGTTCAGATTATGAGTATAATGTAGCCGAAGATCTGGCGCATGGTAGCGCCACCTTTGATTTTGCTAACCTGTGTTATCTGTTTGGATATACGAGCTATTTCAACATCACGTGGATGCAGGAACTGGGTATGACATTCGCAACATTATCTTATCAGGCTCCAGGGAAATTCAATAACTGCTTTTCAGGCGAGCAGCCCTGTGCGGCAGGAGCTAAATGCGGTCATCCCATGCCAATTTCAGTGACGGGTAATCTTGATATCATCGCTCCATACGTGGTCTTTACCGCCTATAATCCGTATATCTATAGCATAATATCAGATAAATACGCCCCCATGGCATTATACGCGCCCGCAGCCTGTTCGGCCAACGACCCCAATATTCAGGGGTATGCTCAGCTTGCCCTTGCTGAGAACACAGAAAATTTTCTGGGCACAACCTTTAGGAACATTTTTAACCCGGTTTCTATTTCAGCGTCCTTAGTCCCTGCTTCTTCAATTCCGGCCGGTGGTTTGTTTTATACCAGTGTAACCTCGGGGGATTTTGCAGGTAGCGGTATGGCGCAGGTGATGATAGGAACCACCAAAAATGAATTGATTTCCAGTATCGTAAACCCGGCAACAAAGTGGATGCTTCCGACACTGACTACCAAAACAGATGTACACCAACCCATCGTTGATCTGCTTGCTGGTAAGTTTCTTGGGTCATCCGCTGGTCCAGACGCCTTGATCGTGATTGGAGCGAATAATGATATTGATATTTTATGTCAGAAAGGCAGCACCATGAGCTCTCTGTTGAGCGCTCCATTTCTGACGGGTCTGAGTATAACAGCCGCCACCACGGGAGACTTTGATCCGAATCACCCCGGCGATGAGGTTTTGCTGCTAGATAACCACAGTGAATTATCCTTGGTCTATTTTGATCCCAATAATGTTGTATCTCCATTTACAGTTAAACGACTGAATCTTACCATCCCTACAAATCAGATAGCGAGAGTGACCGTGGGACATTATTTCAATAACTCAGCGTATGGCGGTGGAGCTGAATTTGCGGTGGCAGATAATTCTGGCACAGTTACAATTTATTCGCTTTCAAACACACCCTGGTCTTTGAGTTCTGCCCGTATATACACTTTTCCTGCGGGTTCGTCCGTCGATTGGGACGGAATCGCAAGTGGAGATTTTCTGGGAACCGGTTTCGACCAGGTGGTCACTCACAGTGGTTTTGATGGACAATTCATAGTCTGTGGTATTGACGCAACGTCTTCACAGCTCACCTTGATTGGCTCACAGGCCTTTCCGGATGGTGAACACATGCCAAACGGAGCATCCTACAATACAGGAAACGGCATGAGCAATTTAAATAATTTCACATATGCACAAAAGTGGCAAAACGGATTAATGGCTGCACTGAAAACCTGCCCCGGTGCCACAAACGCGGGACTGGTTACCTTACGCAATTGTGACGGGCAAGTGAGTATCTTTGATATGCAGGGTAATTGCCAGGGGCTCCAGCTGAGTTACGACTTCTTTTCTGATGCAGTCTCAAATACGGCTCCACCAGCCAACTATCTCCGTATCTCACCGATTCGCAACACACTCACCGGAGACAATAGTAATTACAGCCTGGACTATCATGCTGCGCGTATCATAACGGCTACAAACGACATCGTCTCAGCCAATACAAATGTTAATTTTATCGCAGGTAATGAGGTAAGTTTAGGCGATGGCTTTAGTGCCCTCCCGGGTTCAAATTTCAGCGCAACGATTAATCCCGGTTTATCGTGTTCCCCAGACGTGATTTTACCACGTACCACATCCAGGAAACCGCCGACTCAAAACCCGGTTTTTACGAACGCAGAACAAACCAACTCGCTCTCTCTTACAGTGCAACCAAACCCCAATAACGGGTTGTTTACCCTCAGTACTCTGGATGGAAAAGAAGGACGTCTGTATATTTATAATACAGAGGGCGAACTGGTTTACTCGAATGGCGATTATTCACTGAATAGTTGGATGTTGGATTTGCGTTTAGAGGCGAGGGGAATATATTGGGCAAAAGTAATAACAGGTGATGGGTTGGTCAAAACTCAAAAAATTGTTCATGAGTAGTCGCCGAGAAAATTACTAACTATAATTAGCCTAGGGAATACTATTAATAAAACATAACTTAAATGTGCATCATGAAAATGAAAAATTTATTTTTACTACTCCTGGCCATAAAGTGTTTTCCTGTTTTATCTCAGGATACTGTACGTGTGAAAAAACTGTTCATTGGCCCTCTACTTTCCCCGGATTATACGTGGGCGAGTCTCGGTAAGATAAATAGTCTAGGTGCTTATTATGACTCTGGCCTGACAGGTAAATTTGCTTTTACAGGGGGCCTCAATCTTATTTTTCAAATATCTCGCCGGATGTCGATAAATATCGGAGTGGAGTACAGCGAGAGGGATATAGCGAATCGAGTAACAGAAATGGAGTATCCTTATACCCAAGAATGGTTAAAGCATAATCTTAATTACCTGGATCTGCCTATTGAACTAAATTATTACCTATGTAAGAAAAGGAGATCTTTTTATCTTATGACCGGCATCTCGCCGAGTGTTTTTTTGTTCGCGACAGAGAATGATTGGGAAATAAGCCGTGACCCACTAGTAGATCTTTATCATCCCGCTCAGATCGGATATGGCAAGGCAATTATTCATTCCGGAGTTAATGCCATCAATGCTCAGTTGCATTGTGGTCTTGGATATACCCTAAATCATAAGGAAAGCCGTTTCCGGATTGAACTTGTATATCGTATCGGTCTTTCACCTGCTAACCCGCCTATAGGGAATGACGAATCTTATTTCACGGGATCAAATATGCATAACGGCGCTCAATACGTACTGCTTAATTGTAGCCGCACCTATTATTCCTGTGGGTTGGCTTTTAGTTACCTCTGGGGCCTATAAAATTAGTGGGATGTTCGTGGTCTTTTTCTGAGCATCTGAAAACAACGGAGCGTGTAAGCTGTACGTGAAAAATCAATTTGGTCGTGAAAAAAATAACGTCTCTAATGCTCAAAACAGGTATTCTTGCCGGAGTAATGCTCCTGCAAAGCTCAGCTGGGTATGCTCAGGACTCCATGCGTGTAAAAAAAATATACCTTGGCCCAATCTTTTCACCCGACTATTCCTCAGCATTACTCACCAATACTGGTCTCGATCCATTACGAAACGATATTCAATTTATCTGTAGGAAGCTTCAGCCAAAGTTATCATTTACTGCGGGTATAGAGATGCTTTGCGAACTGAACCAGCACCTGAGCTTAAGTTTTGGTATGCAATACAGCATCAAAGATGGTATGACGAATCAAGGCTATCTCTTTGACAGCACAGCCAATGGCAAAATGATTAAACAGGATGTAGGATACCTTGATTTACCGGTTAAATTGAACTATTATTTAAATGGCCGCTCTGCCAGAACTTATTATTTCACTGTTGGAATCTCACCCAGCCTGTATCTGTTTGAGAACAACGTGCTAAGAACTCAGTCAGGCGCTCTTGTGCCTGATTTGGGGACCCTTCCGGATTTTAATAACGGGGTTCTGTCAAACACGCCTCCGGTCAATAATCATTTTTATGTCTTCAATCCCCAGATTCAACTTGGTATGGGTGTCGCGAAGATGTGTATGAAGAAAAATATGTTCAAAATCGAAGTCGTTTGTAGATACTCACTTTATCCTGCGAACCCGCCACCTTCGCTTTGGACTTCTTTTGGGCCGCCTTATGAGTTGGATTGCACCCGGACTTTTTATTCCGTTGGTTTGGCGTTTAGTTATCTCTGGGGCAGGTAGGGATGCCTCCGGGGCATATTCAGTACATGTCAGTCCAGGAGATCTAGCACTTAATTCACCATCTTCAGCCCCACAACCCCGATCAAAATAAGCCCTAAAAACACCAGCTGCATGGGGGTAACCGCCTCCTTAAGCAGGAATGAATCAACCAGTTTTGAACCGATCAAGGCCACACCCATCCAGATGGCAAAGGCTTTGGAGGCCGAAATACCATGCATGGCTTTTGAAAAGAAAACAATGTTTCCCACTCCGAACAGGACATACCCGAAACCCGGAACCAGCAACAGGAGATTTGCCTTGCTCAGCAGGAGATGGTTGAACCTGAACGAATAGAGGTCACGCCATTTGAAATATTTCAAACAATACATCCAGCAAATCTCGCAAAGGGATGCTATCAGTACATAAAGCCAAGACATCATTCGGGAAGGTTTTTTTCGTGAGCTGCTCTGGAGCGTTGAACAGGTGCTGCCGGTTCTTCCTGTTTCCGGGCTGTTACCGCCTGAGGTCCCTTGAAGAGTTGAAGGAATTTAGTCCCAAGACCGTGATAGCTTTTGAAGAATTTAAACCGGAGCAGCTTTTGTTCATCCACCTTTTTTACAATGGCCAGGGTTTGTAAAAAATAATCATCCGGATATGCATACGGGAGGCCATACTTGGTGGGTTTTGTTTTTGGGAGATAAGCCGTGCCGAAGAGCCAATCCCAGATGGCAAATTTTGTGCTGTAGTTGGCAAAGAATACTTCTTGTTCATCGGCATGGTGCCACTGGTGCATCTCGGGCCCGTTGATAAAGTATTGCAGCTTGCCCGACCGTACATCGATGTTGGAATGGATATACATGCCCCAGACCCCATCAAAACAAGCCTTGATCGGTACCACCATTGGATCGGCACCCAGGGCTACGATGGGCAGGAACTCGATGGTTTGATTGATGAGAATCTCCAACGCATGCGAGCGGGAACCCGCAATCCAGTCTACTGCCCGGGCAGAATGATGAGCCTCGTGTGTTTTCCAGAGGATTTTTGAATTGTGCTGCCAACGGTGAAACCAATAAATGTAAAAATCGTGGAGGAACAAAAAGAAGAGCACCTGACATGCCACCGGCCAAGCTGAAACAAGGTGCAGACGAGAGAGGTTGAAATGAATATCAATGGGGTGGATGAGGTAATCGAAGATGACAATCTGCAACACAAAATTCTGGACTACCGAATACCAAAAGAAATCAGACCAAATTCCTTCCCGCAAAAAGGGTAATCCTTTCCGGTAAGGGTAGGTTCGTTCCAGCCAGATAAACGCCACCACGCTCGTAAGCATGATGGAGGAGGTCATATAAAGAACAGTGCTTTGCGACAAATCTAACGTGATTTAGTTGAATGAGTAATGAAAAAGAAGTTCGGCATCTGGATCATACCGCGCATGATTCACGCAATGTAAAAACCGGGAGGCCGCACTTTCTCAAAAGTACACCATGCTTTCACCGTTTCGGGTGAGCAGGATCACGTACTGGCGGAACCGTTTGAGCGGCTTGTACCATTCTGAATAACCTCAATCGTCTCAATCAGCACATTACAGTTGAGCGATCGGGTATTTGCGCAGTCGTTTCAGAGGTCCCAACTCACTTTCGTATACCTTTTTCACGCCATCTCCAAGGGCTACCTCGGCAGCGCGTATATCACGCACCAGCTTGGCCATACCCGGCACTTCTACCGATGCGGCATGATCAGAACCCCACATGGCCCGGTCGAGGGTGAAATGGCGTTCCACAAAACAGGCTCCGATAACAACGGCAACCACGGTTGTGGCAAGACCTGTTTCATGACCCGAGTAACCAATCGGTGTTTCGGGATACATTTCCTGCAGGGTGTTGATCATACGCAGGTTTAATTCTTCGGGGGGGCAAGGATAGGAAGAAGTAGAATGTGCGATGAGGAGGTTATCAGTGCCTATGACTTTTACGGCTTCGACAATTTCGTTGATGGTCGACATTCCGGTGGATAGCATCAGTGGTTTGCCGGTAGCCTTTGTTTTCTTGATAAGCGAATGATCTGTTAATGAAGCCGAAGCCATTTTGTACAGCACAGGATTAAACTGTTCAATAAAATCAACCGATGGTTCATCCCAGCAGGAAGCAAACCAGTCGATTCCTTTTTTACGGCAGTAGGAGTCGATTTCTGAGTATTCATCCATGCCGAACTCCGTCTTGCGTTTGTAATTGATATAGCTCATACGGCCCCAGGGGGTATCGCGCATCACTTCCCACTGATCTGCGGGAACACAAAGCTCGGGGGTACGTTTCTGAAACTTGACCGCATCGCAATGGCACTCAACGGCAGCATCAATGAGCTTTTTGGTGATGTCGAGCGAACCGTTATGGTTAATGCCGATTTCAGCGATAATATAGGAGGGTTGTCCATCTCCTATCTTTTTGTCGTTTCTTAGGTTTACAAGTCTCATCTCTTTTCTGAATTACGGTTTGTTAGTCTTTACAGTTTACTGTGAATAATGAATTCTGCCACTTCCCTGAAACATCCATTGCCTCCAGGGCTTGCACATTTATAATGAATAGCGTGGTGGATAAGGTTCATGGCGTCTGACGGGCAGCAGGCAAAACCAACCACGTTTAATACTTCAAGGTCGTTCACATCATCGCCAATGTAGGCGATTTCTTCGGGATTTAAGTTTTTCCTGCTGATAATCTGGTGCAGGAGTTCCAGTTTATTTTTTACGCCCAGGTGGAGTTCCTGGATTTTCAATTTTTCGGCGCGCTTGGCCACCGAAGGCGACAGTTCACCGGTCATGATCCCGGTCTCCACATTCACCAGTTTCCACAGCCGTTCTACTCCCATGCCGTCGCGTATCGAAAAACGTTTGAGTTCTTCTCCTCCGGCGCCGTAATACACACCGGTATCGGTAAGTACTCCGTCAGAATCGGTGAGCAGCAGTTTAATCTTTCTTGCCCGATTGATGTTTTCAGTCATATACACTTGTTAGATTGCTGTCCATCCCCCATCCACAACCAGGTTTGCACCTGTCATGTATGCTGAGGCCTCGGATGCCAGAAATATCAATGCCCCTTTATAATCCGAAGGTGTTGCCATCCGGCCTAATAATGTCTTCTGTGTATAGTTCTGTACAAAATAATCATCCTGGTTATTTTCAACTCCGCCAGGGGAAAGCGTATTCACACGAACCCCGCGTTCGCCCCAATATGCGGCCAGGTAACGGGTGAAATTGATCACCGCACCCTTTGTGGCCGGATAGGAGGGCGATTTGTAAAATTTATGCTTCCCTTTTTTATCCTTGTAAATGCTTTGATCGGGCCCTACCATTCCGTAGGTAGAAGCAATATTGATGATGCTTCCGTGACCCTGTTTGGCCATGGGTGTACCGAACACCTGGGAACACAAAAATACACCGGTTACATTGACCTTCCACGATTTCTCCCACATTTCGAGGGGGTAGTTTTCGAACATACTTTGTTTGCCTGCCAGGAGCGGGTTCTCGAACATGTCGTTGATTGCGGCATTGTTAACCAACACGTCTATATGTTTGTATTTTTCAAGGATCTGATCTCTGCCGGTCTTCAGGGAAGCTTCACTGGTAACATCCAGACCAAGCCCTAAGTGTTTCTTGCCGAGTGCGGCTGCATTTTTACGACAGCGGGTTTCATCGATATCGGCAAGTACCACGTTGGCTCCGGCTGCGGCGAGGGCCTCAGCATGTTTTGCCCCGAGCAGCCCACAGGCCCCGGTTACGATTGCTGTTTTATTTTTGAGTGAAAATAATTCCATACGTTAGCTCTTAGCGGCTGCTGCTTTGGGTTTGATGTTGTAGTTGCTCACTTTGCGGAATACCGCTTCGAGCGGTTCGCCCTTCAGAAGCGTTGCAACTGTGTTTTCTTTTACCGCATCACGCAACATGGCGAGCACTTCACGGTATGCTTTTAGCGTATAGGCAATGTCTTCATCCGAATGTGTAAAACACATGTTGTGAAACCCGGCCCAGAGGATGCCGCGTTTGATCATTTCCTGCTGCACAAAAGTTTTCAGTATTAACGGATCGCCTGCGGATGCATCAAACGTAACGATGGTGCGGCAATTGTAACCCGAGCATTTGGTGAAGGAGGCAATACCCAGTTCTTCGGCAATTTTATTGTACCCGTCTTTGAGCAATGCGCCCTTTTTATCGAGTACAGCCGATACATTCTTTTCTTTCATTTCGGTGATGGTGGCAATGGCAGCTGCCATCGACAGGGCTTCTCCTCCAAAGGTGGTGAAGAAGAACACTTCTTTTTCGAAGAGCTGCATCACATCTTTGCGGCCGGTAAGCAGCGAAATGGGCATTCCGTTTGCAAACGCTTTTGAGTAGACTGCCAGATCGGGGGTTACTTTAAAATATTCCTGTGCCCCCCCGAGTGCGATACGGAATCCGGTCCACATTTCGTCAAAGATGAGCAGGGTCCCGTTCTTTTTGCAGGCATCGTGAAGTTTTTGAAGGAAATTATCCTTGGGCGCTTCGAAGATAAAGGGTTCGAGGATCACGCAGGCCGTATCGCTGTCGAGCGAATCGATCACGGATTCGATGTTGTTGTAATCAAACGTATTCGTGAGGTCTTTTACCTCGGCAGGGATTCCCTTGTCGCGGCTGGTGATGCCGATATACCAGTCGTGCCAGCCGTGGTAACCGCAACACAATACTTTGGTGCGTCCGGTGAAAGCACGTGCAATCCGGATGGCGGCGCTGCACACATCAGCCCCTGTTTTGCTGATTCGGATCGATTCGGCGTTCGGAATGATGGAGTGTACGAGCTCGCTCAGTTCCACTTCCATTTCGTGCATCAAAGAAAAGGTGATGCCGTCTTTCAATTGTCTGACGATGGCTTCGTCTACCTTGTCGTAACAATAACCCAGGGATATGGGACCAATGCCCATATTATAGTCGATATATTCATTCCCATCCACATCCCATACATGGGCATTCTTGCCGCGTTTGAGGTATTTGGGAGAAGCGCCCTTACTAAACTGACCGGGCCCCTTTGCCAGGGTTTGGGTCACGGGGTGCATTATTTTTGTAGCCCGTGCATACAGTTCGTCTGAATGAGTTGTGTCGGGATAGTTTGCGTTGAATTCAACTTTGTTGGCCATAGCTTATGCTTTTGAAACGGTTTTTTTTGAGAGTTCGGTCATGATTTTTGCGGCCATCTTTTCGCCTGTAAATCCTTCGTATTTCAATACCTCGGCAAGGAGAGCCGGTTTGAACCATTTTTCGGCAAGAGCCAGGGAAAGGACGTGAGCCGTGCATTGGTGGCGAAGGAACGTTTCGGCCACGATAGTATAAAGACCACCGGTCTGGAAATGATCTTCGATCGTTACCAGGAGTTGCGATTTCCGGGCCGCTTCGAGGATTGCTTTTTCATCGATCGGTTTCAATGAACGCATATTGATCATACCAACCGACAGACCTTCTTTCTCGAGCAAGATTTTTGTCTTGAGTGTTTCTTCGAACAGAAGACCATATACCAGCAAGGTTACATCTGTGCCTGTTGAAATGATTTCGGCCTTTCCGATTTCGAAATTCGGATCGTGTTTAAAATCAGTTTTACGGATATTGATACGCACATACGAAGGATGAGGAGAACCCCAGATTTTGGGGAGCGCAGTGACCAGGTCAAGCTCATCAGCCGGGGCGAATACCTGCATACCGGGGATTCCACGCATCAGCGACACATCTTCGATTGCCTGGTGTGTAGGGCCGTTGCCATCGGAAAGGAAACCAGGGATAAAACTGCTGAGTTTTACAGGCAGGTTTGCGATCCCAACATCGGTGCGGATGAATTCAAAAGCACGCATGCTCAGGAAAGCCGACAAGGCATGTACAACCGGTATCCGGCCCCGCAATGCCAGACCGGCGGCAGCACCAATCATGCATTGTTCGGTAATGCCGGTATCGATAAACCGGTCTTTCAATACAGCAGGCAGATTACGGACCAGGGCACGGTTTTCGGCTGTCATTACCACCATTCGTTCATCGGCCAGGGCCATTTCTTTAAGGAGTTCTTCGTAGCTCATGGATTATCGTACAATTAGTGTTTCTGACTCAAGATTTGTGGTATCGGCCCCATGCAGTTCTTTGAGGAGGCTTTGGATTTCGTCTTTGTTAAAATTGCAAAACCAACGGTCGGCACGCGCTTCAATGCTTGGCAATCCTTTTCCGCGAACGGTATCGGCAATGATTACGCTGGGTTTTTTTGAATCGAAAGGCAAGGCGCGAAATGCTTTTTCCAGCGCTTCGAAGTCGTGTCCGTTGATACGCTGTACACTGCACCCGAATGCTTCGAATTTATCTGTCAAGGGTTCGAGTGGAATAAGGTCTTCGGTAGCCACATTCGCCTGAAACTGGTTCCGGTCAACCACAAAGGTAAGGTTATTCAATTGGTGGGCAGCCGCAACGAGCACGGCCTCCCAAACAGAGCCTTCATTCAACTCACCGTCGCCGGTAATGACCAGCACCTTGTTGTTTTGCTTTCTCATCCTTACGTCCAGAGCAACACCCATAGCCACTGAAGGGAGGTGCCCCAGGGAACCCGAATGAAACTCTACGCCGGGAACATTCCGGTTTGGGTGCCAATAAACCGAATCGGTGGTCTGCAAATGGTTTTTCAAACGGTCCTTATCCATGATCCCCAACTCAGCAAAAGTGCCGTACATGGCAGGCACATCATGGCCTTTGGACAGGAAGAGATAATCACGGTTAGGATCTTGTAAGTTCCCTTTATGCAGGTTTAGAAAATCAGCATATAAATAGACAAGCAGGTCGGTACACGACAGCGATGCTCCGGTAAAACAACCGCCATCGGTACTCAGATTGATGATGTGTTCCCTTACCCTGAGAGAAATGCTTTCGAGCTCTTTTCGTTTATCCTCGGTCATGTTATAGGTGTTTGGTTTGTTCGGGTTTAATGGTTTTGAGTTCGTTCAGGTGGTTGCGGTACCAGTTTACCCCGGCGTATTTGCTGTTAATTTCAAAAATATCAGGGCGTTCTGCAAGTAGGTGGAGGATATCACTCAGACCAAAGTTTGGATTTGAGGGATATAGCTCGGCAAAGATCTTTTCAATAAAGGTGTAATCCTCTGGATAGTCAATCGTCCAGCGGTGCGACATGGAATAGTCTTTGCCCGATTCCCAGGCAAAGTTACCAATTCGGAATTGCCCTGGGTTTTCCCAGATATATGGGGTCGTGTGTTCTCGTTCCAGGTCTCTTTGGGCAAGTTTCCAGGCTGTTTCGAGCGACTGAAAGCTCATGATTTCAACATCATTTCCATCGGGGTATGAAGCAGGGTGGAGATTGCTTACATAGTCATATTTTGAATCTTCAGAGAGAAAATACTGTATTCCCTTGTCTATGATTGCAGGGTCTATGAGCGGACAGTCGGATGGGATTTTCAAAACAAGATCCGCCCCGATTTTTTTTGCGAGTTGGTAATGTCGGTCGAGCAAGTCTGTAGGGTGACCTCTGAAACAGGAAATCGCCTCGTTCATGCATAGCTTTTCAACATCATCGTCGGCAGATTCGGTAGTAGTAGCAACGGTCACCGTTCCGCAGAGTCGGCTTTTCCGGATCCGTTCAACCATTCGAATGAGGAGGGGTTTGCCTGCAAGAGGCAACAGAATCTTGCCGGGTAAACGACTTGAGCCTGTACGGGCCTGGATTATGGTGAGTACCTTAGCTGGCACTTGCAAGAGAGAATGCGTTGACAGGAGAATAATGTTTTAGGAATTGGCTGCCAGAGCCGCTGTATTCAATATAACCCCGGCAGATATCAGAAATCATCCGGGCCGAATGGCCACCGGTTTGTAATGGCAGCAGCCGGTGCAGATCAGCCAGATCGAAATACGAATGAACCTTCTTTCCCAGAATGATACCGACGTATACCACGGTAGAAAATTGGGTAATAAGTTCGCAGCAATTTGCTACCATGTGGTTGGTATTTCCATCGGTATAGATAAGGGTATCAGCAGGTGCGTGTTCCTTGATTTCTGCAATAGCTCTTTCCATTTTTTCGTTTGGATGGAGCTTAAAGAGTAGTTTCCTGCCTGCTGCAATTTGAACCGCATTCCGGATGAATTCCGGTCTGTTATCCTGCCGCAGACATTCGCGGATGTCGGAAGTGGCAACCATCACATAATCATGATGCTGAAAATTGTTATTCCGGTTTTCTTCTTCGATGTTATCAAAGTTGGGGATGCCGGTGACACAAATTTTTGAAAGATCGGTTCCCATTCCTGCAATGTGGTTTTTGTAACCCTCGGAAGCAGCGCAGTAAATGTCGCAGATATTGGATGAGCCATTGAGCGAAGTGCCTATGGCAAAATAACGTGGCAACTTGAAGAATTTGGTAATGCGGGCAACCAGGGTTAGCTCATCAATCATGCCTTCCTGGATCCAGATGGTTTTTACTCCGGTAAAGATTTTTGGAACAATCATATCCGTGCAGGCAACTACCAGGTCGTAGGTATTGTTGTAAATTGTGGTACGGTAATCATTTTTAAGTTTATTGACTGTCAGGTATTTGTCAGCGCGTGCCTTAAACTCTCCGGCCAGAACGGTATGATCAAGAAGACCCAGTTTAACGGTTGCCCGTATCATAAAATGGTTTGCAAAAAGCTGGCTGAAATAGCAATCATAATCATCTGAAAGAAAAGATGATATCCGGTGCATTTGGGTTGTTTGGTTTGGGGAACCAACCAGGAAAATGATCTTTTTCTTCGTCATGCAGTTCTTCGGGAGAAATAACGGGCAAAGGTAGCTATTTTCTGAAAAGACAGGGAAAAATGATGGGACAGGTCAATTTGGGTAGGTAGTCTGAGTCTGTTCCCCATATAGAATGTAGCCTATTGGATATCAGGCTGATGTGCTGTTTGTTTTGATTCAGGGGGAGGCTTGACGAAGGGTTTGAGGGTCGGTGACAGAGTTAACAATTTTAAAACAATTTGTGTACTTTTGCGCCATTCGAAATTATATGAAGAATACAGCAGGGATCCTCTTCTTTTTCTTCTTCCTCCTCCTTCATCCGGTATTCTCTCAAATTTCTGATACAGCCAGGGTGGCTTTACCGGCAAAAACAGATAGCGGGAAAGCTTCGCTGTATGACAAATTCACCAATATTTTTAAAAATAAAAGTTATGTCATCGCTCCGGAGCTTGGCCGGAAACCAGAAACCGGACTTTCGGGAGGAATCTATTGGTTGCAAGTCTTCAGGATTTCACCCAATGCCGATTCGGCTACCCGGAAATCAAACACCGAATCGTATGTTGATTACACCGAGAAAAAGCAACTTCTGGCCCAGGTTAAAAACAACCTGATCTTTAAAGATGAGCGGTTCTTCCTCAAGGGAACAAATTTTTACAACAAATTCCCGGACCTGTACTGGGGTGTAGGCCCGAATACCACCCAGGCTATGCAACAATCGGTTTCGTACGATCTGATCAGTATTGATCAGCGTCTGCTTACCCGTGTAGGTTCCCGCTATTTTGTCGGCCTCATCTATCAATATGTAAACCTCAGTAATGTTACCTATAGCCCAGGTGGCCCCTTGGATGTGCTGAAGGTTTCCGGGTATCAGGGAAGCGTCACATCGGGTGCCGGATTCGATTTTTTATATGATTCGAGAGACAACATTCTGAATACCTACAAGGGTTTATTGGTCGAATTTTCGAGCGTATTCAACCAAAAAAGCCTGGGTGGTGATCATTATTTCAATAATTACACACTCGATATCCGCGACTTTATCAATTTCGGGGGAAGACATGTTCTGGGCTTGCAGGGTATGGTTGATTACAATACCGGTGATGTTCCCTGGAGACAGATGTCCTGTATTGGAGGAGATATGCTGATGCGAGGGTATTATTACGGGCGGTACAGGGATAAGCTCATGATTGCCGCACAAGCCGAATACCGGTTTCCGGTTTGGAGAGCTATCGGCTTAACCGCGTTTGTTTCGGCAGCAGAAGTGGAGCCCACCTTCAGTCAGCTCTACTGGCCTGACATGAAATATGTGGCCGGCCTATGTCTTCGTATCATGATCAACAAAGCAGAACGCCTGAATATGGGTATTGATTCGGGAATCGGGCCGGGTACTTCTGGTTTATATTTTAATTCCGGAGAAGCATTTTGATAGATGCACGTTGTTCGCGGCTCCAGCACTAACACCAGTGTACGGTTGGTGGCTCGTACTCTATTTATAAAAAAAGAGGAGCACTCCGCTCACCCCTCCCAACAAAAAACCACACACTACCTGCATGGGAGTATGTACCTTGAGATAAAGCCTGGCGAGACAAACAGCCAGGGTTAGAAAACAGATAGTCAAATAGACCGGGAAGAAACCATTTACCTGGTGATGCAGGAATAACACCGAAACAATGCCAAAAACACCTGCCACACCAGAGGCATGGGTACTGATTTTCCAGAACCGGTTAATGAGGGTTATTCCAACGGCAGTCAGTGAACTAGCAATCATCGAAAGCGTGAAGCCATCTCTTAGCCCGTATCTGTATGCCAGATACCCCGTGATAAGCAAATAGATCAGGCTCAGGATTACCTGGGGGATATACCGCTCTCGTTGGTTTTCGAGTGTAATCCTGGAAATGAGCTTCATTTTCTGTAACACAAAGATTATCAGGAACATCAATACGCAGGTTGTAAGAAAAATGAGAAGCACGGGGCCCGGTTTTCCAGGGGTTTCAATAAAGGCAACGAGTGTTGGGAAGTAAACCATCAGAATGGCAAACAGAAAGGTGGGTGCCATCAATGGATTAATAATTACGGATACCAGGTGTGCTAAAAATCGAAGCATGGTTAAATCTGAGTTTTGCGGAGAAGCCGGTTCTGGCCAGGTGGTTCTTCTGAATCAAACGCCTGTAAAAGTAGGGCTTATGTTCGTGTCATAAAAGGCATTTTCAGACAATTTTTGGATAAAAGCCGGTTTTACCCATCAGAAAATGAGATTTCATATTCACGCAGGGGGAGAAGAGATCTGATTGCTTACAGGGAGCAGCTTATATTTACTACTGCACGTTTTTGTTTCATAAGTTCCTCAAAATCAAGACTTCAATTAGTTGTTCTTCGACCCATCCCAGATCTGATTTAGCCGGTCATTGCACCTCTTTTTTTGGTTATCCGGAAAATTCCCTATAACTTTGAGATAACAACAGATTAACATTCTGGTCTTGCTGCCTTTGTTTTAAGGAGCAGACCCTTCGGACTATACAGCCGTATCTTCTGGAAAAAATTGATGTTATCGACCTCCGGCAGATCTCTGAACTTATCCAGAGGTGAAACTACGTTTCAGGATTAGGGTCGGATCCGGAAACCAAGCAATCGTCAACAACGCATGGCAAAAGAAGCATCAAAGAAGAATAAAAAAGCCAGAAAACGGGTTCAGAGTACAAAAAAGGATTTTCAGAAGATCATTGATTTGCTCGAAGGCAAGCATTCAACAGAAGCCCCGTTGATTGCTCCCTATATGGACATCTATTGGGCAGAAGAATCTGAAGTGCTCAAGGAAGATGACCCGGATAAATCCTGATTTGTAGGGTTTAAACTGTTTTTTATCAAAACCTGTTTTATCTGGGTGGGATATCCAATCAATTTTCATACGCTCTGGAGATCGGAAGAGGGGTGGGCATTTTTGAAGAGTTGTTTTAATTCTTCCAAACGATTTTTGTGACAAGCGAAAATGTTTATTTGTTCGTCCAGAAAAAATCGTTCTTCAGCCTGAAACAAGAACAAACCCAGGAGCGCCTCCGGTGCCGTGTCGGGCAAATGATCCTGGCTTCCCTGGTGTACCGGAATACCCTCATACAGGGTATAGAACAAGGGGAGAAAAAAAACGTAGTCGAGCTCCTGTAATATAAATAGCGGGTGCAGGGTACTTAAAGGTTCCTGGGGCTTCCTGAAATTTTCGAAGATTATATAGGGAGTATGTTCAGCAAGCATCTGTTTACCCCCTCCGAAGACATTCGGTTCATGCCCTTCGGCATCTACTTTCAGGATGTTGGGAGGAGATATATGCAGATCATCCAATTTCTTTCTTTCCGTTCTGACCCCTTTTGTATCCATCGAAAGGGTTGCGTTCCCGCTGTGGATACCGTCGGGTAAAGTCATATATCCAGGTTCGTTTGTATCCGAAAGGGCATAGTGATGACAACTGACGGTTGCCTCCAAACCTGCTTGTTTCACCGTCTTGACCAGATCGGGGAAGGTAGCCGGCATGGGTTCAAAAGCATGGATCTCGCCTGTGAATCCGGGAAGACTTGCCGCATGCAGGGAAACATGTCCCCAATTACTGCCAATATCATAAAAAACATCGTTGGGTTGGATCAGGATATCGAGCAAGGCAAGTGTCTCTGCCTCAAAATAGCTGAATTGAGGCAGGTAAAGACTATGAAACTGGGTATTGGCTGAACGGAAGAAAATTTCGGTTTGCGTTCGGGACCCCTGATACTTGAATCTGCCCCTGCCGGTGAAATGCAGAGAAAGGAACAATCTGTGAAGCTTTCGGGATACCGGGGCCGTAATGAATCTTTGCAACCGGTTTTGGGGCAGAGAATATGCGTTTCGATAAAGCTTGGCCAAAAGAGGCAGGGAAATTACCTGAAAAGGTTTCCGTAAGCTCTGTCTGGCGGAAAAAGAAAGAATCATCCGGAGTTCTTGATTTGGGTATAATATTACTGAAATATTCGCTGCCAGGCCTGGTATTGAGGGATGATTCAGTTTTTTGAGGAGAAACCAGTTTGTTTGACCTTTCAAAATTTCAAAGAACCGAGCCAAAAGCATCAAAACAAGAACAACAAAAAGCCCAGAACTGTTTAGGTTCTGAGCAATTGAATTAAATCTGATTTATTCTAAGTCGTGGCGGGATTATGGCGGGTTTCAATAAGTCTTACATAGGCTTTGTGTTGGCTTTATGGTGGGTTTGAAGTGGCTTTCAATAGGCTTTGTGGCGGGTTTGCTTTGGCTAAACATTGGCTTTATGGCGGGTTTGATGTGACTTTCTGGCTTCTACCTGCTTATTGTGGTAGGCTTAAAGTAGGTATGCTTTTATAAAACTCTTAGCCAATTGATAAGAAGTACTTATTCAGTAGACCCTATCTAATCGATATAGAATGAATTTTATCAGATCAGAAAAATATCCTGTAGCTTGAACAGATAGGGAAATTGTCTGGAGTTTATTTCTTCACCGCGTAGTCGTATGTGGCGCGTGCAACCCTGGCAAGGGTAAGCTCACGTGAGGTTTCATCGGCAGCGCTGTTCATGAGAAACACAACAAGCGCAACATGCTTTCTGTTGGGCAAGGTGATAATGCCAACATCGTTGGTAGCCGAGGTTATTCCTGCTTTGTTTGTGGGCCCTGAACCGGTTTTATGTGCAACGAGTGTGCCGGGGGGCAGGAGGCCTTTGATGCGTTTGACTCCTGTTTCGGTTTCGGTCATCAGCTTCAACAGGGTGTCATTCGAAGCAGGTGAAAGACAGGAACCCTGGAACAGGATTTTAAGCAGTTGCATCATTGCAAGAGGCTCTGCCCAATTTGTAAACTGGGTATCCCAGTCGGTATGCATTTGTGCTTCGGTAGCTTTAATCTGAATTTGGCTTACGCCGAGGTGGTGTACAAAATTATTCAGCGTATCGGGGCCTCCGATCAGGCTAAAGAGGCGGTCGCATCCGTTATTGTCGCTTTGGGTAACCGTAAAACGCAGCACATCAAAAAGCGGAACATCGGCAAAGCCTTGGGGGTGCCGGGTGAAAATGGGGCTCCAGGTATTTGGGTGCAGATCGGTCTTGCCGAAGTGCAGGGAGGCGTCAGGTTTAATGGTTCCCCGATCCACTTGATGCAGCACAGCCATGGCCAGGGGGAATTTAAAGACACTCTGCATCGGGAAATGCATGTGGCCGTTGAAGTTTAGTGTATCCTGGTTCTCCAGGTTGAGGATAGCTACCCCGAGTGTTCCCTGTGATGCTTCAGAAATCGTTCTGAGCTGATTGCGTAATGTATCCTTTCGGGCCGATGCCTGAGCGGTAGAATCGGTGGTCGTGGGTCTTTCATTTCGGGACTGAACGGGCGGGTTGATCAATCCGCAGGAAAACAGGAGCAGAGAGAAGAGGAGGATGGGGAATGTTTTCATAGTCGCTTTGAATGGACGACAAAAATAAGAAGGGTTTCGTTTTTCGAGCTCCATCCGCCATTCTTTCGGGTATCCAAAAAATTCAATACTTTTGATCCACTCAAATTCTACCGACTTCTAACAGACTTACACATGAAGAAAATAGCCCTCGCCTGTCTGCTTGTGTCTTTAAAGTTAGCCCTTTATTCACAAGCCATTGTACCCGTTACCGGGTTTGGCACAAACCCTGGGGCATTGAATATGTATAAATATGTACCTGCGGGGATCACCGGCCCGGCTCCGCTAGTGGTGGCGATGCATGGCTGTACAATTACTGCTGCCGAATATTCAACCTGGACTGGCTGGAACAAGCTGGCCGATCTGCATCAGTTCTATGTCATCTATCCCGAGCAAGTTGCTGCCAACAACAGCAGTCTTTGTTTTAACTGGTTTGATACCACCGATGTAAACAGAGGTGTTGGCGAAGCCCTGAGTGTGAAACAAATGATTGATTATATGAAAGCCAATTATTCGATCGATGCGAGCCGGATTTATGTCACCGGTGTTTCAGCAGGCGGGGCCATGACTGCGGTTATGATGGCTGCCTATCCCGATGTGATTGCTGACGGGGCCATCATGGCTGGCACACCCTACAAATCGGCTACCAATGCTACAGCTGCTTTTACTGCTTTAGCCGGGGGGGTCACAAATACTCCAGCTCAATGGGGCGCCTTGGTAAGGGCGCAGAACCCGGGCTTTACCGGCTCCTATCCAAAGCTTGCCATTTTTCATGGAACAGCCGACGCTACCGTGAATATCGAAAATGCCACAGAGCTCATCAAACAATGGACAAACCTCAATCATGCCGATCAGGTTGTGGATTCAACCAATCCTGCTTTTCAGGGCAATGTGAATGTCAATCTCACTATTTATAACGACAGCTCAAACAATACAGCAGTTTATTTTTATAAGATCGCAAACATGCCCCATGGCATCACCGTTGATACGGGAGCCTGCCCAAGACAGAGCGGAGCAACCGGCCCCTATTCGTACGAACAGGTCAATGTGGGTTCAACCTATTGGGCTGCTGATTTTTTTAAACTGATCCCAGGCCCCTATGCCATTACCGGAGCGGTGAATGTGGTGGCTTCGGCATCGGGCATTACATACGCTGTGCCTGCCACCAGCGGTTCTTCTTTTCTGTGGTCCGTGCCGCCCGGAGCAACCGTCCTGACCGGACAGGGAACCAACAGCATAACTATCCACTTCGGTTCGCAAAGCGGGTATGTGGAAGTCGCCGAAACACCTGCTGTAGGCTGCAGGAAAGATGCGGCAAAATTATATGTGAACGTAAGCATTGCAGCAGGTGTTGGTGTAGAACCGGTATCGTCCATCCGTATGTATTATGTGGCCACCGAAAACAGCATCCATACTGAAAACCTTTCGCAGGCTGCGCTCCGAACCATGCATCTCTATAACCTGACCGGACAGGATTGTGCTTTTGGATTTACCATTCAGGGCACTACCATCCAGTTGCAAAATTCGCTCTCCAGGGGAATTTATATCGTGGGAGTTCAAGACGGAGCGCATCTCTATACCTCTAAGATTGCAATTTTCTAAGGGATAACCAGCTTCCTGCTCGCCGTAAAACTGCTCGTCGTAAACTTGCACCAATAGGCGCCGGGTTTGAGGTCATGCGTATCCAGCGGATATACCTGTTTGCCGGGTTCAAAATGTTCGGCTGTAAAAAATTGTTTGATCACCTTTCCGTCTTTGTCTGTAAGCTTCAGATTTGCGGTTGTGCTGCCGTCGAGTGTGAAACGTAATTCGGTCTTGCCGGATGCAGAGGAATGAGCAATCAATTCAAAACTGTTGAATGCGGCAGCCCCATCCATCTTCTCATCGCCTGTTTGATAGGGGATGCTCGCAAAATAAACCAGGAACATTTCGTCTTTCGCGCTTTCGCCCCATTTTATATTTTTGGGAGGAGCGTTTGGGTTTGCTTCATTGGATGTCGTATTGTCAAACGTGGCGGCTGCATGTATCACCGATCCTTTTTCGATTTTGACCAGATGCGTGAATGCAAAAAAATTCTGCCAGTTAAAATCCCAGTTGTTGATACGGATGAGGTGTGTGGTATCGCCACGCGGGTTGATGGCATACACTTCCCATTTCCTTCCCAGCCAATGCATGTGCGGAGTAATGCTAATCAGGCTGATATCTTCGAGCACTTTGTATTCGGCATGAAAGGTTTTTGTCTTGTTGGCAGGAATGAAGAACGGGCCATCCTGTATTTCATTCGGCCCGATGAGTTGTGATTGCAGATATCTTTTTACCGGTTTTTTTGAATAGTAAATGTTTACCACCGTAGAGTCGGCAGCATCTAGTGGCGATGGGCCATAGTGCATCTGTAACAGCACCTCCGAGCGTGCAAAAACGTTTGTTCCGATGCCATCCGGAAAAAAACGGGTCTTATTGCCTGGCACCCAACCCGACCAATTGTTGTAGGTGGGGTAGAACCCAAACCCTGCGTATTGTGCATATCCGTAAGCAGGGTCTTTTGCGTCGAGTTTATCTGCAAAACGGGTGGTGTCGAGCCCCAGAATGATGTGGTGTACAATGGCTGGGTTCCCGGGTCGTATCTCGATAGCGGCCACATCGTGTTGTTGCAGGAGGGCCGTTGGAAGCACAAATACGCGGTACTCATCGGCATTGTTTCCTTTGTGCAGGTAGCTGTGCTGCATAGATAAGACCAGATCGGGTTTGCCAAGTGCAGAGCTTTTTGGGAATTCCGGCAGTTCGGGTTCGGCGGCTGCGTCGCCTTTTGGCATTCCGGAACTGATCCAGGATGTAATCTGATCGATCTCTGTATGCGTGAGCGATCGTTCGTTCAGGAAATGACAATAGGCTGTATCGGGCATCCATGGGGGCATGGTATGTTTGGTGATGACCGTTCGGATCATGTCTGCTTCTTCCGAAACTTCTTTATAATTGGTAAGCGCAAAGGGGGCTATATCGCCTTGGTGGTGACAGGAACTGCATTTGTTGTATATCAACGGAGCGACAGTTTCGGTATAGGTATACTGGGCGCTGATCGTAGCCGGAAGAAAGAGGATGCACAGAAGTTTGATTGTTTTCATACAGAAGGAGTTCATCCCGTTTGGTTTACGATTTGAGTGTTTGCAGATAAATTATTTCAAAGACTTCTTTTGAGACGGGGCGATGAAGCTCTTTATACTCCAGTGTCATCTTCCCGTCAGCGCCGTAAAAACACGTGTGTGCATGCAAACCGTTCCAGCGAACGCGGTTATGGCTGACCAGTTTCCCCGGAGCCGTGGTAAAGACTTCGGTATATTTCCATTTATACCATTTCCAGCGCATTCCGGTAAACATACCGTTGCCTTTATACGAGCTATCGGCGGCCGTTATCTTGAACATGGCATAACCAGGCCAGCCTCCATGGAGTTTAATGGTGAAATTAAATTCTTTTGTTTCTCCTTTTTGATCAATGCTTATTACCTGGGTCTGTATGGTCTTCGCCTTCTTGTCGATGATTTGTTTGGTAAGGGCTACGTATTTGCCATAACTCACCCCATCCGCAGAATGCATGGTTATTTCACCCATATAGTAATAGGTCCTGGGGGCCTTTTTGGGTTTGTTCTTGTCTTTCGAATAGGCCTGGAACGACAGGATGGTAATGAGAACCAGCAGGGCGAATTTTATTTTCATGTGAAAGAGAGTATACGTATCAGTTTATTTTGAAGAAGTTATTGTACATCCCACAGCCTGGGTATTGGTTATGGTTAGGCGTTTGTTTGAGATAAGTTGTCCAAGCACGGTATCCAGCTCGGCGCTGGTGATGATGGTTC
>Ga0206851_1093_pt1 | contig 26248 bp, 20 predicted proteins | sample Alteio_BWOrgCont_13_FD_152904 | JGI IMG/M metagenome (GOLD analysis project Ga0206851, IMG submission 152904) | Enriched cells from forest soil in Barre Woods Harvard Forest LTER site, Petersham, Massachusetts, United States -... | ecosystem: Environmental > Terrestrial > Soil > Temperate forest >... | reverse complement strand
CCGACGGCGCCGGCATTTATTTCGACTCAACCGGAGCAAGCTCCGAAGGCGATCGTCCCTTCCTCGCCGTCATGAACGCAACCACCGGCAAAGAAGATCAAGTCTGGCGCTCCGCTGCGCCGTTCTATGAATTGCCCGCCGCCGTCATCGATCCCGCGAAGCCCGAAATTCTCATTCGCCGCGAGAGCGCCGATCAGCCGCCCAACTACTTCCTCCACGACGAGGCAGGGAAGCTCACCCAGGTCACCGATTTCCCCAATCCCTACGGCAACACGCCGCTGCCCAAAAAACAGATCCTCAAATACAAGCGTGCCGACGGCGTCGAGCTCAGCGCGAACCTCTATCTCCCGCCCGGCTACAAATCCAGCGACGGCCCCCTGCCCACGCTCATGGAAGCCTATCCCGTGGAATACCGCTCGCGCTCCGCCGCCGGGCAAGTTACCGGATCGCCGTATCAGTTCCCGCGCTTCACCTGGGGAGGTCCTGTCTTCTTTGTCACCCAGGGTTACGCCGTACTCGAGAACGCGGCCATCCCCATCATCGGCGAAGGCAACGCGCTGCCCAACGACACCTATACCGAGCAATTAGTCTCCAGCGCCAAAGCTGCCATCGACGAAGGCGCCAGCCTCGGCGCAGTGGACCGCAACCGCGTCGCCGTCATGGGCCACTCCTACGGCGCGTTTATGACCGCCAACCTGCTCGCCCACAGCGACCTCTTCAAAGCCGGCATCGCCCGCAGCGGCGCCTATAACCGCACCCTCACGCCCTTCGGTTTTCAGAATGAGGAGCGCACCTACTGGGAAGCTCCCGACGTCTACAACAAAATGTCGCCCTTCGCCTACGCCGACAAAATCAAAGCCCCGATCCTCCTCATCCACGGCGAAGCCGACAACAATCAGGGCACCTTTCCCATCCAGAGCGAGCGCTTCTACGACGCCCTCAAAGGCCACGGTGCCACGGTGCGCTTAGTCTTTCTCCCGCTCGAAGCCCACGGCTACGCCGCCCGCGAATCGCTCCTGCATATGTTATGGGAAATGAATAACTGGCTCGACACCTACGTGAAGAACCCGCCACCGGCGGTAGCAGCCGGAAATTAAAAGGGAAGGATTGTAGATGGTCGGGGCGGAGGGATTCGAACCCCCGACCCTCTGCTCCCAAAGCAGATGCGCTACCAGACTGCGCTACGCCCCGATCCTTCAATTCTAGCCTGGGAAACAAAACGCCACTGCATCAGCGGCTCTGCAATGGCATGCATTCAAAACCTGCGAACAAACCCACATCCTGAATCAGGGCAAGCTTCACAGCTTGCGGAAGACCAGGTAGGCGCGAGATTGATCTCGCGCAATCTACCGCCCCAAGGACGAACCGGCTTCAGCCGCTGAGGCACATGTGGCTTGCACAACCTCACTGGTCGCAGACAAACCCACATCCTGTATCAGGGCACGACTTCAGTCGTGCCGAAAACCGCCCAAATATGTGGGGCTTCAGCCCCTGAGGCACGCTCTTCGCACACCCCACCCTCACAAACTGTGCAGCATCCAAATCAGAATCACCACCAGCACCACAAACGGCGCCAGCAAAATCACCAGCACCACTCCCAACAACCCCAGCAGAAACGCCCAGTCCCTCCCCGTATGCCGATGCGGCTGCCGCAAATGCCGCGTCATCAGCCCATAATTCCGCCGGTTTGCCTTCCACGCGATGATGAACACGTCGCCAACCAGCGGCACCGCCCCCACCGCAATCTCCAGCCCCACATTCACCGCCATCCGCACCAGCGTCACGTAAGGCACGCCGCGAATCCACGCCGCCACAATCAGCAAACACGACGCGAGGCCCGCCAGCAAATCCCCCAGCCCCGGAATCAACCCGATCAGCCCATCCAGCCCCAGCCGTATCGACGTCCCTGGAATCCGAAACCAGTCGTCCAGCAAATGCGCCAGCAAGTCCAGGTTTTCATCGGAGACCAGATCCCGCGCAGCCCCGCCTCGCGGCCCACGCGAAGGAGGCAGAATCTCCGGATTGGCAGGATCAGGCACGTGAGGATGCGATGCGCCGCAGCTTCGAATCGCTGTGTCGCAATGCTACAATCAGGTCTGGAATGGCGGATATAGTTCAGCGGCAGAACGCCTGACTGTGGCTCAGGATGTCGTGGGTTCGATCCCCACTATCCGCCCCAAAAACGCATCACAACCCCAGCAACCCGCCGCCCTTGTGAACCCAAAAGTTGAACAATCGTCCGGCATCCCCGTCTACGTGGGCTGCTCGGGATGGGCCTACCCGACCTGGAAGCCAAAGTTCTACCCGCCCCAGGTTTCCTCCAAAAAGTTCCTCGAGTTCTACTCGACCCGCCTCAATACCGTTGAGGTGAACTACACCTTCCGCTCGCTGCCCACCCCCGCCATCATCGATGCCTGGCTCGCCCAGACCGGCCCCGCCTTCCGCTTCTCCTTCAAAGCCCCGCAGCGCATCACCCACATCAAGCGCCTCAAAGATTGCTCCGAAGCCCTCAGTGAATTCGCCGAAGCCATCCGCCCCGTGATCCGCGCAAAACGCATCGGCCTGGTCCTCTTTCAGCTTCCCCCCAACATGAAAGCCGACCACAACCGCCTCACCGCCTTCCTCCGCGACGCCAAAAAGCTGAAGCTCCGCATGGCCTTCGAATTCCGCCACCCCTCCTGGTTCGACGCCGCAACCTATCGCATCCTCGAGCGCAACAAAGCCGCCCTCTGCGTCGCGGAAAGCGACGACCTCGAGACCCCCGACATAACCACCGCCCCATTCACCTGCTACCGCCTGCGCAAAAGCAAATATTCAAAACCTCGCCTCGTCGCCCTCGCCGACCATCTCGCGAAACAGTCCGAACGCGGCGAAGTCTTCGCCTACTTCAAGCACGAAGACGACCCCACCGGTGCCCTCCGCGCAACCACCGTCCTGCGCCGCCTCCAGGAGCGCATCGCGTGACCCCGCCCCAACCTTTCACCGCAGAGTTCATCCCCCGCCGAGGCCTCCGCAACGGCCATCTTCAAACCATGGCCGGCAACTTCCTCCCGCGCCGCCTGCAACTGCCCGAACCCGAGCCGCTGCTGGTCGAAGTCGAAGGCCCCGTCGCCGGATACGGCCCCAGCCAGGTCCTCTGCCATTGCCACTGGCAGCCGCCCGAGATCCGCAGCCAGCGCCTCACTGTCGTTCTGGTGCATGGCCTCGAAGGCTCGTCCAGCTCGCGCTACATCCTCGGCAACACCGCCCGCGCCCTCGCTGCCGGATGGAACGTCGTCCGCATGAACATGCGCTCCTGCGGCGGCACCGACCATCTCTCTCCCACCATCTACCACTCCGGCCGCTCCGCCGACATCGGCCGCGTCTTCGATGCCATCGTTCACCAGCACCAGCTCGAATCCGTAGCGCTGGTCGGCTATTCCATGGGCGGCAATCTTGTCCTGCGCTACGCAGGAGAGCAGGGAAGCGACCTCCCTCCGCAGCTCAAAGCCGTCGTCGGCGTTTCGCCTCTCATGGATCTGGCCGCGTCTTCAGCCTCGCTCCACGCCCCCAGCAATCGTATCTATGAGTGGCACTTTCTCCGCAACATGCTCGCCCGCGTAGAGCGGCGCAAGGCCATGTACCCCCGCATCTTCAGCGGCGCCCGCCTCGATCGCATCCACTCCCTGCGCGACTTCGATCAGGAAATCGTCGCGCGCTACGGCGACTTCCGCGACGCCGACGATTACTACATGTCCGTCGCCAGCTCGCACTTCGCGGCATCGCTCCAGGCGAAAACCCTCATCATTCATTCCATCGACGATCCATTTATCCGCATGCTGCCCGCCACGCGCGATGCGCTCTTCTCGAACCCGCACGTCACATTCCTTGAGACAAAATTCGGCGGCCATTGCGCGTTCCTCGCTCGCGCCACCAGCCCCCAGGAGGACGGCCGCTGGGCCGAGCAAACTCTCCTCCAATATCTGTTGCGAACCGTTGCCTCCTCCGGCGAGGTCATCCATGGAAGCTGACTGGTCCGCGGAGATCGGCCCCAACCTCCCCATCATCGAAGCTGACTGGCCAGGCTTCGTCGAACTCCGCGACCACCCCGAATCGCTCCTGCAAATCCCCGAAGCCGCTCCGTTCGAGGCAATGCGCGAGGTCCTGACTTCGCTCAACGCGCCCGCCTCTCCGCTCATGACGGCGAAGTGCGACATCTGGACCCTCAACTCCGACGAGCTCGATCCCTCGGAATTCGATTTCCCGCCAGAAGAAGTGCGCACCGGCATGGCCTGTTATATCGACATCCTCGTCCGCGATCCCGACGGTTGCCGGTCCTTTGCGCATCATGACCGCTGGGCCCGCGCCGCCATCCAGCAGCTGCGCGCGTTGCCCATCACCCACGGCCGCGTGGACCTCATCGTCCGCGCCGCCGACCGTGACGGCCAGTCCGGATTCGGCGTTACCCTCTACGCCGCCGGTTGCGGAACCGATCCCTTCACCGCCCAGGCCGCGTGGGAAGCCGTTGTGCGCGCCGCCGTCACCGTTACAATAGCTGAGGCACACCCGCGGGCGAGTAGCTCAATCGGATAGAGCACCGGCCTTCTAAGCCGGGGGTTGTGGGTTCGATTCCCGCCTCGCCCACCATTACCTTGCGCTTCGTTCCCCCCAAATTTGTCTAGCCAGCCGCCCCCGGCAGGGTTACCCTCAATTCGTCCTGACTAATTCGATTTAGGGAACAACTCCATGAAACGTTCTGCTGTTTCGTTTGCGGGCGCTATTGTTCTCATCCTCTGCCTGGCAAGTTTCTCCGGTTGCGGCTCATCCAGTAGTTCTATCCAAACGCCGCCTGCCTCCATCACCAGCTTCACGGCCAGCACAGCCACCATCACCACAGGCGCCAGCATCACGCTCACCGGCGTATTCGCCAACGGAACCGGTGTCATCACTCCCGGCAATCTTTCCGTCAGCAGCGGACTCGCCGTCAGCGTCACCCCCACCGCCACCACCACCTATACCCTCACCGTCACGCCTTCCAGCGGCGCTGCTGCCACCGCCACCGCCACCGTCACAGTTGACCCCATGCCGACCATCGCCAGCTTTGTCGCGGGTTCCACCACCATCAACGGGGGAGCGAGCACCACGCTCACCGGAGTCTTCGCCAACGGAACCGGTGTCATCACCCCGGGCAATATCTCAGCCACCAGCGGCACCGCCGTCACCGTTACGCCCGCAGCCACCACGGACTACACCCTCACCGTCGCAAACACTGCCAACGCATCCGTCACTGCAGCCGTCATCGTTACGGTGAAAGTCATCGGCGCGCCGTCAACGGTCACCGTCGATCTCTCCAGCAGCGGCCCTCCGGTCACCGATCAGCTTCTGGGAATGAACGGCGGCGCCTGGTTCGACATGACCAGCAACGCCAACGAACCCGGCATCATCAATGCCTTCCAGGCCGCGGGCATAAAAGCTGTGCGCTGGCCCGGCGGCTCCTTTTCCGACGACTACAACTGGGAGAACAATACTGAGTGCGGCGGATATGCCGATCCAGCCGATGACTTCACCGACTATGTCAACGACTTCGTCAAACCCGCCGGAGTCGATCTGGCAGTGACCGCCGACTACGGCACTGGCCTCAATTGCTCTGGCCCCGGCGACCCCACCGAGGCTGCCGCATGGGCCGCCGAAGCGGTCAAGCTGGGCGCTACCATCAGCCACATGACCGTTGGCAACGAGGAATACGGGAACTGGGAAACCGACAATCACCCCATCAAGAACGACCCAACCACCTATGCCAACGCGGTAGCTGGCGCGAACGGCTACTACGCCCTCATCAAAGCCTCCTCGCCCGCCACGCTGGTGGGTGTCGACGTCGACGCCGATGTTGCCTGGGATTCAATCGTCCTCGCCAATGCCCCCTACGACTTCGTGGAATTCCACTACTATCCTGAGGCTCCCGGCAGCGAAAGCGACACCTACATCACGCAGCACGGTGCTCAGGACCTCACCACCGACATCAACGACCTGAAGACCGAGCTCGCCAGCGCCGGAAAGCCCAACACCCCCATCTACGTCGGCGAAATCGGAGGCCCCTACAGCAACCCCGGCAAACAAAGCTGGTCCATTACGCAGGGTCTCTATGCGGGCCAGGTGCTCGGCGAAATGATGAACGCTGGTATCTCGCGTCTGACCTGGTGGATTGGCTTCGGCAATTGCAACGCGCAGTACGGCAACGACAGCCCGTCCCTCTACGGATGGCAGAATTTCGGCGCCTACAATGTTTTCTCCGACGGTCCCACAGAGGATCCCACTTGTCCAGGCGCCGGACCCTTCGGCGCCATGTCGCCTACTGCACGCGCCTTCCAGCTCTTCAGCAACATTGCCGTCAACGGTGAATCAGCCCTCACCGCCGCCGTCGCTGGCGACACCACCGACGTCCGCGCGTACGCCGCCACCAATAACGGCGGCACCGCCCTCTTCCTCGTCAATACCAACGAAACCACGACGGAACCGGTCACCATCACGCTCACCGGCAAGTCCAGCACCTCAGCCGTCACCGTCATCACCTATGACAAAGCCCTCTACGACCTCTCGGGTTCGCCCAGCGGCACCCCGCCTGACCCGTCTGGCACCAGCACCTGGGCTTCGCCCACCACCACCACGCTCGGAGCGCAATCTCTGCCGCTCACTCTCTCGCTCACTCCGTGGAGCATGAACGTCGTCATTCTGAAATAGTGGGTTGAGCGTTTCTTCAGCTCGCGGAAAAATGAAGTGTTTTGAAAGGGCACGCCTTGACAGCTTGCGGGAGAACTCAGATGGGTGCCCCATAACCTGGCCTGAGCAAAGCCGAAGGCTCTGCCCGGTTTTGGCAGATGTGGGCTCGCGCGAAAGCGCCCGCCTTTGCCGCAGCTTGCGGATGAATCCACATCCGGTATCAGGGCATGGCTTCAGGCGTGCCGCAAATGGCTGAAAACTCGCCGGGCGTTAGCCCCTGAAGGACGTTCTTTTCAGCGGACCAGACTTTTCCCGCAAGCTGTGTAGCCGCGCATCGGACAACATCAATCAGTCTCGCCCAAATGCCGATTGCACATCCGCCTTCGTCAGCGCCCGGTGGCCCATGTACATCGGAAGATTCGCACCACCAGCGCGCACCGTCAGCACCGGACACGGAGCTTTGATGATCACCGCGCGCGTCACGCTCCCCGATACCAGCGAGTCCATATAGCCCCCGGCATTCACGCCCAGAACGATCAGGTTCACCTGCTTCGCTGTGGCCTCGGCCAATATCGTTTTGGCCGCCTCGTCGTGGTTCACCTCGCGCGTTGACCCGATCTGTTTCGACACGGGCTGTTTCTCGCCTCCGTCACCGCCAACCGCGCCCTTCGCAGCGTCAACAGGGGGTAAAACGGTGAAGGGAACCACGCCCGGCCCGTGCAGATCGCTCGGCCACGCCTGCTCAGCGGCTTGCAGGCTCTCCGGAGCCGCATCCGTCACCACCAGAACCTTCCCCAGACCGTTCCGCTCGATTGCCGGGCCGCGCAATCCAACCGTCAGCACCGGGCACGGCGGATTCCGCAGAAGTCTTCGAGCCGTGCCGCCAAACACCGCAGCTTTCAACCCCGGATCGCCATGCAGACCCACCACCAGCAAACTGGAGTGGTAGCGCAACGCCGCATCGCGAATCGCCTGAGCGCATGTCCCGCCGGTAATCACAGTCGCGGCTTCCTGAATGCCCCCCAACCGGAGTTCTCTGCGCATCGCCCGCAACGCCCGTTGGGCGGAGCTGTACGCAGCCTGGAAAGATGTATGCTGGCGGACCTCCTGTCCGGCGAGGTCGATCACGTGAATGGAGCGAAGAAAGGCGCCTCGACGGCGAGCAATCTCCTTCGCGCAGATAAAGGCGCGTTGGGCAGGCTCACAGAAATCCGTTGCGTACAGAATTTCAGTCTTTGCGATGGGAGAAGAATACACTACCGCGCCTGCTCTCCGGCCACGTCGACAGGTTATCCAGGATGTCTCAGAAATGCAGTATCCGCCGATACGCCTGCCTGTGCCCGCTGTCACTCATTCCTTGCCGGAGGTACCGGCAAACCGCGCGTTCCGTCGCTCAGGGCGCGACGTCTCCAGCATGCATCGCGGAGGCCGTAATCAGCACTTGATTCTCCAGGCTCAGCGCGTTCTGCACCAGTCCGGAAGGGAACGTCTTTTCGAGCGCGCGCAGCTGCCGCTCCGTCAGGCAAGGCGCGATAATCTCGACATGAAAGTCTTTCAGCCGCAGCGGACGCGAACTCCGCTCGGCTTCCACCCGCACCATCAGCCCTTCTGCTGGCAGTGCGCGCAGGCTCAGGTATTGTGAGACATATTGACCGATGCAGCTGCCCAGCGCGACCAGCAACAGCTCAGCCGGCGTCATCCCGTGATCGCTGGCGCCGTCTTCCGCCGGTTGATCCACGATCACGCGGTGCTGCCGCGATTCGGCGATGAATCGCGCCCCTCCAGCGTGCTGCAATGTCACTTCCACCGCAAAGCCCTCTTCGTCACGTACAACAATGCAACTCAGCGGCCATTCTGGAGAAAACAAACGCCGATCCTCGTTTTCACTGATTCCGCCGTAACCTGCGCCGTCTCCTGCAAAACCTGCGCGAAGGAAACAGCTCACCCACATGCGCCATTTCGCGCAGTTGCGCCAAAATTCGCGGGCCGGAACGCGCTATCCGCCGCGCTATCCTCACGCACGACCCTCCTCCCGCCCACTCCGCGTCTGGCTTTGCGTCCAACCACCATTTACAATCCCTTCCTGTCACTCCCCACGCCTCTCCATCCACCGCCTGCTGAATCGCCATGAAGCGACGCCCTCCCAATCCGCATGCCCCGCCTGTCCTTCCCGACCATCCCGCGCTCCCCAACTCTGCCCTCCGCTCCGTCATCGATCACCTCGACGAAGCCATCGTCGTCCTCGGCCCGCAGGGCGACGTTCAGTTTGCCAACGCGACCGCCCAGCGCGTCTACGGCATCCTGCCTGAAGGCCATCCCCTCTCCGTCTGGAGCGAGACCTACGGCATCTTCCAGCCGGATCGCCAGACGCCCTGGCCCGCCGCCGATCTCCCCGGCGCGCTCGCGCTCCGAGGCCAAACCTTCGAAGGCGAACAATACATCTGCCCTCCTGCCTCCACCGAAGGCTATTGGATCTCCGTCACCGCCCGCCCTCTCCTCGATCCCCACGGCCGCGTCACCAGCGCGCTCCTCACCTGGCACGACATCTCCGCGGAAAAACAGACCGCCGAAAGCCAGCGCCGGCTGCTCGCGATCGTGGACAACACCCCAGACTGCGTCACCCTCACCGACGCCTCGCTGAAAACCGTATTCATCAACCGTGCCGGCCGCGACCTGCTCGGCCTCGGCGACGACGACGATGTGCGCAGCTACTCCCTCTTCACCACCGAATTCCAGCCCCAGCAGGGAACCTTCGATGCCGACGTCCTCCCCGCCTTGTTGCGTGGCGATCCCTGGATCGGTGAGGTCCGTTTGCGCCATGCCCGCAACGATCTCTTTATCCCCGTCGACATGCGCGCCTTTGGCATCTTTGGCACCTACGGCCAGTTGCTGGGCATTGCCGGCATCAGCCGCGACCTCACCGTGCGCCGTCAGGCGGAAGAAGCTCGCCAGCGATTGGCGGCCATTGTCGAGTTCTCCCACGATGCCATCATCAGCGAATCCCTCGAAGGCTTCGTCACCACCTGGAATCGCGGTGCGCAGACAATTTTCGGCTATACCGCGGAAGAGATCGTCGGCCAACCCATCGTCAAACTCGCCTGGCCCGGCTACGAAGACGACATGCGCGAGCTGTTGCGCCGCCTGCTTGCCGAAGAAACCATCGAACACTACGAAACCATGCGCCGCCACAAGGACGGCCATTGCGTCGTGGTATCGCTCACCCTCTCTCCGGTCCGCGACAGCGCCGGCAAACTCATCGGCATATCCAAGATCGCTCGCGATATTACTCAGCAAAAAGAACGCGAAGAGGTTTCGCAGCGCCAGGCCAAGTTGCTCGATCAGGCCAACGAGCCCATCATGGTCCGCGACCATCAGGACCACATCGTCTACTGGAACAAGGGCGCCGAGCGGCTCTATGGCTGGTCGGCCGCAGAAGCCATCGGTCGCGTCAGCCACACTCTCCTGCATACCGAATTCGCGCAGCCCATCGAGGAGATCAAAAACGCCCTCGAAGCCAACGGTCACTGGGAAGGCGAGCTCCTCCATCGCAAGCGCAATGGCCGCACTGTCACTGTCCTCAGCCGCTGGATTCGCGAGCTCGGCGTCTCCCCCTCCTATGTCCTCGAAACCAATGTCGATCTCTCCGAGCGCCAGGAACGCCTCGTGCTGGAGGAGCAGGCCCGTCTCGAACGCCGCTTCCGTCAGTTGCTCGAAGCCGCGCCCGATGCCATCGTCGAAGTCTCCGCTGACGGCACCATTGTCCTCGTCAACCGCATCGCCGAAGAGATGTTTGGCTACCTGCGCAATGAGTTACTGGGCCAGTCCGTCGACATGCTCGTCCCCGATGCCATCCGCCCCGGCCACTTCCGCCATCGCGACAGCTATCTGGAGAAGCCCCGTACCCGCCCCATGGGCAGCGGCCTCGAGCTCCACGCTCAGCGCCGCGATGGCTCGCTCTTTCCCGTCGAAATCAGCCTCAGTCCCATCCAGACGGAGAGCGGCATGCACGTCACCGCCGTCATCCGCGACGTCACCGAGCGCAAACGCGCCGAGCTGGAAGTTTCGAAACTCCAGAAGAAATACACCGCCGAGCTGGAAGCGCGGAATAGCGAAATCGAGCGCGCCAATCGCCTCAAAAGCGAATTCCTTGCCAGCATGAGCCACGAGTTGCGGACTCCCCTGCACACCATCATCGGCTTCGCCGAGCTTCTGCAGGAGGGCACCGAAGGCCCCCTCAACGAGAAGCAGCAGCGCTTCCTCTCCCATATCTATCGCGACTCCGGCCATTTGCTCCAGCTCATCAACGACATCCTCGACCTCAGCAAGATCGAGGCTGGGCAAATGATCCTCAAGCGCGAAGCTTACCCGGTACGCCGCAGCCTCGACGAAGCGCTCAGCGCCATCCGCCCCGGTGCCGCCCTAAAAGGGATCGCCATCGAAGATCGCGGCCAGGCCGACTGCCAAATCGATGCCGACCCGCTGCGCGTGAAAGAAATGCTCTACAACCTTCTCAGCAACGCTGTGAAGTTCACGCCCAGCGGTGGCCGCGTCTGGATCGACGCCATCGTCGAGGGTGGCTTCGTCCGCATCACCGTCGGCGACACCGGCATCGGCATTTCCGCCGAAGAACAGGAAAACATCTTCGACAAGTTTTACCAGGTGGGCAATACCACCAGCGGCGTCCGCGAAGGCACCGGCCTCGGCCTTTCCATCACCAAGGAGCTTGTCCAAATGCACGGCGGCTGGATGGAAGTCGACAGCATCCCCGGGCAGGGAAGCCGCTTCAGTTTCACCCTTCCCATCGTTTCCCCAGCGGAGTAGCATTACGCAGAATCTTTCCCCAGATTGAAGCAATCCAGGCCAGATAGGAAACCCCTGCGTCGGCAGGGCACACAGCTGAAGACGCACATGTCTGAACCCACCGGGAAATCGCTGATCCTCATTGCCGACGATCGTGCCAGCAGCCGCGAGTTGCTGCGCATCGTTCTGGAGCGCGCCGGTTACGCCGTCATCGAAGCGGAAGATGGCGAAGCCGCACTCGAGCAGGCACGCACCGGCAATCCCGATCTCATCCTGCTCGATCTGCAAATGCCGCGCCTCGACGGTTATGGAGTATTAGCGCAACTCCGCATCGACCCGCGCTTCAGCAAGACTCCCGTCCTCGCCTTAACCGCCAGCGCCATGACCGGCGACCGCGAAAAAATCCTCGCCGCAGGATTCACCGATTACCTCTCTAAACCCGCCGGCCCCGAACTCCTCCGCGAAGCAGTAGCGCGCCTCTTAGGCCAGATCGACTAAAAGTTATGTTTCGTTTCTAAAACTCTTGTGCTTGAATTGGCTACATCATGAATCCTGACGAAAAGCTCGTGATGTATTGGTTTGTCGCGCTGATACTCATTGCGCCAATTGCGCTCTGGGCTGCTCTCAGACTCGCGGGTTCGATCGGGTACCCAGTGACCACGGCGACACTTTTCCTGATCCGAATTCTCCGTTCATCTGTCTGGATTTCAGCACTGGTGTTGGTCGCCCTCTACTTTGCAGGCATTCTTCGGCGGGACGCATGGCCTCTGGTGGTTGCCCTGAGCACATCTTCAGTTGGCCTGTCGCTGCCCCAGCGATGGGTAAAAGCACGAATCGCCCGAGAAGCTTCAATCCATCCGTAACCGGGTGCCCTATAACCTGGCCTGAGCGAAGTCGAAGGCTCTGCCCGGGTTTGGCAGATGGGTGAAATGCGCGAAGCGCATCCGCCTTTGTTTTTTTTGTTGTCATCCCGGCCGGAGCGCGAAGCGCGGAGCTGAGGGACCCGCTGTTACCTTTCTCAAACCTCAATGAGCTTCGTATCAGGGCACGACTCATAGCTTGCGGAAAGATCCACATCTTGTATCAGGGCATGACTTCAGTCGTGCCGCAAGTATCCGGAAATGCGTCGGGCTTTAGCCCCTGAGGGATGCTCTTCACCTTCACCGCAAACCTAAAAGCAAGCACTACAACAACCCGTACTTCTTCATCTTGTACCGCAGCGCATCCCGCCCAATCCCCAACGCCCGCGCCGCCTTCGACTGATTCCCCTTAGCCCGCTCCAGAGCCGTCGCCACCAACTGCCGCTCATGCTCCGCCAGCGACGGGTCCGAATCATCCGCAACCACCGCAGCAACCGTCACACTCGCCTCGGAAGCCGCCCCATCCCCCAACAGCGCCGACGGCAAATCTCCCGCATCAATCTCTTCACCCTCCGCCATCATGCAAGCGTGCCCCAGCGCATTCTCCAGCTCGCGAACATTCCCCGGCCAGCTATGCCGCTCCAGCACCAGCCGCGCCCGCGGAGTCACCCCGCGAATCGTCTTCCCAAATTGCTGCGCGAACCGCGCAACAAAATGCCGAATCAGCAGCGGCAAATCCTCTCTGCGCTCCGCCAGTGACGGCACCTGAATCTCCACCATCGCCAGCCGATAATAGAGGTCCTCGCGAAACAGCCGATCCGCCACCGCCTGGCGCAGATTCCGATGCGTCGCCGCCACCACCCGCACATTCACCTTCTTCGTCTGCAGCGAACCCACCCGCTGAATCTCCTGGTTCTGCAGCGCGCGCAGCAGCTTTGCCTGCGTCGCCAGCGGCATGTCGCCAATCTCATCCAGAAACAGCGTTCCTTCGCTCGCCGCTTCAATCAGTCCAGGCTTGTCGCGATCCGCCCCCGTAAACGCGCCCTTCACGTGCCCGAACAATTCGCTCTCAAACAACGTCTCCACCACTGCCGAGCAGTTCAGCACCACATACTGCCCCTTCACGCCGCTCTGCGCATGCAGCGCGCGCGCCACAAGGTCCTTGCCCGTCCCCGTCGCTCCCTGGATCAGTGCCGAACGATAATGCGGAGCGATGCGCCGAATCCGCGCATACATCTCGCCCATCCGCGAACTATTGCCGATCAGCCCCTCAAACTCCGCTGCGCCTCCCGCTGCCAGAGCCTGCCGCCGCCGTGCATCGTCAATCAGCCGCCCCACGCGCTCCCGCAACACCGGCAGCCGGATCGGCTTTTCGAGATAATCCGCCGCGCCCCTCCGGATCGCCTCCACCGCCGTCTCCGTCGTGTAGTGCGCCGTCATCAGCACCACATCCGTCGCCGGCGCAATCTCCATAATCCGCGTCAGCACGTCCAGCCCCGTCATCTCCGGCATCACCAAATCCGTCAGCACCAGTTGCGGACGATGCTGCCGCACCAGCTCCAGCGCAGCGCTCGGCCGCGCCGCCGTGTAGATCGTCACCCCCTCACGCGCCAGCGCCGTCGAAAGCAGCTCAAGGCTGCCTGGATTGTCGTCCAGAATCACAATGGAAATGTCCATAGAAAGCCGGGGATGGCACCTCAAATCCTAACAGTTGCGCAACAGACTCGACGCCACTAACCATCCAGCGTGGACGGGCACGCTTTCGCAGCCTGCGGAAAAACCAATCAGGCGGATGTTTCATCCCGCGCACTCTGCGTGGCAAAGGGGAAGCAAGCTTCAGCCCGTGCGCCTCGTATCAGGACAAGAGTTTACAGCTTGCGGAAAAAGTCGGAATCGATCGGAAAAACGTCCCTCTGGGGCTAAAGCCCAACGTATTTGCAAATGCTTACGGCACGGCTGAAGTCATGCCCTTTCAAAACAGAGCGTTTTTCCGCAAGCTGTTTACTCGCGCCATGAAGCAGCAACAATCAACGGGCTTCAGCCTCTGAGGCTTCCTGTCATGCCATGATCCACAGCCTGCCGGAAAACCCACATCGTGTATCAGGCCATGACTTCAGTCGTGCCGAACGGGGCCACTGAAAAGTGGGCTTCAGCCCCTGAGCAACGCTGTCGCTCCTCGAATCCAACCCCTCTCGCAAGCCCCACCGCACCGCGCCCAAAACTCCGCACGGTACCAAAGTCATATCACTCACCCCCCGTTTATGGGGGAATTACAAAACTGCGACGTTCCCCCGGCCACCCTGGTGCAACGATCAAGCAACATGCGCAGACTTCCGGTGGTGATTCAGGGTGGCATGGGCGCGGGTGTGTCCAGTTGGCGGTTGGCTCAGGCTGTCTCCAGCCAGGGTCAGTTGGGTGTGGTTTCCGGTACGGCCCTCGACGAGATCCTCGTCCGCCGCCTGCAGGATGGCGATCCCGGCGGACATATGCGCCGCGGCCTCGATGCCTTCCCCTTCCGCGAAATCGCGGAGCGCATCTTCGCCACCTATTACATCCCCGGCGGCAAAGCTCCATCCGCTTCCTATCGCAACCTGCCCATGCACGCCTTCCACGAGCCGCGCGAGCTGACCGAGCTCTGCATGGTCAGCAACTTTGTCGAGGTCTGGCTCGCCCGCCAGGGCCACAACAATCCCGTCGGCATCAACTACCTCGAGAAGGTCCAAATCCCCCATCTCCCCTCCATGTATGGAGCCATGCTCGCTGGTGTGGGCTACGTCCTCATGGGCGCCGGAATCCCGCTCCACGTCCCCGGCGTGCTCGATCGCCTCGCCCAGCATCAGCCCGCCGAATACGCGCTGCACGTCATCGGCGCGCGCGAAGGCGACGACCTCACCATGCACTTCGATCCGCGCGATTACATGGACAGGGAACTGCCCGCCCTCGAGCGCCCCGCCTTCCTCGCCATCGTTTCCTCCAACACTCTCGCCACCACCATGCTCCGCAAAGCCAATGGCAAAGTCGACGGCCTCATCATCGAAACCAAAACCGCCGGCGGTCACAACGCTCCGCCCCGTGGCAAACTCCAGATCGACGAAAAAGGCGAACCCGTCTACGGCGACCGCGACGTCGTCGACATCGCAAAGATCAGCGAGCTCGGCGCGCCCTTCTGGCTGGCCGGAGGCTACGGCTGGGCCGACAAGGTCCGCGAAGCCCTCAGCCTGGGCGCAACCGGCGTACAGGTCGGCACTGCCTTCGCCTTCACCCGCGAATCCGCCCTGCGCGAAGACCTCAAACAGTCTCTGCTCGATTTAGCGCAGCAGGGCGCAGCCCGCGTCTTCACCGATCCGCTCGCCTCCCCAGCCGGATTCCCCTTCAAAGTCGCCCTGCTCGAAGGCACTTCCTCCGACGAATCCGTCTGCGCCGCGCGCCCCCGCATTTGCGATCTCGGCTTCCTGCGCGAAGCGTATCGCACCGATGAAGGTCAGGTGGACTTCCGCTGTCCCGCCGAGCCGCTCTCCGTCTATCTGTCCAAAGGCGGCAAACCTGAGGATGCGGCAGGGCGCAAATGCCTCTGCAATGGCCTGCTTGCCAACATCGGCCACCAGCAGATACGCTGCGGCCACCGCGTTGAAGCTCCGCTGGTCACCGCCGGAGACGATCTCGTCACCGTTGCGCGCTTCCTTCCGCCTGGCCGCACCAGCTACAGCGCTGCCGACGTTCTCGCTGAGCTGCTTCCCGACGAAATCGCCACCGCCCATCCCATCGACTGCGCCATGGTGTCCATCAACTAACCCAATTCCCGCCATCTGCGCCAAACCGCGCAGCCTCATCACGCGATGTGACGCAGCGCACAACTTTGGCGCAAGTTGTAGCAAACCCACCCCCCCCTCACTAAAGTTTGTGATTTCAATCACATGCCTTCCTCCGGCAGTTTGGCACGTCCCGTGCTCTACCTCCGGGCATAACACCCCAGGAGATAAACAAAATGGAACGGAATCAGGGATGTCTCGATTGCCCAGTTCGCGGTAAGCACCTCTTCTGCAACATGGAAGCCGCCGCCATTGAAAAGTTCGACTCTATCGGTACCCCTGTGCAGTTCAGCCGCGGCGCCATCATCTTCCGCGAAGGCGACTCCTGCGGCTCCATCCATGTGCTCTGCTCGGGACGCGTCAAGCTCTCCGCCACCAGCCGCGAGGGACGCACCCTCATCCTCAAGATCGCCCGGGCCGGCGAAGTGCTCGGACTCTCTGCTGCACTGGCCAACCAGCCATACGAAGTCACCGCTGAAACCGTCGAGCCTGTCCGGCTGAAAACCATCCGCCGCCAGGCCCTCCTCGATTTCCTCGATCGCACGCCCGACGCCAGCATGCGCGCCGCCCGTACCGTAGCCCTCGAATACAAAGCTGCTTTCTCTGAAGTTCGCCGTTTAGCCCTCCCCGCCACCGCATCCGGCCGCGTCGCCGGTTTGCTCCTCGACTGGAGCCGCGATGCAGCGCCAGCCAACGCTGTGCAGGGTCGCTGCATGATGCCCCTTACCCACGAAGAGATCGCCTCGATGACGGCAACCACCCGCGAGACGGTCACCCGTGTCCTCGGCCAGATGAAACGCGATCAGCTCATCTCGATTCGCGGCGCAGCCCTCACCGTCCTGCAACCCCAGGCCCTCGAGCAGCTCGCCGTCTAGCTCAGATTTTTGCCAGACCGTCTCTTCTCCGCAAGACAACAATCTTGGATTTCTGCAACACGGTCGTACTTGGGAGGCAGCCTTCGGGCTGCCTCTTCCTTGCCCCGCCCCTATCCCTGGTACCACGGAATATTAATCACCACGATCCGCTGATTCCCCTTCACCAGCAGCAGCAGCTTCAGCAAACTCGACCGCTGGTTGTGCAGCAGGTTCTCCCACCAGTGCCGCACCACCAGCTCCGGCACCAGCACCGCGACGTGCCGGTTCTCATTTTTCTTCTCGAGCTCAAGAACGTAATCCAGCACCGGCATCAGCACCTGACGGTACGGCGACTCCAGCCGCGAAAGCGTCGGCTCCTTTAAACCAGCCGCTTTGAAGGGCGCGAGTATCTTGTCCTGCCACATCAATGCAATTTCATGATCCCCATGGTCCACGTCCGGAATATCCACGTGGATCACATGAATGTCCGGCGATATCGACATCGCAAACCGCAGCGCCTTCTCCGCAATCCGGCTCCATCGATCCATCGGAATCACCACCAGCGGCGGAAGAATATTCCCCGTCCGCAAGGCCTGCGGATTCGCCGTATCCCGCGCCACGCGCTTGTAATGCCGATGCACGCCCGCCATCACCAGAATCAGGAAGGGAATCAGCAGCGCCGTGATCCACGCGCCGCTCGCGAACTTCGTCACCAGCACCACCAGCGTGGTAATCCCCGTCGCCACCGCGCCCAGCCCATTCACAAACGCGCGCGCCGTCGACCCCGGCCCACTCTGCTTCCTCCAGTGCACCACCATCCCCGCCTGCGACAGCGTGAACGCCATAAACGCGCCAATCGCATACAGCGGAATCAAACGATCCGTCACGCCCTTGAAGTAAATCAACAGCGCCGCCGTCAGCCCCACCAGCACATAAATTCCCCAGGAATACAGCAGCCGCCGTCCCCGGAAAGTGAACACATGCGGCAAATATCCCTTCAGAGCGATGGACCGCGTGAGCCGCGGAAAATCCGCGAACGCCGTGTTGGCCGACAGCGCCAGCACCAGCAGAATCGCGCCAATCGTCACGTAGTAGAACCATCCGTGCCCCATCACCGCGTTCGTCAGCTGGCTCAGCACGCTCTGGTAGCCGGCCCCCTCCGGATCCGTCGCGCCAATCTGATAGAAGCGGCAGAGCAGCGCAATCCCGGCCAGCAGCACAATCAGCAGCGCGATAATCACCGTCAGCGCTTTGCGCGCGTTCTTCGTCGTCGGATCGCGGAAAGCCATCACTCCATTGCTCACCGCTTCCACGCCCGTCATCGCCGCGCAGCCGCTTGAGAACACTTTCAGGATCATCCAAATGCTCACCGCCGCCACCGCCGGCGGCAGCTTCGGCGGAGCCAGAACCGGCGTCGGATGCCCTCCGCTCACAATCGTGTGATACAGCCCCACCCCAATCACGATCAGCAGCGTCGCCAAAAACAGATAGGTCGGGACCAGAAACGCCACGCCCGTATCGCGCACGCCGCGCATGTTCACCAGCGTCAGCAGCGCCAGCACACCCAGGCAAATCCCCGTCGTATGCGGTTGTAGCTTCGGCGCTGCTGAAATCAGCGCCCCCACCCCCGCCGAAATGCCCACCGCCGCCGTCAGCACGTAGTCAATCATCAGCGCCGCGGCCGCCAGCAAACCCGCCCGGTATCCCAGATTCTCCCCCGCAACCGTGAACGACCCGCCGCCATGCGGATACGCCTCGATCGTCTGCGAATACGAGAAGTAGAGAATGACCAGCAGCCCCAGAATCGCCGCCGTGATCGGGACAATGTAATGAACCCCCATCAGCCCCAGCGGGATCAGCAGCGTCAGCGCAGCTTCCGGCCCGTAAGCCGCGGAGCTCAGCGCATCCAGTCCAAAAATCGGAATCCCAGCAGCCGGCCCAATATGCTCAGCGCGCTCTTCCGATGTAGCCAGCGGTCGCCCAAACAGCAAGTCAATGATTTGCATGTGCTCGCAAGAATATCGGATTAAACAATCAAGCAGAGGGTTGCGTTTGTGAATAAGCCGTGAAGGCGCGCCCCATCAGATCACGCCACCGGCCACCGGTAATGCCCCACCGCCCGCTCGTCGTGGAACTGCTCCAGCGCAATCCGCTCCGCCCCGCGGCCAATGTTATGCACCACCACCACTGGCCCGCCCGCACTCACCACCATGCCAATATGCGGCAGCCGCGCATCCAGCAGCCATGTCAACAGATCCCCCTGCTCCATGCGCTTCGGAAACGCGTCGCCCGCCGTCGGCCTCTCCGCGCTCCACTCGCAGGTGCCCACCCGCTTAAAGTACGTTTCCAGATTCAGCACGCGCCGGTGATCGATGTTCGTGTCCGGTTCCCGCGATCCCCAAACCCGTCGCGCCGGATAAGCGTCGAACGCCCGCACCATATCCTCGTGCACCAGCTTTTGCAGATCGATCCCCAGCCCATCCCGCGCCGCCCGAATCACCACATCCGCGCACACCCCGGTGCTGCGCGGCACATCGCCGCCCGGATACCCAATCCGCGTGTAGCCCGGATCGTATCCCGTAGTCACACCCACCTGCGTCAGCGCCGCCTGCGCCAGGCGCTCCCCGTTCGTCGTCGCCGCAGGCAGCCGCCGTTCCAGCACCACCAGCGCCGCCAGCCCGCAAAGAAATTCTCGCCGCTCCATCGTCTCTACCGCTCCGAGAGTCGCTTCGTAAACCACCCCGCCATGTCCGCGTACGCTTCCTTTGACTCCGGCAAATTCGCATCGTTCCAAAACGCATGCGGCAGCCCCTCAAACACGATCAGCTCCGTGTTGTCGTTCCCCGCGCGCAGAAACGCCCGCTGCAAAATGCTCGTCCCGCTCAGCAGAATGTCCCGCCCGCTGGTCACGAACAACGTCGGCGGCATGCTGCTCAAATCAGCAAACAACGGCGACAGCACCGGGTCCTTCAAATCCGTCGACCCCGGATACTCCGTGTTATGCGCAGAAGGATTCGGCGGCTCCAGATGCCCCGACAATCCATTCAGCGCATACATCGCCTGCGAATCGCCGTTGCGCGTGAAGTCCCCCATCCCGGAAAAAATCCCCAGCGCCCCCGGCAGCGGCAGCCCCAGCTTCTTCAACTCCACCGCCATCTCGCCCGTCAAAATCGCTCCGGCCGACGTCCCATAAACCCCGATGTGCGCCGGCTTGTAAGTCTTCAGCAGCTCCTTGTACACCGCCACCGCGTCGTCCAGCCCGGCAGGGAACGGATGCTCCGGCGCCAGCCGGTACAGCACCGCGACTACCTTCATCTTCGTCAAATTCGCAATCGGCACCGACTCCGTCAGCGATCCCGAATCCGAATTGAACCCGCCTCCATGCAAATTGATCAGCACATGATCCGCATCCACATCCGCCAGCGGCGTAACGATCCGCACCGGCACACCGGCCACTGTGCTCTCCGCCACGTTGGTTGGATAGAGCGTCCGCGAAAATGCCCCCGCGCGATTCTGCCACGCATCGGTGCCGCTCCTCCGCTCCGCCAGCGTCGTCGGATGCGCCGCATCCGACGCAGGCCGCGACAGCGACTTCTTCGCCTCTGGACTCAAATCCTGCGGCACCGGAATCACGCGCGTCACATGCGCCGTCCCATCCGCATCAATGTAGCTGGTATCGGTATTGGGAGCCTGCGCGGCAGTAGTTCCAGTCGCTTGCTGCGCCACAGCAGTGCTCAGCGCCAGCAGAAAGATCGGTGCGGCCATCAGCTTCATCGGCATCTCCACATCCTGCACGCTGCAAGAAAACGGCAGGACGACCAGCCGCCGCAGAATACCAGACACCAGACGGTTAGACAGGGAAGGCGATTCTCACCAGAAAAGCAAAAGGCCCGCTTTCCAGCGGGCCTGCTTCAGAGGCTTTGGAGGAGGGGTAATCTGGAGAATCATTTGAGGAGCCTGCGGGGTGCGCCCAACAGGTTTTGCAAAACAGGAGGAGAAACTCAACAGCTTGGAAAGGTTCAGTAACGCTTGAAGTAGCCTCTGGTATTGCTGATATAGATGCAGCACAAGCCCCGGAGTTGGCTCGGGTTGCCCAGATTTCTTAAATATTTTTCGCCCGCCGTAACTCCTTTAGAATCAATCCACGTTTCCCGGTTTTCCACAGGCCGTCGACGAGCGCGAGCATTTTATCCGTCGCGAATGGGCAAACCTCTGCCCGGAACTATTGCATATCAGGCATCCACCACGGTAACGGCTTCCCCCAGAAGACAACTTCCCCAGATTTGGCCGGCACCCTGGCCTGGCCGCACTCATTGTCAGGGACAACCCCGTGTTTCACGACATCGCTCACCGAAATCGGCGAACTGTTGGCGTTGCATTGAATGAAAGCGACGCGGTAAACATCCCCGTGCATCCGCGGCCCCGACAACATCGAGAACCCGTTCGCCCCCGCCGGAACTGTCACGGTCGCATTTCCGTGTGCGTCTACAGCGATTTCACTCTTTAGAAAATCTGACGTTCCGTACCAATTGAACGTGACTTTTTTATGATTCATTGGCTTACCCGATTTGCCGTTCAGCAGGTGCAGGGTAAGTGTCTGCGTATGGCTCGACGCGCAGTGAAACCCAAGCGCCGCAGCGATCAACGCTGTTCTCGCAATTCCGGCGATCAGTCCCCTGGGCGGCATCCCTACCGGTGCTCCGCCTGATAAAGCCCCGCCCCATGCGCCGGAAGCGTCACGCTGATCTCGTTTTTGATGCCCAAATCCTCCCGCGCCCACAAATCCCGCACCGGGCATTTCCCATATGTAATCCCCAAATCCTGCCAGCTATACGTGAGCGTCTGCGGCTTGTCCGACAAATTAAAGATGGCGATGGTCTCCCCATGATGTTCAGCCGCCGCCCCCATCCACACCACCGCATCGTCCTTCTGGATCACCGGGTGCCCGTTCTCCCCCCACTGATCGACAGCAATCACCTCGGGATTCGTAATCGCCGTCTCCGTGAACGCATCCATCTTCAGCAAATTCGCTCCCAGAAACAGCGGCGACTTCGAGATCGACCACAGCGTCATCAGTGTCCGCACCTCATCATGCGTCAGTCGCGACGTCCGCGGCTCGCCCCATCCCGGATGCGGCCCCAAATATCCAACCGGCAGCATGTCGGCATCCGGCCAGTGTCCCGGCCCCGCATACGTCTCCCATTGCGCCATCATCGGAAAATGCCCCTTCACCGAAGAAGGGAATTGCGGCGCATTGGGTCCCGTCGACCACAGGTCCCACAGATCGTCGGAAATCCGCCACATCTGCGCGCTGCGCGCCGCATCATCCCCATCCGCAATCGGCGTCGGTCCCGGCGACAAGCTCAGCACAATCGCTCGCCCGCTCTGGTCGAGCGCTCTCCGCATCATGTGAATCTCCGCAGCTTTCCACGGCCTCGAGATGCAGTCCACCTTCAAAAAATCCACGCCCCACTTCGCATACAAATCCGCCAGCGAATCGTAATAAGCCTGCGCCGCCTTGTTGTCCTTCAATCCGTAATTATCGGAATTCCATTCGCACGTGTCGCTGGTGTCCGCCGCCTCCGCCGCCCTATAGTGCGAGTGCGCAATCGGCAAATTCTGTTCCACCGCCGACCGCGGAATCCCGCGCACGATGTGAATCCCAAACTTCAGCCCCATCGAATGAACCCACGCCGCCAGCGGCGCAAATCCCTTGCCATCCGCCGCGGAAGGGAAGCGGTTCAGCGCCGGCATCGTCCGCCCATCCGGCGACAGCGTGTAGTCCTGCTGCCCCGTCGGGTTCTCAGGATGCTGCGCAAACCATCCCTCGTCGATCACCACATACTGGTAGCCGAAACGCTGCAGATGATTGTGCAGCCACGTCACAGAGTCGCGAAACTGATCCTCGTTAATCGTCAGTCCCCACGCATCCCAGCTGTTCCAGCCCATCGGCGGCATCTGCGTCATCACGCTCGCATCCTCGCGCGCCGCAGAAGCCGCAGCCCCCATCACCAGAATCCCCGCAACCACCGGCGCAACAATCTTCCCAACCAAACCGCGCATCGCCCAAGCCCTCATTCAGCTCAAAAATCCCAACAGGCTTTTCTACACCCTAAACCCTACACCCTACCCCCTGCTTCATTGCGGTATACTCCAGTTTCTATGCGGGTATTTGTCATTCTGCCGGCCGCCGGGCTGGGCACGCGTATGGCGCCGGGGCACTCCACCCAGGCCGCTCCCAAGCAATTCCTTGAAGTCGCCGGCGTTCCCATTCTCATCCACACGCTGCGCGCCTTTGCCGCAGTGCCGCAAGTCTCCACCATCCTCGTCGCCGTCCGACCCACCGAGCGCGATCGCCTCATCGCCCACCTCACCGAGCACGGCTACGCCGACAAAGTCACCGTGGTCGAAGGCGGCGATTCACGCCAGGAGAGCGTCTACAACGCCCTGCGCGCCCTCGAATCCAGCCCCGACGACATCGTCCTCGTGCATGACGCCGTCCGCCCCCTCATCGAACCAGCCATCATCCGCCGCGTCATTGAAGCCGTCGAGAAGCACTCCGCCGCCATCGTCGGCCTCCCCGCCCTCGACACCATCAAGCAGGTCGAGCGCACCGCGGAAGGCGCCATCGTCACCGCGACCATCCCCCGCGAATACATCGTGCAGGCGCAAACCCCCCAGGGCTTCCGCTGCGGACTGCTGCGCAGCGCTTTCGCCGATGCCGAAGCCGACGGCTTCATCGGAACCGACGAAGCCAGCATCGTGGAGCGCGCCGGAGCCCAGGTCTTCGTCGTCCCCGGCTCGCCCTCGAACATCAAAATCACCCAGCCCGGCGACCTCGAGCTCGCGGAATTCTACCTGGCCCACCGCTCGGCTGCTCATTAGCTCTTGATTCCGCGCCAGGCTGATATACCCTGAATCTGCACGCACCCTCCCTCGGATCACACGCATGGATATTCGCATCGGCCAAGGCTTCGACTCCCACGCATTCAAGCCCGGTGTGCCGCTCAAAATCGGCGGCCTCAGCATCAATCACCCTGAGGGCCTCGCCGGCCACTCCGACGGCGATGTGCTGCTCCACGCCATCACCGATGCACTCCTCGGCGCCGTCTCCGCTGGCGACATCGGCAGCTTCTTCCCGCCCGACGATCCGCGCTGGAAAGACGCTGACTCCGCCATCTTCCTCAACCTCGCCATGGAAGAGATTCATAACGCCGGCTTCCGTATCGTCAACGTCGACACCACGCTGGTCCTGAACGCGCCCCGCATCGGTCCTATCTCCGCAGAAATGCGTGAGCACGTCGCCGATCTCCTCGGCATCGTCCCCAACAACGTCGGCATCAAGGCCAAAACCCCCGAAGGCCTCAACGTCGATCACGTCGCCCAGGCCCACGCCGTCGTCCTCCTCGAACGCATCGAAGAGCCCGGCGAATTGCAGACAATGAGCGCGGTCATGGAAAGCCAGCGCCAGCTCGAAGACGTAGTCCGCGACTTAGTCAGCCAGGTCCACGGCGTAGAAGTCAAACCCACCTTCGACACCGACGACATCACCTAATGAGTCGCGACTGTCATCCCGAAGCAAAGCGAGGGATCTGCGGTTGTTCTATTCCAGGTGAAGGATCTGCAGGGTGCCCCGTATCTGCCCGGTTTTGGCAGATGGGTGAAATGCGCGAAGCGCATCCGCCTTTGTCTCTATCAGGGCACGGCTTCAGCCGTGCCGAAACATGTCGAAAAAGACGTGGGCTTCAGCCCCTGAGCGATGCAATTGAACTAAACTCACGCAGCTTCCTTCGCCGCCGCCCGCCCACGCACCGCGCGTCCGCGGCTGTTATCGTGGCGATACTTCCAAATCGCAAACACAATCGCCGCCACCATCAACCCCAGAAAACTATAAAGAATCACCGAAGACCATCCCGCCAAATAGCGATTGAACGCCCGCAGAATACTCCGCCCATACACCGCAGCTACCAGCGCCTCGCCGCCATATCGAACCGTCCGCGCAATCCCCATCGCCGTGAACATCTGCCGCCGCGTCACACCCAGCGCGCCCGACGCCAAGAGGAAGGGAAGCAGCGGAATCGGCGGCGGCAGCATCGCCGCCACGCACACGCTCAGCATCCCGTGGTTTTCCACCCATCCCTTCATACGCTTGCCGAAGCGCCGCGGCAGATACCGCTCCAGCATCTTCTCGCCGCCTTTTTTCCCGGCACTCCACGTCAGATAACCGCCGATCAAGCTGCCCGCAATCGCGATCGGAGCCAGCAACCACGGCGACTCGCCATGCGCTCCCAATATCAGCAGCAGAATGTCCGTGCTCCCCGGAATCGGCAACGGGATCGGAGCCGCATCCAGCAGCGCCACCACGAACACGCCGGCCAGCCCGAAGTGCAGGATCCACGCGGGCATCAACCGGTGACGAGCGTGCTGAACTACCTTTGGAATTGCGAAGATCACGTTGGTTGGACGCAGCTTCCGCGTCCCGAGACGCCGCATCCGTCCGAATTTCAGAGAAACCTCAATACCGGCGCGCTGGGCAACACCTTGCACTCCGCCCCGTACCGATAGAAAAGCTCCAGGCCCTCCAGACACGCCTCGTCGAGCACGTACCAAATGTTGTGCGACAAATACGTGCGAATCGTCGCGCGCGGCACATCGATCCGCGACGACCACTCATCCGCCAAATCCTCCACGTGCTTGAGTCCCGCATCCCGCGAATGTTGGAAATCCTCCACGATCTGCGCGGCCGGAATCGCACCCGACTCAACCGCCTCCCGCCGCACTGCCCACACCGCCGACACCCAGGTCGTCCCCGTGAATTTGTGCCACTCGTGCGCCATATCAAAATAGAGCAGAGCCTCGCCCGTCCGCTGTTGCCGCGCCTCGCGATCTTCCAGAGCCAGCAACGCCGGATCGCCGATCAGCAACGCCGCATCGGCCACGCGCAACATCGCCTCCAGCTCCGGCTCGTGGGAAAGAAACTCCGGCTCCGTCTTCCAATACCGGGCAAACAAAATGCGCGTGTACGCCGCCGAAGTCCGCGACGCCGTGTCCAGCGCCACCCGCCGCACTCCCGCAATCCCCTCCGCCCCGCGCACCACCAGCACAATCGAACGCACCCGGTCCCGCGACGCAATCACGCATCCAGGAATCACATCCAGCCCCGGCGCGGAAGCCAAAGCAGCAACCGGAACAAGTCCAATATCCGCAGCGCCCGAGTCCAGCTTCGCAG
>Ga0206851_1067_pt2 | contig 26403 bp, 20 predicted proteins | sample Alteio_BWOrgCont_13_FD_152904 | JGI IMG/M metagenome (GOLD analysis project Ga0206851, IMG submission 152904) | Enriched cells from forest soil in Barre Woods Harvard Forest LTER site, Petersham, Massachusetts, United States -... | ecosystem: Environmental > Terrestrial > Soil > Temperate forest >... | reverse complement strand
CCTGTTCCTCGACGAAATCGCTAACTTGACCGGCTCACAACAAGCCAAGGTCTTGCGGGTTTTAGAGATCGGTGAATTCGAGCGCGTGGGTTCCTCCCGGACACAAAAGGCGAACGCCCGGCTCGTCAGCGCCACCAACGCCGATCTAATTAAGGACATCGAGTCCGGAAAATTCCGGGAAGACCTTTATTTCCGCCTGAACACGATCCAGATCCATTTGCCAGCGTTACGCGAACGCCGTGAAGATATCCCGGCTTTAGTAACGCTATTCTTAGGCGAACTGGCCGTGCGCTACCGCAAAAAGATCCCGGAAGTTTCTTCTAAAGCCTTGGACGCACTGCAGCAGCATACTTGGCCCGGAAACGTCCGCGAACTGCGACATGTCATGGAAAGAGCGGTTCTACTCTCTCGTTCGGACGCAATTCAGCCCGTCGACCTTGGCCTCCAGGCTACTCAGCAGAGCCGAGCCACCTTGGTGGAGGATATGGACCTCGAATCCGTAGAAGCGCATCTCATTAAGAAAGCGCTCGATCGGCACAACGGAAACGCGATTACCGCAGCCAAGGCCCTGGGCCTAAGCCGGAGCGCCTTCTACCGGCGGCTGCAGAAGTATCACATCAGTGGATAGGATGAGCGCATGCTCATCCCTAGGAGCCAGGAGCCAGCAGGTCAGGCGCGGGGCACGGACCAGCGTTCGGTAGGGCGAAAATCTCGGCGCGCCGAGGATAATCTCATGTATAATCGTGCATTCCGCGCCGGATTTTAGCCATGCGTGCGGGTGGCTTGGCTTAGGGCTTCCCAGAAATGCAAATGTTGGGTTCGGGAAGATTTTCGGCTGATGCGACACGCACGGCGCGGCTCAAATCCGGCGCGGAGTTAACGGCTAGAGATGGCAGTACCCGGGGCGCGCCGAGATTTTCGCCCTACCGCGTCCTGGGCTCCGCGCGCCTCCTGGCTCCTGGATTCTGACTCCTGACTCCTAGGATAAGCAGGCGCTTATCCGGAAAACCGCTGGTCCGGTCCCTCGTCTTGTGCTTTGGTCTCTCTTTACGGGTTTTTTACCAAATGGCTGCGGAGAATATTCGCATTGTAGGCGCTCGCCAGCACAATCTTAAAGGAGTTAACGTCGAGTTTCCGCGAGAAAAACTCGTTGTAATAACCGGCATGAGCGGATCGGGCAAGTCGTCGCTTGCCTTCGATACGCTGTACGCGGAGGGACAACGCCGCTACGTAGAGAGCCTGTCCGCCTACGCCCGACAGTTCCTCGATAAGATGGAGAAACCGGATGTGGACTTTATCGAAGGTCTATCTCCGGCCATCGCGATCGAGCAACGAGGATCCGTAGCGAACCCTCGGTCCACCATCGCCACCACCACTGAGATTTACGACTATCTGCGGATCCTTTTTTCGGCCATCGGCCAGCCGCACGACCCAGCCACTGGGGAAAAGGTCTTTAAACAAACGCCGCAGCAAATCGTCGATCAGATTTTGACCTACCCTGAAGAGACGAAGTTCCTGGTTATCGCTCCAGTGGTACGCCACGAGGTAGGTGAGTTCCGCGATGTGTTGGAAAAAATCCGCCGAGAAGGCTTTGTTCGAGTCCGAGTCGATGGCGAGATCTTGGAGTTAGCACGTCCCGAACCCATCCGGTTGGCGAAAGACACACGCCATACCATCGAGATCGTCGTTGATCGCTTGGTTTTGCGCGACGGCGTCCGTACCCGTTTGGCCGATTCGATCGACACCGCGCTCAAATGGGGCGGCAACCGGATCGTTATTAGCCGGCAATTGCCCAACACAGAAAGCTGGGAAGAAATCGCTTATTCGACTGAATTTTGTAACCCGCGGACCGAATTCATCCTGCCGGAACTTACCCCTAAGCATTTTTCGTTTAACAGTTTGGCCGGCGCTTGTCCGAATTGCCAAGGCCTCGGTTCAGTGAGCTATTTCGATCCGGAACTGGTGATTCCGGACCCGACTCGCACTCTTGGAGACGGCGCTATAGCGCCGTGGCGCAAATCGAGTAAGCGAATCCTCACCTACCATCAAGCTCTCCTCAGCTCTTTGGTTGAAGCGTATCACGGCAACCTGGAATCGCCGTTCGGGGAGTTGCCCGGCAGATGTCAAGAAGCGGTCCTTTACGGAACCGGAGATCACCCGATTCGGTTCAAGCTAGGCAGCCGGGATGTGGAAAAACCTTTCGAAGGCGTCCTGGCCCAGTTGGAGCAGCTCAAAAAGAACACGGAAAGTGAATTCACGCGCGCCCGGCTCAAGAGTTTCCAAGGCCGGCGTCAGTGCGAAGTTTGCCGGGGGGCCCGGCTGCGTCCGGAAATTCTGGCAGTCACGATCGAGAACGCAAAGGGCGTCGAAGTCAATATCCATCAATTCTGCCAGCTAACGATCGAAAACGCGCTCGGATTTTTAGCCGAGATCGCCCTTTCCAAGCATCAGAAACACGTCGCAGCGGAAGTCCTCAGAGAAATCACGGCTCGGCTTCGTTTCCTGGTTGAGGTTGGCCTGGGATATCTCACTTTGAATCGAGAAAGCGGTACCCTTTCTGGCGGCGAAGCCCAGCGGATTCGCCTCGGTACCCAGATCGGTTCCGGGCTGGCCGGCGTTCTCTATGTCTTGGACGAGCCTAGCATCGGCTTGCATCAACGCGACAATGATCGGCTGATCCAAACCTTAAAACGGCTTCGGGACATGGGAAATACCGTCGTCGTAGTTGAACACGACGAGGATACAATCCGGGCCGCAGACTATGTGATTGATCTGGGACCGGGCGCCGGGCCGCGCGGCGGCCAGATTGTTGCCGCCGGTTCAGTCGCGGACATCGAGGCCAGCGAAGACTCCCTCACTGGGCAATACCTCAAACGAGCACTCCAAATTCCAGTGCCGCGATCTCGGGTCCAGCCCCGCGGATCATTGTATAATCGTGGCCGATTACCGGAACCTGGAGCGGAAGGTTGGCTCACCTTGACCGGAGCCCGCGAAAACAACCTGCATAACCTCACGGTCTCTTTTCCCTTAAGCTGCTTGGTGTGTGTGACCGGCGTTTCCGGCAGCGGCAAATCGACTTTGGTCGACGATATCCTCCGGCGGGCTCTGTTCCGGCATTTTTATCAATCAAAAGATAAACCCGGTGCGCATGATCGCCTTCTCGGTCTGGACCAAGTGGACAAGGCCATCGTGATCGATCAAAGCCCGATTGGTCGGACCCCTCGCTCGAACGCGGCGACTTACTCGGGAGCATTTGGTCCGATTCGAGAGCTATTTAGCCAGCTACCCGCCGCTCGGATACGCGGTTATGATAGTGGCCGTTTTAGCTTTAATTTGAAGGGCGGCCGTTGCGAGAATTGCCAAGGCGATGGGGTGATCAAAATCGAAATGCATTTTCTCGCCGATGTCTACGTGGAGTGCGAGGTCTGCCGCGGCGCCCGCTACAACCGCGAAACGTTGGAGATCACTTATCGTGGAAAGAACATATCCGATATCTTGGCGATGTCTGTTGACGAGGCGGCAAGATTCTTTCGCAACGTCCCGGCGATTTATGACCGGTTGGAACCATTGGTCAATGTTGGCCTTGGATACTTGACGCTGGGGCAATCCGGCACCCAGCTGTCCGGAGGCGAGGCTCAGCGAGTGAAGTTAGCAGCTGAGCTCGCTAAGAAAGCGACAGGGCGGACCGTTTACATCCTGGATGAACCGACCACCGGTCTTCATTTCGCCGATATCCGGCAGCTTCTAGATGTTCTGCTAAAGCTCCGAAACCAGGGTAATACCTTGATCATTATCGAGCATAACCTTGAAGTGATTAAGACTGCGGATTGGGTCATCGATCTGGGGCCGGAAGGCGGGGTCGACGGCGGGCAAATCATTGCGCAAGGGCAGCCTGAATACATCGCCGAGGTCGAGGCCAGCCACACCGGACGTTATCTACGAAGAATGTTTGAGCAATGCGGCTCCTGACCTGGTGCATCCTCATCTTCTTGGGAACAGCTCTGCCGGCGAGACCGGTCCGGGCGGATTTGTACGATGAGGCTGTCCGGGCCGACCAAGAGGGAGTTCCAGAGGTTAGTATTCAGAAGCTTCGCATCTATCTGACAGGCACCAGCACCGCTCAGGCCGGCGCCGCCAGATTGTTATTAGCGAAATGTCTGCTTTCCACGAATCAGCCGGCTGCAGCCCTGCAGGTATTGGATTCCGAAGCGTTGAAGTCAAACGATGGACGCAGGCTCCGGGCCGAAGCTTTGCTGCGTTCGGGCCGATGGGTGGAGGCGGAAGCAATCTGGACAGAAATATTGAACGATCCAAACCTCGGTGCGAACGCGATCGAGGCCCGGCTCGGTCTGGCTGAGGCGCAACAGCAGCTCGGCGCCGCCCGGGAAGCTTTACAGGCGTTAGCGCCATTGATCCAAGATCAACCTGTCGCGCCAAAGCGAAGCGGCGGCGGAACGTTAGTCGACGCGCGGCCGTTTTTGATGGCGGCGGAATTGGATCTCCAACTGGCTGACTTCAAAGCCGCCCAGGGTCTGCTGGCTACGGTCAGCCAGCCGGACCGATTGCAAGCCGCTCAAAAAGAAACCCTCTCCGGCCAACTGGCTTTGGTCACGGGAGATCTCGCTGCCGCGGAGAAAAGTTTTCAACAGGTGTTGGCCTCTGATTCCGGGCAAGGATCTCGGGTTACGACCATCGCTCAACTGGGGTTAGCAAACACTTACCTGGCTCGAAAAGAGTACGAGGATGCCGAATCGATCGTCGAAAAAATTATCGGTGAGCAGACGCAGACCGAAAATCTAACTGACCTTTTTCAAGCCTTATATTCTATCTACCTGCTCGAGCAAACACCTTCATTAACTGATCTGGCGCGCTGGTCTCAGGAAGATCCCAAACAGGTCGGTTCCGATAGACCATTGTTAGCCCAATTTTATCTGGGTAAACTCGAGCTGAAGGTCGGTTCGCACACCAACGGCTTGAATTTGCTGAAACAGTTCATTGCGCAACATATGACGCATCCATTGGCCGGAGAGGCAGTGATCGGCCTGGCCCAAGAACTAGATGCCGATGGAAATCACGCACAGACAATTGAAACTGCTAAACAATGGTTAGCCGCAAATGAGAAGGCCAGTCCCGCGGACCGGGCCGGCGTTGAGGATGTCTTAGCTGGAGCTTTGGTCCAAAGCAGAGAGCTCGCCTCGGCGTTCGCTATATACCAGCGGCTCAGCCAGGAACGCACACCTAATCAAGCCCGTTTTTTGTACAATGCCGCCATTTGTGCGTTGCTGCTGGGGAACGAATCTCAGTATCGCGAATCGGTCGAGACGCTCGCTCGCTTGCCCGACAGTCAATCTGAGCGCGCGGCTCTAGCATTCGAAAAAGGAATGTTGGAAGCGAAATCGGACAGCGCTTTGGCTGAGCGAAATCTGCGCCAATTTCTGGTTGACTTTCCGAAAAATCCACTTAGTCCCAAAGCGCATCTTGCCTTGGCAGAAATCGCTTTCACAGAGTCCCCTCCGGATCGCAACCGGGTAACGGCCGAACTGACCCAGATCGCTACTGAAGATCCTGTCACCCAAGAGGAGAAAGCTCGCCTGGAATTCTTTGCCGCTGCTGAGGACAGCAAACAACCGGTTACCGCCGTGTCCCGTTTCGCTCAGGATTTTGTGCAAAAATATCCTCACTCCCATTTCCGGCCGGAAATCCGTATCAAACTGGGAGAAGTTTATTTCCGCCAAAACGACTATCCCAACGCCCAAACTCAGTTCGAGCTGGTGTCGGACGAGGATCCGGATTCGCCCTTACTGGAAACCGCCCTGTTCTTGGCCGGCGAAGCCGCTCGCAAGAGTATGAACTCCTCATCGATGGATCACGCGGTTGAGCTCTTTGAGGAAGTTTATAAGATCAACGGCCCGCTGCGTTACCGGGCTCGCTTGGAACAGGCATTGACTAAACGACAGGCTTTGCAGGATAGGGAAGCCATCGTTCTGCTGAACGATTTGCTGAATCAAACGATTCCCATCGACATCCGGTGCGAAGCGATGGACGCGAAAGCGGATGCGGAATTCACTTTGGGATCAAAAGATGAAGCCGAATACCGTGAGGCAATCAAGACGTTTGACTCTTTAGCAGCGCTTGAGGGCACGTCCGCCGTTTGCCGGCAAAGCGCCTTGTACAAAAAGGCAAAGTGCTATGAGAAAATCAGCCAATGGGATGATGCAGTGGCCGCCTACTATGACGTTCTCAGCATAGACTACGGCGCACCCGGTGAAATCTGGTATTTCCGCGCCGGATTCGACGCAGCTCAGATCTTGGAGTCCAAAAAATCCTGGGCATCCGCCGCGGCCATTTATCAAAAGCTGGCGGCCACTCCCAGTAGCCGGGCCGAAGAAGCCAAAAATCGTCTCACCCGGTTACGGCTGGAGCATTTTCTTTGGCCCGAGTAAGGGCGGAAACCGTTCACAGATGGGGCTGCACTGGGAAATGCACCACGAGTTTCGTAGATCGCGTACCTTGGATTCTTCGGATTCAGACCGCTGAGACAGAACGGGACTATCGCCACTCCTTTCATTTTTCACCAATGCCATCCACCGCGTCACCACAGCCGCAAGCTCATGAGTCGCGCACCAATTGGAGCGCCGGATTCGCTACCTGGATTCGCCGGAACGGTTTTATCCTCGGGCTTTTTGCCGCTGTCATTATCGCTTTTCTTTTTCCGCAGCCCGGATCCCGCCATGGGTGGTTACATCCCGAGTTAATCAGCAATTTCGGCATTGCGTTGATCCTGTTTCTGCAGGGTCTCTCTATGCCCTTGGAGAAAGTAAAACGCGGAGCAGGGAATTGGCGGCTCCATGTAATTATTCAGCTTTTCACGTTTGTCGTTTTCCCGATTGTCGGTCTCGTTTTTCAGCTGGTGGCGCCGCATATCTGGGTGAATGAACCGCAGGGTATTCAACAAGGTTTTCTTTATCTGTGCGTTTTGCCCTCGACTGTGTCGACCTCGGTGGTATTAACCTCGGTCGCCCGAGGGAACACCGCCGCAGCGATTCTCAGTGCGGCGTTTTCTAACATCGTCGGTGTAGTGCTAACCCCCTTATTAGTTAGCTTCTTAATGCAGGCTACCGGTCAATCAGGACCGATCGGCCCCCTACTGCTACAGGTAACTTGCTTAACCTTAGTCCCGTTCGCCGTTGGAGTCGCGCTTCGCCGCTTCATTCAGGCTTGGATTGATGCTAACAAAGGCTGGGTTAACCTGATTAGTAATTCCGTTATTTTGTTCATCGTCTATACCGCGTTCTGCGATTCGGTAAGCGAAAGAATCTGGGATAAATACGGCATCGGACTAACGGTAGGAGTGCTTGTGACTGTCGTGCTTCTCTTTGGCACGATGTCGTTGCTCATTTATTTGACCTCCTTTGTAGCAAAGTTGAACCGGGAAGATTGGATCGCTACCTATTTTTGCTCGGTCAAAAAGACGTTGGCCATGGGCGTACCATTAGCGATCTTGATCTTCGGTTCTCGCGCCGACCTCAGCCTGATTCTCTTACCCATCATGTTTTATCATCCCTTCCAGCTATTCGTGAACGGCTTTCTCGCCAATCGCTGGGGACGGGAGGCTTTGAGTGGTGAGAAGTGAGAAGTGAAAGGTGAGAGGCGTCGCGGAGCCCAATCGGCTTGTCCGCCATAGTCCCATCTGAAGCCCATAACTCTGAAGGCATCGGACGAAGGCGGAAGGGGCGTTGCATTCCGGGTTGAGATCTTGCGGGTATCGACGCCTGGAATTGTCTTCACGCGTTGCGTGCTGAAAGACGCGACGCCCAGCAACCCACGACGTTTCGGCGCTCTCGATGTCGAAAAACCCCGGGTCCGGCTGCCTGGGGTTTTAGAACATTACCGAACCCAGGGCGCTGAACCGTCGTGGACCTAGGCGTTGCGACTCCTTCACCAATCACGAATCACCAATCACGTCTCCTCTTTCACCGGCCCCTGGCTTACCGCCGCAAGCCACCCACATCTCCGGCATGTCTCGCGGCGAGACGACAACTGGACCAGTCTTGGTTTGAAGATAGATCGCTTTTTGCAGGGTGGTGCACGCCACTTGGAATTGTTCCTGACGACGTCGGGGCCGGCCGCCGGGAGTTTCAGCTGGCCGAGTGACGATCGCTCGATAGCGACCGTGAAACCCAAAGGGTCCGTAAGCGCCCACGGCTTGGAAAGCAAAGGCTCGCCGCAGCGGTTGCCGTTTCATCGCAATCTCATCGATGCCCAATATTTCGTACCTTTTGCTCGCTCCCAGATGCGGCACGATAACCAGGGTGTTTCCTTCGACTCGATATTCCCGGGACGAAATCACCCAACAAGTAAACGCTAACGCCGCCAATATCGCGGCGAGCAGATAAAAAAGAAGCGATAGAGGGAGAGTACGAGTATACCCCATCCAAAGGAAGAGTATCGGTAGGCAAAACATGCCCACCGTAATCACGTTCGCCCAAAAGCTGAGCGGAGCCGGCCGGAAACGCATTTCCATTGCCTTAGCAGTAACACCTTATCGTGCAACTACGAACCCGAGCGGTGGAAGGTGAAAAAAGTGAAAAGTGAAAGGTTTGTCATTCAGCGATCATAATCCGGGGAGGTACACGGAGCGGGCGTCAACAGGTCACTTTTCGCCAAGATGTTTTGTTGCCAGCCAAAGTATGACCTTGTAAACCGGTCAAAGACCACCGCGACGCTCACCGCTCACCTCTCACCCTCCTTCCCAATGAAGCTGCTTGATCTCATCCTTGGTCGTCCAATCGCTTCCAGCGAAGATCAACAAGAACGAGTTGGTTCGATTGCAGGAGTCTCAGTGTTCGGCCTGGATGCGCTGAGCTCGGCGGCATACGGACCGGAAGCGGCACTCACGGTGTTGATCCCTCTAGGAGCCGTCGGTTTGGGTTTTGGTCTGCCGATTACGCTCGCCGTTTCGGCGATTCTAGCCATTGTCTATTTCAGCTACCGACAAACGATCGCAGCTTATCCGGGCGGCGCAGGGTCGTACACAGTAGCCAAAGAGAACCTTGGTGACCGGGCCGGCTTGCTGGCCGCGGTTGCGTTGATGATTGATTATACGCTGAATGTCGCGGTCGGCATTTCGGCAGGAATCGGCGCCCTCGTTTCCGCACTACCCGGGCTGCAGCCTTACACGCTTTGGCTCTGCTTAGCGGTTCTCGCCGCGCTCGCATTTATGAACATGCGCGGCTTACGCGAATCCGGACTCGCGTTCATGCCGCCGACCTATCTCTTTGTTGCCTGTTTGGGGATCGTGATTGTGCTGGGCGTCATTCAATCGATTATTGCCGGCGGACATCCCAAACCGGTGATGGCTCTACCCCCACCGTCGCCAGCCGCAGAAACCATTACCCTCTGGCTATTTCTCAAAGCGTTCGCTGCCGGTTGCACTGCCATGACCGGCGTGGAAGCGGTCAGCAACGGTGTACAAGCCTTCCGGGAACCGGCGGTGGCTTCCGCTCGGAAGACGCTGACGATGATCGTCCTCATCCTGATCCTTCTCCTCGTGGGCGTAGCCTATCTAGTGCAGGTCTATCAGATCAACGCTACCGACCCCGGGTCGAGTCAGTATCAAAGTATTTTGTCGATGGTTACCCAGGCGGTGGCCGGGCGTGGGGTCTTTTATTTTCTAACTATGGCAGCCGTACTGCTGGTGCTTTGCCTCTCCGCTAACACCTCGTTTGCTGATTTTCCGCGGGTCTGCCGCACGATTGCCCAAGATGGGTATCTTCCCTACTCGTTCACTGTCCGCGGCCGCCGATTGGTCTTTACCGAGGGTGTTCTGCTACTAACTATCTTAGCCGGCGCGCTGTTGATTTGCTTCAACGGCGTAACCGATCGTTTGATCCCTCTCTTCGCGGTGGGAGCGTTTCTGGCGTTCACGTTGTCGCAAGCCGGCATGGTGATGCACTGGCTGAAAAAGAAACAACCGGGAGTAACCGCCAGCATTATCCTCAACGCCATCGGGGCGATCGCGACCGGTATCACTTTCTTTATCGTCATCATTACGAAATTCGCCGAAGGCGCGTGGATAGTTCTCCTGGTTCTACCCGGCTTATACCTCTTCATGTTAATGATACATCGTCATTACGAGAAGATTGGCCAAGAACTCGCGCTATCCGGACCCATCGAATTAAAACCGCCACGGCCAATGATCGCGGTAATCCCGATCATGAACCTCAACTCCCTGGCGCAGAAGGCACTGCAAATCGCCTACAGCCTTTCGAGAGAGGTTAGCGTGGTTCACATCAGACGAGACGGCAGCCAGCACGATTTCCGTGAGGAATGGGAGGAACAGATTCAACCGGCGATTAGCCGGTTAAATTTGCCTTTGCCGCATTTGGAGATCATCGCGTCACCGTATCGGCGAGTGGTCGCTCCGACTTTGGATTACATCTGGCGCTTAGAGCGGGATAATCCGGATCGGACCATCGCGGTACTCATCCCGCAGTTGATTGAATCTCATTGGTACTACAGCTTCCTGCATAACCAGCGAGCAGCGATTCTCCGAACCGTTCTACTGATGAAGGGCATGAATCGTATCATGATTGTGAATGTGCCGTGGCACATCCAAAAACGAGATCGGATCCGACAGAGCACAAAAGAAATCTGGGGGAAGGCCCCCAGGTGGCTGGATAATTGAACGGGCAGGCAGCAGACAAAATGAGCGCGGTGAAGTGGCGCGGAAGTGATCAGTAGTCAGTGATCAGTAATCAGTAGTGACAGATCGCACGTGTCGTCGCTGAGCGACCATCTTTAGCAGCGAAGCTGCGGCCTCACGATAGCCTAGGGCGGAGGCTTTGCGCAGCACTAGGAACGGCGCCCCAAAAACAACACGCGCCAAAGGTGCGTCTCAATGGTTGACCGTGATCGGACACATCGTTCAGGCCGCGCAGAAGATCGGTCTCAAGGTTCTCCGAATACGCGTGTCATCGATACGCGCCTTCAGCGCTAAACCTTTTTCCATGGATACCTAGGGCTCTAGCTATCTTGACGCCGCAGCTCCGCCGCTCAAAACCGTTTCCCGCCCCGTCGTAGTACCTTGATCGTGCGTGCGCAACCTGATTACTGACTCACTGATTACGGATTACTCCCACGCCACCTCTCAAAACTAATTAGCGGCCCCTAGCGTGCCACCTACTGCGCCAGCTCAGCCACCACCCCACCGTCGGCCGGGAATTTTTTGCCCAGCGACGCTTCCGCTCCTAGCAAGACGTTGACGCCGTAATCGTCGAGTTGGTTTATTTGACGTAAACTCAGCAATACTTTTAGAGACTGATTAAATTCAGTCGTGGCGTCTGCCGTCTTTCCTTGTTGCTGCAAGAGCTTACCGGCTTGCAGATAACCGTTGGCTAGAAATTCCTGCCAGGTAACATTGTGGCTGTTTGTCTCAAGCAGACGCTCAAAAATATCACAGCTGGTTTTGTAATATCCCAGCGCATCTTGGCCTTTTTCAGAAAGCGTGGTTGCTTCCGCCAGTCGCTGGAAAGTCAGCGCCAGTTGCTGACGGCGAACTGGATTGGTTTCATCCCGGGAAACCAACGATTCCGAGATCTGCAAACACCGCTGATAGCTGGCTCGAGCTTTCACCAAATTACCATCGGCCTTATACAAATCGCCGGCGCGTCCGAGGCAGTCCGCAAGGTCTTGTTGATAAACAACTTCGCCTGGTTCTGCCGACGCTAAGGTTTCGCAAATCTGCTGGCTCTGAACGTAAGCTTGCAAAGCGGCCGGGACTTTTTCTAGATCCGCGAGAGCACTGCCGTAGTTCTGCAGCGAGGCCGATAATTGGCGTTGATACTTTTTGTCGCTGCCAGTTTGGTTAACTAACTGCTGGGCGATCTCCGCGGCTTTCTGCAGCTTCGGCAACGCTTCATCAGGCTTTCCTTCTTCCCGGAGTACACTGCCGACATTCTGGTACGCTACGGAGAGGTCGTAGCGCAGACCGCTGTCATTCGAGTTGTGATGAACCAGACTCTCGATCCCGGTTAGTTCTTGTTCGTAGTAACCTTGAGCATCGGTAATTTTGCCCTGCGCCTCTAACACATACGCGATGCGCTCCTGACAGATGGCGACATCACGCTCTTCTGTGGTGTCTCCACGGCTCAGCTCGGCCAGCTTACGATCAGCCGCCAACTGGTCTGCGTAAGCGTGCACCGCCTGATCGAGATCTCCCGCCTTGACTTCCAAGTCTCCCAGTTGATTACAGATCTGCCGTACCCGTACCCACGCCTCCGGATTCTGCGCGTCGCCCGTCGCCAGCCCCCTTAAAATATCGCGCGCTTGTTCAAACGATCCTCGAGCTCCGGCCCAATCCTTTTTGGCCATGAAAGTCGTCCCGAGTTTGACCAGGACTTTGATCCATTCGCTCTTGGGAGTTTCGTCCGCTGGCTTAGCTGACGCTAACTTCTCCCACAGTCCTGCCGCCCGTTGATAATCATCCATCGCCTCACCGATCTTCCCTTGGGTCGAGAAGATATTTCCCATCTTCAGGAGATTTTGCGCCCAATCGGCCACCCACTCATCTTTGGCCGGTTGCTGTTGCACAAGTTGCTCGATAATCGCGCAAGCTTGCTGATAAGCCGCCACTGCTCCGTCCAGATTGTTATCGTCTGCCAGTAAATCGCCCTGATCGTTTAGAGCAGCGACGCGCAGAGCCTGAACCGACGAATTCGGATCGTTATTTCCATTCTTGGAGTCATACACCTGGATGGCCTTAAGAGAAGGCTCCAGCAAATCGGCTCTCCGGACGGGTTTCAATTTTTCACCGAGATCGCTGACGATCTCATGCATCAACTGTTCCGATTGCAACCGCGCCTCAAGCGATTCGCGGGCCGTCTTATCGGCGGCTGCCATCGAGGATCGAGCGGTCTTTTCCGCGTTCGATTTTTCAGTACGCGCTATCGCAAGATTCGTTTCCGACCGTTGGAATCGTGAGAAGGTCACGCTCCCAAACGTTATAGCCGTCGCCAAGGTGGCAGCACTGACAAAAGCGGTCAACGCTACCCCTCGCCGCTCCCGGCGCCACTTGGCTCGCACTTCTTCCAGCCACTCATTGATATACGACAAGATCTCTCGGCTGGCTGAGTTCCCGAATCGACTAAAGAAGTGGTCCGGTTCCAGCAAGGCATTGCCTCTCGGAAACACGTGGGACCCGGCTTCTGCGGGAAATTTTTCGTTCAACCGAAGCCGAAGCAATCGCTCGAAGGTGGCCTCGAATTGATCGTAATCACGGTAGGAATTGATACTCGTGGTGAAGTTGTTTTCCCATTCAAAGCCGCGGTGATCAACCTTGCCAAGAAGGAGATCAACGGCCTTCGACGGCGATACCATTTGGTTCATAGGCGAGGTCGAATCAGCGGCCTCACCGTCCCCATGGACAAAAACCAAGAAATCGGGGATTCGCCCAGTCTCTTCGCTGGGAAGCGCTCGAGCTAAATCCGCAGGCAATCCTGGTTCACGGCGTTCGCCACCCCAAACGCAGGATGATCGCCGCAGAACGCATGCAACCAAATCAAATTGTCGCGCTGAGGGGAACTTACTGTTTTCCGTCCATCGGCTAGACCAAAGCCAGAGTTCTAGCTCTACCCTTGGTTTAAAATCAATTTCGACACGAGCCATGGCTTCTCCGGCTCGCTCGCATTCCAAATCGGCATCGTCTGGTGCGCAGATGAGGACCCGATATTTTGCCATTAGGCCACACCAACAGAATTGAGGTGGGTTCAGCAACTATTTTTTTATGATCCTTTAAAATAATATATCGTATCACATCGAAGTGCGTCGAATCTCCATAATCGCTAGATCCGGAAACAATGAATCCCTGATTTCTTCAGGTCGTAATCCCTAGATAATCAGCGCGTTAGATAATCAAAGATGGACGGTCGGATGCCGCCGCCCGCACTTCGCGCGACCCAACCGAGCTACCGCACTCAGTACACAAATAGTCGTAAATCTCTCGATCGGGCAAAACCAGCAAGAGACGTTCTCGAACCGGACGAGCAACCTTGCATCTTTGGCAATACAACGACGACGCTCGCAGCGTCTTAAATTGGTTTTTCATACCGGTCAAAATCCCGACTTGACTAAATTCAGCCGGATAGGTCGGAACGTCAATGGGGAACGCCAAGACCGTATCCGTCATCGCAGCAACAAAACCATCAGAACGCCCCACACAGTCAGAAGGGTATTACCAATCGCAAAACAAACGGAAAAGCCTAGGGCTGGAACGCGGCTTTGAGCCACATCCTGGACGGATGCTAGCGCAGCGGTTGTGGCCCTGGCTCCGGCGCAGGCACCTAAAAGGACTCCGGGGTGCATCTTAAAAACATATTTGCCCAGCAGGAGACCGAGATACATCGGGACGATGGTAACGATTGCCCCGGCGCCCAAAAGCATCAGCCCTGCATTCTCCAGTCCTTTCATGAAGAGAGGGCCTGCCTCTAGACCAACCACCGCCACAAACATGGTTAAACCAAAGTTATTGAATACCCATAGTCCGGCGCCAGGAATGTTTCCGAAACTCGGATGAACCGAGCGCAACCAGCCGAAAACGAGCCCGGCTACTAACGTCCCTCCGCTGGTGCTGAGATTGATCGGGATACCATCCACGCTAACTCCCACCAGACCTAACAGAGCACCCAAGAAAATCCCGATACCGAGGAGAACCATATCGCTGACATGACTGGGACGTAATGGAAAGCCGACTACCTCCGCCATCCGTTCGACGTCGCGCCGGTTTCCACTGATTCGCAGCACGTCGCCTTTGGAGATTTTGACCCCGCTATTGAAAGGCAGTCGATGACCGCCTCGAGAGAGTTCCCGTACAAAAACACCTCGAGAACGTTGGTCTGTGGCCAGCTCCGGCACAGCGCCGAGAGTGACGCCGATCAACTCCCGGTTAGTTACCATCACATCCAGAGTCTCATCGGGGTAATCGAGCAACTGCGGATCCGATACCTCGACGCCGAAAAGGCTGGCATCTTCGATTAACGTTTCTGTGCGGGAAGCAATCGCCAAAACGTCGCCTGCCTGTACGACGGTGTCTGGAGTACATTCGATAATCTTGTTCCCACTCCGTAACCGCTCTACAAAGAGTCGCTGCTGGGGAAACTTGCCTTCGAATTCGCGAATCGTCTGTTCTCGGAACCCGGCCGCAGTAACTCGATAGGCGCGGACGTCGATCAAATGATAAGTCGAATGCACCGACGGGTCAGGCTCGTCTCCACCTAACTCTGACTCGAGCTTTCGACAGGCGGCGGCAAGATCAACCCCGAGTATTTTAGGACCCAGCGCCGCTAAGAACCAGGCGACGCCGGCCGTCCCAAAGATATAAGTGACGGCAAACGCGATGGACATTTCACTGATCCAGCGTTGTTTGATCTCTGGGGCGAGCGACAACTGATTGATGGTATCCACCCCGACACCGAGCACCGAGGAAACGGTGCAAGCGCCTCCAAACATGCCTGTGCCGAACCCGGGATCGAGCCGGCACAGCTTGGCAACGACTATCGCAGTCCCAAGGCAGAACAAACAAACCACTGCCGCAAACAAGGCTTGCGTGATCCCGTCTTTCCGCAGACCTCGAACGAATTCAGGGCCAACTCCATAACCAACCGCGAATAGGAAAACGAGAAAGAAGACCGATTTGAGCCCGGGCGACACCAGAATATTAAGTTGCCCGATGATCAGCGCCGTTATCAGGACCCCGGTCACGCTACCGAGCGTAAACCCGGCGATCTTGGTCCTCCCAATCAAAAAGCCGACCGAAACGGCAAGATAGATCGCGAGCTCAGGATGAAGACGGAGGGCGTCGAGAATGAAGTGCACGTGGGGAGAGAGAGGTGACTAGGGGTTGGTGATCGGTGATTCGTGATTGGTAAGCGACGCTTCCGAATTACGAAACAGGTATCGTTCCGTCTCGCATAGGTCGCATAAGTCTCATGAGTCCCATCCGTATGCTACCCTGCAGCTCCATTCTCCATAAGGCGTATCGGACCGCTGACTCCAGTTGCTCTCCGGACGACCGGGAGGTCGTCCCTCTCGCACCAAACCGATAAACTCCCAACTTGCGAATCATGTTCGCCAGCCGGAGCTTATTACGGCAACTGAAAACTAAAACCTGGAATCCGCATCATGACTGATCCAATCAAACCAGATCCCCTGCAGGACGAGCTGCACGCTTCCCGAACGGGCGAACCACAACGAGATGGGGCCAGCTCGCTAGACTATCTGAAGACTGAAAATGGTCCCTGGCTTCCGATCGTCATCGGAGGATCCGCTCTCCTGATTGCCGCGGGCTACTTCTTAGGTCGCTACTACGTACAACTTCATGCTCAGACACCAACCGATCGGTTTCTTCACGATCTCGAGGATTGGGTGGAAGAACGAAGTTCGGGATTACCCCAGACGGTCCGCGATAAACTAAATGCAACCGTCGGATTCTTGAGCACTTCGGTGCGTAACACGCCGATTAACCAAATTGTTTCTCGCTTCCAAAACAAACCGCGTCGACTGTTTGACCTCTTCTAATGAATCAAGAAACTACTTCTTCCGTCGGAACCTCAGAATTCTCGGCTGAAAACGTGGATCGCTTCTTTGGCCGCCTGGATGAAAAGGTCCGCCAATCCCCGCGCGAAGCGGTCTTAGTCGCGTTTCTGGCGGGCGCGTTGTTGCAGGTGTTCGCGGTCCGCCATTTGGTATTGACTGCCGCTCGTGTCGTACTGTGGTTAGCAACGCCGGTACTATTTGTCTTTACCGCTTGGAGACTGTTTCAGCTGGGATCAGACGGGAATCTAAGTCGATTCTTTGGATCAAAGCGGTAACCAGGGACGATACGCGGTTAGAGACCGGCGCCGTCGGATCGGACGACGCCAGGCGGTATTGAATTGTTTTTGCCGGTCATTGGCCTCCGGTTTCGGTGGAGCAGCAGCAAACCACCGACGCCGCGCAACCGATCCGCGAATCGGCAAGTGCAGCGGCGTAATTCACCTTACCTCCCGGAGGGCCCAATCCTTAGCGGGCCCGCTTAGACAATTCGGGAGCCTCGCCCTGCCACTTTTCACCGTTCACGCTCTTCTCCTCACAGGAACACCTGCGCTCGCTCAACTCTGTTACGTTGCAAACGGTGGCGGCAGCAATAATGTCTCCGGGTACAAAGTTGAATCCACCGGGGGATTATCCCCGCTCCCGGGTTCACCGTTTGCAGCCGGCAATTTGCCGGCATCGGTGGCAGTAGAGCCGAGAGGCAAATTCGTTTACGTCAGTAACGAAAGCGGCGACAGCGTTTCCGGCTATAGCATCGGCAAAAACGGAGTTCTGACGCCGATCACCGGTTCGCCATTCGTCAGTGGGATCAACCCTCACGAAATTGTTATCCACCATTCAGGAAGATTTGCTTATGTCGCCGGCGCGGTCGGCAACGCGGTGTGGGCCTACGGAATCGCGACGGATGGGACACTCGATCCTATAAAAGGATCACCTTTCAAAGCTGGGGGATTTCCCCGAGCCTTGGCGTTAAGTCCGGACGGCCGGTTCGCGTACGTAGCCAACCAGGCCACTAACAATGTCTCAGCATATGAGGTCGACCAGAGCGGAGCGTTGAGACCGGTAGCCGGTTCACCATTTGCGGCTGGAAACAGTCCTTTCTCTGTCTGCGTGGATGCGACCAGCCGATTTGTCTATGTGGTTAACGAGGGCGACGACACGATCTCAGCGTATCGCGTTAGCGGGAAAGGCCGGCTAAGGCCCATATCCGGTTCACCGTTTCGTTCCGGAAGTGATCCAGTGAAAGTAGTAACCGATCCCCGCGGTAAATTTATCTACGTCGCCAACATGGTCGCCGCCAACGTCTCCGGCTATCGCATTGCCGGAAATGGAGCGCTCACCCCAATTCCCGGCTCCCCGTTCGCGAGCGGGCGAGAGCCCTACTCCATTGCCATAGACGCCGCTAGTAAATTTGCGTACGTAGCCAACCGGTTTGATAAAAATATCTCTGCCTACCAGATCGATGAGAACGGATCGTTGACGCCGATTGCCGGTTCCCCCTTTCCCGCTGGAGTCGGCCCTGATTCCATAGCCTACACCCCCTACCGCTAGTCTCAATCGTGCCGCAGCAGCTTCCGGAAATAGTCGATCGACACCGCCAGGATGATCACGGCTCCGACAAAGACACCTTGCCAGTAGGGGTCAATTCCGAAGAGCAGCAAACCGTTCCGTAACACCTCCAGAATGATCGCGCCGATGATGGTCCCTAGAATGGTGCCTTCGCCTCCGGCTAGGTTGGCTCCACCGATCACCGTAGCAGCGATCACCGCCAACTCCTCTCCGGTACCGAGGTCCGCGGTTACACTGGACAAATAGCTGTATTGAGTGAGGCCGGCGATTCCGGCGACTAACGCCGATAAGATATAAACAATGATCTTAAGCCGATCGACACGCAGCCCCGTCAATCTCGCGGTACGCTCATTACCGCCCACTGCATAAACGTAACGGCCCCACACCGTCCGGGAAAGCAAGATCCAGAAAAAGACGCCGACGATACAAAATATGATGAATGGGTTCGGAATGCCGAAAATATCGCCGCCGCCAATCCAGAGAAAGGATTGGTATTCATCACCGAAAATCGAAATCGGTCTTCCATGGGTAACGATAAGAGCGAAACTTCTGGCTATGGCGAGGGTGGCGAGCGTCGGCACGAAAGGCGACATCTTTAGTTGGGTAATGCACAACCCGTTTAGAAGGCCGATGCCAGAAGCCGCTAGCAAGCTAACCAAAATGGCTAGAGGAACAGGCCAGCCATGAGTTAACAGGTAGGCGACGACCACCGCCGTCATGCCCCAGACCGACCCCACCGAAAGATCGATTCCACCCGTCAAGATGACGCAAGTCATCCCCATCGCCACGATGCCTACGAACGAGAAATTCCGGGTGATATTGGTCAGGTTCTGGATGTCTCGGAACTGCGGGATACAGATCGTCAACACGAGCAGCATTAATAACAGGGCGCCAAGAATTCCTATCTCCCGGGGGAGGCGAAACGATCGACGTTGGGAAGCCTTTTCTGGACGGGGGGTAACCACCGCTTCGGAGTTCATTTCAAATTGAAATCGAGTTATGGAGGATTTCCCACGAGATTCAACCAAATTCCCGCGGAAAAAGGACCGGCGGACTGGAGTATTGGAGTGATGGAGTACTGGAGTAATGTTTTTGTTCGTGTCCCGAACTAAATTGTCTCCCGCAATTCCATCACTCCATCACTCCATCACTCCAATACTCCACCACTCCATTGCTCCGTGTTCCGTGTTCCGTGCTCCATTGCTCCGCGCTCCGTGGGGTTCCTTCGCCCCTAATTTTCCTAGAAAAAGCTTGCAACGCGTCGTGCCAAGATGTGCTCTCAATTCAAGCCTTTTGGATAGACGCGCAGCGTTTTCCAAAAGGCCATAGCCTGCATGGCTCACCAATGCCCTGCCCGCAACGCTTCGCGTAGCGATGCGGGCGGGCATACCCATTTGTGAGCCATGCAGGCTCCCCCACTACCATCAATTATGCGAAACTATAGATTGTTTCTTTTGACGAGCGTTGCCGTTTGCTCGCTCGCTCTGCCGGCCGGCGTACATGCTGCCGGAAAACAGAAGACGTTCGCCATCGTCCCGAAATCGATCAGCATCTCGTTCTACAACGATGTGGAAAAAGGTTGTAAAGAAGAGGGGGCGAAGCTGGGCGTAAACGTCATTTACACCGGACCGGATACCGCCGACGCAGCTAAACAGGTACAAGTCTTGCAGGACCTGGTCAGCCGCGGTGTCGATGGCTTCGCGGTTGCCCCCATGGACGGTGATTCCGTGATCGGCGTGATCGAATCAGCCATTAAGAAAGGGATCAAAGTAATCACTTTCGATGCCGATTCTCCGAAGTCACAACGGGTCTGCTTTGTCGGTACGAACAATGAACAAGGCGGTTACGAAGCCGGAAAAGCCTTCGCTGGCGCGCTGCCAAAAGGTAAGTTCGCGGTGATCACTGGCGGTTTAGCTTCCGTAAACCATAACCAACGTGGCGATGGATTTCGGAAAGCGCTCAAAGAAGCGGGAGGCGAGTATACCGAAATCTCCGGCTCACCTTTCCCGTGCAACGACGACGCTGCCAAATCGATCCAGATCATCCAAGATACTCTGACGCGGTATCCCGATCTGAACGGGTTTTTCTTCTCCGGCGGTTGGCCGCTCTTTGGTGCTCCGGAAGCTTATCTTCGAGCGGTGAGCAAGCACCTCGACGATATCAAGACCAAGAAGTTCGTGGTGGTCGCGTTTGATACCTTACCGGAAGAGCTCAAGATCCTGAAACAAAACGCGTGCAATGGTCTGATCGGCCAGCGGCCATACGCCATGGGAGTCAAAAGTGTCGATATCCTAAACGATCTGACGGAAGGAAAAACCGTTCCAGCCGTCGTGGATACCGGAGTCGACGTAGTGACGTCCTCGAATGTAGACCAGTTCTTGAAGTGATCTTTGGTGGGGCGAGTGCCTGCCGCGCCGTAGGCTTGGCGGAGGTGGGCTCCCGAAAGACCTAAGAATGATCACAGAGCGAACCCACGTTTGCCCTCCAAAAGGTCGACGATAGGCCTAAAAACGCGCCGAGCCGTTGGTGACACTGCCCGGCGCATTCGTGAACATTCTGACGATTGATCCTGCACGGCCTGTCGGACTTTATCCCGAAGGGATGACAGGAGGTCCGGTTTCAAATTTGGGTAACACCCCCCGAGGGGAAAATCCACTGGGTGTGCCAGAAAAAGGGTAACAGGTTTAGAAGGGAAAACGCGTGGTTGGGAAGGCTAGCAAAGGCTGAGCAAAACTCCGACGCTTATGCTTTCAGCGCCAAAAGAACCAAAGTGTAACCCAAATTGGAAACACACATCCTGTCATCCCTTCGGGACAAAGTCCCATCCCTCACGCCTGAATCTCCGAAACTTTTACCGGACGATTCTCTTTCCAGCTGCGCGTCACCGCGATTGCCAGCCGTAACGTTTCCAGTGCATCTTCAGCGCCGGGAGACGGTTTTCGCCCTGTCTTTAACGCATCAAAAAATGCTTGTATCTCCATACGGTAGGCCGCTTCAAAACGGTCGGGAAAATTTTCGTAATGATCGTAGCGGCCGCCGAATTCACGCGACACCACCATTGGTGTCTTTTGCGGCGCTTCAATTACGACTTTGGCGTCCGCACCGGCTACCTCGGTCCGGATATCGTAACCCCACTTTGATCGCCGGGAAGTTTCAACCACTCCCAGGGCGCCGTTCTTGAATTTGAGCATCACGACCGCGGTGTCGCTGTCTTGAGCCTGGGCAAACCGATCGTCAATCAAAACCGTACCCCAAGTCGAAACCTCTTCCACCTCGCCCACTAGAAAACGGGCCAGATCCAGATCGTGAACCGCCATATCCAAGAAAAGGCCGCCGCTTTGCAGCAGGAATTTAAGCGGCGGCGGATAGGTATCCCGGCTCAAAGCACGAAAGGTTTCGATGCGACCCAGTTCTCCTTGACCGATCCGTTTCTTTGCTTCGGCATACCCGGGATCGAAACGCCGCATGAAGCCGAGCTGCACCGTGGCGTCTTTCTGCTGAATCAAATCGACAACCCGCTTCGTCTCAGCCAAATCGAGTGCGATCGGTTTCTCGCTGAAGACCGCTTTCCCAGCCAACACTGCGGTCCCGATCAATCGAGCGTGAGTATCGGTCGGCGTCACAATGATCACGGCATCGACGCCAGGATCTAAGATTGCTTCTTCCGTACTAACAATTGCCCGGTCAGCACCGGACAATTCGCGCCCACGCTCGGCCGCCTCCAAATTAGGGTCAGCCACTACCTTCACCCGAACACCGTTAATACCGGCGAGATTTCGCAAATGCGTTTCCCCCATGCGCCCCACCCCAAGAAACGCAACGCCGATCTCCGCGTGGCCTTTGGTCATTGAATCTCCTTTAAATGAACCACTCGCCCTTCCTTGAGGCTCCGAGTTGCGGCGATCCCAATTCGCAAGGCTTCCACGGCATCAACCGATCCGGGTGTGGTCGGCCGGCCTTCCTGCACACAGGCGAAGAACGAATCCAACTCGGCTTGAAACGCGTCTCGAAATCGATCCATAAAGAAGTGGAAATGATCCTCCTCTGAACCTCCCTCGCGATAGTGGCGCAATGGGGTCTTGCGTTCAGCGTGCACCACCAGTTTGCCGCGCTCACCGAAGACTTCCGTGATGATATCGTAACCGTAGACAGCTTGGCGCGAGTTCTCGATCACCCCCAGCGCTCCACTCTCGAACCGCAAGAGGGTGGTCGCAGTGTCGACATCACCGAACTCGGCCGCATCCTTACTGAACCGGGCAGCACCCCAGGCACAGACGGATTCTACTTCACCCACCAAAAACCGAGCCAAATCGATCTCGTGAATCATCTGGTCCAGGAAAAGGCCGCCACTCGTTTCGAGATATTCTCGCGGAGGAGGTCCCGGATCCCGGCCAACTGCTCTGAACTGGTCGATGCGTCCGATTAGGTTCCGATCGATCTTGCGGCGAGCCTCCGCGTAACCAGAGTCAAACCTACGCTGGAAACCAATCTGGAACGGAATCCCGCTCTCATTGACGAGCTTGAGCGCTTTCTTCGTCCGCTCGAAATCCAGGGCCACCGGTTTTTCGCAAAACACCGCTTTTCCGGTCCGGGCGCCGGCCTCAATTAGGTCGGCATGAGAACCGGTCGGGGTACAAATAACCACTGCATCGATCTCTTTTGATGAAAAAACTTCGGCTGTATCGCTGATGGCGGTTGCACCAGGAGCTTTAGCCACAATCTGTTGAGCCGCCTCCAACCGGGCATCGCAGACGGTAACCAGTGAAACGTGCGGAGAGCCAATCAATGTCCTCGCATGTTCTTGCCCAATGCGGCCCGCACCGAGCAACGCAACTCGAATTCGTTTAGTGTTCATTTTTTCTTAAAAGCTTTGGCGATCCGTTGGGAAACCTGGAGGGCCGAAAGCCCATATTTATCGAGTAGAAAATCGTTCGGCGCAGATTCTCCCCATTTATCCTCGATGCCATACCGGATCACCCGGCGCGGCGAATTCTCAGACAGTATTTCGGCGACCAAGCCACCTAGACCGCCAATGATACTATGCTCTTCAACGGTAAAGATGAGATCGTAAGCCGAACACGCTTCTAGTAAGGCAGCCACATTCAACGGTTTGATCGAAGGAACGTGAAGCACGCCTACCTCAATCTGTTGTTTGGCCAACTCATTCGCTGCCTCCAAGCAGCGTACTGATTGCGGACCGGTCGATACCAGCAACGCATGTCTGCCCGATCGTAACAGGCGAACCTCGCCGATCGCAAATTGGTGATCCGATCCGAACACATCCGCACTTCCATCCCGAGTTAATCGAAGATAAACGGGCCCGTTATAGTCCGATGCCCACTTGATCATAGCAGCGCACTCGTACTGATCGGCGGGCGCTAACACGGTCATTTGCGGCATCGCCCGCATAATTGCCAGGTCTTCGACGTCCTGGTGTGTCTTGCCGGTGAACCCGGTCATCAGCCCGGAATACGCGGCGCCGATCTTCACATTGGCATTGGTCTGGGCGACCAGCATGCGGATCGGATCGACCGCACGATGAGTGAAGAAAACAGTAAAAGATGAAAGCCAAGGCACAAAGCCTAGGGCTGCCATACCAACCGCGACACCTACCATGTTTTGCTCGGCAATACCCATTTCCAAAAACCGATCCGGGTGAGCCGCCGCAAACTTGTCCGCCTTGGTTGAATTAGCGAGATCGCCATCCAACACCACAATCCTGGGATCGTCTTTGGCGAGCGTCACCAGGGTATCGGCCCAGACATCTCTCAACCCTTTCATTTGGCAGCCTCCACGATTTGAAGTTCGCGCCGGGCCAGATCGAGCTCATCCTGGTTAGCAACCTTGGAATGCCACTCGAACTTCCCTTCCGTAAACGATAGACCTTTTCCTTTTAGAGTACGGGCAATGATCATCGTTGGTGGACCGTGCAACGGCTGCGCTTTACTCTCTCGAATCGCTGGAAGGATCTCGTCGAAGCGATGGCCGTCGATCTGCACCACCCGCCAACCCAGGTGCGCGAAAATCGCGGCTAAATCCACGTTATTCCAGGGATCCCGCCGGTCTCCTCGGCCGTCCCCGTCCTGGTGTTTTAGCCAGCCGAACTGCTGCAGGCCGTTGCAATCCAGAATCGCGGTCAAATTGCCGAGCTGATAACGCGGCGCTAGATGCAGCCCTTCCCAAACCATGCCTTCCTGCAGTTCGCCATCTCCGATCATGACAAAGGAATGAAACCGTTGCTGTTTCTTTTGACCAGCCAGGGCGAACCCAATACCGACGGAGAGCCCCATCCCTAACGATCCCGTGGATGTTTCGAGTCCTGGAAGTTTGGTAACATCCGGATGTCCCTGCAGGCGCGAGTTACCTTTATCGAACGTCTTCAATTCTTCGACCGGGAAAAAGCCTCTGAGCGCCATCACCGTATAAAGCCCAATGGCAGCGTGTCCCTTGGACAGAATGAAACGGTCGCGCTCCGGCCAGCCGGGCTCTTCCGGCCTAATGTCCATTCCCCGGAAGAACAGGCTGATCAAAAGGTCCATAGCCGACATGGGACCACCTACATGCCCGGCGCCGCTGCCTGCGACCGTACTCAGGACCAGCCAACGGCCGCGGCGAGATAGTTCCTCGAGTTCAGAGTAATCCGAGTCTTTTGATGACGCTGAACTCACTCCTGGTTGAACCGTGGTTTCCGTTCCCGGCGTTCCCGGCGTTCTCGGCGATCCCGGCGTTTCATTGGTGCTCATTTAATCAGTGGTTCGAGATAACGACGATTCTTTGCCGCGACGGCGGTAGGATCGTCAGGAGTTGTATCTTGCTCGATCACCAGCCAACCGGTGTAACCGGCTTGGCGGAGTGCAGCGACGACCTCGGGCACCCTGGCGATCCCCTCACCCAGTGGAGCGAAGATGTATGATTTTAGGGCTTGGGCAAAGCTCCAACCGTTTTCGCGAGACTGGTGCAACACCCGGCCATCGACGTCCTTGATATGAACGTAACCGACACGGTTACCGTACTTCGCCAGCGCCCGCAGGTTATCGCCGCCGCCGTACGCTAGATGGCCGCAATCCAAGCACCAACTTACCAGCGCCGGATCTGTCTCTTCCAATAGTGTGGCGGTTTCCGCCTCGGTCTCCACATAGGTGCCAACATGGTTATGGAAAACGACATTGACACCCATCGGGGCCAGTTCTCGCGCCAGATCGTTAAGACCGGTAGCCAGCGATTTCCATTGTTCTTTTGACAATCCGCCACTCGGATCGACATGCCCCGCTTCCGCGCGGCGCCGCTCGTCTCCGCTATCTGCCGCAATTAGATAAGGAGCGCCAATCGACTGAAAAAACCGGCCAATCTCCAGCGCCCGCGCAATCTCCTGCTCACGCTTCTGACTATTCCTGAGCTCTAGTCCGACAAACCCACCCAGGATCTGTAGGTCCCGCTTCTGCAGGTCCGCCATCAGCTTGGCGGCATCCCGCTCCATGTTCATACCCCATTCCGTGGCGGTGTAACCCGCCGCCGCCATTTCATCTAACAATGCCGGGTAAGGGACCCAGGGCCGATAATCGGTTACGTCGCCGTTATTCCAATTAACCGGAGCAGTGGCGAGGTTCATGAGAGAACTGGACGCTGCTTCTTGGTGGCTTCCTCGTAGTTCACCCGAGTGGTCTTGGTCTGATCAGCCGAGCTCACTTCGGCAACCGGGACATCCCACCAGGTACCCATCCCCGGCATCCGCGATTCGGGATCCACCGGCACCACGACTACCGCGATTCGATCCGCCTTACGCGCTTGTTCTAACGCTGCTTTCACCTCGCCTGAAGTGGTTGCGAAAATAGAGAGCGCTCCCATCGATTCCGCATGTTTCTTGAAATCGACTGGGACATAGTCACCTGCCGGCGCGCCCTCTTTCTCGTCGCGAAAACGTAATTCGTTACCGAAATCGGCTACTCCTACCGCTCGTTGCAGCCCGAGAATGCATTGGTAACCATGATTGTCGACGACCACAATGGTGATCCGAATGCCTTCCGCCACCGCCGTGACGATCTCGGAGTTCATCATTAAATAAGTACCGTCTCCGACCATCACGACGACCTCTCTAGCCGGTTCCGCCAATTTCACTCCTAGCCCACCAGGAATCTCGTAACCCATGCAGGAGAATCCGTATTCCAGGTGATACGCTTTCGGATCTTCAGGCCGCCAGAGCCGAAGGAGTTCGCCCGGCATGCCGCCGGCAGCGCAAACTACCGTGGC
>Ga0206851_1092_pt1 | contig 26481 bp, 15 predicted proteins | sample Alteio_BWOrgCont_13_FD_152904 | JGI IMG/M metagenome (GOLD analysis project Ga0206851, IMG submission 152904) | Enriched cells from forest soil in Barre Woods Harvard Forest LTER site, Petersham, Massachusetts, United States -... | ecosystem: Environmental > Terrestrial > Soil > Temperate forest >... | reverse complement strand
ATTCGCTGGATCTAATTCTTGTTCAAAGGGCGTGGAGAAGAGAACTCCCTGTTGAACCGATTTTCGTCTTATCATCTGCAAGCGTTTTGAGTCTATTTCAACAAATGTCTTGCACCTAGTTGAGTATTTCGCCTCTACAACTCAATAGGTATAAACATTTGTGGCGTTTGAGTGAGCCCTACGTATTGATTTTTATTTTCATTCGTAAATATTTCTGCTTCAACAGGGTTCCGTAAATCCAAAATTGTGTGCAAACAGAACCAGAGAACGTTTTGTCATTACTTATTCAAAACCGTCCACCGAATTTGGCCATTGATGCCCGCAAATCTACCACTCAAACCCTGGGCATCTTCCTCGCCTAAAAAACCCTTAACTTCGCGCCGAAATAACAAGTCTCTTTTTCCTTAATATGGAAAGACCAGACTGAAACCGCTGCGAGTAGATGAACAAGTTGAAATGGCCGATCCTTCTTATCCTGCTTATCGGCATCCTGGTATTTGTCAAGACAACTTACCTGGGTGGAATCAATCCGGCTGTTCCCCTTGCTGCTGCTGTTGCCCCGCCTGCCAATGTAACGGCAAGCATTGTCAAAACAAGTAAATTCGACACGAAAATAAATGCTACCGGCACAACGCTCAGCAATGAGGAAGTGGATCTGAAACCCGAATCGTCGGGAAAGATTACCGAACTGCTTTTTAAAGAAGGAGATCAGGTTAAAAAGGGCGATCTGCTGCTCAGGCTCAACTCGGCCGATCTGGTTGCAACCTTTAAAAAGCTGGAACTTCAACGTAAACTGGCTTCGGAGAAGGAAGGCCGGGAAAAGAAGCTTCTCGATATCAAAGGGGTGAGCCAGGAAGAATATGATGCCTCGCTCAATGCGCTGCAGGGTGTACAAGCCGACATGGAATTTACACAGGCACAGATCGCAAAAACCGAATTGCATGCCCCGTTCGATGGGGTCATCGGTCTGAAAAGCGTGAGCGAAGGCAGTTATGTTTCGCCTCTGGTGAAAATTGCATCCATCCAACAGATCGACCCCATCAAGATCGACTTTTTTATCCCCGAAAAATATGCCGGTATTGTGAGCAAGGGCGACAAGGTGCGTTTCAAACTCCAGGGCGAGAAAGAGGATTATGAAGGACAGATCTATGCCATCGAACCCAAGATTGATTTGGCCACACGTACCTTGCAGCTGAGGGCTACCTGTCCGAACCATCAGGGAAAGATCCTACCGGGCGCTTTTGCTAAAATAGAACTGGTGCTGAAAGAAACCGAAAACAGCATCCTGATCCCAACCGAAGCGCTTATCCCGATACTGAAAGGGCAGGAGGTGTTTCTATTCAAAAACGGTCTCGCCCAGTATCAGCAGGTTGAAACAGGAGCACGTACCGATGCACAGATTGAAATTACCAACGGGCTTCATGCAGGCGATACGGTGCTCACCACAGGGATTATGCAATTGAAACCCGGCAGCCCGGTTAAAATAACCGATATCAGATAACCGGAATGAGCTTATCCTCCATCAGCATCAAACGCCCGGTACTGGCCATCGTTATGTCGGTGGTGATTGTTATTTTCGGTATCATCGGGTATTCATATCTGGGGGTCAGGGAATATCCATCGATTGATCCTCCAATCATTACGGTCCGTACAAATTACACCGGGGCCAATGCCGATGTCATCGAATCGCAGATTACCGAGCCCCTTGAAAAATCAATCAATGGCACGGCCGGAATACGTTCAATCTCTTCGGCAAGCAATTTGGGGTCGAGTGTGATTACGGTTGAGTTTGGTATTTCAACCGATCTCGAAGCGGCTGCCAATGATGTACGCGATAAGGTATCGCAAGCCGTACGTCTGCTTCCGCTTGATATTGATGCCCTCCCTACGGTTACCAAATCGGATGCGAACTCGGATGCCATCCTGGCGCTTACCATCCAAAGCAATACCAAGAATATTTTGCAGATCAGCGATTATGCCGAGAACATCATTGCCGAACGTCTGCAAACAATACCCGGTGTAAGCAGCATCCAGGTATGGGGGCAAAAAAAATATGCCATGCGCATCTGGATGGATCCCGCCAAACTTGCAGCATTCAAGCTAACCCCGCTCGATATACGCCAGGCCCTTGACCGCGAAAATGTTGAACTGCCTGGAGGGAAGATAGAAGGCGATAAAACCGAACTAACCGTCAGGACGATCGGAAAATTCACTACCGAAGAAAGTTTTAATAACCTCATCCTGGTCGAAAACCAGGAAAAATCAGTTCGTCTCAAAGACATAGGTTACGCTGTACTCGGTCCTGAAACCGAAGAAACGATTCTGAAGCAAAGCGGCACACCCATGATCGGGCTTGGCCTGGTGCCTCAGCCGGGGGCGAATTATATCGACATTGCCAATGAATTCTATAAACGCTATGCCGTCATCCAAAAAGACCTGCCGAAAGATTTTCAGTTGAGCGTGTGTCTCGACAATACCAAATTTGTAAAAAACTCGATTGAGGAAGTCAAGGAAACCCTTGGTATTGCCATCGTATTGGTGATACTCATTATTTATCTCTTTTTCCGCGACTGGCTCATTGCTTTCCGTCCGCTGATAGACATACCGGTTTCGCTCATCGGCGCCTTCTTTATCATGTACTTCATGGGCTTTTCGGTGAATGTACTGACCCTGCTTGCCATTGTGCTGGCAACAGGGCTTGTGGTGGATGACGGGATTGTGGTAACCGAGGTGATTTACAAAAAGGTGGAAGGGGGCATGAAACCCCTGCAGGCAGCTTATGAAGGATCGGAGGAAATTTTCTTCGCAGTTATTTCAACTTCCATCACGCTTGCGGCGGTGTTTATGCCTGTTATTTTCCTGCAAGGGTTTGTGGGGCGTTTGTTCCGCGAATTTGGAATCGTCATAGCCGGTTCGGTACTGATTTCGGCATTCGTGTCGCTTACGCTAACGCCTATGCTCAATGCCAAACTCATTCGTAAGGATGAGAAAAAGAGCAAATTCTATACACGTACAGAACCTTTCTTTGTGAAAATGGAGACGAATTACCGCAATTCGCTGAACACATTCATGAACCGGCGCTGGCTGGCATTTGTGATCATTGGCGCTGCGGGCGTGCTCATTTTCGTAGTCGGCAGGTTGGTCCCGTCTGAACTTGCCCCTCTCGATGACCGTAACTGGGTGCGTCTGGCAGTGACAGCTCCCGAAGGTGCATCGTACGAGTACATGGATCATTACATGGACAAGTTGTCTGACCTGATTGTTGATTCGGTGAAAGAAAAAACCGCCATCATTACCGTCACAGCTCCAAACTTTGCGGGCTCGGGTTCGGTAAACAGCGGCATGGGGCGTTTGGTATTGAGCGATGCAAGTACGCGTAAACGCAGCCAGCAGGAGATTACGGATATGCTCACCAGGGCCACCAAGGGTTTTACAGAGGCGAGGACATTTTTAATCCAGGAGCAAACGATCAGCGTGGGCGGTGGTGCGAAAAATTCATTACCGGTCCAGTTTGTGATCGAAGCGCCGAATTTTGAAAAGCTGAAACAGGCACTTCCGAAGTTTTTGGATGAAGCTAATAAGGACCCCACCTTTTATGGCATTGTCGACGTGAACCTGAAATTCAATAAACCCGAACTCGATGTAACCATCAACCGCGAGAAGGCCAAGGATCTGGGCGTTTCGGTTTCGACTATTGGGCAAACGCTGCAGCTGGCATACAGCGGAGACCGGTTCGCTTATTTTACCCGGAACGGAAAACAATACCAGGTCATTGGCCAGATGGACCGTGCCAACCGCGATGAACCGCTGGATCTTAAATCGATCTATGTTCGCAACGTGAACGGCGATCTGATCCAGCTGGATAATGTGGTAAACGTGCGCGAAGAAAGCAGCCCTCCTCAATTGTATCATTATAACCGCTATATGGCTGCCACGGTATCGGGTGGCCTTGCTCCGGGCAAAACAATTGGAGACGGAATTGATGCCATGCGCCGGATTGCAAAAAAAACACTGGATGATTCCTTCTCGACAGAGCTTACCGGTTCTTCCCGTGATTTTGCCGAAAGTTCATCGAACATCCTGTTTGCTTTTCTGCTGGCATTGCTCCTCATCTATCTGGTGCTTGCAGCCCAATTCGAAAGTTTTATCGATCCCTTCATTATCATGCTGACAGTGCCTCTTGCCATGGCCGGGGCCTTGATCTCGCTGTGGTACCTGAACCAGACACTGAACATTTTTAGTCAGATAGGCATGATTATGCTCATTGGGTTGGTTACCAAGAACGGGATCCTGATTGTGGAGTTTGCCAACCAGCTTAAAGAAAAAGGCATGAATGTACACGATGCCATACGCAATGCGGCAGCGTCGCGTTTAAGGCCAATTCTGATGACAAGCATTGCAACAGCGCTCGGGGCCTTGCCTATTGCGCTTGCCCTTGGGGCCGGGGCCAAAAGCCGCATGTCTATGGGTACGGTTGTCATCGGGGGGTTGATGTTTTCACTCGCGCTTACCTTGTATGTGATCCCGGCCATCTATTCCTATTTGTCGAAAGAAAAAAAGCATGAAGATCAATAAGAGGGCTTTCGTGACTGTCGCCATCCTGCTTGTGCACGGGCTTGTTGCCTGGTCTCAGGAAAAACTTTCCTTACAGCAGGCGCTGGAGCTGGCTTTGAAAAACAATTATTCCATCAGCATTTCTTCCAACCAGGCGGCAATTGCAAAGAACGATTATACCCGTGGAAATGCAGGAATGCTCCCTTCGGTAGCATTGTCTGCAAGCGCAATAAATTCGAACCTGTTGACCAATCAGACGTATTCGAGCGGAGAAGTGATCAATCAAAAATCATTGCCCGGCACAACACTTACAGCCGGCCCTCAGCTGAACTGGACGCTTTTTGACGGAATGAAAATGTTTGCCACCTACGACCAGCTGAAAGTCCTGCAAGATATGGGCGAACTCAATGCGCGCATGATGATCGAGAATACCATTGCCAGAATAATAGGAGCCTATTTTGACATCGCCCGCCAGAAGCAGTTGTATTTTGCCCTTCAACAGGTGATCACCATCTACGAAGAACGACTCTCGATCGCCCAAACAAAAAGCAATATTGGGAGCGGCTCGGATGCTGAAATGCTGCAGGCGAAGGTCGATCTGAATGAACAGAAGTCGGCCATGCTCCGTCAGAAAGCGCTTATTGAAAACGCAAAGACAACGCTCAACCACCTGCTATCGCGCGACAGCTACAGCGAATTTGATATCTCCGATTCGATCGTGATTACCTATCAGCCCAAATTTGAAGAGCTAAAAACATCGGTTGTCAAACAAAATCGGTCCCTGCTTTTTGCAGAACAAAATGTGAAGGTCACAAATTACGCCCTGAAACAGACAGCTTCCCAGCGTTATCCGCTGCTTGGACTCAATGCGGGTTATTCATATACCAATGCCACGAACCCTGCCATAGGAGAGCTTCTGAACCAGCAAGGAGGGCCTTATATAGGTTTCAGCATGAACTGGACCCTCTTTAATGGGCTCAATGTACAGAGACAGGTAAAGGATGCGAAGATCAATTCGCTGAATTCGCAACTTCAGTATAGCGAGGTAAGAAATGAAGTAGAAAGCAATCTGGTGATCGCGTATACTAATTTTCAAAATGCGCTGGAAGTCCTTAAACTGGAAGAAGAAAATATCCCCTTGGCCGAAAAGAATGTGACCATCAACATGGCCCGGTTCAGGTTGGGTCATATCTCATCCTTGCAACTCAAAGATGCCCAGCAAAGTTATCTGGACGCAGTAAGCCGCCTGGTTTCTGCAAGGTATGATGCAAAGGTTTCGGAAACGGAATTGATGCGCTTGAATGGGGTGCTTGTGAAATAGTGCAACAAAAGCCAGCCAATAAAGAAGAGGAAATGCGATGCGCCATCAGGCTGTTGGGAAATCTTCATGTTAAATAAGCGTTACCAATTGATTACCACTTACCGGTTTCCGATACCTTCCCTCAGCTTTCGTCACAACCCTGAAATGGTTGTATTCATTGGTACAGCGGAACCTTTTCGTTCCGAAAACGCTTGGTCATCAACAAGGGTCTGTTAATGAATGCATAGAAGTTCATATCTGATTAACGTTGGAATAAAGCGGGTAACCGACCTTTGTTCAACGAAAAGATCGGATTTCAAAACGCCCGCTTAATCTTTAAGTGATGTGTAATAGAAATCTTGCTTTCAGAAGCTGCTGAAGCTTCTTATATAGGTCGGGGAGAAAACCCTCTGATTCCCTGAAACTACAGACACACAGCTTCTAAACCGGATAAATATGAAGACAGCATACAAAACCATCGTGATATCTGATGTCCACCTGGGCATCAAAGATTCGAAAGCCAAGGAACTGGTACGTTTCCTCAAGGCACATACGTGCGAGACATTGATTCTCAACGGTGATATCATCGACGGATGGCAACTCAAAAAATCGGGCTCCTGGAAAAAGAAACATACCAAGTTTTTCCGGATCATCCTCAAGGCGATGGAGAAACAGAAGATGAAGGTTGTTTACCTGCGCGGAAATCACGATGATTTCCTGGAACAGATTCTCCCGTTTGAAATAGGAAATTTTTCGATTGTGAATGATTATATCTATGAATCCTTTGGAAAAAGGTATTATGTCATACATGGCGATGTATTCGACAGCATCACAACGCGTATGCCCTGGCTTTCGAAATTGGGTGATGTAAGCTATACGTTCCTGCTCTGGATGAACCGAAATTACAATCATTACCGTGAACGCCGCGGACTCCCGTATTATTCCCTTTCCCAGGTCATTAAAAACAAGGTAAAATCGGCCGTATCCTATATTTCAGATTACGAGCAGCAATTGTCGGACGTGGCCGCTCGTAAAAAGTGCGATGGCATCATTTGCGGGCATATCCATCAACCCGCCAACAAAATGATTGGCGACGTACATTACCTGAATTCAGGCGATTGGGTAGAATCGCTCACGGCCCTGGCGGAGACAAAAGAAGGCGAATGGAAAGTCATTGAATACCGTGATTGGGCCATGGCTACAGAGTCATCCAAAGTAATGATGGAGGCTGTAGAGCTGGAAGAACCAGCAACACCTGTTAAAATGCTGATCCCCGCATTCAGATGAACGGAAAAAAAAGAATCGTTTTGGTTGTCCAGGGCGAAGGCCGTGGACACATGACACAGGCCATTTCCATGACCGAGATCCTCGAACAGGCAGGTTTCGTCATCAGTGCCGTGATGGTTGGTTGTAGTTCTAACCGGGCAATCCCCGATTTCTTCTATAAAAAATTTAAGGCCCCGATCATTAAATTTAAAAGCCCAAACTTTATCACCGACCAAAAAAACAAATCGATAAAGGTGGCGCCTTCCCTTTTTGTGAATTTGTTGAAATTGCCGGTTTTTATGAAAAGCATCCGTCAAATCGATGCAGTGTTGAGCGAACATAAACCCGATGCCATCATCAATTTCTACGACCCCCTGATTGGGCTTTACTATTTTTTTAAAAAGCCAACCATTCCCTTCATCTGCATCGCCCACCAATACCTGTTTCTTCATCCCAAGTTTATTTTTCCAACCGGGCATCGGGTCGACCGCATGGCTGTCAGGACCTTTTCAAAGCTTACGGCCTTGCGTTCTACCCGGAAACTGGCCATTTCATTTTACTCGATGGACAATCCGGTTAAATCAAATATTTCGGTGGTGCCTCCGCTGCTTCGGAAAGATGTTTTTGAGCAAACCGAAGCGCATAAAGATTACTATCTGATCTACCTGTTAAACAGTGGCTACAAGGATGAAATCGTCAAATGGCACCAGCAGAACCAGCATATCGAAGCACATTGTTTCTGCGACATGCCCGAAACGTATGACACGCTCAAATACGGCGAAAACCTTTATTTCCATAAACTGAACGATAAAAAATTCCTAGAGCTGATGGCAGGCACCAAGGGGCTGGTAAGCACTGCCGGTTTCGAATCGGTTTGCGAAGCCATGTATCTTGGCAAACCGGTATTTATGGTGCCGGTAGAAGGACATTTCGAACAGTTCGTGAATGCCAGGGATGCACATAAGGCCGGAGCCGGGATCTTTGATAAAAAATTTGACATCAACAAGTTTGTGGAGTATGTGGGGACCTGCAAACCCGATCCGGCTATATTCAAAAAATGGCTTCACAATTCAACGGAAATGTTTCTGAACGAAATTAATGCAGTGTTGCTGAATTCATCCACTCCAACCGATGCCCTGGTTGGGGCCGGTTAAAGCTTAGTACCTATCAGTATGGCCCCATCACCAGGTGAAAGAAAAAAGATAGCCTACATTATCAACCCCAATGCCGGCGTATCAAGTACTACCGAAATTATCGATGCAATCAAATTGCACTCACCCGGGTCGATGGATTACGAGATTATTGTCTGGGCCTACCCGGAACAAAGCGAAGAAATATCCAGACGCATCCTCACCGAAGGATTTACCATTGCCGTGGCTGTTGGGGGTGATGGCACGGTGAATGAGATATCAAAAGCGCTGATCGGGACCAGCATTCCGCTTGCCATTATCCCGATTGGTTCAGGAAACGGTCTGGCCCGTCACCTGAAGATCCCGCTCGATCTGAAAGGCGCGATTCGTTTGATAGCCGGTGGCAAAGAAATACGGATAGATAGTTGTTATATCAATGACAAACCCTTTTTCTGTACATCCGGAATTGGTTTTGACGCACATATCGGGAAACTTTTTTCTGAAAGCAAGACCAGGGGTTTTATGACCTATGTTAAAATCACCTTGTCGCAATTGTTTGTATACCGTCCGGTGAATTACAGACTTACAATCAATAAACAGCTTATCCGACGAAAAGCATTCCTCATCACCTTCGCAAACGCGTCGCAATATGGAAATGATGCTTTCATAGCCCCACATGCATCTGTAGGCGATGGTCTGATCGATATTTGCATCCTGAAGCCTTTCAAAATCTGGGACCTGCCTTTTATCATCTGGAAAATGTTCCACCGTACCATTGATAAATCAGCCTTTATGGAAACCTACCGTTCAGATGAGGTGGACGTGGAGCGCGATGCGAAAGGACCTACTCATTATGATGGAGAACCCGGAGAAATGGGTTCAAGCTTGCGGATACGCATCAGCCCGGCCTCACTGAGGGTCATTGCCCCTTCACTCTGAACGGCTGTAAAGCTCCTGCCCCAGTACACATTATTCACAAAATTCGCGTTTTCGGAACCTTAAACAGCAATTGAAGATTCCTGACCGAACATTCAGCTATATTCAAACAGAGCAGGTATATTTGTACCTCCACCTACATAGCTGATTGAATGATTGTCAAACTTCTGAAATTCGCTGGTCTGGCCTTGCTGGCTCTGGTAGTTGTTTTGATGGAGCGAACCATGACTTACAGGTCAAAGCAGGAAAAGGTAAAACCCGTAGCCCACATTCGGGTGAGTACCGATTGCTTTACCCACCTCTCGGAAGCCGTGAAATTCCGCACGATCTCGTACGAAGAACCCAAAGGCTGTGACACCCTAGTGTTCGAAGGCCTTATTCACTACCTGCAAGCTACGTATCCGCTCACGACTTCCCTGCTGCACCCCCAGCGTATCAATAAACTAAGCCTGCTCTATACCTGGAAAGGAAGAAACCCCGACCTCAAGCCCATGATCCTCATCGGACATATGGATGTGGTGCCGGCCGTGACCGATTCGGGTGAGCAATGGGAGGTGCCACCCTATAGTGGACTCATAAAAGACGGGGCTATCTGGGGACGCGGATCGCTGGATGATAAAATAAACGTGATCGGGATACTGGAAGCTGTAGAAATACTCATCAAAGAGGGTTTTACCCCCGAACGTACACTCTATCTCGCATTTGGCCATGATGAAGAAGTGGGTGGCCGAAATGGGGCTTCCAAAATAGCCGAATACCTTGTGAATCAACATGTGAAGGCCGCTTTTCTGTTAGATGAGGGGCTGGTCATCACCTCGGGCATTGTTCCGGGTATTGAGCAAAATGTAGCGCTTATCGGCGTTGCTGAAAAGGGATACGCCTCATTCGAGCTCTCGGTTACTGCTGAAGGCGGTCATTCATCCATGCCGGCCAAAGAAACTCCGATAGGAATTCTGGCCGCTGCGGTCTCTGCTTTGGAAAAACACCCGATGCCTTCCAGACTTTCTGTGCCCGTACAACAGTTTCTGGATTATATCGGACCCGAAATGCCCTTCTTCTATAAGCTGGCTTTTGCCAACCGTTGGCTGCTTTCAAGACTGGTCATAGCCACCTATGAAAAATCGAATGCCGGAACCGCCATTGTACGAACAACCACCGCGCCAACAATCTTCAGAAGCGGAACAAAGGACAATGTATTGCCAGGATATGCATCGGCTATTGTTAACTTCAGGATACTGCCAGGCGACGCCATTACCGATGTACAGACGCATATCCTGAAAACGGTGAATGACAGTCGGGTAAAAGTGCAGCTTTCTGGTCACTTCAGCGAGGCCGGTGAGATCTCACATGTTGATTGTCCTGAATTTTTAGTCCTGGAAAAAAGCATCCGTCAGATATTTCCAAACACGCTTACCGCCCCCTCTCTGGTCATCGCAGGCACCGATTCCCGGCATTATGCCTCTATCACCGATAACTTGTACCGGTTTGTGCCGCTCATTGCAGGGCCGGATGACCTGAAGCGAATCCACGGAGTCAACGAAAAAATGTCTTGTCCTAACTTTATCAACTGCATCTGTTTTTTCAGACAGCTGATCCTGAATTCCAATAAATGATTCAACGGCCTCCGTTTCTTAAAAAAGGCGACACCATCGGATTGGTGGCTCCTGCACGTAAGATATCCCGTGAGGAAATTGCGGTCAGCCTTGAAACCTTTTCGGCCTGGGGGCTGCAGGTGAAGCTGGGCCAACACCTCTTTGGCGCTTGCAACCAGTTTTCGGCGACAGATCAGCAACGGGCTTCTGATTTTCAGTCCATGCTGGATGATGCTTCTGTAAACGCTGTTACCAGTGTCCGCGGAGGTTATGGCTGTATGCGCATCATCGACAAGCTTGATTTCACTTGTTTCGTAAAACATCCTAAATGGATCATCGGATACAGCGACGTCACCGTTTTTCATTCGCATCTTCAGCAGCTTGGTGTTGAAACCCTGCATGCAACGATGCCCTTCAATTTTGAGAAAGATGCAGAATCGACTGAAAACCTGCGCCGGGCGCTTTTTGGAGAAAAACTCGAATACGCATGGGATGGCACAGCATACGACAAACCTGGCAAAGCATCGGGTATCCTGGTAGGTGGAAATCTTTCTTTGCTCAACGCCTTGGTCGGAAGCAGGAGCGATATGGAGACTTCTGGTAAAATCCTGTTTCTGGAAGATCTCGATGAATACCTGTACCACCTCGACCGTATGATGCTCTGTCTGAAACGAAGCGGTAAGCTGGAGCAAATCAAGGCCTTGATTATTGGAGGAATGACGGATATGAAAGACAATACCGTTCCGTTCGGAAAAAATGCAGCAGAAATTATTTTGGATGCCGTTTCCGGATACGATTTCCCGGTATGTTTTAATTTCCCGGCAGGACACACTACCAAGAATTATCCGCTTTTTCTGGGCAGGGAAGCGCTACTTCATAGTGGGGAAACAAACCGGTTTCATTTTTGTTAGACTCCTGGCCTATGCTGATTCGAGCAAAATTTCCATTTTAAGGTCATTCTGCACATTTCCGGAGTAGCTGTTTGAGTGCAATCCGAATGTAGTGAGCATGGTGAGGAAGCAGGATTTCCTGGTTTTTGTTTCGTTTCTGAACGCCCCTGTCTTGTTCCGTAATTCGGCATCGTATTTCTTGTCGATCGTGAATGGACTGATCGAAAATTTCATTTCGCACAGATTGATAACCCCATCCCTGCGGTCAATGATCAGGTCAACCTGAGCTCCATTTTCTTCCTTCATACTTCTCCAAGATGCTATTTCTGTTTCAATGCCACTTATTCCGAGCGCTTTTTTAATTTGGGGCACATGGGCAAGACAAACCTGTTCAAAAGCGTACCCGCTCCAGGACCGCTGTTTTGGACTATCAATCAATTTCAGCCAGAAATTATTGTCAACTGTCTTTTGACCTTTCATAAATCGGATATGAAATAAAGAAAAAAAGTCGGACAACTGGTACAAACTGTTTCTCTCTTTTTTACCGAAGGGTGCATATCGCCTGATAAAGCCGCTTTCTTCGAGTTCGTCTAATAAGCGTGTGAGGCCTCCTCCGTTTGAAAGCCTGCTTTCCCTGCATAGTTCATCACGGGTGAGTCCTTTGCTTTTTTTTGCGAGTGCCGCAATGATTGCCTCATGCCGTTCGGCCTGGGCAAACAGCGATTTGAACAAATTAGAAAATTCGCCGGTAAGCAGCCCGTTTCGGCCAAAACAAAGGTTGTTGATACACTGTGGTGCGCTCAAACCTCGTTCGACGGCTTCCCAATAGAAGGGAATTCCGCCCAATACCATGTACAGTTGAACGAGCTGGTACGAGTCCAGCAGGATATTTTTTTGTTTTAAGAATTCACGACACTCCCTCAACGTAAACGGCTCTATCCTGATCTTTTGGGTGATCCGGTTGTGCAAACCGCCTTTGTTGTTTATAAGCGTATTGATCATCCAGGAAGCCGCCGATCCACAGACTATTAATAATATATCTGTTCTGCCAGCTGCCCAACTGTTCCAAAAATGGCCGAGTGCAGGAATAAATCCAGAGTTGGGTGTGTCAAACCAGGGCAGCTCATCAATAAAGATTATTTTTTTCTTTTGCCTTGATTTTTCCACAAGCTGTCTGAGCTGATGAAAGGCCTCCATCCAGTCGGTTGCCGGCCGACGCTTTGCGTTGGGGTGCTGTTCCTGAATCGAAAGATTAAAATTAGCCAGCTGTTGGGGTAACATAGCCTCTGCCACTGCGGTGAGCCGAAATGTAAATTTTCCATCAAACAGGTTTCTGACCAGGAATGTCTTTCCTATGCGGCGTCTCCCGTAAATAGCCACAAACTCAGGCCTATCCGACGAAAGCTTTTTATTCAGAAGCGCTATTTCATTTTCACGGCCGATGATCACGAACGATAGATTTTGGCTGTAAAGGTATGCAAATGGCTATAACTAGAAAAAAAACAGGCTTATAGCCAACTTGAATTTTTTCGCAAAGACACAGAAAGGTGTTTTCTGTATCCGGAGAGATCAGGAGTTAAGCTTTAGTACAGCCATAAACGCACTTTGAGGGATCTCCACACTGCCTACCTGACGCATGCGTTTCTTTCCTTCTTTCTGCTTCTCCAACAGCTTTCGTTTACGTGAAATATCGCCTCCATAACACTTTGCGGTCACATCTTTACGCAAAGCAGAGATGTTTTCACGGGCAATGATCTTGGCTCCAATTGCGGCCTGGATAGCTATCTGGAATTGTTGGCGGGGGATGAGTTCTTTTAATTTTTCACACATCTTTTTCCCCAGGTTGAATGCATTGTCGCGGTGTATGAGCGCAGAGAGGGCATCTACCTGGTCGTTGTTGATGAGAATATCCATCTTGACAAGATCACTTTCGCGGTAACCGATGGGGTGGTAATCAAATGATGCATAGCCTTTTGAAATGGTCTTGAGGCGGTCATAAAAATCGAACACCACTTCACCCAGGGGCATTTCGAAGACCAGCTCTACGCGGTCGGTGGTGAGATAGGTTTGATTCACGATCGTGCCTCGCTTTTCGATGCAAAGCGAGAGGATTGCTCCGACATAATCGCTCTTGGAAATGATACTTGCTTTGATAAACGGTTCTTCCACACGCTCCAGGCGGTTTACATCGGGCAGTTCGGAGGGATTGTTGACTATCATCTCCTCGCCTTTGCTGGTAAAGGCATGGTAAGAAACGTTGGGGACAGTAGTAATGACAGTCATATTAAACTCGCGTTCGAGCCTTTCCTGGATAATCTCCATGTGAAGCATGCCAAGGAACCCGCAACGGAAACCAAAACCCAGCGCAGCTGAACTTTCGGGCTCGAAGGTGAGTGATGCATCATTCAATTGAAGCTTGTCCATCGAAGCGCGCAGCTCTTCAAAATCATCGGTATCGACCGGATAAATACCGGCGAATACCATGGGTTTTACGTCTTCAAAACCTTGTATGCCTTGTGTTGCCGGGTGATGAACAGTCGTAATCGTATCGCCCACTTTTACTTCACGGGCTTCTTTGATGCCAGAAATGATATAACCCACATTGCCTGCACTCACTTCGTTTTTCGGTGAAAGCGCCAGTTTTAAAACGCCCACCTCATCTGCGCCGTATTCATGGCCAGTGGCCATAAACTTAACAATATCACCCTTTTTGATCGTTCCGTTCTTCACCTTGAAATAGGCAATGATACCACGGAACGAATTGTACACCGAGTCAAAGACGAGGGCTTGTAACGGAGCATTCGGATCGCCGGATGGGGAAGGAACACGTGCAATGATTGCGTCAAGAATTTCCTGGATACCCAGACCGGTCTTGCCGGAAGCATGAATGATTTCTTCGCGTTCGCAACCGAGCAGATCAACAATCTGATCTTTCACCGCTTCGGGTTCGGCGCTTGGAAGGTCTATCTTGTTCAGCACAGGGATGATCACCAGATCATGCTGAAGGGCGAGGTATAAATTAGAAATAGTCTGGGCCTGTATGCCCTGAGCTGCATCCACAATCAGTAAGGCTCCTTCACAGGAGGCGATGGATCGGGATACTTCGTACGAAAAGTCAACGTGACCGGGGGTATCAATCAGATTCAGTACGTATTTGGTTCCGTTCCGCTCATAATCCATCTGGATTGCATGGCTTTTGATGGTAATGCCCCGTTCTTTTTCCAGATCCATATCATCCAGCACCTGGTTCTCCATATCCCGTTTGGAGATGGTCTTGGTAAATTCAAGCAAACGGTCGGCCAGGGTGCTTTTGCCATGATCGATGTGCGCGATGATACAGAAATTCCGGATGTTTTTCATGCTATGGGGTCTACCCTTGAATCAGGGAGCGCAAAGATACTGTTTTTAGAGAGACGGGCGTATGGAGCTTCGGGACGAATTGGAATGCAAACGTTGTTTAATCAGCCATATCCATCACACAGTTCATCCCAAATTTCTTGTGTGGTTGTATAGAAACACCTATCTTTTTATAAACCGGGTTAAGTATGTTTTTGCGGTGGCCAAGACCCGAAACATCCTTGTCGATAAGCAGGTGGCAGACAATCAGTATGGGGTTGCTATACCCGTAATCGCAGTTTTCGGCCATATCGGTATAACTGGTGCCAAGACGGGTTTCGAAATTTTTGCCCTTGGATGAGGTATGGCCTGTGCGGCCGGTCCTGCCCATGTCTTGTGCATGTAACGTGGCTGCTTTTCGGAGAATTTCGTCGGGAAGGAGCAGCCCGACGGGTTTCATTTTCCTCAATTCTCTTTCCAGCGAACGGTATTCGGCTGAGCTTTGTTCATGCAATTTGTCTGCGGCGTCTGGAAGGTATTGTTTCAGAAACTCATCGGGATGGGTACGGACAAAGTTGAGAAGAAGGATTATCTGTTTTTCATCGGGAGTGAGCGTGGTCACCTCATTGGCTGTGTTACAGGTACTGAGAAGTACCGTGTCTCTACCTTGTGCATGCGACAAGAAGCAAAAACCGAAGAAAGACAACGATAGGAAAAGGAGTGTTTTCATGACTGAAATAACGATTGAAGTACACGTTCTGCTATTCTGTGTCAAAATTGCAATTATTTCGGCAGTCCTTCCTACATTTGCCCCCTAACCGCTCTCTATGAAAGTTACAGAACACCTCAAAAATGCGAAATCTACGCTTTTTTCTATAGAAATCCTGCCCCCCCTGAAAGGGAAAAGTATCCAGTCGATCTTTGATTCGATCGACCCCTTGATGGAGTTCAAACCTTCATTCATTGATGTTACCTATCACCGCGAAGAATATCTGTATAAAAAGCGGGACGGGGGATATCTTGAAAAAGTGAGCATTCGCAAACGCCCCGGTACGGTAGGTATCTGTGCCGCACTGATGAACAAATACAGGGTTGATGCCATTCCACACATTATCTGTGGAGGGTTTTCGATCGAAGAGACTGAAAATGCACTGATCGATCTGCAATTCCTTGGGATTGATAATGTGCTCGCATTGAGAGGCGATTCGATCAAGACCGAACCCACCTTTGTACCCGAGCCCAACGGACATGCATACGCCTATGACCTGGTGAAGCAAATAGCCCGGATGAACGGAGGGCACTACCTCGAAGATGAATTACGTGAAGTGGCCCCGACCAATTTCTGTGTAGGAGTAGCCGGCTATCCCGAAAAACATTTTGAAGCACCCAACATGATTGCCGACATGAAACACCTCAAGACAAAAATCGAGGCTGGAGCCAACTATATTGTGACCCAGATGTTTTTTGACAACCCCCGTTTTTTTGAGTTTACTAAACTTTGCAAAGAAATGGGCATCAATGTTCCGATCATCCCAGGAATCAAGATTCTTACTACAAAGAAACAGGCCACCATTCTTCCGAAGACATTCAAGATAGATGTGCCCCAAGATTTGCTCGAAGAGATAGAAAAATGCCGTACCGATGCCGAAGTAAAAGAAGTGGGTATACGCTGGGCTATTCAGCAAAGCAAGGAACTGATCAAACACGGCATTCCTTGTCTTCACTTTTATACCATGGGTGTATCGGATGCTACCAGAAGGGTGGCTGCGGAGGTGTTTTAGGCCGCCATTTCAGGAATTAAAACCGGACCCGGTTAAAATAAGCCGGAGGATACTAAAACTTAAACCCTCACGCCTTTTTTCCAGGCAGCCTTGCGTAGGATCGAAGCCTTGATATCGCCCAGGTCGCCTTTGGGGATGGCATTGATCAACTTTCGGGTGTATTCAGTCTGTGGATTGTTGTAGATGGAATCGGCATCGCCCATTTCTTCAACCTTGCCCTTGTTCATCACCACCATACGGTCGCTCATGAATTTCACAACGCTTAAGTCGTGTGAGATGAAGATATAGGTGAACTGAAATTCTTTTTTCAATTCATTTAAAAGATTCAATACCTGGGCCTGAACAGACACGTCGAGTGCAGAAACCGATTCATCGCAAATAATAAACTGAGGATTGAGGGCCAATGCCCTGGCAATACAAATACGCTGTCGCTGTCCGCCCGAAAACTCATGCGGATAGCGGTAGAAATGTTGATCATTCATATTTACCCGGTGCAGCAACTCGATGACACGTTCCTTTCTTTTCTTTTCGTTTTCGAGGATGCCATGCACGTTCATCGGTTCCATCAGGGCTTCACCGATGGTGATACGTGGGTTGAGCGATGAATAGGGATCCTGGAAAATGATCTGGATATCTTTTCGCAACGCACGTATCTCGCTCAGGGGCAATTTTGTAATGTCGCGCGATTTAAAGACAATACTTCCCGAAGTAGGTTCGATCAGACGAAGTATGGTACGGCCCAGGGTGGTCTTACCGCAACCCGATTCTCCAACCAGGCCTAAGGTTTCCCCGGGATACACATCAAAACTGACTCCGTCTACCGCTTTCACATAATCTTTTGCTTTTCCAAAAAGGCCTTTGTTGACGGGAAAGTGGGTGCAGATATTTCTTAACTGGAGTATGGGAGTACGATGATATAACTCATCGTGCGTTGTTTTACGTTCTTCGGGAGTAACCACGAGGCTGCTCGTTACCTGTTCCACCGATTTGTCACTTTCGGTCATGTTTCCATCAGAATCTGTATTCATAAAATCAGAAACGGTGGGCAGCCATCGCAGGCGTTTGTTCAAAGGGGGCCGGCAGGCGAGAAGGCCTTTGGTATAAGGGTGTTGAGGATTGGCAAAGATGTCCCACACGCTTCCCTGCTCAACGATCTTTCCTTTATACATCACAATCACCTTGTCAGCCAATTCGGCAATGACACCCAGATCGTGCGTGATAAAGAGAATACCCATATCATGCTCGCGCTGGAGTTTTTCCATGAGTTTGAGGATGGTGTCCTGAACGGTCACATCCAGGGCAGTGGTCGGTTCATCGGCAATCAGTACCGAGGGTTTGCACGACATGGCCATGGCAATCATGACCCGTTGTTTTTGTCCTCCCGAAAGTTGATGGGGGTATGAATCAAAGATATTCTCCGGTCTGGGGAGTTGCACTTCTGAAAACAGCTGTATAGTACGGGCTTTTGCATCGGCCTTGAACAGACGTTGATGCAGGATCAGCGCTTCCATCACCTGGTTCCCGCAGGTATATACGGGATTCAGTGATGTCATCGGTTCCTGAAAGATCATCGCAATTTCGTTTCCACGAAATTTACGCATCTCTTTTTCGGGCAATTTGGCCAGATCGGGGGTCGTGCCTGTCTTTGAATGAAAGATAATCTCGCCCGAGGTAATCTTGCCAGGGGGGTCCTGAATAAGCCGCATGATGGAAAGGGATGTCACTGATTTCCCCGATCCGGACTCTCCCACAATTCCAATGGTTTCGCCCTTATGTAAGGTAAAACTGATATCGTTTACAGCCTTGACAATCTCGTCGTCAGTACGGAATTCGGTAGTCAGGTTACGTACTTCGAGTAAGGCTTCTTTGGTCACAGGCTCGTAATTAGATGGTATCCAGTAGATAACTGGGGTGAAGAATCCGACAATGGCTTAAATATAGGTTTTGTTTTACGTATTTGAATGCCACGGGGTTCCAAATCAGGTGGTTATTTAGACGACTGGCAATAAAACATGGATCAATGGGCATATGTTGGCCATGAGAGCCGATTGTATGCAAAAAAATGGGTCAATGTTAAAAGCTGGGTGGGGGCAGAGATCGAATGACTGCTGCATGTTGGTCCAGCCAGAGACACGTTTCCCTAAGGTTCCCGACACATTCCCGAAGGTTCCTTACACGTTCCCTAAGATTCCCGACACATTCCCTAAGGTTCCCGACACATTCCCTCAGGTTCCTTACACGTTCACTAAGGTTCCCGACATGTTCCCTTAGTTTCCCGACACGTTCACTAAGGTTCCCGACATGTTCACTGAGGTTCCCGACATGTTCCCCAAGCTTCCCGACATGTTCCCTGAGGTTATCGACATGTTCCCCAAGATTCCCGACATGTTCCCCAAGATTCCCGACATGTTCCCTGAGGTTATCGACACGTTCCCCAAGATTCCCGACATGTTCCCTAAGGTTATCGACACGTTCCCCAAGATTCCCGACATGTTCCCTAAGGTTATCGACACGTTCCCCAAGATTCCCGACATGTTCCCCAAGCTTCCCGACATGTTCCCCAAGATTCCCGACATGTTCCCCAAGGTTCCCGACATGTTCCCCAAGGTTCCCGACATGTTCCCCAAGATTCCCGACATGTTCCCTGAGGTTCCCGACATGTTCCCTGAGTTTCCTGATACTTTCCCTCTGGTTCCTTATCAAGGCTGCGTGATGTCTTTGCAAGGTTACAAGATGCCTTGCTAAGGCTGCGTGATGCCTTGTCAAAGTTGTAAGATGCCCTCTAATGTTCCTGATACATTCGGTAAGGTTCCATTCCTGTTCCGACAGATTTCCGAACGTTTCGTACCGGAATGTGGAGTATCAAACGTTTTTATCGAGAGTCTATGCTATAAACCTGGATTTTGGAAAAGCCGTGTAACAGGCTAATGCAACGTGCGTTAAGCCTTGTGTGTATCCCGATATCTATCGGGACGGTTATCCCGCTGGGTGCATGTGCTGTCAGCCATTTGAGCGCGAATGCCTGCTTCTAATGCATAATTCCAAATGCGGGATAAAACAGGTTACTCCCCGGAAAATGACGTTGACCCAAAAAAATGTCATCCCCAAGCTTGAGTATTGAGAAACGGCCTGAACTCCGTTTTGAATGGTTGCACAAACAGGATTTCCAAGGTAGGATTGGCCTGGCGCTGATGCTCTTAAAAGTTTAGCCGATTTATGCAATTTGTATCAAAAATTAGAATAGCTTAGTCAAATAGAAAACTTTTAAGAATCGTTAACCCAAAAACCGTCGAAAGGATCCGTTTCATTTTCGACGTTTTGGAGTTGTATTTAAACAAGGGTCTTTTATTTTAAGAATTGATAATGCAGCTCCCGGTAGTTGTTTAGAAATTCAGCAGATTGGGAATAGTCACGATAATTGAATTCAAAAATAAATCAGGATGAGAAAATTACTTTGTTCGTTGCTGTTACTGGTTTCGTTTCTAAGTCAGAGTCAGGTATCACATCTTGTCATCAGTCAGGTTTATGGAGGCGGAGGTGTATCTGGTGCTGCGTATGCGCAGGATTTTATTGAAATATTCAACCCCACGGCTGCACCCGTCTCACTGAATGGATGGTCGGTGCAATATACTTCCAGTAGCGGTACCGTCTGGCAACAGACCAATCTGCCCAATGTTTCAGTTGCTTCCGGACAGTATTACCTCATCGGTGAATATGCTTCAGGCCTTCCAGCCTTGCCCCTTACAGATTTCTCGGGTCTCATCAATCTCTCACAGATAAGCGGAAAAGTTGCTTTATGCAACTCTACTGCCTTGTTGGCCGGCGCTTGCCCGCTTGGAGGTTCTGTTGTTGATTTTGTAGGCTATGGCACTTCTAACTGTTTCGAAGGTGCTGCAGCAGCTCCTGTGCTGACCATCAATCTTTCAGATTCGCGTGTAAGTAACGGGTGTGTGGATGTTGGCAATAACTCGACAGACTTCACTGCTGCTTTTCCAAACCCCAGAAACAGCAGCTCTCAGGCTCAAATCTGTTCCTATTGCACACCTCCTGCTACCCAGGCTGGCACGTTTACTTCAAGTGCGATTACTGCCACGGGCATGACGATTGGCTGGACCCGCGGAAATGGAGACAGTGTGTTGGTAATCTGTGAGGCAGGAAATGCGCCCGGTCAACCGGTGAGCGGTACAAGCTATACCGCCAACACCACGTATGGTTCTGGAGCAGCAGTCGGCGGTGGATTTTCTGTGTATGCCGGCATTGGCTCTTCTGTAACGATCTCGGGATTGACGGCAGGCTCGACCTATTACTTTGGTATTTATGAATTTACTGCGTCAGGTATCTGTTATAACGTTGTTCAATTAACCGGGCAAGCCAATACAACCTGTTTGGTTGCCCCTGCGGTTCCAAATTCGATGCCGGCAACACTGGTAAACGGTAGCTCATTCAACACCAATTGGTCTGCAACGGCTGAGGCTACCGGCTATTTTCTCGATGTCTGCACTGATGCTGCCTTCACAGCTTTTGTTGCAGGGTATAATAACCTCAGTGTCGGAAATGTGACCAGTTTTAATGTTTCCGGGTTAAATGGACTCGGCACCTACTATTACCAGGTTAGGGCTGCGAATGCCTGTGGCACCAGCGCAAATTCAGGAGCCGTTACCGTTTCGCTTCCGTGTCTGCCGCCCAGCAGTCCTCCAACTACATTTCTGGCAAGTGCAATTACAACCACTACAATGACAGTAAGCTGGACCCGGGGAAATGGTGACAGTGTGCTCGTTATTTGCCGGGCAGCAAATAGCCCCTCTTCGCCAACCAATGGGTTTTCGTATACACCCAATACTGTATTTGGTAACGGTTCATCGGTTGGGGGAGGGAGCTGTATATACAAGGGAACCGGAACATCGGTGAGCATCACCGGATTGACGGCAGCAACCAATTACTACTATACCGTACTTGAGTATAAATCTACCGGAGAATGCTACCTCAGCTCCGATTTATCAGGAATGGCAGCAACAGCTTGCCTTACAGTTGCAGTTGGTCCAACGGCGATTGGGGGAACCCTCCTTTCCACAAATTCTTTTTCTGCCAATTGGTCAGCAACGCCAGCAGCCACTTCCTACCTCTTGGATGTGAGTACAACCCCTGCTTTCAGTACATTCGTTACCGGTTTCAACAGTCTGAATGTCGGTATTGTCAACACCTACAGTGTTTCCGGATTATCCTCTGGCACGTCTTATTATTACAGGGTTCGTGTCATCAATGCCTGTGGCACAAGTTCGAATTCGGGGGTGATCACCGTTTCAACCCCCTGTACTCCTCCTGCAACTCAGGCAACGGTGTTCACTTCAAGCCTGGTGACAACCACGAGTATGACTCTGGGTTGGACAAGAGGAAGCGGCGACAGTGTCCTGGTGATATGTCGGTCAGGAGCTGCTCCTACTGGCCCTGTTAGCGGAACCAACTACATCGCAAATGCCGTTTATGGCACAGGCTCCGCACTGGGAGGCGGGTATTGTGTGTATAAAGGAACAGGGACCACATTAAACCTTACCGGGCTTACCCTAAATACCCTGTACCACTTCAGCATCGTTGAATACTTTGCTTCGGGGCCTTGCTATTCAGCCCTGCCACTCACAGCTACCGTGTCGTCTTCGTGTACAACCATACCTGGTTTGCCCGTATCATCAGCTCCAACCTACATCGATCCAAACACGTTTAATGCTGACTGGGCCGCCGCAGCCGGTGCAACAACCTATTACCTTGACGTCTGTACAGACACCAGTTTTACCCAGTTTGTATCCGGTTTTAACAACCGCAATGTGGGCAATATTTTAACCTACAGCGTAACCGGGTTGACTCCTCAGGTAAATTATTACTACCGCGTCAGGGCTGGTAATTCATGTGGGGTTTCGGCAAACTCAGCCAGGGTCAATCTTGCAACAAGCTGTGTCCCGCCTTCCTATCAGGCAACCGGTTTGGTTGCATCTTCCATTGAAATAAGTTCGATGAAACTCAGCTGGGTGCGTGGCACTGGTAACAATGTAATCGTGATTGTAAGAGCCGGTGCTGCGCCTTTCGGTCCAATCTGCGGCACGGCTTACACACCCAATGCTAGTTATGGTTCCGGAACACCGCTTGGTGGAGGATATTGTGTTTACAATGGCTCCGGTACGTCGGTGGATGTTACAGGCTTAATGGCAGGCACAACGTATTATTTTGAAATTTGTGAATATTCAACCCCTTCCTTGTGTTACAACCTGTATCCATTGACGGGTCTTGCCACTACAGCCGTATGCCAGGGTCAGGTAATTTTCTCACAAAATTTTGAGGGCAGTGCATGGACCCCAACGGCCTATGTTATCGGAACCACTGTAAACGGAAGTGCAACCATTCTTACTGACGGAGCTACACCCAATGTGCCTGCTGGTGGGCAAACATGGACTGCAAATACAAGCTCAGCTGACCCGAACGATTTATGGCACAGAAGTGATTATTACGGCGGGTGGTCGGGCTCTGAAAATGCATGTGGCGGGACATATCCTCCTCCGACATGTGGAGCAAACGGAACCGCTTACGCTGCCATTTTTGATGATTATTGGTCTTTGGCAGGAACCTGGGGTTCTATGCAATCACCTTCAATCAATTTATCCGGGCTATCAGGTGCTTCTGTAAATTTTTATTACACCAATTATTCGAATACTTCTGCAACGTTAAATGTTCAGTTTTGGAATGGAACCACCTGGGTTGATGTACCGGGTTCTCCGTTTAGTCAAAGCCCCTCTAATTCCTGGGTGTTGAAAAGTGTATCCGTCCCTCCCTCTGCATTAATCAATGGTACGATGTTGAAATTTCAGGGAACATCGGATTATGGGTTTTATCCGGTTGGCGTCGATGAGGTGACAATAACGTCTTGTCAGAGCTGCACATCCCCGGCGTTGCCTTCGACGGTGTTTACCTCAAGCTCAGTTACCCCCACTAGCATGACTATTGGCTGGACGCGGGGAAGTGGCGATAGTGTCTTGGTTATTTGTAAGGCCGGAAGTGCACCTGCTACAAATCCGGTGAGTGGCACAAACTATAGTGCAAATGCAACCTATGGTTTGGGCTCTGCTTTGGGCGGAGGTTTTTGTATCTACAAGGGAACAGCAGGTTCTGTCAACCTCACAGGATTGACCGCAGTTACAGGATACTACTTTTCGATCTACGAATATGCTGCTTCCGGTACGTGTTATGTCCCGGTACCCCTAAAAGGAAATGCCACCACCGGTTGTCTGGTTGTTCCTCCTGCACCTGTTGCGAATTCCGCACTGGCACTTTATTCTAATGCCTTCGATGCCTATTGGAACTCTGTGTCCGGGGCGACATCCTATTATCTGGATGTTTGCAACGATGCTGCTTTTACTTCGTTTGTTGCTGGATTCAATAATCTTTGGGTCGGAAACGTAGACTTATATTACGTCACCGGTCTGGCTTCAAGTCACCTTTATTATTACCGTGTCAGGGCCGCTAACAGCTGTGGTATCAGTCCGAATTCGGCAACAGAATCGCCTGCCACGTTGTGTGCCCCTCCCACAAATGCTCCTACCAATTTCACGGCAAGTGTTATTACTGCAACCACCCTGACCGTTGGGTGGACCAGAGGCAATGGTGATAGTGTATTGGTGGTGGCTTATGCCGGCAGTATTCCTTCTGCCCCGGTTAGCGGGTCATCGTACACGGCCAACTCCATTTACGGTTCGGGAACATCAACAGGCACGGGTTTTTGTGTATACAAGGGTACCGGCACTGCTGTTACACTTACCGGGTTAACTGCTGCTACCAGTTATTATTTTTATGTGTACGAATATGACCATACTGGTATCTGCTACTCTGCTACACCCTTGTCGGGTGATGCGGTTACGAGTTGTACGGTGGCGCCCCCCATTTCAACAATCGGATCTTCCACCTATATCGGCGCTACTTCCTTCACCGTGAATTGGGTTTCATCCCTCGGAGCCACCGGTTATTTCCTGGATGTTTGTACCAATTCAACCTTCACGACCTTTGTTGCCGGATATAATAACCTGAATGTAGGAAATGTGACTTCGCTTGCCCTCACCGGATTAGCTCCCGAAGTAATTTACTACTACCGTGTCAGGGCCTATAATGCTTGTGGAACCAGCGCAAGTACGGCCACCACCACCTATTCGAGCGCTTCAACAACCTGTTTGCCTCCTACTGCACAGGCTTCCGTTTTTGCATCCAGTGCCATCGTTCCCACCAGCATGACCGTGTCTTGGACGAGGGGTAATGGCGATAGTGTTCTCGTAATTTGTAAAGCCGGATCGGCTCCCGGAAACCCGATATGCGGTACTTCCTACACAGCAAGCGCAGTTTATGGATCGGGTACTGTTGTCGGCACGGGCTATTGTGTATACAAAGGCACGGGCACTTCGGTTACGCTCACCGCATTAACGGCACAAACCGTGTATTACTACGCCATCTATGAATATGCTGCTGCCGGCAAATGTTATCTGCTTTCTGCCTTAACCGGAAATACAAGCACCGATTGTTCGGTGGCGCCTCCTGCTCCAGTCACCGCGGCAGCAACAAGTATAGGAGCTGCTTCCTTCATAGCCAACTGGACGGCTTCAGCCAGTACAACAGGTTATTTTATTGACGTATGCACCGATGCTGCCTTTACCGCCTTTGTGACCGGTTATAACAACCTGGGTGTAGGAAATGTACTCAGCCACACCATCTCCGGCTTGTCGCCAGAAGTGCTTTATTATTACCGGGTAAGGTCAAACAATCCTTGTGGAACAAGTGCCAGTTCCACCACTACCGGGGTTACGACTTCATGCACACCGCCAATCACCCAGGCATCTGTGTTTACATCCAGCTTAATTACCACGACCAGTCTCACCATCGGATGGACCCGGGGCAGCGGAGACAGTGTGCTGGTTGTCTGTAAAGCTGCGGCAGCTCCCGGAACCCCTGTCAGCGGAACATCATACGTGGCCAATGCGGCTTACGGATCGGGATCGGTAGCAGGTACAGGGTATTGTGTGTACAAGGGCGTAGGAACTTCTGTAAACATCACCGGTTTGACCCCGGCAACGCCCTATGATTTTGCTGTTTTTGAATTTAACGGTCTTGGAAAATGTTATCTGATCAGCTCCGATTTAACCGGTACTGCTGCTACCAATTGTACCGTGGCTCCCCCAGCCCCGATAACTACAGCGGCAGCAATTGCACCCACTTCATTCACTGCCAACTGGGCGGCATCGGCTGGTGCAACTGCATACTATCTTGATGTTTGTACCGATGCCGCGTTTACACTATTTGTTACAGGTTACAATAACCTGAACGTTGGCAATGTACTTACCCGGAGTGTTACCGGATTATCGCCCGAAGTGATTTATTATTATCAGGTCAGGGCGACAAATGCATGCGGAACCAGCCCCAATTCGAATGCTACCAGCGCAAAAACTACTTGTACAGCGCCTACCTTGCAGGCAACGGTGTTCACAGCGGCTGCCATCACTCAAACAAGCATGACCCTTGGCTGGACACGGGGCAATGGAAATGATGTGCTGGTTGTTGCCATGGCTGGAGGAGCAATACCTTCCAGCCCGGTTTGCGGCGTAGCCTATACGGCCAACGCGGTGTATGGTTCGGGAACATCGCTTGGAAACGGGTTCTGTGTGTATAACG
>Ga0206851_1091_pt1 | contig 26682 bp, 22 predicted proteins | sample Alteio_BWOrgCont_13_FD_152904 | JGI IMG/M metagenome (GOLD analysis project Ga0206851, IMG submission 152904) | Enriched cells from forest soil in Barre Woods Harvard Forest LTER site, Petersham, Massachusetts, United States -... | ecosystem: Environmental > Terrestrial > Soil > Temperate forest >... | reverse complement strand
CTTACGCGCCTCAAACCCGATGTGCACTCTACGAAAATGCGGTAATTACCCGATTACGGCATCGACAGTGATGAAGGGCTTTGCTCGTCCAGCCTGACCTGATGGGCCAAAGGTACTTCAATCACAATCTGTGCCCCGCTGCTGGATTCGCCACGATTGCGCGCAATGGCCCGCCCCCCGTGCGCGGTGGCGACGGCGTTCACAAAGGCCAGCCCCAGCCCATGGCCCTGTGAATCACTCCCCTTCACGAACCGCAGAAAGACTCGCGGCAGCGGAGGCGCCCCCGCTCCTTCGCTCGTAGTCTCAGGCCTGAGCAGATCGGCAGGGAAGCCCGGGCCGTCGTCCTCGACCGTGATGCACGCCATCTCCCGCCCCGTGGTCACGGACACGCACACCTCTGAACTGGCGGTGGCATACCGCAGCTCATTTTCCATCAGGTTTGAGAGCATGCGCGTGCACAACGAAACATCCATCTGCACGTGAACAGGCTCGCTCACCCTCACCGTCAACCGCTGCTGGTTGTCGGCAAAGGCCGGGGCGTACAGTTCTGCCACACGTCCCACCAGTTCTCCCAGGTCGACAGATTGCAGGCGCAGACGCAGCGCGCCGCTGTCCGCCTCCGCCAGGTCGAGCGAGGTTGTAATCACATCAGACAGACGGTCCAGCTGCTCGATGGCTCCCGCCACCAGGTCGTCGGACTGGTTGCGATCCTCAAGCGTCAGCGCAATCTCCAGGCTGCCGCGTACCGAAGTGATGGGGCTCTTCAAATCGTGCGCCACAGAATCTGTGAGCGTGTGCAGCTGGTTCACCGATGATGAGATCCGGTCCAGCATATTGTTGAAAGTCCGCGCCAGACGCGCGACCTCGTCGCGCTGATTCGCCACCGTTACCCGCGTGCCCAGATCGTCCGGGCGGATGCTCGCTGCCGCGCCCGTGATCGCGTCCACCCGATGCAGCATCCGTCGCAATCCCATCAGCGTAATGAAGAACCCGAAGGCCACCATGAAAAGCCAGCCCAGCACAAACCGCACCAGCAGCCGCTGCAGCAGCGCTGCCGCCGAAGCGTCGAGCAGCCCCAGATAGATGCGCCCATCGCCGGGCTTCATATCCGCGGCGACCACCCGGAACGGTTCGCGCCAGCCCTGGACCCGCAGCGAAATCGGCGCGCCCTGCGCGATGTTCAGGTTCCGGATCGCGTTCAGAAACTTGCCGCTGTCCGATGGGCCGACCCACACTGGCGAATGCGAGCTCCCGTCCGTCTGCGCAAAGAAAACGGTATTGCCCTGGATGTGATGGCCGCTGCCGTCGTAGGAAACTTCCTGCGATGCCAGCTCGGCCACTTCCTCCACGATGCGGTCGTAGAGAGCGTCGCGCGGCGTGTTCAACGCAACCTGCTTCAGCGTTTCACTCTCGCCGATCAGCCAGGAATCGCTGCGCTCCTGCACCGTCCGCGCCACTACGATGTACATCACCAGAAAAACCGCCGCGCTGCCCGCGGCGAACACCAGCGTGCTGCGCATCGCCAGCCGCCACGCCGAAGTGCGGTAAAAGCTGCTGCTAATCCTTGAGAACATATCCGACTCCGCGGATGGTGCGGATCAGCTGCTGCTGCGCATCGCGATCCACCTTGCTGCGCAGGCGATGGATGTGCACATCCACGATATTCGTCGACGTGTCGATCCGCATCTTCCAAACGTGGTCCAGCACCATGGCCCGCGTCACCACGCGTCCCGCATTGCGGCAAAGATATTCCAGCAGCGCGAATTCCTGTTGCGTCAATTGGATTTCCACCCCGCCCCGGCGCGCTTCCCGGCGAATCAAATCGATTTCCAAATCCGCGACGCGCAGCCGGGTCGCTTCTGACTGGCTCGGCGTGCTCCGCCGCAGCAGCGCGCGAATGCGCGCCAGCAGCTCCGCCACTGCAAACGGCTTCGTCATGTAGTCGTCGCCGCCGCGTTCCAGACCCAGCACCCGCTCATCCACCGAACGCCGCGCGGATAGAATCAGCACCGGCGAACTCACACCCTGCGCGCGCAGCCGCTGGATCAGTTCCAGTCCATCCATATCCGGCAGCGCCAGATCGACGATCAGCGCATCGTGCACTCCTTCCAGCGCCAGCTTCTCCGCCTGGCTGCCCAGCGAAGACGCATCGACACCAAATCCGGATTCCGTCAATGCGCGGGTCAGAAACTCGCGAATCGTCTTGTCATCTTCCACTACCAGGAGCCTCATTACCTTTGGATGTCCTCTCATAAACTGCCGCGCGCAGTAGAACCCTGCGCGCCCTCATGCAGATGAGCGTGAATGATCACGAGCGGTCAGCAGCTCCGCCCAATTCCTCAACATTTTGCAGCGTCTTTTCTCAGCGACAAGATTACTCTCGCTGTCGAGCCCGAACCTTACGCGCCCATTACAAGCGGTTCATGCAGAAGCGTACTTCGCATCCATGGTTGGACGGGGATTGCGCCGCAATGGTGAGATGGAAGGGAAGGGGACTGCATGCGCTTTTCGCTCTCGCGTCGACTGATCGGTACGGCTGTTGCTCTCTGCTTGTCCGCTCTCTGCTTCGCTGTGGGCGCAGCTGCGCAAGCCCTCCCGTCGGCTCCCGCGCCGCAGACCTGCCGCCTGGGCGCGCTCCTCGTCTGCGCAGAGCATGTCGCCCAGGATGAAGCCGCCATCGCGACCAGTCCCATCCATACCACGCCGCACGACCTGCTCTGGATCATTCCCTTCGGCGTAGCCACCGGTGTCGCTGTCCATTTCGATACGCAGGCGATCCACGATCTCGGCATCCATCCTACGCGCGAGGACCACTTCAACAAGCTGTCTGACTACGGCGGTCTTTACGCGCCGTTTGCCGCGTCCGCCGCCGGATACGCCATCGGCACGGTGCGCCACGACGACTTTATGACCGAGACCGCAATGCTCTCCGCCGAGGCCATGGCCGACGCTGGCATTCTCGACGAAACCCTCAAGTACGCGCTCGACCGCGAGTATCCCATGGCCGACAACGCGCGCGGCGGTCTCTGGCCGCACGGCCCAAAAGGCTGGCCCAATAATCCCTCCATGCCCTCGGAACACGCCATGAACATCTGGGCTTTCGCGCATGTGGTCGCCGGGCAATACGACGGAATCGCGACCAAAGCCGTTGTCTACGGCGTGGCCAGTACCGTTTCCGTCTCCCGCGTTCTTGCTCGAGAGCACTTTCCTTCCGATGTCGTCGTTGGCAGCACCGTCGGCTGGTTCGTTGGCGGATATGTGCTCCACCGCCGCTCCCACGAGCACGGCTTTCCCGATGAGATGTCCGAAATTCAGACGTCCATGGGCCGCGGCGTCCAGTTGCAATGGAATCTTTCGCCTGGGCAGTAGCGACTACGGAATCAGCCGCCCTTCGCCTTCCTGCAGCAACCAGAAACGGTCAGCATCGTCGCGCCCCGCGAGTCCCCGCTTCAAACGGTCCACCGGATCCGTCTCCCCATCATCCGCCAGTGAAAACGTGCCGAAGTGAATAGGGACGGCCACGGCCGCGTCGACCATCGATCGCACTTCAATCGCCTGCTCCGGCGTCATGTGAACCGGACCCATAAACCATTCCGGGTCGTACGCTCCAATCGGCAGAAGCGCCAGCCGCATCGGTCCAAAGCGGTCGCGGATCGCCGAAAAAAACGGGCCGAATCCCGTGTCCCCCGCGAAGTAGATGTTCCCTGAACTCGCCTGCAGCACCCATCCACACCACAGCGTGCGATTCCGATCGAAGGGCGTACGGGCAGAGAAATGCTGCGCCGGCACACATGCGACCTCGAGCCCACTCCACGCCTGCGTCTTTCCCCAGTCCAGTTCATGCACCGCCTTGAAGCCGGCCCCGCGCAGCATCTTCGCCACGCCAAGCGGACAAAAAACAACCGGCTGTTGCGACGCTGCGATCCGCCGCAGCGTTGGCAAATCCAGATGGTCGTAGTGGTTGTGGCTCATCAGCAGGCAGTCAATCGGAGGCAGATCTTCAAACCGAATGCCGGGTGCGCGATGGCGTGCCGGCCCCATAAAACTCACCGGGCTCACGTGCTTCGACCACACCGGGTCCGTCAGAATATTCAGCCCCGCGGTTTGCAGCAGCACGGTCGCGTGGTTGATGAAGGTGACGCGCAACGCACTGCCCTCCACCCGGGCCGGCGGCCTGGGGCCGGGTTGTGAAGGAATCCACCCCCGCCACGAGCCGGGCTTGCGCGTCCTCATCCACTTCATGGCCGTCCAAAATCCGTGATCCGGCACGCCGGGGTTCAGGAACCGGCCATCGCGAAAATGCTCGTCAAGGCCAAAAGTATCTTGCGGCTCTGCTACGAGCTCACTCATATTGAAAGGATGCGCCTGCCCCCGCATTGGCTCAAATATGCGACCAAATCCCCGGTCGCGCATCTTAATCGGCAGAATTCCCCGAGCCTTTGCCCCACGATGAAGAATCGTTCATATCAACACCCGATCCCGTTGCAGGTGCGTCAACTGAGGGAACCCACTTTCCGTCCATCTGAGATCAATCGACCTATGCGTGAACTCCTCCGAATCGCCGCACCCCGCCGTTGGGCTTTGGCCTGCCTCGCCAGCCTCATTCTCCCCGCCGTCGCGATGGCTCAATCCTCGCAGCAGGCCGCAGCCCCCAGCACGTTGCCGGACGCTCCGGCGATTGCGCAATCCGCGGATTCATCCTCTTCGGTGGTTGCCGTTGATCCGCAGACCCAGTCCTCTTCGACCCAGGCGCAGCCGCAGTCCTCTTCCGCCCAGGCGCAGCCGCAGGACGGCAGCCTCGAGGGCAAACAGACCAAACGCATCCTTTTCGTCATTCCCAACTTCCGGTCCGTTTCTGCGGATCAGCATCTCCCGCCGCAATCCGCGATGGAGAAATTCAAGGAGAGCACCCAGGATAGCTTCGACTACTCCTCCGTCATCTTCGCCGGAGCTCTGGCCGGCATCGCTCAGGCAGAAGGCTCAACCCGCGAGTTCCACCAGGGAGCGGCAGGCTACGGCCGTTACTTCTGGCACACCTTTGCCGACCAGGCCGACGAAAACTACCAGGTTGAGTTCATCTTCCCCGTGATCTTCCGGCAGGATCCCCGCTTCTATACCCTCGGGCACGGCGGATTCGTCAAACGCGCGATCTATTCCTTCGACCGCGTGCTCATCACCCGTACTGACTCCGGAAACGAGAGCTTTAACGCATCGGAAATTATCGGCGCCGGTGCCGCTGCTGGCATCTCTGACCTCTATTACCCTTCCCAGGAACGCACCTGGACCAAAACCGGCCAGCGCTGGCTCCTCAACGTCAGCCTCGACGGTGGCACTTTCATCTTTAAAGAGTTCTGGCCCGACATCAATAACAAGTTCTTTCACCAGAAGGACTGAAACATCGTAGAGATAGGGCCGTTGCGCCCGCTTCGGCACCCCATTTCGATTCCCCAACATTTGCCTGCTTCCGCGCGTCGAGCCGACTTCGCCGTCCTGCGCTCCGCGAACGCCGGCTAACGCTGCTGGTTCTCCCCTGTCTTTCGTACCCCGAAAGTGGAATAGCCCCCAAAATCTGGCGGCCTATAATCTCGCACATACTCCCAAACCCAGAAGCTTGAGAGCCGCCTCTAGCTCTTCAGTTCTCCTGAGGACGGTGATCTTTTATGCAATTACGGACGACTATGCCTACGTGTGTGCCCTCTCGCCGCTTCGCTCTGGCCATCGGAATATCCCTTCTTTCATCCCTGGTCGCATTGACGGGGTGCATGTCCAGGTCGTTGACCGGCCTCGTGATCACTCCCGGAGTGAACACGGCTGCCGTGAATATGGGACAAACGGCCCAATTTCAGGCAATTGCCATTTATACCGAGTCGGGCCATCAGACGACCCAGGAAAACGTCTCTAGTTCCGTGACGTGGTCCTCATCCGTGGTCGGCGTGGCCACCATTAACTCGTCCGGCCTCGTCACCGGTGTATCGGGTGGCCTTTCGATCATCACGGCGAATTTCCAGGGTAGCTTCGGCCCCCTCAGTGCAACTTCGAACATTACAGTCTCCTCTCAGAGCGGGGGCGGCGGCGGCGGAGAAGCTCGCGCGCTGACCTCGGTTTCCGTGATTCCTGGCAGCCAGAACCTGACTGCGGTCGGCGAAGTCGCCCAGTACATCGCCATCGGTAATTACAGCGCGGCGCCCAGCTCAGCCAACCTCACTAACCTTGCCACCTGGCAGAGCAGCGATACGACCGTTGCCCAGGTTTCGTCCACCGGCGCAGTCACCGGCGAGGGCGTCGGCACCGCGACCATCACGGCGCTCGCCACTGGCCCCGATGGCTCTGTGGTCACCGGCAGCGGCACCGTGACCGTCATCAATCCCATCTCCTCGCGGCTTCTGGTTGCCCTCAACGTCAGCCCGGGTAGCCAGATTCTCACCGCCTCAGGCCAGCAGGCGCAGTTCATCGCCATCGGCACCTACAATTCCGCTCCGCTCTCTGCCGATCTCACCGATTCCGTGACGTGGCAATCCAGCGACAGTTCCATCGCTACCGTCAATGGCAGCGGTGTCGTCACAGCCGTTGGCACCGGATCAGCAACCATCACCGCACTGGGCACTGGTTCCGATGGCAGTGTGGTCACCGGCGCCGGCATCGTTACTGTCGAGGCAGGTTCGTCGGGGTCACGCATCCTGACGTCCCTCACCGTCATTCCCAGCAGCCAGACGCTTACGGCGGCTACGCAAACAGCCAGCTTTATCGCCATCGGCACCTACAACATTGCCCCTCTCACCGCCGACCTCACCTCGTCGGTCACGTGGGAGAGCAGCACCAACAACGTCGCTACCATCAATTCTTCCGGTGTAGCCACGGCTGTCGCGGCAGGCACGACCACCATCACCGCGCTGGGAACGGCGACCGATGGTTCCGTCGTCTCAGCTTCCGGCACACTCAGCGTCAATACTTCGACCGTAGGGGTCAGGCTGCTTACCGGGCTGACCGTTTCGCCCGGCGTCCAGGTCCTGACGGGCACCAATCAAAAAGCGGACTTCCTGGACTACGGCACCTTCAACACCTCGCCCACGTCCCTGAACCTCACCACATCATCCGCGTGGTCATCGAGCGACAACAACGTTGCAACCGTCGATGCGGGTACCGGCGTTGTGACGTCGGTCGGTGCCGGCACGGCCACCATTACCGCACAGGCAACCGGTCCCGATGGAAGTCAGTTATCGGCTACCGGTACCGTCACGGTTGTTACCGCGACTACGCCGCCTACCCGGATCCTGACCTCGCTCACCATCATTCCGCCGAGCCAAACGGTCAACTCCGCCGGAGAATCCACACAGTTCCTCGCAATCGGCACTTATAACGTGGCGCCATTGACAGCGGATCTCACCGATCAGGTAACGTGGATCTCCAGCGACACTACCGTCGCTTCAGTCAGCGCCACCGGCTTTGCCACGGCACTGAGTCTCGGCGAAACCACCATTAGCGCCGTCGCCACTGCTGCGGATGGCAGTCCGATCGTAGCCAGTGCGAGCATCCAAAACACCGGAGGCGCTGGGACAGTGCAACTCCCGATCCTGGATGTCTTTCTGGTCGGCAATGGCACCGGTACAATCACCGGCACCATACCCGGCACATCGACACCGTTGCAGGTCATCAACTGCGCGGCGGTTGGCACTGGGAGCACCGCAACTCAGGGGCCGACTTGCGCCGCCAACGTCACTGCCGGAACTGTGGTCACGCTCACCGCAGCTCCTGGTACCGGCTCAACCTTCAACGGATGGTCCACCAACTGCACGGTAGCCACACCCACAACCTGCACCGTCCAGGTCAACAGCAACGATACGGTCGGCGCGATTTTCGACGCTCCGCCGCAGTAACCCGGATCTGATTTCGGATCCCAAGGCGCCTGCCCAACCGGCAGGCGCTTTGCTTTGGCCCCTTATCCCATCGCTCCGCCCGCGAATCGGTAAACCACCCGCCGTCATCTCAACTACAGATCCATCGCTGGAGACCCAATGAAAATTGCATTCCTCGGTTTAGGAAAAATGGGCAGCGCCATCGCGCGCCTGTTGTTGAAGAACGGTGAAGACCTCACCGTCTGGAATCGCACCGCCTCGCGCGCCGAGCCGCTGCGCTCCGAGGGCGCAAGGGTCGCGCCATCCGCATCCGAAGCGGTCGCCGGATGCGACGTCGTCTTCACCATGCTCATGGACGATCCCGCGCTCGAATCTCTCCTCAACGACGGCAAGCTCCTCGATAGCCTCAAAACTGGCGCGATTCACGTCTCGCTCAGCACCCTGAGCGTCGATCTCTCCCGCCGCCTCACCACGGACCACACGTCGCGTGGCCAGCACTTCGTCGCAGCCCCGGTCTTCGGCCGCCCGCACATCGCGGAACAGGGCAAGCTCTGGATCGCCGTCGGCGGCGCGTCGGATCCCGTCGAAAAAATCCGCCCTCTGCTCGAACATTGCAGCCGCGGCATCACTATCGTGTCTGAAAATCCGTGGAGCGCCCACGCCCTCAAGCTCGGCGGCAATTTCCTCATCACCGCCATGATCGCCTCGCTTACGGAGAGTTTTGTCTACGCCGAAAATCTTGGCATCGAACCCGGCGTCTTCCTTCAAACCGTCAACAGCGCGCTCTTCCAGTCACGGTTCTACGAGATGTACGGCAACATCATGCTGCACCCGCCGGAAACCCCCGGATCCACCATGGCCCTCGGCGAAAAAGACATGCGGCTGTTTCGCGAAGCGGCGCACGCGGAGAAATTGACGACACCGTTGGCCGACCTCTTCGCCACTTTCCATCGCGCCTTCGAGGCCGGAATGAAGGATCAGGACTGGGCCGCAGGCTATCTGCAGCTCGCGCGCGGGCTCGAAGCAAAGCTCGAATAACGCTCCCGCGGCCCACTCCACGCACTCTTCGTTAGGATAGAAAACATGGCAAAACTCAGTCTGGAAGATCGCGTTGTTTTCATCACCGGAGCCAGCTCCGGCATCGGCGCCGCGTGCGCGTGGGCCTTCGCCGCGGAAGGTGCGCGCCTGCTGCTCGCTGCGCGCCGCGTGCAGCGTATCGCTGAGATGGAGCCGGCACTCCGTGCGGCCGGCGCACCCGCCGTGCATCACTTCTCGCTCGATGTCCAGGATCGTCACGCCGTCGACAAAGCTCTCGCCGCCCTCCCTGAGGAGTGGCGGGCTATCGACGTCCTCGTGAACAACGCCGGCCTCAGCCGCGGCCTCGAGAAGCTCTGGGAAGGGAAGCCGGAAGACTGGGAAGAGATGATCGACACCAACGTCAAGGGCCTGTTGTGGGTCACGCGCGCCGTCGTTCCCGGCATGGTGGCCGCAGGCCGCGGACACATCGTGAATCTCGGATCGACCGCCGGCGAGCTCGCCTATCCCAACGGCGCCGTCTATTGCGGCACCAAAGCCGCTGTCAAATTAATCAACGACGGCCTCCGTCAGGACTTGATGGGTACGCCCGTCCGCGTCACCAGCGTCGATCCCGGCATGGTCGAGACCGAATTCAGCGAGGTCCGCTTCCGTGGCGACAAGGACCGCGCCGCGAAGGTCTACCAGAACATTACGCCGCTTACACCTGAAGATGTCGCCGACGCCATCGTCTGGGCCGCGACGCGTCCCGCGCACGTGAACATCGCGCACGTTCTCATGACCACCATCGATCAGGCCAACTCCGTCATGTTCAACCGGCGCTCGTAGTCGAAAACCGGTTCATGCTTTGACCGCCTGCCCGGCCCTCGCCGCAAACTTCGCGCGATAGCTGCGCTGCCACCAGATGCTCAGCGGAATCCCAATCGCCGTTGGCCACACCACACCCACAGCGCATCGCCGAACCAGTGCCCGAGATTCACTGACGAGAAGGCCGTGCAAGCGGCAATGTAGCTCGCGATCATGCCCCGCATGTGAAAGAACCACCAGAATTGCTCCTCTACAGAAGGCCGCAAAAACGTGCGGATCGAAGCCGAGGCCAGACCCATGCCGAGAAATCCGAAGACGATGGAAACCACTCCCAGCCCCGGGACCAGCCTCGGCCAAAACGCTCCGATGACCGCCAACGCGCAACTGGAGACAAACGTGATCCCTGCCGCGAACCAGTCAGCAAAATGCGCTTTTCCGCCCCGCGTCAGGTCCTTGAGATACAGAACCCGATACCCTGAGAACGCCGCGTAAAAGCTGAACACCGCAACCAGCGCCAGAAACAGTATCGGCAGCACAATGGAGAGAAAGAGCGCGGTCGCAGCGACCCCGGCCATCGCCCAGAAATAAATCTTTCCCCATCTCCGGTGCGTCCGCCCGCCCTTCGCGGTAGCCAAAGCAACCGGGGCGCAGACAAAGGCAACAGCTCCCATCGCAATATGCAGCGCCAGAACGGCGCGCAAATAGAACGGCCACGTCGGATGCATGAACCCCTCCGCTGCTCATCCTGCGAAGGAGAGCGCGGAACGGTTCCCATATGCCCCGCGGCGACGGTTGATTCCTGGGATCCCGACCGAAATCCTAAAACTCAGCCAGTTTCGCTTCAATCTCGCTCAGCGCCGCTTCCAGCGCCGCGCGGCGAATCGGACTCGACGTGCGCTCGTCCAGAATTCGCTCCCGCTGCAATTCCAGTGCCTGGCGTTGCCGCATGCGAACCGCTTTAGCGGCAATCATCAGTGCTTCGTTCGGTCGTGCCGCGGCAGCTTCGTGACGTTGCGCCTGCTGCTCTACCTGATCTTCGACGGATTTGCTTTCCCAACCTCTGGCCATATGTCCATGGTACGCCGCCTACGCGCGATGTGATGCACGAAATCGAACTCGAAATCAACGTCAACGCTGCATCCGGCGCGTACTCCGTGGCATCCTGTCTGCATGAGAGCCTGGCGCATTCCCTCGTTCGGTATTGAAAATCTTGAGCTTGCGACGCTTCCCGATCCGCAGCCGCGGCACGGCGAAGTTCTCGTCAAAATCCACGCTGTCTCGCTGAATTATCGCGACCTCATGGTGGTCACCGGCAAGTACAACCCCAAAATGCGCCTGCCCCGCATTCCTGCCTCCGATGGCGCCGGAGAAGTTGTCGCCGTCGGCGAAGGCGTAACCCGCGTCAGAGTGGGTGATCGCGTGGCCGGCATCTTCATGCAGAACTGGATCGACGGCTCCCCCGATGCCGCAAAAATTCGCGGCGCGCTCGGCGGCGACATCGACGGCATGCTGGCGGAATACGTCATCCTGCGCGAAGACGGCGTCGTCACCGTCCCGCAGCATTTGTCGTTCGAAGAAGCCGCAACCCTCCCCTGCGCCGCCGTTACCGCGTGGAATGCCATCGTCCGTGCAGGCCATGTGAAACCCGGCGACACTGTCGTCATCCAGGGCACCGGCGGCGTCTCCATCTTTGCGCTGCAGTTCGCCAAACTCCTCGGCGCCCGCGTGCTCGGAACATCCAGCAGCGACGAAAAATTGGACCGCGCTCGCACCCTCGGCCTCGACGCCGCGTTCAATTACCGCAGCAATCCAGACTGGGATAAGTGGGTCATCGAACAAACCGGCGGCCGAGGCGCGGATTTAATCATCGAAGTCGGTGGCGCCGGAACATTTTCCCGCTCGCTGCGCGCCGTGTGCATCGGAGGCGTTATTGCCCAAATCGGCGTGCTCACCCAATCCGCCAGTCCGGTCGAAATTCCCCTCATCCTCCACCAGCAGATCAATTTGCGGGGTATCTATGTGGGATCGCGCGCCGATTTCGAGCAAATGAATCGCGCCATAGCCCAACATTCCCTGAAACCCACGATAGATGAGGTATTTACCTTCGATCGGCTCCCTGACGCCCTGCGCCGGATGGAAGCTGCGGCCCATTTTGGCAAGCTCGTCGTCGCATTCTTAACATGAAAATACTCGGCAGAACGGGCGACATTTTCCTTCCAAATGCATCCGATGGAGTGCGCAACCGACAACCAGGAAAGGAGCGCACCCCTTTTTATGAACACCTTGACTGCCTGCCTCCGTGCCATCGTCGACTTCTTTGCTGAGATTCTCTTCGGCTGCAGCCATTCCCGGCTCACGCGCCCGTTCACCATCAAAAACGAGACCTACGAGGTTTGCCTCGATTGTGGCCGCCAAATCTACTATTCCGCGCAGGAAATGCGCCCCCTCACCGCCTGGGAAGTTCGCCGCATGAAGGCCGCCAACGCCGGTGAAATGAAGGTGATGCCGGTCGCCCCAGCGATGCCCCAGTTGGTTCCGGCGCGCGAGCACAAGTCCAATATCGCGGCGTAACACTGCACGATCAGCCGCAGCGAAAGGAGCGCGAATCTGCGCTCCTTTTTTGCTGGAATGCATAGAACGAAGGCTAAGATAGTGTTGACCGACTTCGGATGCCAGGTGTCGCTACAATCCGTCCCGCCCTGACTCGGCTTCTGCTCGCAGGAGTCTCCCTGGCCGTAGCCGGGTGCGGCACCTTGGACTTTCCCCAATCCAGGGGCACCGCCGCCTTTTCCATCAACGCTTCCGCAGTTTCCATCAGCACCAACGGGTTAGTCGCCCTCCACGCCTCGCTGCCTTCCGGCGATGCCGCGCCCGTCGTCTGGCGCATCGATTCCGGAACCAACGCTGCCGCCCTGGGCCAGGGCCACATTGATGCTACCGGCGTCTACGCCGCTCCCGGATCCATCTCTGCCGACGAAATCTCCGTCCGCATCATCGCTGCGCTGCAGAGTGATCCCGCCAGCACCAATTCCGTCACCCTTCTCATTCATCCGGGATTCGTCCAGCCTCTCCTCCCGCAGAATGTCGCGCTCACCTCGGGAGCCACCGCCGAAGTCACCGCGCAAATTGCGGAAGTCGACGCCGGCCAGGTGAAGTGGTCTCTCGCCGCACCCCCCGGCGCCGGACCCATCACCGCCGAAGCGCTGGGAACTCTCAGCAGTTCCGACTGCCTGCGCAATACTGATCGCTACACCACCTGCACCGTCACCTACACCGCGCCCACCGCGGTTCCGTCGCAGGAGGTCTACGTCATCGCCTCCGTCAACGGATCCGCTGTCACTTCACCGCTCCGCGTCCTGCTCAATCGCCGTGGCATCGTCAGCGATCCGGTCGCGAATCAGTCCGTGCAAACAGGCCCTGCCGCGCTCGGCACCTCCGGCGGCAACGACGGCGACTACGATACCTGGGAAGACAAAGACGGCAATTCGTATGTCGCCGATTGTTGTGGTGGCACCCTCGGCGCTCTCGTCGAAGACGAGCAGAAGAACCAATACATCCTTAGCAACAACCACGTCCTCGCAGAATCCGATCAGGCTCGCATCGGCGACACCATCGATCAGCCCGGCCTCATCGATGGCGCCTGCACCCCGCTTAACCGTCCTGGCTCCACGCTGCATCCGCTCGCGTCACTCAAATACTTTGTCCCGCTGGATTCAAAACAGAGCAACGTCGACGCGGCCCTGGCTAGTGCGGCTCCGGGAGCGGTCGACCCTTCCGGCAGCATCCTGCAGTTAGGAGCGCCGGGATCGGATCAGGCCCTTGCCGCCGCTCCGCCCATGGCCGGACACGGCGAGCCTCTCACCGCCGCGAACCTTGGCATGGATGTCGCCAAGAGCGGCCGCACCACCGGCCTCACCTGCTCCAGCATCGAGTCCGTAGCGCTCACCGTCAAAGTGGATTACTACCGCGACTGCGCCGAGACCCAGCCCTACACCACCAAGACCTACTCGAATCAAATCGGAATCAGCGGCACCCACTTTACTGACAGCGGCGACTCCGGCGCGCTTGTTCTTGACGCCAGCAATGCCGAGCCCATCGGCCTCTACTTCGCCGGTGGCACCGACGGTGACGGACACGGCCTCAGCGTTGCCAATCCCATCGGTGACGTCCTCCACGAACTCGGCGCCCAGGCCGGCAGCCGCATGAGCATCGTCGGCGCCAGCACTCCGCATGCCGTCGCCTGCCTCCGCTACGATCCCGCTTTCCCCACCGAGCCGCCCCACGTTTCCGCCGCCGCCGCCGAAAATGCGCAGTCCATCGCCGCCAGTGCCAGCACTTCGATGCATAGCGCAGGCATTCTCGGAGCAGCCGCCGGCGCCAGCCTCGACAGCCCCGGCAGCGCCGCCATCAACGTTTACGTCGATCACCCCGACGCCGCCGTGCCGCAGACCATCGAAGGCCTCCGCACCGTCGCTATCGTCACCGATGGCGCCTCCGTCGCGCGTGGCACCGCGCCCAACATGCCGTCGCTCGAGCCTGGACTCCACCTCTCCACCACATCTCTCGCCAGCGCCACCGCAATCGAGCAGAACGTCGCACCCCAACTAATGAGCGATCCTGCCATCTTCGGTGTCGGTGTCACGCAGAGCATGGACAATTCCGCTGAAGCCGCGTTGCTCGTGCTGGTCGACATCAATCGCAACCCGATGTCCATGCCCGCCACGATTGACGGCCTCCGCGTCCGCTATCTGCGCCTGCACCGCTTCCACACCACGCGCGCCCGCGACGCCGAACCAAATCAGCCCTCCGCCTGCTCCCTCAAAGGCCTTCATCCCGTAAATCGCTAGTCAAGTGAGCGGACCCGCGCGAAGCGCCCGCACTTACCTTTGCATAGTCGTCCATCACCCCTTCAGAGCAGCCACAGCCTCTGCAGATGGGATCTCGGTTCGAAATTCACCTTCCCACCGCGCTACCACAGCAGAAGCCAAACAGTTACCCACCACATTCACCACCGTGCGCCCCATATCCATCAGCGCATCGATGCCCAGAATGATCATCACCGGCTCAATCGGCAATCCAAATGTCGCAGCCGTCGCCAGCAGCAGCACCAGCCCCGCGCGCGGAATCCCAGCCACACCCTTGCTCGTCAGCATCAGGGTGAAGAGCATCGCCGCCTGCCGTCCCACCGACATGTGAATCCCCGCCGCCTGCGCCGTGAACACCGCAGCCAGCGATAAATACAGCGCCGATCCGGCAAGATTGAAGCTGTAGCCCGTGGGAATCACGAACGCGACAATCTTCCTCGGCACGCCGAACGCTTCCATCTCCTCCATCGCACGTGGCAGCGCGGCCTCACTGGTGCTGGTCGCAAACGCGATCGTCGCCGGTTCCGCAACTGCGCGCAGAAATCCCAGCACCGGAATCCGCGCCAGCAGCATCACCGGCAGCATGGCCACCACGCCAAACAAAAGCAGCGCCACGTAAAGCGTCAGCAGCAGCTTGCCCAGGTTGAACATCACCCCAACGCCGGAGTTCGCCACCGTATACGCCAGCGCCGCTCCCACACCCAGCGGCGCAGCCAGCATCACGATGTTCGTGAACGCGAACATCGTCTCAGTCAGCGATTCGGCCAGCCGCAGCATAGGCGCGCGTTTCGCTCCGCTCAATCGCCCCAGCGCCAGCCCAAACAAGATCGCGAACACCACCACCTGCAGAATCTGATTCTCCGCAATCGCGCTCGCAATATTCTCAGGAAACACATGCAGCAGGAATTGCTGCCACGAAAGCGCCGCCTGCGGCGCAGGCACTGTCGCCACGCCGTGAACGGCTGTCAGATTCAGCCCCACGCCCGCCTTTGAAATATCAATCGTCGCCAGCCCAATCACCAGCGCCGCGGTGGTCAGCACTTCAAAATAGATCAGCGACTTCAGCCCCAGCCGCCCCACAGTCTTCGCTTCCGCATGCCCGGCGATCCCCGTGATCAGCGTTCCCAAAATCAGAGGCGCCACAATCACGCGAATCAGCCGCAAAAAGATGTCGCTGAACACGCGACTCGCCATCGCCACATGCGGAGCATCCAGGCCAAGCTCAATTCCCGCCAGCATCGCCAGAAAGATCCAGCCCGTCAGCGAACGCCTGCGCATCGCCGCTACAGCCAGCACACCCAGCGCCGCCACGCGCACAATCTCGCTCTCCACTCGCAGCCCCGGCCACGCGTGCTGCGCCACCCCGCTCAGCGCGTAGAGCGTCAGCCCCGCGCCCACCAGCAGGGCAATCTTCGGCTTTCCGGTTACGCTCGCAGTTGTTGCAGGCTTCATCGAACTGTCAGCATACCGCGTTTCCCTAAACCAGCCGCGCCGTGATCTATCCTGAAAGCAGGGAATCAAGCTATGCGTGCACCGTCTTCCGCTGTTGCTCTACTCGCGTGCCTGTTCTGCTGCGCCGCACCCGCGCAAATGCTCACGCCATCGCAGCCCTCCGCCCAATCCGTCAATCCGCTCACCGATCCCAGCGTCTCGCCCGGCATCGAATTCCTCTACCAGCTCGAAGCGAAATTCGCTGCCGACACCGCCAAAGGTGGAGGCCCCGCCTTTGCTTCCTGGTTTGCCGCGGACGCCGTGACCCTCGCCAACGGCAAGCCTCCCGTCGTCGGCCACGATGCCATCGCCGCCTCCGCCACCTGGACGCCCGCCAGCTACCAGCTCACGTGGAAGCCCGAAGGAGCACGCTTCTCGGCCAGCGGCGACATGGGCTTTACCTGGGGTCACTACGATGGCGTCGCGAAAGATGCCGAAGGCAATCCAGTGAAATCCTCCGGCCGCTACATGACGGTCTGGAAGAAGCAGCCCGACGGAACATGGAAGGTCGAAATGGACGCCAGCAACGACGGACCTCCCGCCGACTGCTGCAGCCTCCACTAAATGAAGCCCACGCGCGAACGTGGTTACCGCTGGAGATACCAAGGTGATCACCAGTCGATTACTGTACTCATTCGGTACCTATGGTCCGCTCCTAACCCAAACGGGGCACAGAGCTTTCTGCTTTCTTTGTGACAATCGTCCTGATGACAGATGCTCAGCAAGCGTCCCGAACGTCGCGGACTTATACGAGCAGCGGGGCGATCGCGGCCCAGCGGGGTGAAGCCGAACGGCTAAAATCCCTTCTGGAATACGACATTCTCGACACGCCCGCCGATCCTGCTTTCGACGAGATCGTGCGCATGGCGGCGCAGGTCACCGGTGCGCCCTACGCGTACCTTGGTTTTCTTGACGCGAATCGCCTCTGGTTTAAATCCCGTGTTGGCATTCCGGAGCCGGAACTCCCGCGCTGCGCCACCGCCTGCCAGTTCACCATCATCCATCCCGAACCGCTCCTCATTGCGGATGCCGCGAACGAGCCGCGCTTCCCGGTGAGCGGCCTGCCCGTCACGCAAAATCTCCACTGCCGTTCCTACCTCGGCGCGCCGCTCAACGGCCCTGCCGGCGCTGTGGGAACCCTCGCGGTACTCTCTCCTCAGCCCAACGCATTCACGCAGGAGCACGCCTCCATCCTCGGCGTCCTTTCGCGTCAGGTCGTCACGCGCCTCGAATACGCAATTCATACCCGCGCCCAGGAACGCGCCATTCGCAGCCGCCAGAGAATCGAGCGAGCTCTCACCGTCGAGCGCAACTTCGTCTCTGCCGTGCTCGACACCATGAGCGCCCTCGTGCTCGTCCTCGACACCGCGGGTCGCATCGTCCGCTTCAACCGTGCCTGCGAAGAGATTTCCGGCTATGCATTTGCCGAATTGGCGGGCCGCGCTTTTCCCACCGAACTGTTTCTACCGGAAGAGCGCAGCCTCGCCGCCGATCTTCTCCAGCAGGCTCGCTTCGGCGCCATGCGCGCGCCACGCGAGCTCCAGTGGACCGCCCGCGATGGCTCGCTCCGCTCGATTCAATGGAATACCACCACCCTCACCGATGGCATTGGCGACATCAACTTCATCATCATGACCGGCGTCGACGTCACCGAGCGCAAGCGCCTCGACCGCATGAAGGATGAATTCATTTCGACCGTCAGCCACGAGCTGCGCACCCCGCTCACCTCGCTCCGCGCCGCGCTGGGATTAGTCGCCGCAGGCGTGCTCGAATCTCGCCCCGACAAAACCAAACAGATGATGGATATGGCCGCAGGCAACTGCGATCGTCTCGTTGGTCTGGTCAACGACATTCTGGATTTCGAGCGCATGGGCGCCGGTCGCCTGCCCATGGAGTTTCAACAGGCCGACTCTCAGGAATTGCTCGAGCGCGCCGTCGATCTGCTGCGCCCCGCCGCGCAAAAGGCGGATATAGCCCTCCGCATCGAGGCCGAACCCATGCAACTCTGGGTCGACCAGAATCGCATTCTTCAAACTCTCAGCAATCTCATCGGCAACGCCATCAAGTTTTCCCCGCACGGCAGCGAGATCGTGCTGCGTGTTCGTCCGCTCCACGCGAATGACGCCATCTTTTCCGTGGAAGATCAGGGACGCGGCATCCCCCGCGAAAAGCTGGACGTGATCTTCGAGCGATTCCAGCAAGTCGACGCCTCAGACTCACGCGTCATGGGCGGCGCCGGACTCGGCCTCGCCATCTGCCGCAATATCGTACGCCAGCATAGCGGCCGCATTTGGGTGGAGAGCGTCGTGGGGAAGGGCAGCAAGTTCTACTTCACAGTTCCCACAACATTGCCGAGCGCATCCGGCGTCGAGCCGGTGGCGCACATCTGTTAAGGCTCAGATTCAGGCGTCCGCGGAGGAGCCCCTCGCGTCACAGCCACCGCTGCCGGGCGCAGCGATGCTCCCGCATGCGGCAGCATCTGGTGCATGGTCACAATCAGCGCAACCGCCGGAGTAGGACTGGCACAGCGATAGGCATGCGCTGTCCCCGCGTCAAAGTACGCGCTGTCTCCCGCGGACATCGTGTTCACCCGGTCCCCATGCCGGATCTCCAGCTCTCCCTGCAGCAGATAAAGAAATTCATACCCAGGGTGAACATGCGGCTTCACCTCGGCCGTCCTTTTCGCGGGCACAAACTCCGCATAGTAAGGATCAAGCTGCCGGTCCGGCACCATGTAGGCCAGGCTTTCGAAGTAGTACGTCGGATCGTCCACGCCCGACTGCGGCAGCCGCACGCGCTCCGCGCGCCGATGCACGCGAAACAGAGGGTGAGGTTCCGGCTCAAAAAAATAGGAAAGGTCGCGCCCGAAAACCATCGCAATGCGCGCCAGATTGCGCAGCGTCGGCACCACGCGGCCGGTTTCCAGTTGCGAAAGAAAACTCGCCGAGAGCCCGGCGTGCCGCCCCAGTTCCACCAGCCCCATCGATCGCTTCAGGCGTAACCGCCGGATCCGCTCCCCAATGCGCTTCTCCGCGATAAATGTCTCCGCTGACGGCGGCTCGCCGGAGGCGATTTCCACGGGGGTCGCGGCGGATTCAGGCTTGCTTTCCATGGCTGTCCGGATTGTTTCTTCTGCGATGGTTGAAACTACCAAAATGTTACCTCAATCACAAGAAGTTTTCATGACGTGAATTGCCGGAAATCTAAACTGGGGTTCCTATTGCAATGCCTCTGGATACAGCAGTTTTGCGCGGATGCCGCGTCCAGGGTTTAATGGTCGTATCTTTCGCGCGTCCGGGCCCGGTACCTCTTCCCCGAGATCAGGAAAATAAAACTTGGAAAGACGGATTCTTGTAAGTGGAGCATCGGGCCTGATTGGATCGGCCTGGGTGCGAGCGGCTCGCAGTGCGTCCTTCGAGGTCGTTCGCCTCGTGCGCGACCAGCGCGACGCGCGGCCAGGTTCAATCTACTGGAATCACAGAAACTCCCTGGTGGTCGCGCACCCTGTCGATTTGGAAGACTTTGACGCGGTCGTCCACCTCGGTGGCGCTCCCGTCGCCCAGCGTTGGACGTCGAAAGTGCAACGGAGCATCTTCTCAAGCCGCGTAGACGCCACACGGACCCTGTGTGAACGGATCGCCATGGGGCGCCGCCCCCCCCGCGTACTCCTCTGCGCATCGGCCGTCGGCTTTTACGGGGATCGCGGCGAAGAAATCCTCACCGAACAAAGCATCGCTGGCTCCGGATTCCTCGCCGATACCTGCACCGCCTGGGAAGCAGCCACCCGGCCTGCAAAGGATGCCGGCATTCGCGTCGTTCATCTGCGCTTTGGCATCGTCCTCGATAAAAATGGCGGCGCGCTGAAGAAAATGTTGACGCCTTTCCGCTTCGGTCTCGGCGGCCGTCTCGGCTCGGGCCATCAGTGGATGAGCTGGGTCAGCCTGCCCGACGTCATTCGCGCCATGACCTTCCTCATGGGTCGCGACGATCTTTGCGGGGCATTCAATCTCACCTCGCCTAATCCGGTGACGAATCAGAAATTCACGCGCGCCCTCGCGCATGCCGTGCATCGCCCGGCGGTGTTCCCGGTTCCGCGAACGGCCTTGCGCCTCGCTTTCGGCAACATGGCGGACGAGGGGCTGCTGGCTTCCTCCCGCGCCTTGCCGAAACGCCTCCAGGATGCCGGCTTCGCCTTTGAAAACGACGAGATTCGGACCTCGCTCGAAGCTCTGCTACGCTGAAAATGCATGAAGAGGGCGATCTGGGCCGGTGCCGCATCGGGATGGCTGGTTCTGCTGGCGGGTTGCGGGCTGGCAGCCAATCCGCAACCTCCCACCCTGTGGCTTCCCGAGCCTGTCAGGGACTTGACCGTCACCCGCGTGGGTAATGAAGTTCACCTGCACTGGGTGATGCCAAAGAACACCACCGACAAGGTCCCGCTCAAAGGCGATCAGCGCGCCCATCTCTGCTGGATCAACGGCGCCGCGCCGCCGCCCGGCAAGCCCCCCGCCAATCCTCCACCCAGCATCGGTCTGCCCAACTGCACGAACGCCGGCGACGACGCCTTCGCTCCCGACAAGCCCGCGAATGATACCGCCCAGCTTCCCGCCGATCTAACCACCGGCGCACCGCGCGTGGTCACGTACGTGGTCGAGCTCCGCAACCATGCAGGCAAGACCGCAGGCCCGTCGAACCCAGGCTGGATCGCCACCGGCGCAGCTCCTCCCGCCATCGCGAATCTCACCGTCCAAATCCAGGCAGAAGGTGTGGTGGTGCACTGGCAAAAGGCCGATCCGCAAACCGGACTCGTTCTTCGCATCCATCGCACTCTGGTCGCGCAGCCGGGCGCATCAAAATCGAGCGAAGCCAGCGGCACGCCCCCGCCCCAGGAGCAGGTTCTTGAAGTCGACCTCGATAAAAGCGATCCCGGACAGGCTCTCGACCGCGATGCAGCCTTCGACCACACCTGGCGCTACACCGTCGAACGCGTGCTGAAAGTGGACCTCGATCATCACCCGCTGGAAATCCTCGGGCTCCCCTCACAGCCCGCAACCATCGACGCAAAAGACACCTTCCCGCCCGCAGTTCCCACCGGCCTCGCCGTTGTCGCCGACGAGCAGTCCCACGCCCTCGACGTTTCGTGGACCCCCGACACCGACATCGACCTCGCCGGTTATATCGTCTACCGTCGCGACGTCACCGCCGGGACCGTGGCCGAACGCGTGTCTGGCAAAGCTATCCTCGTCCCGCCATCGCTCGAGGACAAATCAGTGGCCAGCGGCCATCGCTACGCCTATTCCGTCAGCGCCGTCGATCAGGACGGCAACGAAAGCGCGCGCTCTGCTGAAGTCGAAGAGAGCCTGCCGCAATGAGAGCCCATCACCTATGAAATATTGCCGCTTCCAAACCAGCGCTGGTCCGCAATACGGCGAAGTCGTCGACCGCTCCGGCACCTTGTGGATCGAACGCCTCCTCCCGCCTTTCCCTGAAGATCCGTGGACCACGCTGTCCACCAACCCCTTCGCTCCCATCGAGCTGGCGTCTGTCAAACTGCTGGCCCCCGTCGTTCCCTCCAAGATCGTCTGCATCGGCCGTAATTACCGCGAACATGCCGCTGAGCTCGGCAACGAAGTCCCCAAAGAGCCGCTCCTCTTTCTCAAAGCTCCCTCCTCGGTCATCGCCCACGGCGAAGCCATCGTCATTCCGCCCCAGTCGCAGCGTGTCGATTTCGAAGGCGAACTCGCCGTCGTCATCGGCCGACGCGCCGCCCGCATCGGCGCCGACGAAGACGTTCACCCCTACATTCGCGGCTACACCATCGTCAACGACGTCACCGCTCGTGATTTGCAGAAATCCGACGGCCAATGGTCGCGCGCCAAAGGCTTTGACACCTTCTGCCCCATGGGCCCCATAGTCACCAACGAAGTCGATCCCGCTGCGGGCCTCACCGTCGAAACCCGTCTCAATGGCATAGAGAAACAGCACGGCACCACGCTCGACCTCATTTTTTCGATTCCCACGCTTCTCCGCCACATCACCGCCGCCATTACGCTGTTGCCCGGCGACGTGATTCCCACGGGGACACCCGCAGGCGTTGCCCCCATGAGCGCTGGTGATCGCGTCGAAGTATCCGTGCAGGCAATCGGCACCCTCATGAATCCACTAGTCCACAGGAGTCCCGAACGCATCTAACCTTGTAGGGATTCTTAACCGGAAATTTTTCAACCACGCAGTTCCCGCATTTCCCCACCAGATGCCGGATACCGCATAATGAAGGCCACACTGCCCAGCGCAGGAGGAAAATCGATGGCGAAAACACTGCTTGCACAACTCCGTGAAATGACCACGGTCGTTGCCGACACCGGCGATATCGAAGCAATTGAGAAGGTCAAGCCGCAGGACGCGACCACCAATCCGTCCCTGCTCACCGCGGCGGCCCAAATGCCGCACTACAGCAAAATCGTCGACGACGTGCTGCTGGATGCGAAGAAGCAGCTCGGCGACAACGCCGACGACGCCAAGGTTTCGAAGCTGGCCTTCGAAAACCTCGCCGTCGCCTTCGGCAAAAAAATTCTCCAGATCGTTCCCGGACGCGTCTCCACCGAAGTCGACGCGCGTCTCTCCTTCGACACCGCCGCCACCATTGAGCAGGCCCACTCCATCATTTCGAAGTACGAATCCGCCGGAGTATCGCGCCAGCGCGTCCTCATCAAGATCGCCTCGACGTGGGCCGGCATTAAGGCCGCTGAGAAGCTGGAAAAAGAGGGCATCCACTGCAATCTCACTCTCCTCTTCGGCATCCATCAGGCCATTGCCTGCGCCGATGCCGGAGTCACCCTCATCTCGCCCTTCGTCGGCCGCATCCTCGACTGGTACAAGAAGGACACCGGCAAGGATTATCAGGGCGCTGACGATCCCGGCGTCCAGTCGGTGACGAAGATCTACGACTACTTCAAGAAGTTCGGCTACAAAACCCAGGTCATGGGCGCCAGCTTCCGCAACACCGGCGAAATTATCGAGCTCGCCGGATGCGATCTGCTCACCATCTCCCCGAAGCTGCTCGAAGAGCTCGACGCCACCGAAGGCACTCTCGAACGCAAGCTCGATCCCGCGAAAGCCAAAGCGCTCGACATCGAGCGCCTCACTATCGACGAAGCTACCTTCGAGAAAATGCACGCCGCCGATCGCATGGCGCACGACAAGCTCGCCGAAGGCATCGACGGTTTCAGCAAAGCCCTCGTCCAGCTCGAGCAGCTTCTCGCCAAACGCCTCACTGAACTGGAAGCCGCCTCACCGAAGGCTGTCGGCGCCCACTAAATCTCCGCAGCTAATCACCCAGCAGGCAGCTCTCCGGAGCTGCCTGTTTCGTTGTAGAGCGTTCCCGCGCCCGCGAAAATTTCTGCGACAGTTACCCCGCCATCGGATACCATTCTGTCAATTCTCAACCGAGGCCCCTATGCTCTCTATCCAGCGTTCGCTGCTGCTCGCAGCAACCCTGTTTGCCGTCCCTGCCTTCCTCCACGCCGACAATCAGTCGAAGATCATCAGCCGCATGCAGGGTCTGCGCTCGCTCAACGCCACGCAGCGTCCCTCGGCCACCGTGGAGTTGGCCACCGACATCCGCGCCCTTCCGCCCGGCATCGACAAAGTGAAGCTCGCCGACTCGCTCGCACACCTCGTCACCGAGGGCGATCAGGGCCAGGATACGATTCAGGCCGTCGCCGACGCGCTGCGCCAGTCCCTCTCCGAATCGCCCGTTCCCGCGAAGAAAGGCGAACCGCCCATGCCCTATATGGACCTCGCCAATCTGGTGCGCTACGAGCACGCCTCAGCAGACCTCAGCGATCCGCTCTACACCCAGGCCATGCAGACCCTCGTCGATGACGACGCGCAAATCGAAAAGAGTGATTTCACGCTGAACGACCTGCATGGGAAGAAGTACACACTCTCCGAGCTGCGCGGCAAAATCGTGATGGTCAATTTCTGGGCCACCTGGTGCGGCCCCTGCCGCCTCGAAATGCCCTCGCTCGACGCCCTCTACACCCGCTTCCAGGATCAGGGCCTCGTTGTCCTCTCCATCACCAACGAGCAGGGCTTCAAGGTTTCCAGCTTCTTAGGCGCCTCCAACTATCACCCGCCCGTCCTCCTCGACATGGACGGCTCCGTCTTCAAGAAATTCCACATCGAGGGAATTCCGCGCACGTTCATCTTCAATCGCGACGGCAAGCTCGTCGGCGAGACTATCGATCAAACTTCGTGGCGTCAATTCCTGCAGATGCTGTCGAAGACCGACCTGCACCCTTAGAGACCGCGATGGCTCTCAGCTCACCGTGTAAGTCTGCAGATCGATCGTCACCACGTCATCCGGCGTCTTCGTCGTGCCGCCGTCCATTTCCGGATGAAACTCAATCGTCATCGTCGTTGCGTTGACGATCACGCGCAGATACCCGTAATCGGTATCGTCGTAGCTGTTCAGCGTCAGCGTGCTGTCGATCGGATACGGGGTGCGCAGCGTGCCGCTCATCGCCGACAACGGCGAATGTCCCCCGCATCCCGCCACGATGTAGGGAATCGACAGCCCATTCACCGTCCGCGTGTACCGCTGGTAATTGTGCGAGTGTCCGCTGAAAACCGCATGCGGCCACACGCCCGCCGCTGTGCATGCCGAGTCGATATCCGCCAGCATTTCCGGGCTGCCGCCGTGATCCGACCCGCCCGTATACGGGGGATGATGCACCGCAATGATGATCGCGCCGTCATAAGCTTCGCTCTTGATCCGCTGCAACGCCGCCGTCAAAAAATCCACCTGCCGCGAATCCAGCGTCGGATACGTCCCATTTTGCGCGGAGATCACGCCAGGATCCTCCAGCACATTGCTGTAAAGTCCCAGGATCCGCACAAACGGCGAATCAAAAGTGAAGTAAACGCCGGGCTCAATCATCGTGGTCCGCAGCAATCCGCCGGAGTCCGGCGACTGCGCCGCCGTAGCCGTGCAGAAATTCCGCAGAAACGCCGCCAACGTTGTTGCCGGATCAGCCTTCCACACCACCCCATCGTGGTTGCCCGGGATAGCAATGATCGGCGCGGGATAGTTGCGATACGGCTCATAAAACTGGTCGTAGTAATACGCCCCTTCGCCGAAATAATAGACAACGTCGCCCAAATGAAAAAAGAACGAAGGCACGTCCGCAGCATCCGTTTCGTCGAAGTCCGTCACCATCTTGTCCGCTACCAGGCTCTGCGTCTCCGGCCCAGTCACGCTGCCCGTATCGCCCACGGAGTGAAACACAATCTGCCCCGCCGCCGTAATCGCCTGCACCTTCGCCGCTCCCGCGCTGCCGTACACCTGTTCCAGCGTCAGTATCGGCTCTACCGCATTGCCGGTCGGCTCGGGTACCGCCTCTACCACCAGCAGTTCCTGATACTTCTGGTCGGTGACCGGATCCTTGAAAGTGGTCGGATCGGGTGAAGGCGCAGGCTGAGCAAAAATCGGCCCAACGGGCGCGGCTGCCTTCTTCGTGATCTTCTTCGCAACTGTGGGTGTCTTGTGGGTCTGCTTCGCGGATTTCTTCGGGGGAGTGTGCCGTGCCATGCGTCGCCTCCTCCGATGAGGATAGGCGATCTCAGCAGAAAATTGTGTGAACCGAATGTGACCTTGAAATTTCCCGTGCGGTTTCGGGGTCCGGCTTCAAACCGCCAATACCTGCCGTATCCGCTTCACCGCTTCAGGCATCTTCTCCTCCGGCGTGTTGCTGAACCCCAGCAGAAAGCCCTGACGCTTCCGCTCTCCCAGGTAGCACGGAGACAACGGCCACAGCCACAGCCGTTCCTTCGCCGCGCGCATCGCAATGTCGAAATCGCGATAGCCATCCGGCAGCGTCACCGTCAGGTGCATACCCGCCTCCGAGCCCTGGATTTCAACGAAGTCCCCCAACTCCGACCGCAGACTCTCCACCAATGCCGTGCGCCGCGATTTGTACAGCCCGCGCATCCGCCGAATATGCCGCGCAAAGTGTCCCGCATGCATGAACTCCGTCAGCACTTCCTGAAACAGGAACGACGGAAAAATGTCCATCGCATAGCGAACTGCCATAAAACGATCGACCAAATCCGGCGGGATCACAATGTACCCCAGCCGCAGCGACGGCCGCAGCACCTTGCTGAACGTTCCCAGGTAAATTACTGCCCCAGTGGTGTCCAGTCCCTGCAGCGAAGGAATCGGCATGCTCTCAAAGCGATACTCGCTGTCGTAGTCGTCTTCCACAATCCACGACGCTGTCTGCCGCGACCACTCCAGCAGCTGAAACCGTCGCGCCGCGCTCATCGTCACGCCCAGCGCGTAATGGTGCGATGGCGTCACAAACGCCGCGCGCGCATCTCCGCACATCTTGATGCCCGCTGCCACATCGAGGCCGTCCTGATCCACCGGCACCGGTATCGGACGGCATCCCGATCCCAACAGCAGTGACCGTACCAGCGAATACCCCGGCTCTTCAATCCACGCCGCATCGCCAGGATCCAGCAGAACCCGCGTCGTAATATCCAGCGCCTGTTGCGATCCGTTCACCACCATGATCTGGTCCGGCTCGCACCGCACCGCTCGCGCCGTTCGCAGATACGCGCAGATCGCC
>Ga0206851_1090_pt1 | contig 26772 bp, 24 predicted proteins | sample Alteio_BWOrgCont_13_FD_152904 | JGI IMG/M metagenome (GOLD analysis project Ga0206851, IMG submission 152904) | Enriched cells from forest soil in Barre Woods Harvard Forest LTER site, Petersham, Massachusetts, United States -... | ecosystem: Environmental > Terrestrial > Soil > Temperate forest >... | reverse complement strand
GTACGGATGGTTGTTTGGATCGTTGCGTTCATCGCCCTTTCCGCCCTCCCTCGCTTGCCCCCTCGTCGCTCAACCGCTCCCAATGCGCCCGCACCGAATCGATCACGTCATCGGCTTCGATCCCCAGCCGCTTGGCTTCGACCACAACTTCCTCAATCTCCTGCCCCAGCAATTCCGCGCGTTCTTTGCGGCTCGCGTCCGGGATTGCCGCCACCACCGTTCCAATCCCAGGCCGGGTCTCGAGATAACCCGCGTTCACCAGATACGCCACAATTTTGTGTGCGGTATTGGGATTGATCTTCAACTCGCGGCTCAGCACCCGCACCGACGGAAATGGATCGCCAGGCCGCAGTTGCCCGGAAACCATCGCCCTCTTCGTCGCATAAACGACCTGCTCGAAGAGCGAAGCCCCGGCTCGAAATGTCACGCGAAACGGAATCACGTCTGTACTATGTCACATAGTACGGCTGGAACGCAACTTTTATTTTCAACGGCCAATCTTTTTTTGACTTCCGCTGCACGCCGCATACATACTGATTGGTATGTTGTTGACGCCGAAGAAGCCGAAACACAGATCGGCAAAGCCGCGCGACCCTGAGGGCACGCGGCAGCGCCTGTTACAGGCAGCGTTTGGCGAGGTTTACCGGTACGGGTTCCAGAGCGCCGGGATCGATACGATCCTCGCCTCCACCAATGTCACCAAAGGGGCGCTCTACCACCACTTCGCGAGCAAGGAAGCTCTGGGCCACGCCATTATCGAGGAGATCGTCGCAGAAATCACCGCGGACCGCTGGATGCGTCCGCTACGGCAGAGCAAAGGCAAGAACCCGATCGATGCTTTGATCGGCATCGTTCAGGCGATTCCCGCTCGGCCCATGGATGTAAAGCGCGGCTGCCCCCTCGTCAATTTGACGCAGGAGATGTCTCAGCTCAACGAACAATTTCGAAAGCGCCTGGAGACCATCTTCAAAGCCTGGCAGGAAGGCATTGCCACCGCTTTGCGAGAGGGGCAGGATGCGGGAACAGTCCGCGGCGACGTGGTTCCGGAAGAGGCCGCGAGCTTTTTGATCGCCATGGTCGAAGGCTATGAAGTGCTGGCAAAGAACGCTCAGAACGCGAAGGTATGGAATGTAGGGACCAAAAATATCGTGGGCTGGTTGAATTCTCTTCGAGCGCATGGCAACAGCAAGTCGGGCTGACTTTATTGAACCCAGCCTGCTGTCGCGCATAGTTACCTACCAACCTGTTTGTACGTCAGAATGTCAGCGTCGCAAGGGCCCGAACATCCCATCATGAAAGGAAAACAAACAGATGACGAGCATGACAGTGTCGCGCAGGAAGCTGTTCGCAACAGGAGCGTGCATGCTGGTGGGTGCAGCGGCTCTGCCTGGATCGGAAACCGCCAGCGCATTGACAGGACAAAGCTCAGAGAACGAGGAGATCGTCCGAAAATGGTACGCGGCGTGGGAAAACAAGGACCTGGTCACGTTCAATGCCCTTCTCGCCGACGACTTCACCTTCTCGAGTGCCGCCGGAGACGACCACATCAGCAAAAGCACGTTCAAGACGCAATGCTGGGATACCCAGGTCAATTTCATTCAGCATTTTGACCTGGAGCGAGTCAGCACGGGTGCGGACGACGCTTTTGTGAAATATCTTTGCCACACGAAGAACGGTAAAACGTTCCGCAATGTGGAATACCTGCGCATCACGAACGGAAGGTTGGAATCGATTGAGTGTTATTTCGGCGCACAGTCCAGCTTCCCATCCGCGGCCAGCAACGGGCAGAAGTAGTCGACTGGCAATCGCCTCCGAACTGAATTTTTCTTCATCTCCCCCTTCCCATAGAACTTCTTCTGGTGTACGCTTCCTCCCATAGATGTTCTTGGGGAGGTCGCTTGGTTCGTTCCAATAAAGAGCAGGAGCTCCTGTTAGGCACGCTCGACATGCTCGTCCTGCAAACTCTGGTCATGGGCCCGGCCCACGGCCACACTATCGCCCACGTCATTGAACACACTTCCGACGACGTCCTTCAGATCGAACAGGGCTCGCTCTACCCTGCTCTCCATCGCCTTGAAGATCGCGGCTGGGTCTCGTCCTACTGGGGCGCCAGCGAGAACAACCGCAAGGCGCGCTTCTACCGCCTGACCGCGGCGGGCCGTAAACAGCTTCACCTCCAGACCAACCGCTGGCAGTCCATGGTGGACGCCATCGGCCGCGTCCTCGCCAACGCCGGCAAGGTCGCTGACTAATCCAGAAAGGGGCAAGCCATGAGTCTTCGCAAATTCTTCCATCGCCGTCAGTGGGATGAAGAGCGCCGCCGCGAACTCGAGGCTCACTTCGCCCACGAAATCGACGACAACTGCGCGCGCGGCATGTCTCCGCAGGAAGCGCGCCGTCAAGCCTACATCCGATTCGGCAACCCCACCGCCGTCCGCGAGGAGATTTGGGAAATGAACAGCATGGTATCGCTTGAAGACCTGGGCCGCGATCTGCGCTTCGCTTTCCGCCAGTTGCGCCACAGCCCCGGCTTCGCAATCATTGCCATCCTCACGCTCGCTCTAGGCATTGGTATCAACACTGCCATCTTCAGCATGGTCAACGGCCTCATGTTCAGTTCGCTTCACATTCAGAACGAGAACCGCGTGCTGGAAATCGCCATGCGTCCGGGCGATCTACCCTGGCAGCCCAATCTTTCCCTCCCCGAGGCCAATGCCGTTCGCGATCAGGCGAGCAATGTCTTTTCGCAGGTTGTCGGCGATCAGTACGGCCTCGACGGCCTCAGCATGCAGGGCACACGCCCCGATCGCGTTTTCACTGACTACGTAACTCCCGGCTATTTTCAGGCGCTCGGCATCGCCCCTATGATGGGCCGCCTCCTGCGCCCCGATGAAGGCGTGAATCCCGGCGCCGATCCGGTCATCGTCCTGAGCTATGCCTACTGGAAGCGCCACTTCGCCTCCGACCCCAACATCGTTGGCCGTCAGGTCTCGATTGACGGCCATCCCCTCACCGTCGTCGGCGTCGCGCCCCGCGAATTCCGTGGCACCAACACCGCCCTCACGGTGCAGGCATGGCTGCCCATTGCCATGATCGTCCCGCTTGAAAATGTCCCTCTGGAAACATACAACAGCCCGACGAACCACAACACGCGTGTCTACGCGCGTCTCCAGTCCAGCGCCATGCAGCCCGCGGTGAACACCGCGCTCACTCTCGTTTCCCGCCGCCTTGCCGCGCAATTTCCGAAAGATGCGAAGGATTTCAGATTCCGCACGTTTCCTCTGTACGCGGGCAGGAACGCCGGATTTGACGCCAATAACAGCATTGGCCGCGCCGCTACTCTCTTCCTTGGCCTCGCCGGACTCGTGCTCCTGCTCGCCTGCGTCAATGTCGCCAACCTCCTGCTGGTCCGCGCTACCGTACGTGAGCGCGAAATGGTCATCCGCTCCGCGCTCGGCGCGCGCCGCTTCCGCCTCATTCGTCAAATGCTCACTGAGAGCCTTCTCCTCGCCCTGGTCGGCGGCGCGGCCGGCGTCGGACTCGGCATCTGGGGCACCAGCCTGCTCAGTTCTGTCAATCTGCAAACCGACATGCCATTGTCGTTTGATTTTTCCTTTGACTGGCATGTGCTCGCCTTCTCCGCCGCCGTCGCGGCGCTCGCTGGCGGAGTGGTGGGCATCGTTCCCGCGTGGCGTCTCGCCCGCGCCAATCTCAACCTGATCCTGCGCGAGGGCGGACGCGGCATCGCCGGCGGCGGCCACAAGTTGCGCGACTCTCTGGTGATCGTTCAGGTAGCCAGCGCTCTCATGCTCCTGATCGTCGCCAGCCTGTTCACGCACAGTCTCGCACAGAGCGAGCACACCGAGCTCGGCTTCAACCCCAACAACGTTATCTCCCTCATGATGGATCCCGGCGAGATTGGCTACACCGATCCCCAGGCCCGCGATTTCTATCAGACCCTGCTGCCGCGCATGCGTGCCATGCCTGGCGTCGCCTCCGCCACCATTGGACAATCCGTCCCGATGGGGCTCGTGAGCAACAGCGGTGACAGCGTCACAATCAGCGGCTATACACCTCCGCCGGGAGAGCACGCTCCTGTTCTCTCCTACAACCTCATCACGTCGGACTATTTCCCCACCCTGGGCATTCCCATTGTCGAAGGGCGCGCTATCAACGATGCCGATACGGAGAGCCATCTCTACGTTGCCGTCGTGAGCCAGTCTTTCGCTCAGAAATACTGGCCGCATCAGGACCCGATCGGCCGCCTGATCACGCTCAACAACGACGACCCCTCCCATCCCATGCAGGTGGTCGGCGTGGCGAAAGATGCGCGCTATCAGGGATTCTCCGGCCCCTTTGCGCCCTATCTATATGTGCCTTTCCTCCAGCACTACAAACTCAACTCGCTGGAGACACTGGAAGTCCGCACGCTGGGCGATCCTGCGGCGATGGCGCCGGAAATTGAGCGCGCCATCCACAGCATAACGCCGGGGCTTCCGGTCTTCGACGTCAAGACGCTCCACCAGGCGCTTTATACCCCAAACGGCCTGCTCCTCTTCCAGATCGTCGCCGGGCTCGCCGGGGTGATGGGAACGCTCGGCCTTGTCCTCGCCGTCGTCGGCGTTTATGGCGTGCTGTCGTATGTCGTGAGTCAGAAGACCAGCGAAATCGGCGTGCGCATGGCGCTGGGCGCACAGCGCGGCGACATTTTGAGAATGATCTACAAGCAGGGGCTTTGGATTGTCGGCATCGGCCTCGCCGTCGGTCTCGGCGCCAGCTTCGGTGTCGCTCACCTGCTGGGCAGCATGATCGTCGTCAGCGCCACCGATCCCATTACGTATATTTCTGTGCCCGCGCTGCTGGCCGTCATTGCGCTGCTGGCCTGTTACATTCCGGCTCGGCGCGCCATGCGCACTGAACCATCGGAGGCCCTGCGCACGCAATAATCGCCTACTGGTTCGCCGCTTCCGCCTGCACCGTAAACAGCCCCGGCAGCGTCGGCTTCCCCGTCACCGGCGAGATGTTTTGCCCCACTCCTGCTGCGTCCTGCACCACAGGCGCGGCTGTCGCCGCCGCCGTCCGCTTCGAATAGATCCTGAAGGCGACCGTCATGTCGATCACCGACGACATCGCCTTCCCATCCTTGATTGCCGGCGCAAAGGTCGACTTGCGAATCGAATCGACCGCCGTCTCGTCGAGCCCAAATCCGATAGGCCGATACACCGCAACGGCCAGTGGCTTCCCCGCAGGATCCAAAATCACTTTGTAACTGGCCACGCCCACCACTTCGGCGTGCTGCGCGTATTCGTTCGAAACCGGAACAAGATTCTTCAGCAGCTTCGGCCCGTCCACGCCCGGCCCCGGCCGCACAATGCTGGGGTCCGTCGGCTCAATCGACTTGTGCTCCATCTGCGCCTGATAAAAGAACTGCCAGTAATCAGACATCCCCGCGATCATCTTTCCATCCAGCGCGGGCGCAAAAATCCGGTTCACTGCATAGCGCAGCCGGTCCGCCGCCTTCGCCGGATCCATCGTCGTTGGCTCTGGCTGGCCCTTGACCGCTGTCGCGGTCGCCGGATCGCCGGTGTCATCAGGAGTTACCGCCGGACTGGTCGCTGTCGGTGTTGGCGCTGCCGGAGCGGCCGCAGCCGGAGCAGGCCCCTTTGCAGCCGTCCCCTTCGCCTCAGCCTTCTTGTCCTCATTCTTCTTCCTGGGAATGACGACCTGCTGCCGTTCAATCGTAATCAGCAGATGCTTCTTCTTCGGAGTCACGCGAATCCGGTCGAACGACGTCGACTGCGTCGACCAGTTGCCCTCGTCTGCAAAGTGCATGCCGTATCGCAACCCCTCCAGTTCCACCCGCTTCTTGGTCAGGCGGACCTTCTCAATCTCCACCGCGCAAAGCGTGAATGACCCTTTCGGCGACTGGCCCGCCAAATCCCCGTACATGTCGAAGTGGAGATCGTCCGAAAGCCACAAGCCTCGGATATAAAGTTCCCTGCCGACCAACTGGTGCAGGTCTTCCTCGGTCGCGAGTGGACCAGCGACCACATCCTGGGTCGCTGGCGCGGTCGCCGCTTTCGCATCGGAGTAGGTTTGATTGGTGGGGACGTTCGAGGAGGTTTGCTGCGGGTGGCTGAGGAAACTGCTGAGGGCGGGCAGTGCGAAAGCGACGATCCAGGCTAACTTCATCGAGACTTTCTCCAAACGGTTTCAAGTGCTCCGCCGAAGATCGTCTTCGGCTTCCTGTAGTGCAATTGGCATGCCAATCGCACAGCGTGTCCTCAGTTCCCGGCAGGTTTTCCGCAACAATAGCACTTTCCGCGGTTTCTGTGCAGTTGAATCGTTGACAGTTCCTCTTCTGGGATGCCGAAATAGAAAAACCCGGGTGCACCGGGGGTCTCGCCCTGTGCAGCCGGGTTCACATATTTTCCCGCCTCAAGCGGGGTAATCATTCTGATGCCTTCAACTCATACTTGAAGAATATTGAGGAAGTTACTCTGCTTTAAGCCAGATTGCGGGAATACCAGGTTCAGCTTCTGAGATCCGAGCGTTTTGAACGCTGCCTCGCCCAGAATCTGGCGGAAATCTGTCGTAATTGCCAGATCCCGCCCCTCGTAGAGCTGTTCCGGCGACAGGCCGGGCCAACGCCCGTAGACCTTACCACCCCGCACCGGACCGCCCAGCACAAACATCACGTTGGCATGCCCGTGATCCGTTCCGCCCGTGCCGTTCTGCCGGCACGTGCGTCCGAATTCTGACATCGTGACCAGAACGATGTTCTCCGCTTCATCGCCCATATCTGTCCAGAACGCGTTCAGCCCCTGGCTAAAGTCCTTTAGACGTCCCGCCAACTGTCCGTCGGCCGCGCCTTCATTCTCGTGGGTATCCCATCCGCCGATGTCGGCAAATGCCGCCTCGACTCCAAGGTTTGCTTTAAGAAGCTGCGCTATCTGCTTCACACTATTGCCAAATTGTCCGCCGGGATATGTAACTCCCGCTGCTGGAGCGTACTTCGTCGGGTCTGCCACCTGCAGCATTTTTACCGCGGCAAAAGTCTCCTGCCCGGTTCCGTGCAGAATCGAATCCGTGCTGGTGTCGTACATCGCCGCAAAGCCCGCGGCGGCTGGAGCGCTCTGCACTCCAAAATCCCTGATGTTATCCATCGCCACCGCCTCGATCCGGCCATCCAGCGTCCGCGGAACCTCCGCGCCCAGGCTCACCGCCCGAAACGGAGTGTGCGCCCGCGACGGATAGGCCAAATCCTCAGCCTGCAGTGCCCGGTTCATCCAGCCATCCGGCGTGACCTTCACTCCCGGCGTGCCGGACTCCATAAAATCCTGCGCATCGAAGTGCGACCGCGACGGATCCGGCGAACCCGACGCATGCACGATCGCCAAATGTCCCTGGTCCCACAGCGGCTTCAGCGGGCCCATTGCCGGATGCAAGCCGAAGAATCCATCCAGGTCGATCACCGCGTTCTGCGGAATCGCGATAGTCGGACGGTATTGGTAGTACGACAGCTCGCGATACGGCACCACGACGTTGAGTCCATCCGCGGCACCCCGCTGGAAAATGACCACCAGCTTCTTGCCCTGGGCCTGTGCCGTGGTCGCCTGGGCCAGCACCGATCGGGTCAGGAAGGTCGGCACCGACGCCGTCCCCACCACCGCCATCGCCCCGCCCTTCATGAACGCGCGCCGTGTTATCGCCATGGACAGTCCTCCGCCCTTGCCTTTCTATCCTACAGACGCGGGCCTCAAAGGATAGTTGCGCGGGTTACTCCCTCGGTACGGGATCGCCACGCTATAATCGCCCCGAATCCCGCTCCATGAAATCCTGGGCCATTCCGCTTGCCTCGCTCCTCTTCGCGATCCCCGGACACGCAGCAAAACTTGTCACCGTCGTCCACCTCGACCACATCCTCGCCCACGACGCTGGCCACGCCGACGACAAGATCGCAACGGAACTCTCCAGCCTTCGCCTTCGCGAGCGTGCCGGCACCCTCCGCCTCGTCCACTGGCAAGCCGAATCGCCGGGCAGAAAAACACGCGCCCAACTCCTGAGATTGGCCGACGAATCCGCTTTTCTTGATCTGCCCGCAGCCGACATTCTCCCCGCGACGCCGCCCACCATGGCCGCGCAGCACGACATCCTGGTTCGCACCATCCACTACGTACGCAAAACCGTCCCGACCCTCCCCGACTTTCTGGCAACGCGAATCACCACCCATTTTGAGGACGGTCCAGCGACCAATCAGGGAGACCACGACCTCGCCCCAGACCGGCTGGCTTTGATGTCCACCGGCACCCTGCCTGACTCGCAGCAGACGGAGCCGCTTCACCCAATGGCAACCTCGCGCATCGGCGTTGCCTATCGCAACGGCCAGGAGGTTGAAGATTCCCGCAAAGCCGTTCGCCAGCAGATGTCCGTCAACGGCCTCACCACGAGCGGCGAATTTGGACCCATTCTCTCGGTCGTCCTCGGCGATGCCATCCGCAGCAACATTGTCTGGGGATATTGGGAGCAGGGTTCATCCGGCCCCGTAGCGATTCTTCGCTACCATGTGCCGCAGGAAAAATCTCATTACGCGGTCGTCTTCCCCGTTGGCGGCAAAATGGCAGAGGAGGACCCTGCCTATCACGGAGAAATCGCCGTCGACCCGGCCACCGGAACCATCGGTCGCATCACCGCTATCGCTGACGTGGCCCCGCCCAATCAGGCGATCGAGGCCGCCATCACCGTGGAATACGGACCCGTCTCCATCGGGAACAAAACTCCCATCTGCCCGCTCAAAGGCGTCGCGCTTTCCAGAATGCCTATATTGCGGCTATGGGATCCCGGGGTCACCCCTTCGGCCCCGATCTATCAGACCCACCTCAACGACGTAGCCTTCAGCGACTACCATCTCTTCCACGCCGACGTGAAGGTGGTTCCGGCGACAGATCCGTAGACTCGTCACCGCCACGCTGGGTCACTCCGCCGTCGTCGGATCGATCGTCGCGCGAACCTGCGCAATGGAGTTCGCCGGGAATCCGCCCTGCTTCGCATGCTCGCGAACCGTAGCTTCATCCGGAGCAATGTAGACACAGTAAATCTTGTTGTCGGTAACGTAGCTGTGCAGCCACTGAATTTGCGGCCCAAGATTCTTCAATACCCCGCACGACGTCTGGGAAACCGCCTGCAGCTGCTCCGGTGTCAGTTTGCCCACCTCCGGAATCTCTCTCTCGATCACGAACTTTGGCATTCCGATTCCCTCCTCGGGGAGAACCATCATGCCGTCTGCGCGACACTGCGCGCAAGACCCAATTCAGCCGCCCAGCCGGCATTATTCGTAGCGAAGAGCCTCGGCCGGCGCCACGCCGACGGCATGGCGGGCGGGCAGCAGGCATGCGAACAGGGCGCTGAGCGCCAGGAGTGCCGCGGCCGCGAGCAAATTCCCGGCAGCAAAGTCGCTTTGCATCCAGTGCGCGAGGATGGCGCCGAGAAAGCTGTCCACGGCGAGGCCGAGGACGATGCCAGCGGCCGCGCTGACCAGCGCGATGCGCGCGGCGACCCACAGGATATGCGCGCGCGGCGCGCCCAGCGCCAGGCGGACGCCAAATTCCGTCGTGCGCTGCGCGACGCTGTAAGCGACGACGCTGAAAATACCGACCAGCGCCAGCGCCAGCGCCATGGCAGAGAAGACGCCAAACAATATGGAGAAGAGCCGCTGGCGGCTATACTGCGCGTCGCGCTCGATAGCTTCGCTGAGGGTGAAGGTGCCGTTGAAGGCGGAGGCGCTGTTGGAGATCTGCTGGTCGGAAGCAACGGATACAATCGCGGCGCGGATGGAGTGCAGGCATGTGAGCGGATCGCCCTCGGTGCGGACGAGGAACTGCGCGTAGGCCGGGATCAATGCGGTGTACGGAACGTAGATGGCCGGGACGACGGGCTGATCGACGCCGTCGTTGCGCGCATCGCCGACGACGCCGACGATCGGTCGCCAGGCTGTGCTTTGCGCAGAGACGGCCTGGTAGCGATTATGAGGTGTGAGACCGGGAATGCGCAGCTGCCGGCCCAGGGCATTGGACGAAGAGAGATAGCGTGCCGCGAAGGCGTGATTGACGACGGCGATGAAGTCTCCGCGAGTGTTTTCATCCGCATTCCAGACTCGCCCCTGCAGCAGCGGGATGCGAAGGGCAGCGAAATAGCTCTGGCCAACCAGTACCACACGCGCCTGCGGCTGTTCGCCATCGCCGGCTCCGTCGATGATGAAGGGGCTCTGAAGGTCAGCGTCGGGCGGCGTGGCGCCGATGCCAACAGCGACCGTGGAGACTCGGGGAACGGACGCGATCTTCTGCCGGATTTGCTCGATGTACGCGGTGCGCGCTTCACGCGACTGAATGCGGCTCCACTCGGCTGGTTCGTGGGCGTGCAGCGAGATGCCGAGCTGCATGACGTAGGCGGGATCGTAGCCGAGGGGCATCTGCGTGAGCCGAAGAAAGCTGCGCACGGCCGTGCCCGCAGTGGCCATGAGAAGAAGCGTGAGCGCGACCTGCGCCGCGATGAGAACGCTCCAGCGATGCCTGGCAGGAGCGGCGACCACGCCAGCCTGCCGTCCGGGGAGCGCACGCGCAGGATCGTGACGCGAGAGACGTAATGCGGGGGCAAGACCGAAGAGGATGCCGCAGAGCAGCGCGAGGGTGACAGAAAATGTGAGGACGGAAGCGTTGATGCGTATGACGGATTCGGCTGGAAAGGAGTCCGGTGAAAGCACAAGCGGAAGCCTCGCAAGCCAGTACGACGCAGCTACGCCCAGGGCCGCGCCCGTACAGGAGATCACCAGAGCCTCAACGAGCAACTGGCGCACGATGCGCCAACGACTGGCGCCGATCGCCGTGCGAATGGCAAACTCATGCTGGCGCGTGCGCCCCCGGGCCAGCAGAAGGATGGAGCAGTTGGCGCAGCCAATGATGAGCAGGAAGACGACGCCCGCCAACAGAAGCGCGAGCGTACGCCCCAGATTCTGCTGGTAAGGCACGATGATCGGCTGCAGCGCGAGATTCCAGGCAGGGACTCCGGAATGCTGTTTCTTCATCTCGCGCACGACGGGCTCGAGCGCCGCGTTGGCGGCGGCCACTGTGACATGCGGCCGCAGCTTGATCCACGGCAGCCAGGCGAGGGAGGGAACATTGGCAGTGGCTCGCATGAGACTCGCCGGCAGGTAAACATCGCCGACGCCGGCGATGTCATTGAATGCGAAGCTGCGCGGCATCACCCCGACGATGGTGTACGGGGCATGATCCATCTCCAGCATTCGCCCGATGATGTGAGGATCGCCGCCGAAGTGGCGCTGCCAGAAGCGGTAGTTGAGAACCGCAACGGGGCGGCCGCCGTTCTCTGCATCGGAGGGCACGATATTGCGGCCGAGAAGAGCGCGCACACCAAAGAATGTCCCGGCATTCTCTGTGAGGTAGGCGCCGTAGATGTCTTCCGGCAGCCCGCCCCCGGTGATCTCCATGTGCGCGCCGTTGAAGCCAAGCACCGATTCGACCGGGGCTGCCAGGCACACCTCATCCATCTGTGCCTTGCTGAGGCTAAAAAACGAATACTCCTCGGGATGTTGCTTGTCGACGAGGATGGGGTTCATGATGCGATCGGCGCCGGCGTAAGGAAACGGGTGCAGCAGGACGGCGTAGATGAGCGAGAACATCGCCATGGTGGCGCCAATGCCGAGTGCCAGTGAGAGCACGGCGACGGCGGCGAAGCCAGGGTTGCGGCGCAGGGCGCGGAGGCCGTAGCGAATGTCTCCGCCTAACTCATCGAAGAGGCGGAGGCCGATGACGTCGCGGTAGGTTTCGTTTTGGGCGGTGGGCTGGCCGAGATCGATGAGCGCTTTACGGCGAGCCTCTTCTTCCGTGAGACCCCTGCGGACTAAATCTTCCCGATAGGCGTCGAGAGTAGAACGAAACTCTTGTTCGATGTCGCTAAGGGTGCGCGGCAAGAGGTAGCGCCAGAGCTTGCGCATTGCGGCGAGGAAACTCATATCTCGTCCGCCTTGGTGTCGAGAATGCCGGCGACGACGGCGGCCATGTCGGTCCATTTAACCGTCTCGGCCCTGAGCTGACGCGTACCGGCAGCGGTGAGCGAGTAAAAGCGGGCGCGGCGATTGTTCTCCGACTCACCCCACTCGCCCCTGATCCAGCCCCGGCGCTCAAGACGATAGATGGCGGTGTAGAAGGAACCCTGCAGGATTTCGAGACGCTCGCCGGAGATCTGCTGGATGCGCAGCAGGATGCCGTAGCCATGGAGAGGACCGAGCGAGACGGCCTTGAGGATGAGCATCTCGAGCGTGCCCTGCGGGAGTTCAACCGGTTTCGTCAGAGGCTCTCTCCTATCTGGGAAAGGAGAGTACACAACTCTCTCCTATCCCGTCAAGGAGACTGCCACCCGGGCGATTGCGCGCAAAGACGAGCCGCCGGACCGCTGTATTCAGCTTTTTATTTTCCCGCCCGTGCGATCCGGCAAAAGATGAATCTCTCCTGCCTTGTGCTGCATCCTGCTCACTGCGAGACAATGTTCTTTTCAGGGAGATCTCATGACCAGCGCATCTTCAGCCTTCGCGGCCCACATGCCGCTTTCCGACGACGCCCTCAACCAGCTCTTTCTGGAAGCGCGCACGCACACCGCATGGTTGCCCAAACCCGTGCCCGTTGAGCTGCTCCAACGCGCTTATGAACTCGCCCGTCTCGGACCGACCAGCGCCAACGGCTCGCCCGCCCGTTTCGTCTTCATCACCTCGCCTGAAGCCAAAGTGCGCCTGCGTCCCGCACTGGCTCCTGGAAACGTCGACAAATCCATGGCCGCTCCGGTCAACGTAATCGTCGCCTATGACACGGAGTTCTACGAGAAATTTCCTATCCTGTTCCCGCACGCGGACATGCGCCAATACTTCGCCGGCAAGCCTGCGGCGATCCAGGAGTACGCGCTCCGCAACAGTTCGCTGCAGGGCGCGTACTTTATGCTCGCCGCCCGCGCACTCGGCCTCGACTGCGGACCCATGTCCGGCTTCGACGCCGACAAACTCAATGCGGAGTTCTTCCCGGACGGCCAATGGAAGGGCAACTTCCTCTGCAACGTTGGTTATGGAGACTCGAGCGCCCTGCGTCCCCGCAACCCGCGCCTGCCGTTTGAAGAAGCCGCGCTCGTCCTCTGACTGGACGGCACTCGGCTCACAACTTTCGCGCTGGCCTTCGGCTTGCTCCGGCAACACGAACTCGGCTAAGCTGGCGCGAACCACCGACTCCCCGTTTCGAGGTGCTCTATGCCGAATGTAGATCCACAGGCACTCCACGCCGTCATGGCGATGGCTGGCATTTTCTTTATCTTCGGCATCGTCATGATCGCGATCATGATCATTCCCCTGTGGGTCATCTGGAAGAAAGCAGGCTTCTCGCCGTGGCTCAGCCTGCTCAGCATCATCCCCGTGGTCCACATCATCATGCTGTATGTACTGGCATTCTCAGAGTGGAAGGTCGTCCCCATCGCGCAACCGCCATACGGACAGCCGCCGTACCAACAGCCTCCGTATCCGCGCGTCTGAGCGATTAGCGCTGGCCCATAAGCGCGGGCATCAGGTCCGTGCAGGCCGGATCAGCACCGATGTCGTCGAGATAGCTGCCCATCATCACGAAGATGCCCCATCCATTGGCACCCTCCGCGATATAGGCTTCCAGATCAGCGCGTGCGGCCTGCATATCTCCCAAAGCGTAGTCGATTGGGAGAAATGCTCCGGGGCTGACGAATTCTCCAGATTCCCTGCGCAGCGTCATCTCTTCCCGCATCGCCAGCGCTTTCTCCGGCTGTCCCGCTTTCGCATACGCCATCCCGAGCAAACCCAGATACGTGGGCGCTCGCCGGGTGATCGCGCAAAGCCTCTCGCCCGTTTCAATCGACATTGTGTATTGGCCCGCGTGGCACGCCGCCAGCATCTTTGCCCACAGACCGAGGAGGAAATTGGGCTGCAACTCCAGCGCGCGGTTTGCTTCCCGGATGGCTTCTTCATAGATGCCTGCGCATTGCAGGCTCAGCGCGTTGATTCCGGGAATCAGAGGCGCCAGAGGATCCAGTTCCGTGGCTTTTCGTGCATATTCCAGCGCTTCAGCTGGGCGTCGGTGACTTCCGTAGTGCAGGCCGACATAAGCATGGAGAAGGGACGAGCGCGGCAGCACTTCGATCCCGCGCAGGAACATGCTGTCCGCGGTCGAGTGTGCTCCAAAAATCGTCGTCGACATGCCCTGCGTGAACCAGGCCTCTGGCAAATCGGGACTCAATTCCAGCGCCTTTTTCAGCGCCGATTCGGCCCGCGGTCTTCCGTCGCCCGGCGCAATATACCCGTACACCGCCAGGATCGTAAACGAATCTGCAATCCCCAGGTACGCCAAACCGTAATTCGGGTCCAGATCGACTGCAGCGCGGAAGCACTCAAGGCCGGCGCGCAGTCCGCTCTCCGAACGCTGCTCCCAGTACCGTCGCCCCTTCAGGTACAGCTCGTAGGCCTGCAGATTTTCAGAATGCCGCGTCGTCACCGATACCTGCTGCCCAAGCAGCGTCGGCTCCAGCGTGCGAATAATCGCCGTCGTGATCTCATCCTGGATCGCAAAAATGTCGGTAATCTCACGGTCGTACCGCTCCGACCACAACTGATACCCGTCCGTCACATTCACCAGCTGCGCCGTGATGCGCAACCTCTGCCCCGCACGGCGCACGCTGCCCTCCAGCACCGCCTCCACATTCAACTGGCGCCCGATCTCACGAACATCGAGGTCCCCGCCACGAAACCGGAACGCCGAAGTCCGCGATGCGACCTGCAATCCCTGGAGCTGCGTCAGCCCGCTGATCAAATCTTCTGAAAGCCCATCGCTGAAGTACTGGCTGTCCGGATCGGCGCTCAGGTTCGCAAATGGCAACACCGCAATCGACGGAATCCGCGCCTGCGCCATCGCTCTTGTACTCGAGCTGTTCATGCGGCTGCGCTGCATCTCCGCCAGCGCTTCGCACACCTCGGACGCCGACCCATAGCGATCCCGCGGATTCTTCGCCATCAGCCGCGTCACGATACTCGCCAGCGCCGGAGGTAAATCGGGCCGGATTTCGGCCAGCGATTGCGGCTTCCGGTTCAGAATCGCGTCGAAGATCACCGCCGTCGCCGACCCACTGAACGCCTTCTGCCCCGTAGCCATCTCGTACATCACCGCACCCAGAGAAAACAGGTCGCTGCGGCAGTCCACTTCCTCACCGCGCGCCTGCTCCGGCGACATGTACGCAATCGTCCCCACCGTCAGCCCCGGCGTCGTGAAGTTCATTCCGCCCGCCACCGTCGCCGCATCGCCGCTGGTCGCATCTCCCAGCGCCTCCAGGCTCTTCGCCAGCCCGAAGTCTAGAACCTTCATATGCCCGTCCTGGGTGATGAACAGATTGGCCGGCTTTAAGTCCCGATGCACAAGCCCGGCGCGATGCGCCTTGTCCAGACCTTCGCCGATCTCGACCACCATCTTGACCAGCACATCCAGCGCGAGCGGCCCTTTGCTCAGCCGATCCGCGAGGGTCTCGCCTTCAAGGTATTCCATCACCAGATAGCTGAGGCCATCCTGCACTCCGACATCATAGAGATGGCAAATATTCGGGTGGCTCACCGAGGAGATGGCTCGCGCCTCGCGATCGAAGCGCTCTTTTGCCTCGCGCGTCTCGCACAAATGCGGCGGCAGAATCTTGATGGCGACCGTGCGCCCGAGCCGCGTATCGCGCGCGCGATACACTTCGCCCATCCCGCCTGCGCCCAGCGGCGCCTCTATTTCGTAAGGTCCATATTTCGTTCCGGGAGCGGCTGGCATGTGTGCGGGCAGATTTTTCTCTGCCGCTACTCCTTGCCCAGCAGTTTGCGGAACTCCGGCTCGTCGTGCAGGCAGTCCAGGTCCGGGTCTTTCGCCATCCAGTCGATGTTCCCGTATCCGGCTTTGATCGCGCGCTGCAGCACATCCAGCGCCTCTGTCTTCCGCTTCAACACACCATAGGTGCAAGCCGCATTGTACAGCGTGTTGCCGTCGAAGGGACGCAACGCTACGGCGGTCTGCAAATGCCGCGTGCTCTCTTCTTCCTGCCCCATATCGGCCAGCACGCTCGACAGCAGAATCCGCGCACGCACATCTTCCGGCACTCGCTCCAGTTGCTGGCGCAACACGCCCGTCAGCCGACCCTTGTACTGGTCGACTTCTTTCTTGCGTCCCAGCCGGTCCAGCGCGTTCACATACGGCATGTAGGTGTTGTAGTCGTCGCCGCTCGCCTCAATCGCGTGCTGCGCCAGGGCCGCGGCTTCTTCGTGCTTCCCGGCGGCAAAATACGCCCGCCCCAAGATGTTCCAGCCGCCCTCGCAGTCGTCCTTGCGCTCAATCGCCCGCTGCGCCAGCAGCGCGGACTCCTCGTACTTCTTCTGCGCATAGCAAATCCGCGCGCGCGCCACCAGCACCTCCGGCGAATCCGGAGCCAGCGCCGTCGCCCGGTCGCAGGCCGCCAGGCCGCGCTCGATCCATTTGCCGTTCTGCTCGCGCAACTCGTAGATCAACCCGCACAGATGCCCAATCCCGGCATGCGCCAGCGCAAAATTCGGATCCAGATGGATGGCCTGCTCGAACATCTGCAGCGCGTAATCGATGTTTTCCCGCCGCGAATAGCTGCGTCCCCGCAAATAAAAGTCGTACGCCTGCGGATCTTCCGTCGGCTTGGCGGAAATAATCTTCTCTTCCTGCGGCGTCAGCGTAATCCGCAGCGCATGCGCAATGCTCCGCGCAATCTCTTCCTGGATGGCGAACACGTCCTCCAGCTGGCGGTCGTAGCGCTCCGCCCACACCGAATGCCGCGTCGAAGCCTCCACCAGCTGCGCCGTAATCCTCACACGGTTCCCCGCGCGCCGGATCGACCCCTCCAGCACATACGCCGCGCCCAGTTGCTGGCTCACCTGCTGGGCCGTTACCGGCTTGTCGCGAAATGCCAGCATCTCCGAACGCGGGAAAATATCCAGCTGCCCAATCTTCGAAATCTCCGTAACGATGTCTTCGGTGATCCCATCGCGGAAATACTCATCTTCCTTCGATCCGCTCTGGTTCTCGAAATACAGCACCGCCACTGACTTCTGCTTCAGCGGCACAGCCTGGGCCGTTGAGCCCGACCCGCTCGGAGTCGCCGCTGCGCGGCGTCCCGATCCAATATCCCGGCTCAGCCGCTTCAGATCGGACCGCAACTCCGCCGCTGTCTGATACCGCAAATCGGCATCCTTCTCCAGCAGCTTGCTCAAAATGTTCTCAAACGCAGCGGGCAGCCGCGTATTCACCTCCGTCACGGGCTGCGGATTGCGATTCAGAATCGCTTCGAAAACCACCGCCGTCGACGATCCGCCAAACGCCTTCCGCCCCGTGGCCATCTCATACATCACCAGCCCCAGCGAAAACAGATCGCTGCGCGCATCCACAGCATCGCCCCGCGCCTGCTCCGGCGACATATAAGCGATGGTCCCAACGGTCAGACCCGGGCTCGTAAACGCCGCTCCACCCGCCGCTGTCGCTCCATCTTCCGTCGAGCCCGCTCCCAGAGCCTCCAGACTCTTCGCTAATCCGAAATCCAGAATCTTAATGTGCTCATCCTGCGTGATGAACAGATTGGCCGGCTTCAGATCGCGATGCACCATCCCGCCGCGATGCGCCTTGTCCAGCCCCTCCACCACTTCGAGCGTCAGCTTCACCAGCGGCTCCGGCATCAGCGGGCCCTGGCTCAAACGATCCGCCAGCGTCTCGCCTTCCAGGTACTCCATCACCAGATAGCTCACGCCATCCTGCTCACCCACGTCGAAGAGCGCACAGATGTTCGGATGACTCACTGAGGAAATCGCTCGCGCCTCGCGATCGAAGCGCTCTTTCGCCTCGCGCGTCTCGCACAAATGCGCCGGCAAAATCTTGATCGCGACGGTCCGGCCGAGCCGCGTATCGCGCGCGCGATACACTTCGCCCATCCCGCCCGATCCGAGCGGCGCTTCTATTACGTAGGGCCCATATTTCGTTCCGATTGCTGCTGGCATGTTTGCGCAATTATAGAGGAAGGCGGATTGCGTCCTCCTCACATTGCAATATCGCCACCGGGCCCCTAATCAAGTCCCACCAGTTTGCGGAACTCCGCGTCGTCGTGCAGGCAGTCCAGATCGGGATCCTTTGCCATCCAGTCCAGGTTCCCGTAGCCCGCCGCGAGCGCCTTCTTCACCGTGTCCAGCGCATCCGCCTTCCGGCCCAGCACCCCAAAGGTGCAAGCCGCGTTGTACATCGTGTTTGTATCCTTGGGCCGCAGCGCAACCGCCGTCTGCAGCAGGCGAACCGCCTCGTCCGCGCCGTCCGAATGCGACGCCAGCAGCACCCGCGCCCGCACATCTTCCGGCTCCCGCTCCAGTTGCTGCCGCAGCACCACTGCCATCCGTGCCTGCAGTTGCTCCGCCTCTTTTTTCCGCCCCAGCCGCTCCAGTGAGTTGATATACGGCGAATACACGTTGTAATCGTCGCCGTTCCCTTCCACAGCCTTGTCGCTCACGGCCGCCGCGTCCCCGTAGCGTCCCGCCGCAAAAAAGGCACGTCCCAAAATGCTCCAGGCCCCATCGCAGTCCGGCTTGCGATCGATCGCCTGGTTCACCAGCAGCACCGCCTCTTCATACTTCTTCTGCGCGTAGAACAGCCGCGCCCGCGCCACCAGTACCTCCGGCAAATCCGGCGCCAGCGCCATCGCGCGATCGCACGCCGCCATCCCCCGCTCAATCAGCTGCGGATTCCGCTCGCGCAGCTCATACGTCAGCCCGCACACCTGAGCAATGCCCGCATGCGCCAGCGCGAAATTCGCATCCAGCTGGATCGCCTGCTCGTACATTTGCAGCGCGTAATCCGTGTAGTAGCGCCGCGTGTAGTTTTTGCCGCGCAGATAAAAGTCGTAAGCCAGCGGATTCTCCGTCGGCCGACGCGCAATAATCTTCTCTTCCTGCGGCGTCAGCGTAATCCGCAGCGCATGCGCGATGCTCCGCGCAATCTCTTCCTGAATCGTGAACACGTCCTCCATCTGGCGGTCGTAGCGCTCCGCCCACACCGAATGCCGCGTCGATGCCTCCACCAGCTGCGCTGTAATCCGCACCCGGCTGCCCGATCGGCGAATCGACCCCTCCAGCACGTATTGCGCGCCCACCTGCTGGCTCACCTGCTGCGCCGTTACCGGCTTGTCGCGAAACGCCAACATTTCCGAGCGCGGAAAAATATCCAGCTGCCCTATCTTCGAAATCTCCGTTACGATGTCTTCGGTAATTCCATCGCGGAAGTACTCGTCTTCCTTCGATCCGCTCTGGTTCTCGAAATACAGCACCGCCACCGACTTCTGTTTCAGCGCCGTCGCCGGCACTGGCGTCGGTCCCGATCCGCTCTTGTCGCCCGCCGGCCGCTTTCCCGCGCCCAAATCACGCGTCAGCCGCTTCAGATCCGCGCGCACTTCCGCCGCCGTCTGGCAGCGCATGTCGCGGTCCTTCTCAAACAGCTTGTCCAGTACGGTTTCAAACGCCAGCGGCAGCCGCGGATTCAGCTCGCTCGCCGGTCGCGGCGTCTCGCGCAAAATTCCATCAAAAACGACCGCCGACGTCGCGCCCGCAAACGGCGCCAATCCCGTCGCCATCTCGTACAGCACCACTCCCAGCGAAAACAAATCCGACCGCGCATCCAGTTCCTCGCCGCGCGCCTGCTCCGGAGACATGTACGCCACCGTTCCCATCGAGCTGCCAGGATTCGTCAGCTGATCCCCATCCATGGTGTGCATCTCGTGGGGATCGCTGCTCTCGTGGGGCAGCACCGCCAGCTTTGCCAGGCCAAAATCCAGAATCTTCGCCTGACCGCGCTCCACCAGAAAAATATTGGCCGGCTTGATGTCGCGATGCACAATGCCCTTCGCGTGCGCCGCGTCCAGCCCACTCGCTATCTGTATCCCAATCTCCAGCAGGTCCGCCAGGTCGATCGGCTTCTCCGCAATGCGCTCCTTCAGGGTCTTCCCCACCAGCAACTCCATTGCGATAAACGGCCGGCCCTCGTGCTCGCCGATGTCGTAAATCGTGCAAATGTTCGGATGATTCAGTGCCGACGCCGACCGCGCTTCCCGATGGAATCGCTCGATCATCTGCGCATTTTGCGCAATGCCTTCGGGCAGAAATTTCAGCGCAACGCTGCGCCCCAGACGAGTATCCCGGGCGCGGAAAACCACACCCATCCCACCCCCACCCAGCACCTCCAGGCCGCTGTAGTGGGAGACCGTTTGCCCGTTCGCCGATTGTGTGTCTTGCACGAGGGGATGATTATAGCAGCGGATTGCGACTCTTCTCAGACTTCAAATGCGCGTTCCGGCAGCGTCAATTCACGCCCGTTACCCGCTTATGCGCTCGCGCAGGCCACTTCCAGTTCCGACCCTTCCATCGCCGCCTTCGGCCCAGTTCCTTTCCGGAACATCAGCGCGTAAAACCGGTTCTTCCCCACCACATTCAGGATTTCCAGGGTCACGTCCTCGACTCCCTCCGGCAGCAGGTCAACCGGCGCGCTCACCGCCTCGTCCCGGCCTTTGAAATACGTGTTGGTGATCGGAATATTCTCAAGCGCCGCCTTCACGTGCTCCTCCGTCTCATCGGCAATCAGCAGCAGGCTCCCCGGCTTCGCCACCCTCACCATCTCCCGAATTGCCTTCCCCCGGTCGCTGAAGAAATTGATCCCGCCCACGTGAAACACCACGTCGAAGCTCTCATCCGCAAACGGCAGGCACTCCGCATTCCCCAGGAACAGCTCGCCATCCATCCCCCAACGCTGCAAATTCGCCTGGCAATTCACCAGCATCTCCCGCGAAAGGTCCAGCCCAAACCGCCGAATCGCCCGCGGCAAATATTTGAAGTTCAACCCCGTCCCCACCGACGTTTCGAGCACCCGATCTCCCAGCCGAACTTCCAGCTTGCTCAGGTAGCTCATCACATAGGCATCGCGGTTGAATCCCGCCATCGCGCACGCCACCCGCTGCGAATCGTCGTAGAACCCGCCGATCGTCTCGTACAGGTGGTTGTATTTCAGGTTCGCCCCGTTCAGATCCTCCGGCCGCAGAAATACTGGCATGCCATCCTGAATGGCAAACCGCTCGCCCGCCTCGCTCACCAGCGCCTCGCCGTTGGAATCGACATTCAGCGCCGCGCCCGTCACCGGACTCCGCAGCATCGCCACCGTTTCGGATTTGTTAACCCAGCCCGCCTGCGCCTTGCGAGCACGCACCGCGGGGATAATCGCCAGCACCGCCACTCCACCGCCCGCAATCCAGCCCAACGTACCCGGCGCTACACGAAGATTCACTCCGCCGGCGCGTCCCAGCCAAGCCAGTAACTCCATTAACCCGCCAAATCCAGCCAGAGTCGCTACGTAATAGGGCGCGCGCAGCTCGTGCGTCCACACCCAAACCACCGTTGCCGCAAACCAATACATCAGAAACGTCACCGTCGCCGTGCCAAAAGCATCGCCGACCTGCCGCAGCAAAGGATTGTGCCCCATCATCCCGAAGCACAGCCCCAGCGCCCAGCCCGGCAGCCACCCGCTCACCGCCATCTGCATCGCCACACTTGCCAGCGGCAGCGGAAGCATCGCCGCGAGCCCCGGCAACCGCGGAGTGGTCAGCCGATAGACCAGCAAGGGCAGGACCATCGCCAACGCTGCAATCACCATCCACACCAGCGCACCCGCTCCATGCGCCGCAACCTGCTTCCAGTTCCCAATCAGCATCGGAACCAGCGTCAGCCCCAGCAACCACGCCAGCCCCCGCAGCGGCCGCTGCGTTCCCACAAACCAGGCGCCGATGATCATCCCCGTCCACATACCCATTGGCGACCAGAAGAATCCCGCCACGAACAGTCCCGCAACCACCCACGCCGCAAACTGTTTTGCCAGCGATCCCGCCATCTTCCTCTGTGCTGAAGTGCTTATGCTCGTTGTCATCATGCCCGTCCCTTCCTCGTTGATTCCGTGTTCGCCTCAGTCCTTGCCGCCCGCGCTTTCGCAGCGTCCATCCCCCGCACCACTTCGAGCGCCCGCTCACTCCATTCGAGCGTCGCCCGTATCCCCGCAACACCATACTCCAGCGTCAAACTCCAATAAGGAAAATTGGGATGCTGGCTGTTTCGCTCCCTGCTCAGCCGCGCAATCTCCTCCAGCGTCGCCAGCAGCCCCCGATTCTTCTTCTGAAACTCCAGAAGCTGCCGCTCGGTTGCCGGCGCCCCCGCCTCTCCGCCAAAAAACAGCTTCAGCAGAAATTCATCCCGCGGCGGCGTCTCCCGATATGGCAGCGCCAGCCACTCCGTCAGCCGCGCCCGTCCCTCCGCGGTAATCGAATAGGCCCGCCGTTCCTTGGCCCCTGCGGCCTTTTTCTTCGATCTCGGCTTGCTCTGCGCCTTCGCCCGGCTCTCGACAATCAGCCCTTCTTTGGTCAGGCGCTGCAGCGCCGGATAGATCTGCCCGTAGCTCTCGCCCCAGAAATACCCCACGCTCCCCTGAATCGTTCGCCGCAGGTCGTATCCCGACTGTGACGCCTCAATCGCCAGCAGCCCCAGAAGAGCGAATTCCGTCTGATTTCTTCTCATGCTGTCGGCACTATATATCTTCAAGATATAGTGTCAAGCAAAATCTCCGTACATGCGACCAAAGTTTTTCCCTCCTATTGACTCGGAGAACTTACCGGATACGCCGGACACTCGACCGGCTCATACCATGCCGCATGCAGCATCCCCGCATGCAGAGCGATGCAGATTGCATCCCCGGCATTCACTTCGTGGTAGAGCGAGGACGACACTTCCATCGAATGCACCGGCCCGTTAAACGGCCCCCAGCGCTCCAGGCTCAGGTAATACGTCGTGCTGCGCCCGCTCGAGTAGTGCTTCCCCGTTACCGTCACTTCATAGGTCTCAACCGGCGTCGGATCTTTCATCCTGTCCAGGCCCACCACCGCGCCCCAGGCATAGAACACTCCAAAGAGGAGCACGGCCAGCAACGCGCCCGCCACCTGTTTGCTCTTCGCCGCGGGCCGGTAGAACGCGAACAAAAAGACCACCAATACGCCGGCCGTATAACGCACCAGCTCGCTGCTCGAAACAAAATTGACGCTCATGCTGCGGAACAGCAACCCCATGCCGCCAATCATCAGCAGCACGCTCGTCTCCACGCGCGGATCGCTTTTGCGCTTGAACATGGTGTAGAGAAGCGGCGAACGATACAGCAAAAACAGCGCCGCCACCGGAGCCAGAATCAGCGCGGCGTAGCACCATCCCCGCCACGCCTCGCCGCCGAACACATAACCGCAGCCCGCCGCGGCCGCCATCACGCACGCACCAATGTTGATCCACTTCGCCCGCGACAGCGCCTGCAACCGCTCTTCCGGAGTCGATCCCAGCTCCTGATCGGCTGCAATCTCCGCCAGAACATGATCGCGATCGCGCAAGTCCAGATCCGGCAGTCCCTGCAGCCACTCCCGGAACGCATCATCGATCGCAAAATTTGTGAATTGCAGCGCCCGCCCACGGCCCTTCACGCAAATCACCTTGTAGGTGCTATAGCGGGTACGGTAGGTGCGGATCCCATCCACTTCGCTGAGCGGCACGGTGCGATTCTGCAACAGGGTCGTCACCTGCAGCTGAGAATCATCCAGCACCAACCGCGAACGTTGGCAATAGAACACCAGCAATCCCACAATCACCACCAGCGCCAGGCCGGAAAGCAGCGCCGCCTGCACACCACCCGCTAGGTAGAAGATCGGGATCAAAATCCCAATCGCCGCCGCCCCCACGATCGGATACACTTTCGCGCCCCGCACACGATACTCGTGGCGCGACGCAACCGTTGGTTGCAATGAGCTCATAAAGATTTCCGTTGCGGCCCTTTGTATCACACCGAAGGATGCCGGTGGAACACAATCTCTCATCCGCATGGCGACCACCCAGGAGATCCCTCTGCAAACGATTCACCTGCGGCGATTCCAGTTTTGTGATTCTCCACCCACAGATAAATAAAGGGTTTTGCGGAACACAATCGTCCAGATAGAATCCCATCATGACAACCAAGATCGCAGTCAAGATCAATCAGGAGGTGGTTCGAACCTTTACCTACACCACCCCTGGCAATATCACTCTTCCTGAGGTCGGAGAAACGCTTGTCCATCCCAAAGTCGAAGGATCCACGGTCACCGTCCAGCGCCGAACCTTCGAATACGGAGAGGACCGCATGAAGATCACCCTCGACTGCATCTGAGCCGATCCGCACTCCCGGACCCCGAAAAATCAAAACACCCCCGAAGCACCGCTGCTCCGAGGGTTCCCGCGTTTCTAATTCCTGACTACCGATTCGTGACTGCTGGCATCAATCCAACCGTACCAACCATGCTTCTCCCTCACTTGGATGCTCCCGCTGCGAAATCTCCTCAGCCACCCCGCGGTCGTCATGATCCGGCCGTATCCGTACCCACCATCCTGTCGGCCCCTCGAATGTAATTACGTTGGCCGACCGATATTCGCGCTCCAGTTTCGATTGCAGATGATGCGCCGCCGCGGCATTTGCGAACGCCCCAAACTGCACGCACCACCGGCCTCCGGTATCCAGGGGCTTGGGCGCGCTGAATACGTCGATGCGTACCTGCGCCACGCCCAACCGCCACACCCCCGTCTCCTTGGCTGCGGCCATCGATAAGTCCAGAATCCGCCCCTGAACAAACGGCCCGCGATCCGTCACGTGCATCACTGCCGACTGCCCGGTCCGCAAATTCGTCACCCGGATCAGCGATCCCATCGGCAGTGTTCGATGCGCGGCCGAGATGTGATTCTGGTTGTAAACCTGCCCATCCGCCCCGGTGCGGTTGTGATACGGCGGACCGTACCAGCTCGCCATTCCCGTCTCCGTGTAGATGGGTGCATGCGAGGCGACATAGTCGTCGTCCGATGACCGGTAGCCGCTGGGCTTCCCATTCGCGGGCGGCGTTGCAGCCGGAGGTTCCGTTTCCGTCGGCGCAGCCGTTGTAGATGCCGTCGTATGAGGAGGCGGTGGTGGGGGCGTGTAAGCCACCTGATGATGGGAGCACCCGGCGATCAACGCCAGAACCAGGCTTGGCCCGCCCCAACGGCACAATGCCTGGCCATCGAACAGTCTCCTCACCCGCGTTGCATGCGGATCCAAGCTTCAGTTCCCTCGGCGGCTTTCCAAATGGTCTGCCAGCCGCGTCAGTTGCCCCGCGGCCACGCGCAGCGCCTTCGATCCGTTCTCCCGGACCTCCGGCACCACCTGGTTGTTCAGGTACGTAATCACCCGCCGCACTTCCTGCTCAAACCGCTCGCCGAAGTCGCTCATATGCTCGTCTACCGTTCGCCCGGCGTTTTCAAATGGACCTGCGCCCGTTTGCGCTCCCGATTGCGCGCCCGCTTGCGCGTCTGTCTGCCCGCCTGTTTGTCCGTCTTTCTGCGGCATCCCTATCGCTCCTGGTATTCGGCCGAGGTGATCCTGCCGGTAACCTCAGTATTGGTCCCCGGCGGTATCAGGTCAATGCACATAGGCTTGTGCGTGCCCGATCAGTAACATCGGCGCCGGTACATCCCTGAACGGAATTTCTTCTTCCAACCGTGTGAACACGGGAGCCCTCTGAAAGACTTGCCGTCCATCCTAAAAGCTTGTCCCTGGCTGCCAGGATTGCTCCTCGCCGCCACCATCGCGCATGCGCAAGTGCTTGCCCATCCGTCCGATACCGGCAGCATTTCAACGCTGCCCGACGCCCCGCAACCCGCGTCTCAGTCAACATCCTTCCAATCCACGCCGCCCGGTAAACCAGCCCCCGGCACCGCTGGATCCGTGGACCATGCTTCGTATCAGATGCGCAAATGGGCCCAATACGTCGATCCCGGCGAGCACGTTCCGCGGCTCAATGCCCGGGATAAGATGCTCTTCTGGCTGCACGAGGAATCCCGTCCCTCCGCCGCTTTGCCCGCCTTCGTCTCAGCCGGCTACGGCCAGATTACCAACAACGATCCTAAATTCGGCACCGACAGCGGAGCCTTTGGACAGCGCCTGGGCGCGATCCTCATCCGCCAGGCCAGCATGCGATTCTTCTCGTCCAGCCTGATCCCCACCCTCGACGGCGAAGATCCCCGCTACTTCCGCAAGGCTGAAGGCAGCTATGTCGCCCGCGCGGGCTGGGCTGCCGAGCAGTCCTTCATCGGACGCCGCGACAGCGGCCGCCGCACCTTCAACGTCTCCAACATCTTCGGTCACCTCGCCGCTTCGGCGCTCACGCCGGCTTATTATCCGGAACGCAGCGCCCATGCCAGTGTTGTCCTGTCCACCTGGGCTACGTCCATCGCCGGGTCCGCCGGCAACAATTTGTTCCTTGAATTCTGGCCAGACCTGCTCAATAAACTACAAAAGAAAAAACATTCGCAGCGGATCGGCACATCCGCCGCAGAATGATTCTCGTCTATAGACATAACGTCCTTCCCACAGCCGCCGCGCTACCCCCAGGTTCCGGGGTCTCAACTTCCATTGGAGGATTACCAGCAAGAATGGTTTGGAGAAGTTGCCGCAGCTTCCGGAACCCGCAATACGGCAATCCTCACCGTGCCAGGCACGCCCTCAGGCGCTCGCGCCGCATCCTGCTCCTCCGCATTGCAATCTTCGCTAC
>Ga0206851_1046_pt1 | contig 26820 bp, 21 predicted proteins | sample Alteio_BWOrgCont_13_FD_152904 | JGI IMG/M metagenome (GOLD analysis project Ga0206851, IMG submission 152904) | Enriched cells from forest soil in Barre Woods Harvard Forest LTER site, Petersham, Massachusetts, United States -... | ecosystem: Environmental > Terrestrial > Soil > Temperate forest >... | reverse complement strand
CCCAGCGGCAGGGGCAGAAAGATGTCTACCTTTTCCATCGGTCCTTCCGATGGCAGCACTTCAGCGTTCAAGGTGAAGGCGCGCTGCAGCACTCCTGCGACCGTGAATGTTTTTCCGTTGAGGGAGATGCTCTTGCCCACAATGGCGGGGTCCGAGTTGAACAGGCGCTTCCACACTCCGTTGCTGAGAACCGCCACGGCCGGTTGGCCGGGTTTATCCTCCTGCGGCAACAAGGTGCGCCCCAGCAGGGGCTTTGCGCCCAACATCGACAGCAGGCTCGCTTGCGTGCTCAGGACATCAACTCGTTCCGGCTGCTCGCGGCCCGTCAGCGTGAATGTGCGGCTCTGCGCAAGCGCCATCTGATCGAACGAATGGTTCTGGTTCTGGATGTCGATGTACTCGCCCGGAGACGGCCAGTCACGCAGAATGCCGATTCCTGGCGAATGCAGCCAGACCGCCGCCAGCCGGTCCGCATGCGGATAGGGGAGCGGGCGCAGCAACAGCGCGTCCACGACGCTGAATATGGCGGAATTGGCGCCGATTCCGATGCCCAGGGAGGCCAAAATCACCACCGACAGCACCCGGTTCCTGCGCAACGTGCGCATTGCGTAGCGGAGATCCTGTAACCAGAGGTTCATCAATCCTCCCGCGTTGGATGAATGATGGTATGACACGCTGAACTTCTCTGGCTAGAAAGGATCTGGTCGGACCTTACGTTTTCTCAATCTCAAGCTGTCACCCTGAGTGGCGCTCGCGCGCAAGCGCCGGCCGGGCGACGGAGAGGACTCCCGAGGCTCTCTTCGGATTGTTTCGGGACTGGCGGAAAACACAAACTCAATCTTCTGCGATGGCTCTTCGGAGCCTGGGGTAGCAAATGGATGTCCGGTTGAGCGCCGATCGCTGTACTCATTTGCGCAGGCCGCCATTGTTCCGTGTTCCGTTCAGCCTAACCCGGTCTTTGAACGCCAGGTCCTTTTCCTTAAATCTTCCTGCGCTTTCCCAATTCCAAAAGTTGGATTCGACCATGCAACTGTCGTGGGATTGAGTCCGCCTCTGCTCGTGTAGTAACTCTTGCTTCAAGGCAAAGTTCGCAAAATGAGCCGTATCCATTGACAGCTCCCCTCAGGGCTTTCAACGCCTGCTGCGCCAATTCTCTCTTTTATCCAGGAAGGCACCGATGAAATCATGTGATCCGAAAATTCCCACCGCCTCCACGTCCAGGCGGATGTCCTTCTTGTCCCTGCTCGTGGTTCTTGCATGCGTCTCCCTGCCCGCGGCAGCGAGTGCACAGAGTTCACAAGCTCAGCCCTTCTCCGCGACGCCTTCGCGTCTGGTTGAGCCCATCAACGAGCACGTTCTGGTGACCCTGAAGGGCAATGTCCGCGCGGACGTGGCTCATGCGCCGGACCTTGGCCCGGTGGAAGACGCAAAGCCTCTGCACCTCTTTCTGCTGCTGCAGCGCAGTCCCGCGCAGCAGGCCGATCTGGATAATCTGGTTGCGCGCCAGCAGCAGAAGGGCGCGCCCGAATATCACAAGTGGCTGACCCCGGCTCAATTTGGCGCGCGTTTCGGCGCTTCGCCGCAGGATATTGCGAAGCTTTCGGCATGGCTCCAGTCGCACGGCTTCCAGATTCGCAGCGTGCTGAACAACGCCAGCATGGTCGACTTCGCAGCGACTGCCGGCCAGGTGCGCGAAGCCTTCCACACCCAGTTGCATTACGTCGGCGTACAGGGCGGGAAATATCCTGCGCTGATTCGCGATCCGCAGATTCCGGCTGCGCTGGCCACGGTTGTGGCGGGCATCAAGGGGCTCAACAGGGTCCCTGCGCTGCCCAACCACACCAAGCCTCGTCAATCTTCCTGGGATCAGAGCACACACAGGTGGCACATGGCGAGCCCCGAGCTCGCTGATTCCACTTCCCCCGCCTATTTTGGCGGTGGGTATGACTACCTTGTGACTCCGCAGGATCTCTATACCATCTACCAAATCAACCCCGTTTTCACGGGCGGAAACCTTGCCGCGACGGCAACTGTCGCGGTGATCGAACAGAGCGATATTGAATTCGGTACGGTAGATTCGACCACGGGCGCGGCTTCCGGTGGCGATGTAGCCACTTTCCGCTCCCTGTTTGGCGTGCCGGGCACGCTGAACATGGTCGTATATCACGGTTACGGGTCGGTCACCTGCAGCGCTCCCGGGATTGACCCGGAAAACAGCCAGGAAGATGTAGAGGCGTCGCTGGATGCAGAGTGGGCCAACGCAACCGCTCCCTCCGCCAACCTGATTTTCATGTCCTGCGATCAGAGCCCCGATGAGGGCATCGACAGCTCCATGTCGGCACTGATCGACAACAACCTCGCCGATGTGATGAGCCTGAGCTATGGAAGCAGCGAACTCTATTACACCTCATCATCGGATTATGACTTCCAGGACGCTTTGTATGCGCAGGCCGCGACCCAGGGCCAGTCCATTCTCGTCTCCGCAGGTGATTCCGGCTCCGATGTCATCGATCAGAACACGACGGGCGCAGCGACATCCGGAATCAATGTGAGCGCCTTCGGCTCACCCCTGGTGACCGTTGCCGGCGGCACGGACTTCCAGGACATATACGACTCACTGATGGGAGGGGCGGCACAGAGCACCTACTGGAGTTCCACAAACTCCACCTATTATGGCGATGCTCTCAGCTATGTTCCTGAAATGTCATGGAACAGCAGTTGCGCCAGCAGCATCCTGGCGGCGTATTACGGTGACACCGGCGCGGGCCTCTGCGACTCGGGCGAATATACAGCCGGCGACGTCGTGAGCGGTTCCGGCGGCATCAGCACCCATTACGCGGCGCCTTCCTGGCAAACCGGCATATCCGGTTACTCCAACCCTAATCGCTCGCAGCCAGACATATCTGGATTTGCGTCGAACGGTATCGGAGGCCATGCCCTCATCTTTTGCAATTCGAATCCCAACTACGGCGGGGATTATGCCTGTGCCTCTTCCTCCAGCTTCGGCACAGCCGGAGGCACTTCCTTTGTCGCCCCGTACATGGCGGGTGCATTTGGTTTGCTGACAACCGCTACCGGGTCGCGTCAGGGCGTGCTCAATCCCGCGCTCTATGCGCTGGCCCAGGCGCAATATACCGCGCCGGCAACGGCAACGGCCTGCTACGCCAATGGCCAAACATCCAACACCGGTGTAACCACGGGCCTGCCCGCGGCAGCCTGCACCTTCAACGACGTCACCACCGGCAACAACGATGTTCCCTGCGCAGCGGGATCGACAGACTGTTATGTCGACAGCGGTTCAAGCTACGGCATGTTGTCTTTGTCCGGTTCCAGTTCACTGTCCGTGGCTTATCCTTCTACCGCCGGCTATGACCAGGTCACCGGCATCGGCTCGGTCAACATCGCGAACCTGATCAACAACTGGAACACAGCGTTCACCAGCAGCACATCACTCTCGGCCAATCCAACTTCCATCACCTCCAGCCAGTCCACGGAGTTGAGCGCAACGGTGACCGGTGGAACCCCGACCGGATCTGTCGGCGCGCCTCCTGCGGTTACCGGCACAGTCACCTTCACTGCGGGTGCGACGGTCGTGGGCAGCTGCGTTCTGAGCGGTGGAACGTGCTCAACCTCGGTGCCCGCATCATCGCTCCAACTGGGCCCCAACTCCGTGACGGCAACCTTCTCGGGAAGCGGGACCTATCCGTCGTCTGCTTCCAGCATCGTGACTGTGACTTTGACCGCTCCAACGCTGATCACGCCGACGGTCACGGTGACGCCAGGCCAAACCAGCATCAACACGACACAGGCGGACTCGGTGACGGTGACCGTTAGCGGTGGCAATGGCAATCCGACGCCAACCGGCTCGGTGACCCTCAGCAGCGGCAGCTATACCTCGGCGCCTACGACGCTGAGCGCAGGATCGGCGGCCATCAACGTACCCGCCGGAAGCCTGGCCGTGGGCAACGACACTTTGACAGCGGCATACACTCCGGACTCCGGCAGTTCCTCCACTTACACCATCGCCTCCGGCCTGGCTTTTGTGACTGTGTCTCAGACGATTGGATCCTGCACGACTTCGAACCCGAATCCCAACCCGAATCCGAGCTCGTTTGACGCGGTGGGCGACTTCAATGGCGACTGCAGCAGCGACATCCTGTGGCACAACAGCAGCACAGCGAAACTCGAAGTCTGGCTCATGAACGGGACCGCGACGGCGAGCCAGGGGAGCCCCGGCACCGTTGGCTCTCCTTGGAGCCTTCTGGGCATTGGCGATTTCGATGGAGACGGCAAAGCCGATATCCTCTGGCAAAATAGCACCACAGGTGAAGTCGAAATCTGGCTCATGAACGGGGCCACAAAAGTCAGTGGTGGGAGCCCCGGCATCGTCCCATCCCAATGGAGCGTTCTGGGTATCGGCGACTTCAATGGAGACGGCAAAGCCGATATCCTCTGGCGGAACAGCACCACCGGGCAGGTCCAAATCTGGCTCATGAACGGGACCACCATAGCGAGCCAGGCCAGCCCCGGCACCGTTGGCTCTCCATGGAACGTTCTGGGTATTGGCGATTTCGATGGAGACGGCAAAGCCGACATCCTCTGGCAAAACAGCACCACCGGGCAGGTTCAAGTCTGGCTCATGAACGGGACCACAAAGGTCAGTGGTGGAAGCCCCGGCCCCGTCTTCTCCCCATGGAGCATGCTGGGTATTGGCGATTTCAACGCAGACGGCAAGAGCGACGTCCTGTGGCGGAACAGCACCACCGGAGAGGTTAAAATCTGGTTCATGAACGGGACCGCGATTGCCAGTCAGGGGATCGTCAGCACCGTTGGCTCCCCATGGAACGTTCTGGGAATTGGCGATTTCAATGGAGATGGCAAAGCCGATATCCTGTGGCAAAACAGCACCACCGGACAGGTCGAGATCTGGCTCATGAACGGGGCCGCCGTGACGAGCCAGGGCAGCCCTGGCACCGTCGGCTCCCCATGGCAAATCGTTCCCGTGTCTCCATAGAGCGGCGCCAGCCCGATCGCGGATTGTTGTCGGATATCGTCCAATCGGAAATATTGCGTACGACGGCCGGAACAAATCGCAGTGTTGCGCTAATTTCTGCTGGCGAATTGAGAGCCAGCAGAAATTAGTGCATGTAAACCACGAGCCTGGCCTCAGCGAAGTCGAACGGCACCTGTTGCTGTCCCTGACCGTCCTGCGTTCCCCCGCGTACGAAGAGAGCACACCGCAGCAGCTTCAATGTCCCCGTTTGCCAACCCTCCCACCTTCCCGCTACCGTATAGAGTTTTCGCGCACCCCTCGCGCCCTGGCGATTCGTTCCCCATCCCAGGGCCGTCTCAGGAGAGAAAATGTCTGCTACGGAGCTGCTGTACCAGTCAGGATTCGGCAACGAATTCGCCACCGAAGCCGTCCCCGGAGCCTTACCGCAAGGCCAGAACGCACCGCAGAAGTCCGCCCTCGGCCTCTACACCGAGCAGCTGAGCGGCACCGCCTTCACCGCGCCGCGCTCGACCAACCGCCGCACGTGGACCTATCGCATCCGCCCCTCCGTTACCCACAAGCCATTTTCTGAAGTCGGCTCCGGCCAGCTGCGCAGCGGACCCTTCACCGAGCTGCCCACGCCGCCCAACCAGATGCGCTGGAACCCGGTGCCCATGCCCGCCAAATCCACCGACTTCGTCCAGGGCCTTGTCACCCTCGGCGGCTCGGGCGATCCATCCCTCCAGATCGGCGTCGGCCTCCACGTCTACGCCGCCAACGCCTCCATGAAGGACCGCTATTTCTACAACGCCGATGGCGAAATGCTCATCGTCCCCCAGCAGGGCAATCTCCGCATAGCCACCGAGCTCGGCATCCTCGGCGTCGGGCCCGGCGAAATCGCCATCATCCCCCGCGGCATCAAGATTCGCGTCGACCTCGACGGACCCTCCCGCGGCTACATCTGCGAGAACTACGGTCTCCCGTTCCGCCTCCCCGACCTCGGCCCCATCGGCGCCAACGGCCTCGCCAATCCCCGCGACTTTCTCACCCCCGTTGCCGCTTACGAGAACCGCGAAGGCGACTTCCGCATCCTCGGCAAGTTCCTAGGCCGCCTCTGGGAAGCCGAAATCGACCATTCCCCCCTCGACGTTGTCGCCTGGCACGGCAATTACGCGCCCTCAAAATACGACCTGGCCCGCTACAACTGCATCAATTCTGTAAGCTTCGATCATCCGGACCCGTCGATCTATACCGTGCTCACTTCGCCTTCGCTTCTGCCTGGCACCGCCAACGTCGATTTCGCCATCTTCCCGCCGCGCTGGCTCGTCGCCGAGCACACCTTCCGCCCACCCTGGTTCCACCGCAACATGATGAACGAGTTCATGGGCCTGGTCTTCGGCGAGTACGACGCCAAGGCCGAAGGCTTCCTCCCCGGTGGCGCCAGCCTGCACAACTGCATGTCCGGCCACGGCCCCGACGCCGAGACCTTTGAGAGAGCCAGCTCCGCCGAGCTCAAGCCCGTCAAGCTCGATAACACCCTGGCCTTCATGTTCGAAACCGGCTTGCCCGTCCGCCCAACGAAGTTCGCGCTCGAGACTAAAATCCTCCAGCACGAGTATTTCGAGTGCTGGCAGGGTCTCAGGAAACACTTTAAGGATCCCAACCAATCCACTGTAAATAAACAATCCACAAAGATCGCGAAGAAGGATCAGAAAAAATGAGTGCTGTCGGGGCCCTGCTGACGCGAATCGTCGATTACGCTGGACTTTTTCCACCTGCATCGCTCGATATGGACCGCGCAGTCCGCAATTTCCGGACTTATCTGGGAGGCGACCACGCCTGGATGCTCGCCAACTTTGTCCTGCCCGCCGCCCGTCTCGCCGAGTTCGCAGACACCTTTGCCGCCATCTGTTGCGACGAGCAGGAGCAGCCCTGGACCCTCAGCGTCGTCACTTCCGCTGACAGCGCTCCCGAAGATCTCCAGGCGATCGACGATTTCCAGCAGGGCGCGGCCTTCCTTTCCGCCGTCGAAATCAAAGTCCCAACCCTGACGACCGCTCGCTCAATCCTAAAAATCCTACCCCGCGGCCGCGCCCACTACGTCGAGACCGCACCCGACCGCGTCACGAAATTCCTGCCCTTGCTCGCGTCCACCGGCGCCCGCGCCAAGCTCCGCACCGGCGGCATTATCCCTGAAGCCATCCCCGAGCCGGAAGCTATCGCCGGCTTCCTTCTCAATTGTGCGAAAGCCCGCGTCCCCTTCAAAGCCACTGCCGGTCTCCACCACGCCGTCCGCGGCGTGCAACCGCTCACCTACCAGCTCGGTAGCCCCACCGCTGCCACTTACGGATTCCTCAACGTCTTCCTCGCCGCCGCACTCGCGTACCACGGCTCCGACGAGAAGGCCTTGCTCAAAACCCTCACCGAAGAGGATCCCAAAGCCTTTCAACTCGACGAAGACGCCATCGCGTGGCACGATCACCACATGACTTCCGACCAAATCGAGCGCGCCCGCGCCGAATTCGCCATCGGCTTCGGCTCCTGCTCCTTCACCGAACCCATCGACGACCTGAAAGCCATGGGATGGCTATAAAAGAACGCCCCGGGATGGTTATCAAGATGACTGCGCACTCTGCGGAAAGACTTCCCGTCGCATGGGCCCGTATCAGGCCACGATTTCATAGCTCGTGGAACGCCTCACAGAGCCCGCGGAATGCCCCACAGATCTCGTGGAACGCCCCACAGAACTCGCGGAATGATTCACATCTTGTGTCAGGGCACGACTTCAGTCGTGCCGTTACTGCCAAAAAATCTGTGGGCTTCAGCCCCTGAGGGATCCCGTCCCACGACACCAACCCCATTTTCCGCAAGCCTTATAGGCAAAACAACGATATGACCACGCCTCCGAGAACGCCCTGCTGGGTCGAATCCGCCAACGACCCCGAGACCGATTTCCCCATCGAAAATTTGCCGTTTGGGGTCTTCAAGCCGGCCGACGACCCTGATCGCGACGACCCGTCGCCGGCCATGCGTGCCCTCAACAGCCTGAACCGCGTCTGCGTCGCCATCGGCGACCAGCTGCTCGATCTCTACGGCTGCTACCGGGCTGGTCTTCTCAACAAACTCCACGTCCCCATCGGCTGGGTCAACGGATCCGACCAGTTCGGCATCCTCCAGGCCCGGGCTGTCCGTCAACGTGCCGCCGAACTGCTCACCGATCTTGCCCTCCGCTCCAAAGTGGAGCCTTTGCTCGTTCCCCAGGCCGCAGCGCGCCTGCTGCCGCCCTTCCGCATCGGCGATTACACCGACTTCTACGCGTCCGTTTTCCACGCGACGAATGTGGGCAAGCTCTTCCGCCCCGACAACCCGCTTTTGCCCAACTATAAGTACGTCCCCATCGGATATCACGGTCGCAGCTCATCCGTCGTTGTCAGCGGAACAGAAATCCGTCGTCCCCTCGGCCAGTCGAAGGCGTTCGACGCTCCGGAGCCCATCTTCGGACCGAGCCGGATGCTCGACTACGAACTTGAAATGGGATTCTTCATGGGAGCCGGGAATCACCGCGGCTCCGCCATCCCCATCGATCAGGCTCAGCACTACATCTTCGGCTTCTGTCTCGTTAACGACTGGTCCGCCCGCGACATCCAGTCCTGGGAGTACCAACCCCTCGGCCCCTTCCTCTCGAAGAGTTTCGCCACCACCATCTCGCCCTGGGTCGTCACCCTCGACGCCCTTGAGCCTTACCGCATCCCCGCCTTTCCGCGTCCCGAAGGCGATCCCAAACCGCTCCCGTACCTCTATTCCGAGCGCGACCAGCAACGCGGAGCCTTTGATATAAAACTTGAAGTATCGCTCCTAACTGCAAGAATGCGTGATGATGGAGACAAACCATTCCGCATTAGCCGTGGCAACACCAGCGACCTCTACTGGACTCCCGCCCAGATGCTCACCCACCACGCCAGCAACGGCTGCAACCTCCGCCCCGGCGACCTGCTCGCCTCCGGAACCGTCTCCGGCCCCACGCCTGACTCGGCCGGCTGCCTGCTCGAGCGAACTAAACGCGGCGCCGAACCCCTCCAGCTCCCCAACGGCGAACAGCGCAAATTCCTCGAAGACGGCGACGAAGTCATCCTTCGCGGCTGGTGCGAGCGCGAAGGCTACCCCTGCATCGGCTTTGGCGAATGTCGCGGAACTGTTCTTCCTGCAAACCAATAAAACCGCCGATTTACTGCAGAAACATAAAGTATTAGTGGAGATGTCCATCCCGCCCTCACTCTGCGCCGGCTCCGGCCTGACTCCTTACCTCCGTAATGGTTGAACCGGCGATTCGTCTTGCCCTGCATACCCGGTAAAGACTAGCTTCACAATAGCGAGAGCTCTGTTCCTCATGAACAGAGCTTTTCCTTTTGCGACCCGCCCATGCGGGGATCGTCGTTGTTCTTTGAGATTTCTGCCAGCCGATTGCGAGAGAGGACCCTCTCTCATCGAGCTAAATCCTTTGTTTAGAATTAAGTAGGTTACGACCCCCAAGTAACTATCGTGTTTCCCACACATAGCGGCCCGTCTCGGCGTAAGCCCTTTATTTTCTACACTTACAAAAGAGAGGGGGGGTGGGGGTATAACCGGCACCGCAAGGTCGGCCAACGGAGAAACCAGTATCTTGTATCAGGGCATGACTTCAGCCGTGCCGCAAGATCGCCAAAATGGGACGGGCTTTAGCCCATGTGCGTTTAGATGTTTCACCGGAAAAACCTCAAGTACCACTCGAGGATCGGTTCTCCCGCAAAAACCGCGTAAATCGCCGCTGCGCAAAGAAAAGTCCCAAACGGAAGCCGCGCCGCCTGCGCCTTCTTCCGCCCCAATCCAACCACCAGCAGCCCGACCACCGAAGCTCCCATAACGCCCAGAAACATCGTCAACCCGGTTAGCGCCGGGCCCAACCAGGCCGCAATCATCGCCAGCAGCTTCGCGTCCCCCAAACCCATGCCTTCTTTGCCGCGCACCAGCCAATAGACCCACCGAATCGCCAAAATCCCCAATCCCGCCAATAGCGCCCAAATGCCGGACAGGACCGCAGCGACCAGACCGGCGCGCGCATACGAAAAGTGAGGACCCGCCGCGGAAACTCCAAGGGTCAACCCCGGAAGCAGCCGGAACGACCCCGGAAACTGCCGAGCGACCCCCAATAACAGCCCCGAATACAAAATCCCCAACCCAATCCCCGGCCAGGTGAACGCGTCCGGCAGCCGCATCGTCTCCGCGTCCATCACCGCCAACCCCAGGAGCAGGAGGCAAAGCACCGCCATCCCGACGCCCACCACCGTCAGCCCAAACTGAAAGAAGCACAGCAGAAACAGCGCCGCCGTCGCCGCCTCGACCGCCGGATACCTCCAAGGGATCCGCCAGCCACACGCCCGGCACTTGCCCCGCAGCAACAGCCAGCTCAGCAACGGCACATTGTCGCGAACGCGGATCGCCATCCCGCACTTCGGGCATCGCGATCCCGGCCGCACGATCGACGCATGCCGCGGCAGCCGCGCAATGCACACATTCAGAAAGCTGCCGAACGCCAGCCCCAGCAGCGCCACAAACGCCGCAATCAAACCCACCGGCACTCCACCCGCGGTTACCAGAATCGCAGTCTCTCCTTCGTCGTTGCCAGCATACGCGGATCGTTCCCCGCACCTCGTTGTAAAGTGGAGCTATGCCTGCCGACAAGGACGCTGCCCAGCCATCCGACGCTCCGCAGCACCGTCCCGCAGCCGCAGATCCAGGCCCGCTCTTCGCCGAAGCCGTCGCCATCATGGCCCGCCTTCGCGCTCCCGGCGGCTGTCCCTGGGATCGCGAACAGACCTTCTCCACCATCCGCAAATACACCCTCGAGGAGACCTGGGAAGTCCTCGACGCCATCGAGCGCGAAGCCTGGCCCGACCTCGCCGACGAACTCGGCGACCTCCTGCTCCAGGTCCTCTTTTATGCCGAAATGGCCCAGGATGCCGGCTACTTCTCCATTGCCGACGTCATCACCAACCTCAATCGCAAGCTCATCCGGCGCCATCCCCATGTCTTCGGCGAAGAAGCCTCAGCCGCGGCAGGCAATCGCGCCGAAGGCCTCGACACCGCCGAAATAGGATCCGCCCAGGTTCTCCGCAATTGGGAACAGATCAAGCGATTAGAGAAGAAACCTAAACTGAAAGATCAAGGCCGCCTCGGCGCCATCTCCCGCTCCATGCCCGCCCTCGCCGAGGCCGGCAAGATCGGTTCTACTGCCGCTAAGGCGCGATTCGACTGGCCCAGCGTCCACGGTGTCCTCGCCAAGCTCCAGGAAGAGACCACCGAGCTCGAAGCGGAAGTCGCCTCTGGCAACACTCAAGCCGCTGCCGAAGAGCTAGGTGATCTGCTATTTACTGTCGCAAACCTCGCCCGTCACTTGAAGGTAGATCCGGAGGTAACCCTCCGCGATGCCAACGCCAAATTCCGTCGCCGCTTTGCCGCCATGGAAGCCGCAACCACTCAGCCCCTCGAAAACTTATCTCCCGACCAACTAGAGGACCTCTGGTCCCAAAGCAAATCCGCAGAGAAGGCATGAACCCCGAGATTATCCAAACTCCTGATGGCACTCCCATCACCCTCCGCTCCGCGAAGGGTTTCGACGAAATGGGCGACTGCGTCGACCTCCAGATCCAGACCTGGGGATACAACGACGGCGACGTCATACCCCGCCGCCTCTTCCTCGTCGCCATGCGCATCGGCGGCCAGGTCATCGGAGCCTTCGACCCCGACCAGCGCATGGTCGGCTTCGCCATGTCCATCCCCGGCGTCAAGCCCGCCCACAGCCCTGGCCACCTCCCCACCCCCTACCTCCACTCCCACATGCTGGCCGTCCTGCCTGCCCATCGCAACAGCGGCATCGGCCGCCGCCTCAAGCTCTATCAACGCCTGGAAGCCCTCTCCCGCGGCATTTCCCTCATGGAATGGACCTTCGATCCCCTCGAAATCAAAAATTCTTTCCTCAATATCCACAGGCTCGGCGTCATCGTCCGCTCGTATTCTCCGGATTTTTATGGTGTATCCTCATCTCGTCTGCAGGCCGGCCTTCCCACGGACCGCCTCCACGCTGAATGGTGCATGGAGTCGGCCCGCGTCAATGCCATCCTCAGCGGCTCCCCGTACATCGCACCTCCAATTCAGGAGACAATCGTGGTCCCGAAAGCCATCAGCGATTGGAAAGCCAGCAGTGTCTCCCAGGCAGCCGCAATTCAGATCGAGAATCGCCAGCGGTTCCTCGCTGCGTTCTCCCGCGGCCTGGCCGTCACCGGTTTCCGCGTAGACTTAGAGGGGAACGGCACGTTTGAACTCGCACACCTGCAAGAGACCGCACCTGGAGAGCTATGAGAATCGACGCCATCTTTCTGCGTGAACTGCGCCTGCCTCTTGTCCAGCCGTTTCAAACCAGCTTTGGCACCACCACCGATCGCCGCATCCTCCTTGTCGAACTGCGAGGCGAAGGCATCACCGGCTGGGGCGAGTGCGTCGCGGGCGAGCATCCTTACTTTTCTGAAGAAACTGTAGACACCGCATGGTCCGTCATCCAGCAAGAACTTGCGCCGATGCTCGCCAGTGCTGAACCCGAGCATGCCGGCAAGTGTCCCAGCATCTTCCGCCGCGTCCGCGGTCACCGCATGGCCAAGGCCGCTCTCGAAAACGCGGTGTGGGACCTTGAGGCCCAGATGAAAGGCGTTCCCCTCGCCATGCTGCTCGGCGGCTCGCGTGATACCATCGCCTGCGGCGTCTCCATCGGCATCCAGCACTCCATGGAAAAGCAACTCGCCGAAGTGGAGAAGGAAGTCAACGCCGGCTACCAGCGCATCAAGCTCAAGTGCAAGCCCGGCTGGGACGTCAAAATTTTCGAGGCCGTTCGCCATCGCTGGCCGGAAATCGAACTCAGCTGCGACGCCAACTCCGCTTACCGCCTCAACGACTCCGATCACATCGCGACCTTCGATGAATTCAACCTGCTCATGATCGAGCAGCCCCTCTGGGCCGACGACTTCTACTTCCACTCCATGCTGCAGAAGCGCCTCAACACCCCCATCTGCCTCGACGAATCCATCCGCAACCGCCGCGACGCTCTCGCCGCCATTGAGATGGAGTCCTGCCGCATTATCAACATCAAGTGCGGTCGCGTCGGCGGATTCAGCGAAGCCATCGCTGTCCACAACGCGGCTCAGGAGCGCGGCGTTCCCGTCTGGTGCGGAGGCATGCTGGAAACCGGCATCGGCCGCGCCCACAATATCGCGCTGTCGTCGCTCGACAATTTCAGCCTCCCCGGCGACGTCTCCGCCTCCAAACGTTATTGGAAGGAAGACATCATCGAGCCCGAAGTCACAGTTTCCGCGCAGGGCGAAATCACCGTTCCCACCACGCCAGGCCGCGGCTTTGAAGTCCGCACAGATTTGATCGAACAGCTTACCGTGCGCAAAGAGGAAATTCGCGCCATGGCCATCGCCTAGCTTTAAAGTCCAATAAAAGAGGGGAGCCGCGCAAGCGGCTCCCCTTTCCATTAGCTCTACTGCATCACTGCAGGATTGGCCGGCTCCAGCATCCGACGTGTCCGCTTCGCCCCAGCCGCCGCAACACCAATCGCCGCCAGCAGAAAGACCGCATTCCCCACCCGGAATAGCCACACCGGATGCCCGCCAAACAGCGGAGGCGCAAGGAACGCATGCAGCCCATAGGCACACGCGCCGCCCGCGCCCAGGCTCAGCGTATGCAGCGCCGTCCAGCCCGCGCGCTGTTCCAACCCATTCAATGCAGCCAGAAACATCAGGTCAATCCCCAGCATGATCCCAACCGCAACCCAGTTCAACATAGGCGGAGTCACCAGCACGATGAATCCCAGCACCAGCGCCGCCGCACCCGTCCCCCACGGGCTCGGCACCTCACCAGCGCTCGCCACCCGCTCCTTCGCCGGCAGCCACAGCGCCAACCCAATCAGCACCAGCACCACCAGCGCCGTCGCTCCCAGTTGCTTATGCGAAGCGACGAACTTATCCCCATGCAACGTAATGAACGTGCCCACGCCAGCTCCGATCAGGAACAGCACGAATACCAGAGAGTCGCCAATCCGCCCCAGCCACGGCTTCTGCGCCGTAGCAGGGAACAGCCCCTCAACCAGCGCAATCGACACCGAAATGCTCCAAAATGTGTGGAGGTTGAACATGAACAGCGTCCACCACCCGCCCATCCCCAGCGCCGGTATGTACGCATGACTCAGAAAGTGGCCGTGCAGCTTCAGGTAATCGGGGTTGAAGAGCGACATCGTTGTGAATCCCTCTTCAATCAGCGTGTAGGCCGCGCCCAGCATCAGAATCCGCGACCACCCTAGACCCATCCGCCGCACCACTTCGCGGATCAGCAGCGCGCCGCCGCCATACATCGGCGCCATGATCAGCACCACGCCAATCATCCTGATGCCAATGTCGCCCAGCAGATACTCGGCCACCAGCGGAGCAGTAAAGATTAGAGCAATCGCAGCGGGAATATTCCGTTCGACTCGACTCACAGCCCAACCTCCGGCGCACTATCGTGCCACCACAGAATCCCACAATCCCACGTCCCGCCCCAGAAGAAATTGTCAGCAATTCGCGGTGACACTTGTCATGCGTCCCCACCCTACGGGAAAGTGATACCGTGTTGCCATGAAATTTGCGCGCGCCAGTATTACCTCCGTTTGCTTCATCACTGCCACGGTCGCCCTGTCCTGCCTGCCCGCCCTCGCCCAATCCGCGCCGCAGGGAACCGCCCAGGATGGCTACGAATCCGCGCACTCGCTCGAGCTTTACCGCGAGAGCCACGCCACCATGTTCATGAATGATTTTGGCCAGCTCGCGCGCTACCACGACGCCGACATCGCCCTCGCCCCGCCCGCGCCCGGCGAGCAGCGCGTCGTCTTCTTCGGCGATTCCATCACCGATATCTGGAAGCTCGACGACTCATTCCCCGGCAAGAACTACATCAATCGCGGCATCGGCGGCCAAACCACCCCGCAGATGCTGGTGCGCTTTCGCCCCGACGTCGTCGACCTGCATCCAGCGGTCGTCGTCATTCTCGCCGGCACCAACGACATCGCCGGCAACACCGGCCCTGAGACCATCGATCAAATTGAAGGCGACTACGCCAGCCTCGCCGACATCGCCCGCGCCAACGGCATCCGCGTCGTCTTCTCGTCGGTCATGCCCATCAATGCCTACAACCCAACAGCGCTGCGCTTCTTCCTCCAGCGCTCGCCGGAGAAAATTCTCGCCCTCAATGTCTGGTTGAAGCGGTATTGCGCCGCGCACGGCCTCGTCTATCTCGACTACTTTTCCGCCACGGTCGACGAGAACGGCTTCCTGAAGAAGGACCTCACCCAGGACGGCCTGCATCCCAACGCTGCTGGCTTCGCAGTGATGGCGCCGCTCGCGCAAGCCGCCATCACGCAATCGCTTAGTCAGCCGCTTACTGCCCGGACCCAGGCTGCGCAGTAAGCTGATCCAGTGCCAAGTTGAGCTCCAGCACATTCACCCGCGGCTCGCCCAGCACGCCCAGCTGCCGTCCCTGAATGTGCGACTGCACCAGCGTCTTCACCTGCGCCTCCGGCAAATGCCGCGCCGCCGCGACCACTGGCACCTGATACAGCGCGTCCTCCGGAGAAATATCCGGATCCAGTCCCGACGCCGACGTCGTCACCAACCCCACCGGCACCGGCTTGCCAGGATTCTTCTTCTGCCACGCCGCCACATCGCCATCGATGCGCGTCACCAGCGCCTTGTTGGACTCCGCCAGATTCGATCCGCCCGAACTCGTCGCGTCCCAACCATTGCCCGCCGCCGATGGCCGCGAATGAAAATACCGGTCGGTCGCGAAGCCCTGCCCGATAATCGCCGACCCCACCACCTGTCCGTCGCGGACCACCAGTTGCCCATTCGCCTTGTCGCGCATCGTCAGCTGCGCCAGGCCCGTCACCACCAGCGGATACACAATCCCCAGCAACACCGTCGTTACCAGCGTGTAGCGAATCGCTACCATCAATGTCTTGCTCATACTTATCTCCTTCACTACGCCAGGTGCAGGCCAGTGAGCGCCAAATCAATCAGCTTGATTCCAATAAACGGCACGATAATGCCGCCAATTCCATAAATAATCAGGTTCCGCCGCAACAGCGCCTGCGCTGACATCGGCTCGTACTTCACGCCCCGCAGCGCCAGCGGAATCAGCGCAACAATAATGATCGCGTTGAATATCACCGCCGACAAAATTGCCGAGTGCGGCGATGCCAGATGCATCACGTTCAGCGCATTCAGCACAGGAAACACCCCGGCGAACATCGCCGGAATGATCGCGAAATACTTTGCGACGTCATTCGCAATCGAGAACGTCGTGAGAGCGCCCCGCGTCATCAGCAGCTGTTTTCCGATCTCCACAATCTCAATCAGCTTCGTGGGATTCGAATCGAGGTCCACCATGTTCCCGGCCTCTTTCGCGGCCTGCGTGCCCGTGTTCATAGCCACGCCCACATCTGCCTGCGCCAGCGCCGGAGCATCGTTGGTCCCATCGCCTGTCATCGCCACCAGCTTGCCCTTGGCCTGCTCGCGCTTGATCAGGTCCATCTTGTCCTTGGGCTTCGCCTCGGCCAAAAAGTCGTCCACTCCCGCCTCACGCGCAATCACCGCAGCGGTCAGCGGATTGTCTCCCGTGATCATGATGCTGCGAATTCCCATCGCCCGAAGCCGCGCCAGCCGGTCCTTCAGTCCGCCCTTCACAATGTCCTTCAGGTAAACCACGCCCAGCGCCGTGCTGTTTTCGGATACCACCAGAGGCGTCCCGCCCATCCGCGCAATCTCCTCCACGCGGTCCGTCACCTGCCGCGGCATGTTCGAACCCTGCTGCTCCAGGAATCGCGCAATCGCGTCCGCCGATCCCTTGCGAATTTTGCTGCCCGGCAAATCCACGCCCGACATCCGCGTCTGTGCGCTGAACGGCACAAACTCGGCGCGCATTCCTGTCAGATCGCGTCCGCGCAGATTGTATTTTTCCTTCGCCAGCACCACGATCGACCGACCCTCCGGCGTCTCATCGGAGAGCGATGCCAGCTGCGCCACATCCGCCAGCCGCTCCGCGCTGATGTTCGGTGCAGGGAAGAACTCCGTCGCCTGCCGGTTGCCCAGCGTGATCGTTCCCGTCTTATCCAGCAGCAGCGTGTTCACATCGCCGGCCGCCTCCACCGCGCGCCCGCTCATCGCCAGCACGTTGTACTGCACCAGCCGGTCCATGCCCGCAATGCCAATCGCCGACAGCAGCGCGCCAATCGTCGTCGGAATCAAACACACCAGCAGCGACACCAGCACAAAAATCGTCTGCGGCGCGCGCGAATAAATCGCATACGGCTGCAACGTCGCCACGGCCAGCAGAAAGACCACCGTCAGCCCCGCCAGCAGAATGCTCAGCGCAATCTCGTTCGGCGTCTTCTGCCGCGAAGCGCCTTCCACCAGCGCGATCATGCGGTCCAGAAACGTCTCGCCCGGATTCGACGTAATCTTCACGCGAATCCAGTCCGACAGCACGCGCGTCCCGCCCGTCACCGCCGAACGGTCGCCGCCCGCCTCGCGAATCACCGGCGCCGATTCTCCCGTGATCGCCGACTCATCCACCGAAGCCACGCCTTCAATCACTTCGCCGTCGCCGGCAATAAACTGCCCGGCGTCCACCTTAATGATGTCGCCGGAACGCAGCAGGGAACTGGACACCGTCTCGACCGACCCATCGCCGCAGTAGCGATACGCAATCGTCTCGCCCTTCGCTTTGCGCAGCGTGTCCGCCTGCGCCTTACCGCGGCCTTCCGCGATCGCCTCGGCGAAATTCGCAAACAGCACCGTGAACCACAGCCACAGCGTGATCTGCAGATTGAAACCGATGGGCAGGTGATGCGCTGCATCAGAGATCAGCAGCACCGTCGTGACCACGCTGCCCACCTCCACCACAAACATCACCGGGTTCTTCATCATCGTCCGCGGATCCAGCTTGCGGAACGAGTCAATGATCGACTGGCGAAGAATATCCGGATTAAAGAAACTCAGCTTTCTGGTCATGATTACTTTTTCCTCGCCTTACGAAAAGAGCGTTCCGTGTTGCAGCAGCAGGTGCTCGAGAATAGGTCCAAGGCTCAGCGCCGGGAAGAATGTCAGCGCGCCCACAATCAAAATCACGCCCGTCAGCAGCACCGTAAACAGCGCGGTATTCACCGGAAACGTCCCAGGCGAGGGCGGCACGCTCTTCTTCTGCGCCAAATTTCCCGCCAGCGCCAGCATCGGCACCATCATCAGGAAGCGCCCGAACAGCATCGTGAATCCCAGCGCGCCGTTGTACCAGGGAGTGTTCGCATTCAGCCCCGCGAACGCCGATCCGTTGTTGCCCGCCGCCGACGTGAACGCGTACAGAATCTGGCTCAGCCCATGCGGCCCAGGATTGCTGATCCCCGCCAATCCCATCGGATAAATCACTGATATGGCCGAGAGCGTCAGAATCAGCAGCGGGAAGATGAGCACATACAGCATCGTCATCTTCACGTCGTAGGCCTCAATCTTCTTACCCAGGTACTCCGGCGTTCGCCCCACCATCAGCCCCGCAATGAACACCGACAGCACCACGTAAATTAGCATCCCGTAGAGCCCGGCGCCCACGCCGCCGAAAATAATCTCGCCCAGCATGATGTTGATCAGAGGCACCATCCCGCCGAGCGGCGAAAACGAGTCGTGCCAGGAGTTCACCGCGCCGCAGCTCGCATCCGTGGTAATCGTCGCGAACAGCGCGGAGTTCGCGATCCCAAACCGCGTCTCCTTGCCCTCCATGTTCCCGCCCGCTTGTTGCAGGCTCGCATGCTGATCCACGTTGTGCAGCACCGGGCTCGGCTGGGACTCCGCCCAGTACGCCACCGTGAATCCCGCCGCGAACAAGACTGACATGCACGCGAACACCGCCCATCCATGCCCCGGCGAACCCGTCATGCGCCCCAGCGTCACTGTCAGTCCCGCGCCGATCAGGAAAATCGAAAACATCTCCAGGAAATTGCTGAATGGCGTCGGATTCTCAAACGGATGCGCGCTGTTCGCGCTGAAAAACCCGCCTCCGTTCGTCCCCAGCATCTTGACGGCTTCCTGCGACGCCACCGGTCCTTGCGCAATGGTCTGCGTCTGGTTTTCCAGCGTGTGCGCCACCGTGTACGGATGCAGATTCTGAATCACGCCCTGGCTTACCAGCGCCAGCGCGTAAACAATGCATAACGGCAGCAGCACGTACAGGCATGCCCGCGTCGTATCCACCCAGAAGTTGCCAATCGTCTTCGATTCCCGCCGCGATATGCCCCGCACGAGCGCAATCGCCGCCGCAATGCCCACCGCCGCGCTGAAGAAGTTGTGATACGCCAGAGCCGCCATCTGCGTGAAGTAGCTCATCGTCGTATCGTTTGTGTACGCCTGCCAGTTCGTGTTCGTCGTGAACGAGACCGCGGTATTCCACGCCAGCATCGCTCCCAGCCCCGCCAAATGCTGCGGATTCCACGGAAGAATATGCTGCGCGCGCTCGATGAAATACATCAGCACCAGCGAGACGAAGCTGAACAGCAGCATGGCCACCGTGTATTCGCGCCACGTCATTTCCTTGTCGCGCCTGATCCCGCACGCGCGGTAAATCACGTTCTCCACCGGCCTCAGGAATCCGTACTTCCCGGAAAACACCTGGGCCATGTAGATGCCCAAAGGACGCATGAACACCAGCAGCACGACAAAGTAGATAGCAAACTGCAACCACCCGTTCGCAGTCATTTCAGAACTTCTCCGGATACAGCAGGGCCACCACAAGATAGCCAAGTAAGAACACGGTGATCAGCAGAATCACCAGCGTTGTGATTGTCATCGGCATTACCTCAGCCTCTCGCATGCCGCCGCATAAAGCAGCGCCACGACAAAGAACGCGACAGTGAAAACCATCATCAGCAGATCGGTCATTGCGTTTCCCTCATTACCAGGCACCCTGTTTTCCGCCATACCACCACACCAGCCCCAGCGTTGTTGTGTCCTGGTGAGTCGACGGCATCGCCACATTGTTCGTCACGAAGTACGGCCGGTTACTCCAGTCGCGCCGGTACTCCAGAAATGCATCGAATCCATCGGCAAAGTTGTATTTGTAAGTCGCCGTCGCTTCCTTCACCGCCTGCGTCTCGTTGCTGAAGAGCCCGCCGCGGTCCGACAAATACTCAGCGCGCCCTGCCAGCGCCACCTTCTGCGTCCACTGATACTGCGCATAGAACACGCCGCCATCCACATGCTCCGGCGCCGACGATTCCCCCGGCGCAGCGTTCGCCCACTCGCGCTCGATCACGTAATCGCCCTCGCCGGAGAGCGCCAGTTTCGGCGTCGCCTGCCACGTCGCATACGAATCGAAGATATGAATCTTCCCATTCGGCGCAGGCGTAATCGGCGCTTCGCACAGCCCTGGCTGCACCGGAACCGTGCAGTTCGTCGCAGCCACCGTGTTCGGGTGCTCCTGCCCGTTGTAGTAATTGGTCGTCCAGGTCACCGCCTTCACCGGCGTCAGCACATAGCCAAATAGCTCGTCCTTGTAGCCATTCGTCGGCTCAGACTGGTTCGTCCCGTTGTCAATCCAGTAGTTCACCGCCAGCTTGTCGTTGACCTTGTAGTTCGTCCGCACGCCCGCGTGATAGAACGGCAGAAAATAGAAGTAGAACGATCGCGAGTAATTCAGCTGATCCTTGGTGTAATTGCCCTCAATCCCCAGGGAACTCGACCACTTACCGAAATCCACATCGATCCCATGCTTGACCGGCACAATGTAGGTCCCATAGGCCTGAAAAATATTGCGATAAATCTCCGGCCGTGGCTCGTTCGTCGGATTTCCCTGCAGCGTCTCCGTAGCCTGCCCAAACTGCAGGTCCACACGGAACCCGTACCGCCGGTGCGCCTCCAGATCCGGGTCCAGGTCGAAAATGAAGTCCGCCTGATTGATGCTGAACGTGTTGCTCAGCACGTCGTACGCCCGCAAATCATTTACCCGCCCCACCGGATTGTTGGTGTTGTACAGGTAATATCCGTCGAAGGTATAGTTCAGCGTCGCCCCGCCCGGCAATGTTCCCGGCAACAGCTGTGCAGGCGCCGCAGCAGGATTCGCAGCCGCAGCTTCCGTCACCACCGGAGCATTTCCCCCAGGCCCCCGCAAATCCGCAGCCGCTGAGACCAGCGCTGCCGCTGCCTGCGGCCCGCTCGCACCCTCCGCTGCACCGCCCTGCCGCAGCTGCTCGTTCTGTTCTTCCAGGGTCGTCACCCGGCGCTGCAAATCGAGAACCATTTGCTTCAGTTGCTCCACTTCAGTTCCGTTGTCCTGGGTTTGCGCCACGCCCGGATGGGCGAGCAGTACGAGGCAAAAGGAGAGCACCGCCAGCCGAAAGAAGAGTTGTTTGCGGTTTGTCATAGCCACAAAGCCTCCCCCAGTAAATGCGCCAGCCCACTAAGCTCCTCATAAGGATTTCGTAAGGGATATATAAAGAGGAAGTCATGCTGGTGCTCCGAGCGGGCGGCGCCGTGCTGCATTGGCGCCGCCGCACGGTGTCTAGAACTTCACCAAAATCGCGAAGGTCAGGATCTGCTGGTCGCGACGCATGTCCGGTTGCCACAGGGTGGGGTATTGCGAATTGCCGGCGCACACCGCTTTGGCAGCGGCAATGTTCGCGGCATATTCCTCCCTGTAGGTCAGGCCGGGCATCGTCGTATAGCCAATACCGGAATCAGCAGATGACGAACCGTTCGTGCAGGTAAAGTCCGCCGGACTGCCAATCGACGTGTAGGTGTTGCCCCCCGGAGGCGTGGAGCCGCCGCGTCCCGCCCAGTACGGCACATCCGAGTGGCGATACCCGTACTCGCTGCGGAACGTGACGTACTGGCTCGGCATGTAGTCGTAGGTAATGGTTCCGTCCGTTCCGTGGAAGGGCTGGCCCGGATCCTCAGGGAAGTAAGCCGTACCGGTCACAGCCGTCGCTCCGTTGATGGGCGGCAGCAGAACCAGATAACGGCCGGGGTTGTTCGCCTGACCGCCTCCAACCGTCAGCCCATACCGGTCTTTATCGAACCAGAAGCGGTTGTACAGCATCCAGCCCAGAAAGCTCTGCTTCTGGTAATAAACAGCTGGACTCGTGGACGTAGCCGGCGTGAAGATCTTGTGACCAGCCGATCCGGTGCAGGCCACTCCCGTGCCGCTTTCGCATCCGGCATCGCCCGTGAATGAGAATGCCATCCGGTTCAGCTTATTGTCCGGCCGGTCGTAATACTTCAGCTCGAAACTGTTGTCGGTGTGGAACCGCGTGCGGCCGTGAATGCCGAAATCATCCTCGCCATAGCCGTAATTGTTGGAGATGACGTTGATACTGGTGGTCGGCGTCCACTTCACCTGTCCGCCCAGGCCCGGCTTGGTGCCAAAACGTGCATAGGACTGCCAGCCATTGATGAACCACGGCTCAATCTTGAGGTGCTGCGTGGGATAGAACTGCGCGCGCACACCATTAAAGAACCATGGCGTGTTCGACGAAACGAAAGACGGCTGATACGCCCAGTTATCGAAGTTGTAGTAACTGAACAGACCGATGTAGGACATGAAGATGCCGGCGTCTAGATTGATGCCGTGCATTTTGTCCCAGTGGTAGCCGCCGTACGCCTCGGCCAGATAGCGATATGCATCATCGAGGTTCCACTGCCCGCGGCTGACGCTAGCGTCATTGCGCGGCGTCGTCACGGAGTATTCGCCGAACTGCGTCATCAGACGCGCATGCACATGGTCGATCAGCAGGTCGCCGCCCACGCCCAGTTGCTCCAGCTGAACTTCCTGCGAGCGAAACACCTCGCTCGATCCGTTGATGGTGTCGTCGGCCGGATGGTTCAGATCCAGGTTGTAATTCGAATCGACGCGGATTTCCGGCGTGAAATATTTCGTGCACAGCGGGCAATCGACCGTGCGGGGATTGCCGTTCAGCCAACCCCACCACGCGTCTGCAAATGGCGTCACTTTATCTACGGTGGGAGCCGCCGCAGGCGCTTCCGATGCCGCGAGTTGGGCGGTGGGCACGACCGAGCTTGCGCTGGTCGCAGCCGGAGTCAGCGACTTCGCCGCGTTCGACAAGTCTTCCGTCGCCGTGGCATTGGCGTTCGCCGTACCCTGGGCTTTCAGTTGTGCTTCCAGTTCGGCGATCCGCGCTTTCATCGCCTCCAATTCCTTTATCACCGACGCGTCTCCCGCAGACGCAGACGCAGGAGCGGATGCACCCGCCGCGGTTGCGGTCGAATCAGAATTGCTTTTTTCTGCGGTTTGCGCCATTCCCAGGCAGGGAATCAGGACCAGGCTCAGGACCGGTGCTACCACGCGCCGGACCATACGTTCCACACGGGGGCCGTGTGAGCGGATGAACAACATGGGTCAACCTCTCAGTTGCCGGGGGCTGATTGCGCCGCACAAACATATCGCCGCATCGCTTTCCAGCAAACACTTGAGATTAGCTGTCGAACCCGAAAGTATTTCCAGGGAATATGTAAGGAATTGATAAAGACACCTCTACTCCGGCGTCCCTTCCGGCAAAAACCGGTACCCCACCCAAGGCTCGGTCTGGATGTACTCCTTCTTTCCATCCACCGAAAGTTTCTTCCGCAACTGCCCCACAAACACGCGCAAATATTCCGGTTGCTGCGCCGACTGCGCTCCCCACACCGTCGTCAGCAGCGTGCGATGCGTCAGCACCTTGCCCGCATTCCGCGCGAACAACAACAGCAGGTCAAACTCCTTCGGCGTCAGATGCACTGCACGTCCCTCCACCAGCACCGTGTGTGCTGCCGGATCCACCACAAAATCCCCGGCCTCAATCGCCGCGTCGCCGGCCCGCTCCGGCGCACGCCGCAAATGCGCGCGCACACGCGCCAGCAACTCCTGAATGCTGAATGGCTTGGTCACATAATCGTCCGCACCCGCATCCAGCGCCTCCACTTTGGAGTGCTCCTGGTCCCGCACGCTCAGCACCAGAATCGGTGTCCGGCTCTTCTTCCGCACCTCGCGGCAAAACTCAATGCCTGTCATCCCTGGCATCATCAAATCTGTCACCACCAGGTCCGGCTGCCACTCTTCAAATAGCCGCAGCGCCTCTTCAGGATCGTTCGCCGTCCGCACGTCGTACCTCTGCGCCGACAGCGACGCGCGCAGCACCCGCGTGATCTGCACTTCATCATCCAGTACCAGAATCCGTTCCGCCATAAGCCTTGCTCCGGGGTATGATCGCCTTTCATGGAGAAGCATACAGCGCGACTGGGCCAGGCGTTCATGCGTTGTGCCGTCCTCACCGCGGCTGCCGCGCTGCTCGTCATCCTGTTCCGCACCATCCTTCCCGTCAATCAGACGACAGTTGCGCTCAGCTTCCTCATGCTCGTGTTACTCACGGCATCGCGCTGGCGTCTCACTTACTCGGTCTTTCTCTCCCTGCTGTGCACGGTCCTTTACAACTTCTATTTCCTGCCGCCCATCGGCCGTCTCACCATTGCCGACCGTCGTAACTGGATCGCTCTCGCCGCCTTTCTCTGCGCCAGCTTTCTGGTCAGTCATCTCTCCGATCGCGAGCATCGCCACGCTGAAGCTTCCGAGGCTCGCCGCCGCGAAGTCGAGTTACTCTACGAATTCAGCCAGCAGCTCCTCCTCCAGGAAGATTTCCGCAGCGTCGCCCGCGCTACTCCCTCCGTCGCTGCCTCGGTCTTCGGATTCAGCGCTGTCGCACTCTACGTCCGCGACGACGATGCCGCGTACTTCTCCGATCCGCAAAACGAGTTACTCCCCGTTGTCGATCTCAAGCTCGCCTCCAGCCAGGCGGACGCGGGTGTCACCGCGCGCGACGGCATCCGCATCATCCCGCTTTCTCTCGGCATGCGCTCGCCCGGCGCACTCGCCGTCACCGATGGCCGCTTCTCGACTGAGATTTACGAGGCCATCGGCAGCCTGGTCGCCATTGCTCTCGAACGCGCCGCCGCTCTTGAACGCAGCAGCCGCCTCGAAGCATGGCGTGAAGGCGAACGCCTCCGTTCCGCGCTGCTCGACTCCGTCACTCACGACCTCCGCACGCCGCTCACCGCCATCCGCGCCGCCGCTACCACGCTCGCCAGCGCGCCCGACCTCCCTGAATCCGACCGCGTCGAATTGGTAGCCGTGGTCGATGAAGAAAGCGCGCGCCTCAATCGCCTCATCGGCCAGGCCGTCGAAATGGCCCAGCTCGACGCGGCCGCCGTTCAAATCAATCCCGAGCCGCAGGACGTACGCGAGCTCATTGAAATGACCGTGGAAGAAATGCGCCCCGTTCTCCGCGATCGTCCCATCGAACTTGAGATCGCACCAGACCTCCCGCGCACCTCCATCGATCGCTCCCTCGTCCATCGCGTCCTCCGCCACATCCTCGAAAACGCCGCACGCTATTCGCCCGCCGGCTCCGCAATCACCATCGGCGCATCGCGCCGCGACGATCGCCTCCTCATTACCGTCGCCGATCGTGGTCCCGGCATCGACGTCAGCGAACAGCCCTTCGTCTTCGATAAATTTTTCCGTGGCCGCAAACAGAAGTCGCAGGTGGGCGGCACCGGCATGGGCCTCGCCATCGCCCGCGCCATCGTGGAAGCCCACGGCGGCGGCATCGAACTCGCCAGCCGCGCCGGAGAAGGCACGCGCTTCACCTTCTGGCTCCCCCTGGTTGTCTCTGCCTGAATCGTTTTCGTAAGATGGGTTCCATTATGCCTTCGCGTCGAACCTTCCTCCGCAATGCTGCAACGCTGCTCCCCGCTATGGCTCTCGCCGGACGTCGCGCCTGGGCCGCAGATCACATCCCGCTGGGAGCTCAGCTCTACACCGTTCGCAAAGAGGCCGCACAAGATCTGCCTCGCGTCCTTGAACAAATCGCCCGCATCGGTTATCAGGAAGTCGAAACCTACGGCGACCTCTACACCAACCCCGCCGCTACGCTGAACCACATCATCACCAGTGCCGGGCTCACCGTCCCCAGTGCCCATTACGGCTACAAAGACATCGACACGCACTTCAATTACACAAAAGAGCTCGGCGCCTCATGGATGGTGTGCTCCGTGATCGATCCGTCGCTGTGGGGTTCCGCGCAGGGCTTCGCAACCGCGGCCAAACAATTCAACGACTGGGGACAGCGCGCCAAAGACCTCGGCCTGCGCTTCGCCTTCCACAATCACGATTACGAATTTCGACCATTCTCCACCGAGCAAGCCGGCAAAACTGGCTACGACGTCCTCATCGAATCTACCGATCCGAACCTCGTCTTCTTTGAAGTCGATTGCTACTGGGTCGCGCAGGCCGGTATCGATCCCCTCACGCTTCTCCGCCGCCTCGGCCCGCGCCTCAAAATGCTGCACCTCAAAGATCGCAAAGCCGGTTTCCCGCCCTCCTTCGCCATGAACCAGGACTCCGCGCACTTCGTCCCCGTAGGCAGCGGCACGCTCGATTGGAAAGCAATCATCGCGGAGGGGAAGCGTGCTGGCGTCGAACACTACTTCGTCGAGCAGGACCAAACCGCCATCCCACCCATCGACGCCCTCCGCAAAAGCTACGAATACCTAAGCAAAATCACGTAAAGCGCTCGAACAAATTCATTCGACTTCAAAGCGCTGGGTGCCCCATGTCCCTGGGGTTGGCGACATGGGCCTTTGCGCGAAGCGCCCGTTTCGTATCAGGGCACGGCT
>Ga0206851_1089_pt1 | contig 26838 bp, 25 predicted proteins | sample Alteio_BWOrgCont_13_FD_152904 | JGI IMG/M metagenome (GOLD analysis project Ga0206851, IMG submission 152904) | Enriched cells from forest soil in Barre Woods Harvard Forest LTER site, Petersham, Massachusetts, United States -... | ecosystem: Environmental > Terrestrial > Soil > Temperate forest >... | reverse complement strand
ATGACATACCCCGCGCTAAAACGCGGGGTTACTAATTGATGCAGGTAACGTACCTTTTAATAGGTTGATACATACACGCAAGGAAGCCTATCGTGTTCTGACTTTTTGAGTGACCTTTAATTATTTGAGAAGCAATCTGGTGTAAGTCGGCGGGAATCAGTGAAAACGTATCCTGAACCTTCAGAAGGGAAGAAGGAACCAGAAGAGAGAAGGTCAAGCCGTTGAAGTTGGATTAAACCACTTTTACCGGAAAAAAAGTCTTCAGTTTTTCCACCACAAAGTCGATTTCTTCCTTCGTGTTGTATTTGCTAAACGAAAACCGGATGGAAGGTCTTTCCATATCTGAGCCAATACCACGCAGTACATGAGAGCCCTGGTTGCTTCCTGAGGAGCAGGCGCTCCCTCCGGATGCAGCTATACCATTGATATCGAGGTTGAAGAGGAGCATTTCGGCATTTTCGGTAAGGGGGAACTGTACGTTTAGAACGGTATACAGGCAATTGTCATTACAGGCCCCGTTAAAACGTACGCCTTCGATTGTTGTTTTCAATTGAGCTATCATGTAATCCTTCAATGCCTGGATATGGTCATGATGCGACTTCATATCGCGGTGGGCAATTTCCAGGGCTTTGGCCAAACCGATAATTCCATAAACGTTCTCGGTCCCCCCGCGCATATTACGCTCCTGGGCCCCTCCATAGATAAATGGGTTAACCTTGACCTCAGAATTTATATACAAAAACCCGATGCCCTTGGGCCCATGAAATTTATGGGCGGCACAGGTCAGGAAATGAATTTTAAGGTCCTGCAGGTTTATTTCGTAGTGGCCCATGGTCTGGACCGTATCCGAATGGAAAACAGCATTGTATTTCTGGGCCAGTTCAGACACTTTTTTGAGCGGGATCAGGTTACCGATCTCGTTATTGGCATGCATAAGGGAGATGAAGGTGCGCTCATTTGTTTTCAGCAGTTCTTCAAGATGCGCAAGATCAATATGTCCGGCCGGGGTGAGGTTTACAAAGCTCAGTTTGATAGCGCCTGCATGTTCCAGGGCCTCGAGGGTATGAAGCACTGCATGGTGTTCAATACGGCTGGTGATGGCATGCTTCAGACCCAGGTCGTAGATACTGCCGTTGATGGCCTGATTATCAGCTTCGGTGCCGCCCGAAGTAAAAAAAAGCTCGGCCGGGGAGCAATGAAGCATTTTTGCAACAGATTTGCGGGCTGATTCGATAGCAGCACGGGTCTGACGACCAAAAGCATGGATAGACGAAGGATTCCCGTAATGGTTTTGCATGAAAGGAAGCATGGCATCCAACACTTCGGGGTCGAGCGGGGTCGTTGCGGCGTTATCGAGGTATACTTTCATGACGAAACTAGTTAGGATTAGGGCACTGGGATTTGGGATTTAAACAGGGGAAAATTAATTCTTTGACTGGATGTAAAAAAATCTGGCATTAAATTTAAAATCCAAGTCAAATCCCAATTCTTATTACGCTTCAATCTGTTGCATCTTGATCAGTTCCCGGATATCAAGCATGATTTTCTTGGCCAGGTTATCGGCTGTGGTCGATGATTCGCTTTCGGAATAGATCCGGATGATGGGTTCTGTATTCGACCGGCGCAGGTGTACCCACTCCTTATCGAACTCGATTTTCACCCCATCAACCGTATTGATGGGCTGTTTTTTGTATTTTTTCTGGATCCCTTCCAGTATTTTATCAACACTGATGTCGGGAGTAAGCTCGATTTTATTCTTCGATGTGTGATAATCAGGGTAAGTCGACCGCAGCATGGAGATGGTCTTCTTGAATTTTGCAAGATGGGTAAGAAACAAGGCGATGCCCACCAGTGCATCCCGGCCATAATGAAGTTCGGGATAGATAACCCCTCCGTTTCCTTCTCCCCCGATAATGGCCTTGGTTTCCTTCATCATATTAACCACATTCACTTCGCCAACAGCCGAAGCCTGGTAAGATCCACCTGCCTTTTCGGTGACATCACGCAGGGCCTGGGTAGAAGACAGGTTAGAAACAGTAGCGCCTTTTTTTGAATTTTTCAGGATATAATCGGCAACCGCTACCAGGGTGTATTCTTCTCCGAACATCTCACCGTCTTCACAAACCAGGGCCAGACGGTCAACATCGGGGTCAACAGCCAGGCCGAGATCGGAATTGGTTTTAATAACAGCCTTGCTCAGATCGCGCAGGTTTTCGGGCAATGGCTCGGGATTGTGTTGAAATTCACCGTTTGGCTCGCAATTTATCTTGGTGATATTTTCAACGCCAAGGGCAGCAAGCAGCATGGGCACAACGAGGCCGCCGGTAGAATTGACGGCATCTACCACCACTTTGAATTTGCGTGCCTTAATGGCTTCTACATCCACCAGTGGCAAGGCCAGTATCTGGTCGATATGTACCTTAAAATAGTCGTTATTCTCGGTCACCTTGCCAAGCTTGTTGACTTCGGCAAATTTATAACTCTCCTCTTCGGCAAAACGCAATACATATTCTCCATCAAGTTCGGAGATGAATTCACCTTTCTCGTTCAGGAGTTTAAGTGCATTCCATTGTTTGGGGTTGTGGCTGGCGGTGATGATAATACCCCCATGGGCATTTTCGAGGGGCACCGCTATTTCAACGGTAGGGGTTGTTGACAGACCGATCTGAACAACGTCTATACCCAAACCGGTAAGGGTACCGAGTACCAGCTGGCTTACCATTTCGCCCGAAATCCGGGCGTCACGTCCAACCACAATCTTGATGCGTTTTGCATCCCGGTTGTTGTTCATGATCCAGGTGCCATAGGCTGCCGTAAATTTTACTACGTCGACTGGACTCAGTCCTTCGCCTGGCTTCCCGCCGATTGTTCCGCGTATACCAGAAATAGATTTGATGAGGGTCACAGGATGTGTTTAGTTTTCAAGCCAGCAAATATACCTTTTTGAACCAATGGCTGGGAAAAACATGCGGGAGACTTATCCACAGATCTATTAAATCAAAGTTAATATTTTGCGACGATTCCAGGCCTTTTATAGAAAAGAAGAGCGATTTAATGCTTACTTTTGTAAACAGACGACTCTGATTTTAAGCGCATACTAGACACACATTCAGCTGATTTCTATGCGAATGAATAAAATTATACCCGATCATTGTTTGTGATCAAAAACAGACTCCCTGATCTACCGTGCGGTCTGAGTTAGAGAGCCCCGGTACAAAAGGTAAATTAAACCCAAAATACGTTTCCCCTGTTCAAAAGGGAATGTATTGAGCAAGACATACCTCCGAAAACCATTTTTTCAAGGTTCCGGAGCAAACCCGGGGAAGGGCAGAACGTTAGAAGGCAGCTATGAACCTAAACAGGGAGAAGGTATGAGCCAGGAAAAATTTGAACAGAACCTACTGGTGGCGCGATTCGAGGAGATGGTGAGGAAACATGCAGAATACTTTTTTGACTCCGAAGAATTTGAATCCGTCATCGATTTTTACATTGAACAAAACCAACTTGTCAGGGCCAGCCAGGTAGCCGATTTTGCCCTGCGCCAACACCCCTTTTCGGCCGTCTTCCCGATCCGAAAGGCCCAGTTGCTTTCTGCCCTCAACGAAACACAGGCTGCCCTCGAACAACTCCAGGCCGCCGAAAAACTAGAACCTTCTAACCCCGAGCTATTCCTGACCAGGGGCGGGGTGTACAGCCAGATGGGACTCTCCGAAAAAGCGATCCGGAACTTCAAAAAAGCCCTGGATCTGAGCGAAGAACGCGACGAGGTGTACCTGAATATTGCGTATGAATACGAGAATATCCTTAATTATTCCGATGCAATCTTCTTCCTGAAAAAAGCGCTCAGCGATAACCCCGAAAATGAGGCCGCCATCTATGAGCTGGCTTTCTGCTACGAACTGAACGAGGAACATACCGAAAGCATCCGTTTCTTCAACGCGTTTATCGATCGCTCTCCCTACTCCTATCCGGCCTGGTTCAATCTTGGCGTGGCGTATAACCGTATCGGCTTGTTCGAAAAAGCCATTGATGCCTATGATTATTGCATCGCCATCAAAGAAGATTTTGCTTCCGCTTATTTCAATAAGGCCAATTCGTTTGCCAATCTCGAAAAACTCGATGAGGCCATCGATACCTACAAGGAAACATTTAAACACGAAGAACCCGATGCCACAACCTATTATTACATAGGAGAATGCTACGAGAAAAAAGAAGAATTCGAAACCGCTTTTTCGTTCTATAACAAAGCCATCAAACTCGACCCGGCGCTTGCCGATGCATGGATGGGTCTGGGTGTGGTGCTGGAGGCACAAAACCGGCTGGTGGAAGGCATTCATTACGTCAAAAAAGCGCTTTCGCTCGATCCTTCGAATGCTGAATATCATTTTATCTATGGGGACATCCTGCACAGAATGGGCTTTTTGGAAGAAGCCGAACAGTCGTACCGCAAGGTGATAGAACTGGCCCCCGAGGAGATTGAGATCTGGCTGGATTGTTCCAGTCTGCTCCTGGAGATGGAACGGAAAGAGGAAGCGCTCGAAATACTCACCCTGGGCATCAAATTCAACCCCGAAAATGCAGAACTGAATTACCGCATGTCGGCCTATCTCCTCGAACTCGGGAACAAACAGGAAGCCATGGCCTTCCTTCAGAATGCCCTGGTGCTTGATTATGAAAAACACAACGAGCTTTTTGACTACCTTCCGCAGCTCAAAGAAAACACATCTATTGTCGATCTCATTGAATCCTATCGTAAATAAGCTTATGAACTTTAACTTGCCGCATTTGCCTCTTCGTCCAGAGAGGCCGCGTAAAAACGGCGTCACCATGGTCATGGACAAGGGGCTCAGCCTCCGTCAGGCCGAAAACTTCATCGATTCTTCGTCCGAATTTGTGGATGTCGTCAAACTTGGTTTTGGCACAGCAATCATTACCAAAAACCTCGACGAAAAGATCCGCCTTTATAAAGAAGCCGGTTTCAAGGTATATCTCGGAGGAACCCTCTTCGAAGCGTTTATCATCCGCGATATGTTTGACGAGTACTGCTCCCTGATCGATAAGCTAAAATTAGATTGTGCCGAAGTGAGCGACGGGTCCATCGTCATGAATCATGAGAAGAAATGTGAATATATAAACATCCTCTCCAAACGGGTTACGGTTCTTTCCGAAGTGGGTTCAAAGGAAGAAGGCATCATCATCCATCCGGCTAAATGGGTATCGATGATGAACAAGGAACTTGAAGCAGGATCCTGGAAGGTCATTGCCGAAGCCCGTGAAAGCGGAACGGTAGGTATATACCGCTCAAACGGCCAGGCACATACGCTGCTGGTCAATAAAATCCTGGCCAAGGTGAAACAGGAGAACATCTTGTGGGAAGCCCCTCAAAAGCCACAACAAGTTTGGTTTCTAAAACTTCTGGGTCCGAATGCCAACCTGGGCAATATTTCGCACGATGATGTCATTCCGCTGGAAACGCTCCGCCTGGGCCTCCGTGGCGATACGTTCTTTGCGCATCTGCCCCAGTCGCTCCCCAAAACGGTTTAAACCGATAGGCTGGAATAAACAGCATGTGGCGATCCACCTGGCTGGTGTCTGAAATCTGAAGCTCAACTGCGCCCCGTTTTTTATCGTACGCCCTGGCTCTTATTCCTGAATTCAAATAGACGTCCTGTTTTTTTTGTATTTTAGACCCTGAATCATCCGTTGTTAAAATACAGGAGCCCGAACAGCTTGTTTTCTGCGCCCAAACACCAGAACCAGACTGATAACAGTCCTAAATCTCAGAACCTATGAAAGAAGTCGATGCCAAGGAATTAAAAAAAATGTTTGATTCAAAAGAAGATTTTCAGTTGATTGACGTACGCGAAGATTATGAAATTGAGATTGCCACCCTGGGCGGGGAACATATTCCGATGGCCGATGTACTGACCCAGCAGGAGAAGATCAAACGCGACAAAAAAGTGGTGATCCATTGCCGCAGCGGAAAACGATCGGCTGCCGTGATCCAGGCCCTGGAGAGCCAGTTTCAATTTACAAATCTGTATAATCTTCAAGGCGGTATATTGGCCTATGCCGACCAGGTCGACTCCTCGCTCACGAAATATTGATCATTCCCCTGTTTCAGCCCACAAACTCCTTTTCGCTAACCTTGCCTCCCTGTGATAGAACTTTTTAACCACCTTTTTCCGCATCTTGACTTCAAATGGATTTTCCTGAATTTCCATGCAACGATCTACCTCATCCTGTTTCTAGTGATCTTTATTGAGACCGGCCTCGTGGTGATGCCCTTTTTACCTGGCGATTCATTGCTTTTCACCGCTGGGCTTTTTGCCAAACTCGGTTATCTCAACATTTCGGCATTGATCTTGCTCCTGTTTTGCGCAGCAGTGCTGGGAGACAATTTGAACTATCTCATCGGGAAAACTATCGGGCTGCGGGTACTACATCTCAAAATAAAAGGGAAGAATCTTGTAAAACAGGAATACCTTGACCGAACACATGGATTTTACGAAAAATACGGGCCAAAGGCGATCATAATGGCCCGCTTCGTTCCTATAGTCAGGACCTTTGCACCTTTCGTGGCAGGGATTGCAGAAATGAAATACCGTACCTTCCTCCTCTTCGATCTGCTGGGTGGTGTAGTCTGGATCTCTAGCCTGACGCTGACAGGGTATTGTCTGGGAAATTATTCCTGGATCCAAACCCATATAGAGCAGGTTGCGATAGGCATTATCGTTGTTTCTGTATTGCCCATGCTCATTGGGTTGCTTGTTCCCAAAAAGCAATCCTGATCATGCTCTTTCCGCCTTCTTTGCCGGAGTCTGTTTTTGCTGCCTGAATCTGTTCAGCCTTCGTGATTCGGAGTTTAGCTTCGTACACAGATTGCAGCGCACTGCGTTCTTTCGCAGAGTTAAAAACCCATTTCCCACCTTCCCTATTTTTTTTATCTTTGCTTTTGTCCCATTTTTTGTGTCAGATCCATGAAGAAAAGCTTCTTTTTCTCTTTCCTGCTGCTTATTCTTGCACACCCTGTCCGTTTGCTTGCCAAGGATCGTGTTCTGACCATCACCATAACGGTAGTGGATGCCGACAAAGGTCAGGATGGTGAAATTACAGATGCCGCCATAGAGGTAATGAGATCGGGGAAGGGAAAAGCATTTAAGCCTGTATTGGTAAAAAAAGACAATACAACCATCATCAAACTTCCCCTCGGGAATTTTGAGTACGATATCTCTGTCAGACATCCCGGTTACCGTACGGTGGTCTATAATTTCACGGCCAGCCAGTTTGATTACAGCGAGGTGAACAGCGAGGCCGATTACGAAAAAGGAAAATTGTTCGTCCGCATGAAGAAAACGCCTCCCGGAACCAAGGATGGAGACCAAAGCCCGGAAGTGATTGCCGTCATGTTCAATCCCCGCACCCAAAGCATGGTTCTGAAAAAAGAAAAGAAAGCCCCGAAAGTTGATTACGTGGCCAGGTTCATGATGACAAAGAAAAACAAAACCGAGCCCGAAGGCGTTGCACACGGTCGCGTCATGCTCAAGGATACGGCGGGCACCATCCTCGACTCTACAAAAACAGATACCAAGGGGATCTGCGTATTCAAACAACTAAGTCCCGATAAAAAATACAATGTTGAACTCCAGAAATCAAAGGATATACCAGACAATGCTCAGGTGTACCTGACAAAGGAAAATGGCACCATCGTCCAGAAACTGAATATTTCAAAAAGCGGCAAGAGCTTCAATTATGAGGTATTGCCAACCGAACTCAGCAAACTTACCCCGATAGCAGATGATGATGATGCCCAGCTCAAAGTGCAAAGCTTTTCGAAGTCATCCGAAAAGGAAATAAATATTGTACAATATATATACTACGATGTAGGCCAATGGGAAATTTCGGCTGTGGCTTCGCTCAAATTCGATCAGATTGCACAGATCATGAAGGATAACCCAAACCTGAAACTGGAGGTAGGGTCGCATACCGATTCGAACGGGGATGACCTCTCGAACATGAAACTAAGCGAGAAAAGGGCCCAGACTGCCGTTGATTATCTGGTTGCAAAAGGGGTTCCGGCCAACCGGGTGGTTGGTAAGGGATATGGTGAAACCCACTTGCTGAACCGCTGCAAAAACGGGGTTGACTGCTATGAGGAAGAGCATGCACAAAACAGGCGGACTGAATTTCGGTTTTTAAAACCCTGAGCGTTCGTCCATTTAATTTAAATCCACATCCTCCTTGCGCAGATACGGCCTTATTGGTAACCCACTCACCCACTCGTTCTCAAAGAATTATTTTTCAGCAAAATTTACGCGTGAAAACATACTGGATGCACGCTATGATTTGTTTTCGCTCGAAACAATCGGGCTGTTGCCTGGGCTGATCGATGATATCCAACACCTGTGCGGATTAAACGTCACCATTCCTTACAAAGAAGCGATACTGCCTTTCCTCCACAATCTGGATGAAATAGCAAGTACCATCGGGGCGGTAAATACCATCCATGTCGGTCCCAACAAACAGCTGACAGGGTACAATACAGACGTATATGGATTCAGACAGAGCATCAAACCCTTTCTGGAATCACACCACGAACGGGCCCTCATCCTGGGTACCGGAGGGGCATCCAAGGCTGTAGCCTTTGTATTGAAAGAAATCGGGGTAGAGTGCCATTTCGTTACACGGCACAAAAACATAAGCATGGTTACAGGTCAAAAATCAAACCTGTTTACTTATGAAGAGGTAAACGAATATGTAATCCGGCATTTTCCGCTCATCGTAAATACGACCCCGGTGGGGACGTACCCATACACCGATGCAGCTCCCCCTATTCCCTACGCTTTCCTTACCCCGCGTCATTTTCTCTGCGATCTGATCTATAACCCCGCTGAAACGCTTTTTTTGAAAGAAGCCAGGGTACGGGGCGCCATTACACTCAATGGGTTAAGTATGCTCCAGCAACAGGCCGAAAAGGCATGGGAAATCTGGAATACATAATCAACATGCAAATCAACGGACTTGTAGGAATAAAAAAGCCACCTGCTCTTGGTGGCGTATTTTCAGGGTTTAAGTAACTTTACTTCCACAATTTCAGGGGAAACCCACCCATAATCCACTTACTGTTAGTACCCCTTGCCATGGAGTTTGAGCTTACATCCGAATTTAGCCCTACCGGCGATCAGCCCGAAGCAATCCGCCAACTGAGCGAGGGACTTGTAAATGGCGCCAAATCGCAGACGCTGCTTGGGGTTACCGGTTCTGGCAAGACGTTTACCATTGCCAATGTGATCAAGGATTTGCAAAAACCCACCCTGATCCTGAGCCACAATAAAACCCTTGCCGCGCAGCTTTATGGTGAATTCAGGCAGTTTTTTCCAAAAAACGCCGTTGAATATTTTGTCTCTTATTATGATTATTACCAGCCCGAAGCCTATATTGTATCATCCGGTACTTATATCGAAAAAGATCTTTCGATCAACGAAGAAATCGAAAAACTACGTCTGAGCACTTCCTCATCCCTGCTTTCCGGGCGTCGCGATATTATTGTGGTATCCTCGGTGTCGTGTATTTATGGTATGGGAAACCCGGATGATTTTGCAAGCAATGTCATCCATATCCACAAAGGACAGGTCATCAGCCGGAATAAATTCCTGTTTTCTCTGGTAAGCAGCCTTTACTCCCGTACCGAAGCTGATTTTCACCGGGGCAACTTTAGGGTGAAAGGCGATACCGTAGATATCTATCTGGCCTATGCCGATTATGCGGTACGGGTCTATTTCTGGGGCGATGAAATTGAGAATATCGAAAGCATCGAAGCGCATACCGGAAAAAAAATTGAAGTCTTTGGCAGTTTGAATATTTATCCCGCGAATATCTTCGTGACTTCACAGGATTCTATGAAACAAGCCATCAATCTCATCCAGGACGATATGATGGCCCAGACTGAATATTTCAAGGAAAACGGAAAACCCCTCGAAGCAAAAAGACTGGAAGACCGGGTGACCTACGATATGGAGATGATGCGGGAACTTGGCTACTGCTCAGGCATTGAAAATTATTCCCGGTATTTCGACCGGCGTGCGCCCGGCACACGACCCTATTGTCTGCTCGACTACTTTCCGGATGATTTTTTGCTCGTTGTAGATGAAAGCCATGTCACCATTCCACAGGTCCATGCCATGTATGGGGGCGACCGTTCCCGCAAGATAAATCTGGTGGAGTATGGCTTCCGTCTGCCTGCGGCGATGGATAACCGTCCGCTGAAATTCGAGGAATTTACAAGCATGATCAACCAGGTGATCTATGTAAGCGCAACCCCGGCCGATTATGAACTCAAGGAGTCTGAAGGGGTGGTGGTGGAGCAGGTAATACGCCCGACAGGGCTGCTTGACCCGGTGATTGAAGTAAGACCCAGCCTGAACCAGGTAGACGACCTGCTGGATGAGATCCACAAAACAGTGGAACGAGAAGAACGTGTATTGGTCACCACCCTCACTAAACGGATGTCGGAAGAGCTCCAGAAATACTTTATGAATCTGGGAGTCCGATGCCGGTATATACACAGCGATGTGGAAACCCTGGAACGGGTAGAAATCCTGCGCGATCTGAGGCTGGGCCTGTTTGATGTGCTGATCGGCATCAATTTGTTACGCGAAGGACTTGACCTGCCTGAAGTATCGCTGGTTGCCATCCTGGATGCGGATAAAGAAGGTTTCCTGCGTTCGACACGGGCCATGGTCCAAACGGTGGGCAGGGCCGCAAGAAATGTGAACGGACATGTAATCATGTATGCCGACCGGATGACCGACTCCATGCAACGCACCATTGACGAAACATTGAGACGCAGACACAAACAGATAGAATATAACTTCAAACACAATATCTCTCCTGTATCGATTTTCAAGAGCAAGGAATCGATCATGCGAAGCTCTGAGGTAAGCCCCGGCAGGGCAGCGCCAAGACCCTATATTGAAGATACCAGCATCACCCTGGCGGCTGACCCTGTAGTAAAATACATGAGCCGCGAAGAATTACAAAAAGCCGTTTCGCGTGCTAAAAAAGCCATGGAGTCGGCTGCCAAAGATCTTGATTTTACCGAAGCCGCCAGGTTACGCGATGAGCTGTTTGCACTTCAAAAACTGCTGGAAAGCAAGTGAATTTGCTTGTTCCTCAGAAAACCTGATTCTCCCCAAAAAAAAACCCGCTTTATCCAGACCAAGTCTGCGAAGCGGGGTTTCTTTGCAAGTGTGTGTTTAGGGCAAACTAGCCGCCCATGCTGTTTGACATGTGGTTTTTGTGATTGCCCGAACCATGGTGCGGCCCGGAACAGGATGCAAGGACAACCAGGATGATACCCAGAGAGGCCAGGATAATGTTGGTGTAAATGGTTTTGTGTGACTTCATGAGGTTTTTGTTGTTAATTCGAACTTGCTGTGTGTAGTGAATGCAATAATAAAAATTTAAAAGACAAATACACACAAATAGAGGTCCTACTTATAAACAGTCTGTTCTGTCTGCTGATTCTTGATTCAAAACAAGCGGATCGCACGGGATTGACGAATGCGCTATTATTCAATCAGAAAGCTGCAAAAGCCTTATTTCTTGCGTTTTTGAAGAACGAAGAAGTAGATAAGGTTTGTCATTATTCCGGGTTTCTTTCCGGTTTCGAAACCTGGATATTGTTTCAATAATGCTGCTTGTTTTACGGTCTGAGCATCCTGATTTTTCTCCAGGAACAGGTGTGCTTCGTAGACTTTCAGCTTGAAATAATATCCGATTTTCAGCTGCTGGAGCCACGAGATCGAGTGTCTGAACCGTTTAAACAACGGATCGTGCAGCAGTTTATATGAAAAGATCCCAGGGTCGGAAAAGAGCGATCCGAATTTTTTTTCACTCAGATTGGCCGATGTTGTAGAACCCGCATGAACACGGAACGAAACAAGCGGCTCGTGTACATACTTTAACCCATACTGGGTCGCAATCCGCAGAAAATATTCCAGGTCGCAGATTTGTTTCAGATTCGGATCAAAAGGCCCGAGTCTTTCGGCAAGGGTACGTTTAAAAAGAACAGCGGTGGGTTCTCCGATGAAATTGAGACAAAGATACTTTGCGCCAAGTACAGACACATCCTTGGCCGGGATAAAACCGGGGACATGCCCATCATATATTTTCTCCAGGGTGAGGACTTCGTTTTTAAAATATTTTTTTAACTCTGAAGAGGCATTTTCTTCAATCTTAAATGCACGTTCGCAAACCACCAGGGCCTGGCTGTCGGCTGCGGCCTGCATCAGCTTATGAAGACAGTCTGGGGCCAGAAGGTCATCCTGGAAAACAAATTTGATCCATTGCCCGTTGGCCAGCTCCAGACACCGGTTCCAGTTGCCCACAAGCCCCAAATTCTTTTCATTTTGGTAACATCTGATTGCCGGATGGTTTTGACGATAGGTTTCTATCAGCGCTGCCGAATCATCGGTCGAACCGTCATCCACCACAATGATTTCATAATCAGCAAAGCTTTGGGCCAGTACCGTATCCAGACAGGCGCTGAGATAGGCCCCACCGTTATATACCGGAATACAAATGCTGATGAGTGGATCCAAGTTGTGATTCGGGATTAAGGATTTGAACCGGGTGTCACGATTTATGCGGGTGATACAAGATAAAAACAAAATTGACAGGCAAGATCACCGTTCTTGATGACCCGACACATACCATTCCTGCATCTTATTTCCTTCCGGCAAGCGCACGCAAGACCCCATAGGCGAATATAAACAAACTATCCAGAAACTTTCTGGATTTTGGCGATGAATACCGTTTTTGGTCTTCTTTCAGCAAAGAAAGATCAACTGCATCAGGCACACGAACCGTCTGCGCAATGAATTTCAGATAGTAACGATAACCGGTTTTCACGTGTTTACGAAGCAGATTTTTTCGTTCAGCCAAACTGAAGCTGTCAAACAGCAACTTCTTTTTAATGAGTGGGAAACCGGCAGCGATCAGTTCTGTAATCCCCACGTATGCCGCGTTCACATCCCCTTTTCCCGAATCAAACCGGGGATAGAGTGCCCCGACCCGTAATCCCTGTCCGATCAGATATTTCGCCAACCCAACCTCATACCGATAAACCACCTCCTTCATTCCCAACTGTATTCCCTGGCTTTTTAAATAGGTCTGCAAAACAGGGATGGCAGGGCCTGAAAATGCGAGGAAGTAGGATTGTATATGGTAGGACAGTTCTTTCGAATCGAGTAACCCGCAATAATCAAACTCCCGTCTGCCGATTTGTTCAAAAACAGCATCCAGGTTCCTGAGCAGGATACAGGAATCATTGATCAACAGCAGGGTATCATACGTACCTGGGGGGTATTCGTCAAGGCCTTTTGACCACATCCCAAAATCATACCCCTCGTTGAGAACCAACAAACAATCAATCCCGTGGTCCTGTAAAAAGAGACGCGAAGTATCAGGCAGAACTTTCTCGTTCGTGATAAAAACCAGCTTGGTGCAATGCTTCTTTAATTCAAGGAGGTAAAAACGGATATAATACGGTATTTCACCCGATTCAAAATAACTGCTAAAAAGACAAAGACTGTTCATGTGGGTAAGAGATGCCTTATTTTTTTTCCTTAAACACCATCCGGTATGGCTTGGCCAACACTCGTTTCATACGGATGAGCAGATTGCCCCGTATCTTTTTTTCCCATTCGCGTGTTGGGTCTATACCCTGCGTTTCAAAGAGTATCCTATGGTTTTCAAAAATCTGTTTCAACATACTCCGGTATTTCGTCTCATCCATCGATACATTCCGCGAATTTTTCCGGAGCCTGTAAAAAAAATGGACCCCGGCAAGCCTCCTAACCTCTCCTCCGTGTTCGAGCATCGTGAGCCAGAAATCCCAGTCCTCCAACCCGTGTTTCATATTGCTGTTATACCCTCCTGTTAGCGCATAATCTGCTCTCCGGTAAAGGGCTGTACAGAACACCACGTTTTGTTTCAACATGTTTTGCATGGAATACGCCGGCAGTTTCCAGGCTGCATTTGTTGCTCCGAACAACATGGCTTTGCAATACACAATTTTGACAGATGGAACAGATTTCAGAACTCCCACAGCTTCCAGGAGATAATCGGGCCCGATTTTATCGTCTCCATCGAGGGGAAGAATAAACTGACCTTTCGACCGGCGTATTGCTTCATTGCGTGCCGTGGCTGCCCCTTGATTTTGCTGATAATAATAGCTGAACCTGGAATCGGCTTTACAAAACAGCGATGCGATGGCTGCGCTTACATCCACAGAACCATCATCCATCACGATGCATTCCCACGCAGTATAGGTCTGATTCAACACACTTTCCAGACATTCCTTCAGAAACCCGGCCTGGTTGTAACAGGGAACGATTACCGAAACCAGTCCTTGCTCAACTAACGGAAATTCGAATACAGCTTTACCCGGTTCGGTCATGGCTTTGTTCGCACGGTTTGATTTGAACTGATGTTTGTAAAGATAAAGGAAAGAACAGAAGGGCCCCGAAACGATGATTTGTTTTCGAGTTCAAACGGTTTTAATAATGCGGAGAACAATTGATTGTCAGCGTTTTGAAAGAAGATGGAGAATCTTTGACGTTTGGCCGGGCACTGAAAGTGGGTAACCGGCATTTTCGGGGGAGCAAACGGTTCGGATAACCCGAATTTGGTTGTTTTTCAGGTGTGTATACTGTTCCTCTGTACCTTTTAGCTTAGGCTAACCGATCAAGAAAACATTCGGTGTATTTGACAACCATTTGGTTATCAGAAGAATGCCTCTTGTAGTGATAACCGGTTGTACTGAAACTGAAATACGGTGCATTGCAGCTGCAATTTGACGTGCTGCAACTGAAATACAGTGTATTGCAACTGTTCAACAACAGTCAGATACAATCGCTACCCAAATTCTGGATTTTCGAACCAGGAAAGCCTGTTTTTCTACCCGCATACAGAGAAACTGAACAGGATAAGCCAACCGAATACCGGCTCAAACCCGCCATCCACTCACTCAAACCTACCATCTGCTAAGTCCCGGCATGCTGTATGATTCTTCAAACTAATTTTCACGGCAGATCCAGACATAAAAGAGATGCTATGGGAGGAACGCTGTTCGTGATCAATTTATTAAGGACACCTCTAATAACCCTCTTCAAATACAATGCTTATAAAAGAGGGACGACTAATCAGCAGAGTTGTTCCTAATAGTCAATGGAATCAGGAGATTTTAGTTATGAAAAAGGGCAAACGAAAAGGGATATTTGATGAACTTGACGGGAGAGCCTCTTCCATGATTGTTCATGCTGATCAGTTAGTGGATGGTATTTATAGCTATAAACTTGAAATCAATGGGGAATTTAGAAAATCAGGGGAACCCGTAATTATTCGATAAATTTGAGAAAAATTACTGCGTGAGGGCACTTGGAATATCTTTTTTCATTTTCCTGGGTTGTGTTACACACGCTCAGAATCTAGTCCCCAATAACTCGTTTGAAAACTATGTCAGCTGCCCTAATGGTTTAGGCGAAATTATTGATGCAGTTTCTTGGACGAATCCTACCTGGAGCACACCTGATTATTATAATTCGTGTGCCCCGATTAATTCAGGGTGCTCTGTTCCAAGCAATGCAGGAGGCTATCACATGGCATTTACGGGAAATGCATATGCTGGACTTATTACTTATAGTGCGATCTTTCCTAATTCCAGAGATTATATTCAAGTTAAATTACTAGACTCCTTAATTCTTGGAAAGGAATACTGCATTTCATATTATGTATCTCTAAGTAAAATTGTTCAATTAGCTGCAAATGGATTTTCTGCCTATCTGTCTACCTACCCGGTGGCCAGCGCCAACCAAAATATACTGCCATACTCTGCACAGGTTAATTATGCTGGAAACATTATTACTGACACAATTAATTGGGTTTTAATTTCAGGTACAGTTATCGCTCGTGGCGGCGAATCCTACTTGACAATTGGCAATTTTTCTACAGATGCTAATACATCAACTTCGATTGTCAATCAATCAGGTTCAGGAGGAGCTGAGTCATATTACTATATTGACGATGTCTACGTCGGCACCTGCGACACACTAAAACCACCCGAGATCATTTCTTTCCTCACAGTACCCAATATTTTCACCCCCAACAACGACGGTGCAAACGATGTATTCAAAATAACCCAGAGCCATATCCAAACCCTGGATTGCTCCATTTACGACCGCTGGGGGGTAAAACTCTGGGAGCTTAAAAACCCTGATGAGAGCTGGGATGGCACAACCAAAGCAGGTGTTCTTTGCGGAGATGGGGTTTATTATTATGTGCTTAATGCTACCGGGCTGGATGGGAAGAAATATGCGTTGAATGGTTTTTTGCAGCTGATGAGATAGATTCAGCAGGCTCTGTTCTTTGCGCTGAAGTCCGTCCGCCGCGGCGGGCAGAAGTACTGATCCCCAACACACAGGCCGACGCGTCAGATCAGTACCAACGGTTTGGGGGTGGAACACTTTTGAAAACAGACTCACAATCAATAGCTCTTCAAATTTTAACAAAAAAAGCAGTGGTTGTATTTATATTTATCGTACTATTGCGATATTATTAATCGAGAAACATGGGAGCATCAAAAAGTGAAGAGTTTACAGTGAAGGATAACAAGATAGCCAAATATGCCAAAGCCCTATCTCATCCTGCCAGAGTTGCCATCCTGAAACTTTTGATACAACGACAGGCCTGTATCTGTGGAGATATAGTGGAAGAGCTGCCTCTTTCTCAGAGTACCGTATCTCAACATCTGAAGGAACTTAAAGAAGCAGGGCTTATTCAGGGCGATATTGAAGGTGCGAAAGTTTGTTATTGTATTGATGAAAAAGAATGGAAACAGGCTCAACATTATCTGACTGAACTCTTTGATGCCTATAAGAAGGCTGGAGAAAAGTGCTGTTAAAAAATTTGCTTAAAATAATCGACATATTACGATAATAATTTAATTAAAAAAACAAAATGGAAACGACAGATAAAATCAAGGAAATGGTAAGGCAGAAATACAGCGAAATTGCTTTGCAGGATAAGGATATGAATGCCTCCTCATGCTGTGGAGCCACGAGCAGTTGCTGCGGTGACAATGTTTATAACCTCATGGCAGACGACTACAACAAACTGGAAGGATATAACCCTGATGCTGATTTGGGCTTGGGTTGTGGTTTACCCACTCAGTTCGCCAAGATTAAGACCGGTGATGTTGTTGTTGATTTAGGGAGCGGGGCAGGAAATGACTGTTTTGTAGCACGACATGAATGTGGCCCTGAAGGAACAGTGATTGGCATTGATTTTACAGAGGCCATGATCTCAAAAGCAAGAGCCAATGCGGAGAAAAGAGGTTTTCACAATGTAGAGTTCAGACAGGGAGATATTGAGAAGATGCCTCTTACAGCCGGAGTCGCTGATGTTGTTGTCAGTAACTGTGTTTTAAATCTTGTTCCTACTAAAGCCAATGTCTTTGCAGAAATTCTTCGCGTGTTGAAACCGGGCGGGCATTTCAGCATTTCAGATATCGTATTGGTGGGTCAACTGCCGGACAAACTAAAAAATGCTGCCGAAATGTACGCTGGTTGTGTTGCCGGAGCAATACAAAGGGATGAATATTTGAACCTTATTAAGGAAACGGGTTTCATCAATATCACTGTCCAAAAAGAAAAGGTAATTACTATCCCTGATGAAATCCTGAAGGATTACGTAACTGAAGAAGAAGCTACGGCCTTTAAGAACTCCAACGTAGGAATTTTTAGCATAACCGTCTTTGCTAAGAAAGACGCTTGTTGTAAACCCGGAAGCGGCTGCTGCTAATATGAACTACAGAAAATATCTTTCAGAGATTATTGGAACATTTGCTCTTGTATTTTGTGGTACCGGAGCCATTGTGATAAACCAGCAAGCAGGTGGAGTGATCACCCACATAGGAATTGCAATGACCTTCGGGTTAATTGTCTCAGCGATGATTTTCGCTTTAGGTGATGTTTCCGGAGCGCATATGAATCCAGCTGTTACACTTGCTTTTGCAATGGCGAAGCGGTTTCCAATGAACAAAGTCCTTCCTTATATCGGTTCTCAGGCAATTGGGGCATTTGTGGCAAGTGGTTTACTGAAACTATTGTTTCCTACGAATCAATTGTTAGGCGCAACGATGCCAGCAGGAAGTGAACTGCAATCCTTCATTTTAGAAGTGATCCTTACTTTGATTCTCGTCATGGTCATATTTAATGTCTCGACCGGATCAAAGGAAAAAGGCATAACTGCTGCCATTGCAATTGGCGGAACAGTTGGCTTGGAAGCATTGTTTGCCGGACCGATTTGCGGAGCTTCTATGAACCCGATTCGTTCCCTGAGTCCTGCAATTGTATCCATGCACACCGAACATTTGTGGATCTACATTGCTGGCCCTTTTGCAGGCGCATTGTTAGGTTTGCTCATTCATAAAATATTGTATTCTAAAACAGAGAAAGAAGTATGAAAATCGCATTATTCAGTGACATACATGCAAATTTGCCGGCCCTGGAAGCCATGTTTAAGGATATGGATGAAAGGAAACCGGATGTAATTTATTGCCTCGGCGATCTGGTTGGTTATAATATCTGGCCGAACGAAGTTATCAATGAAATAAGAAAGCGTGGCATCCCTACCATTGCAGGAAACTATGATTTCGGGGTTGGCAGAAAGTCGGATGACTGCGGCTGTGCCTATAAAACCGATGAGGACAAGGCGATGGGGGCTATTTCCATTGGTCTTAGCAATGAACTGGTGAATGACGAGGAACGAAATTACCTCCGGAACCTTCCTGCTCACATCAAAGTGGAGTATCAACTCAATTCTGATAAATTGTTTTTATTGCTTGCTCACGGCAGTCCAAGAAAAATAAACGAATACCTTTTTGAAGACCGGGACGAGAAGAGCATGATGCGTATTCTGGAGGGTTCAGAGGCAGATATTATGTGTATCGGTCACACTCATAAACCATATCATCGGACATTTACCTACAAAAAGGAAGGAAAAACTGCTTTCAGACATGCGATCAATCTTGGATCTGTTGGGAAGCCAAAGGATGGAGATTGCAAAGGGTGCTATGTAATGCTAAACATGACTGAAAATATCAGCATTTATGACAAGGAAAGTATCGGGGTTGAGTTTGTCAGATTTGCATATGACGTGGAGAAAGCTGCTAAAGCGGTGGAAGAAAGTATCCTGCCAAATGCGTATGCGGAGATGCTAAGGAAAGCTTATTAACCGAACCCCTAAAACCATAAGCCATTGACACTATTTTCATTGAACGTCTTTGGAAATCTGTCAAGTATGAATGTGTGTACCTAAACGTTTTTGATGACGGGGTGACGCTTTACAAGGGATTGGCAGATTACTTCAAATTTTACAACAATGAACACCTTCATCAGTCTCTTGATTACAAAACACCAGTGATTACAAAACACCAGCCTCAATCTATCGGCTGGCAGCCTGAGTTATGAACATATTAACACCTTTCAACAAAAAGAAAAAAAGAAGCAAAAAAAGAAAAGGACTACATCATCACTACTATCTTTGATTGAAATCCAGTCCTAACAACCTATACCATTATACCCGGATGACAAAGAACTAATGGTAAATCTTATTTGCAACCTGATTTCCAATGGTTGATCTATCGTGACGCGCACAGGCCTAACGCACTCTTTCTTTTGAAGGCATCTCTAATATGCTTGAAGCAAATAAATCTTACATTTGAACAACAAACATCCAGGCCCTGACAACCATCCTTACAAAAGGAAGTCTGCCGCAGGCCATTAGGAATAACCTTTTCGGAGAGAATACGACCAGTATTATCGCTACAGCTTTAACAAACAAAACTACCCGACATGAAAAATAAGACTGAAAAGAATTGGGTTGTATGTTTATGTGCAATCCCCTTGTTCTTGTTTGGCAGCAGCTGTACCAACCCCGGTAATACGCACGCGAACCAGCAAGCAATTAAAGACTATTATACCGCTTATGAGAAAAAAGACTGGAACATGTTGACCTCCCTGTTGGCTGACGGATTTATTTTCAACAGCCCCAATGATGACCATATTGATTTAAAAACCTATCAGAAAAGATGCTGGCCAAATTCCATCAACATCAAACGGTTTGATATTGAGAAACTGCTCGTTGATGGAGATGATGCCTTTGTAACCTACAATGGGTGGACTACAGATGGCAGACTGTTCCGCAATACCGAGTATTTTAAATTCAAAGACGGTAAAATAAAGGAGAATGCCTGTTTCTTTGGCCCTGGTGTAAGTTTCCCGAATAACACAGGAAAATAAATTATTCAAGATATCCTCCCCCTGGCCCGGCCTTCCCCATACCCAGCCGTTGGCATGTGTAATGGGCCGGTTGAGTGAACGTGATTCGTGTTGCTGGTTTCCTGGTGTACTGTCTGATCTGTTTTTTTTGATGGGCGAGCGGGTAATCTCACGATTTGCAACAGGAGGTTGCCTGTTGCTCATTTATCGAATACATTCACCGTAATCTCAAAAAACACAGTTCAGACTTATGCACCTTTTATATAGCTGTTTTATCACATTGCAATTTACATAGCACCGGTTTCATTTTCAATCGTACACGTTTCAATTGCAATCGTATCCGTTTCCTGTTCCTTTGCATCGCTGTCAATTGCAATCGTTCTCATTTCACTTTCCATTTTACCTATGTAAATTGAGTTAATGCCTGTTTCTTATTCATTTGTACTGATATCAATTGACATCGTACACGTTTCTCTTTCCATTGCATCTATTTCATTTTACATGCTACCGATACCAATTGACATGCTACCGATTTCATATTCTTTTGTAACGATATCATCCGACATGCACACGGTTTCATTTTACATGACATCGATGTCAAATGATATGCTACCTGTTTCACCTGATATTCCGATGAAGTCTGGTGTTTTTGTACCGAAATCAATTTCGATCGTACACAAATCATTTTCAATCGTACACATTCTTCCTTCCAGATCTTGTATCCTATTTCCGGGAATGTTCATTAAATGATCCGCAGGATGATCTGTCTGTGCTTTTGAAACTATACCACCTGCCCCAGGACATTTCCATTGATGATTTTCATCACTTCCCGGCAATTTAAATCCAGCTTGTGCATTAGATGGCTTGTGCGCTAGTGCCCGTCTGACCGGCTCAACCAGGTCTTCTGCAGGCCAGGCGGGCATCGTGTGTTAGGATTTGCGCGGTCCCGACAGACATCGGGATGGGTTATCACGCGGGTTCGCTGTGCTGCTGGCCTTTTGAGCGCGAATGCCTGCTTCGAATGAATAATGCGGGTTAAAATCATTCCTTCCTGTTTTCATACCTTATATTGGTGCTTTTTTCATACCTTTTATATTGGTGTTTTTTTTATACCTTCAATTTCGGATAAAACAGGAAGAAGCATATCCGGAAATCAAGAGGATGCTTTTAATCCCGATGGAAGCAAGAATTATAAGTATCTGCACACATCCGATAAACAAAGAAGTGAAACAGAAGAAATAGATTTTTTCACCAAATGGAAGCAACCCATAAAAAAAGAGTTATACCAATACTTAGGACAGCCAGTTGAATTGGACGGGCTGTATGGGTGCTCAGGACGACCCGTTTGAGCTTTTTACGAAAAGAAAAATAGAATATTATAATTAGTCTGAGCCAGTTGAAACACCCCTCTTCACAGGCTATCCTGCCAAGGGTTTTTCAGCAGTACACGCTTCAAAAAAGCGACCCTCACATCGGTCTGCTCTGGCTCTATTCAGAGTAAAACATTTAAAAACCTAAAACCTCAAGCAAATGACAAACGAAAATGATGAAACCCCTGCCGAAGTGCGACAGAAGATGGAAGTGGTAATTAGAAGACCAACCGAACAATTAGACCCTTTTCTTGCCGGCTACAACTTTTACCTCGCAGGTTCAAAATCGGTCAGTGCAGGACCGAAAGCGTCTCCATTCTCCTTGAATCTTAAGTATAAAAACCAAGCATTGGGTCTTATGGTCAGCCTGACCTATTTTCCAATATTTATCTTCCATTCAGAAAAGATGAATGATGATCTGTTTTCACTAACAATTTTCAAAGACTTACTCAAAGCAAGCCCGGCGAATAACCCAGGCACTGGTGCCAAAGTGGAAGAGGTGGTGGATTATGATAATTTCATTCAATTCGAAGGCTTTTTAAAGAAAACAGTGCCTTCTTTTAATGAAGACATTCTTCGTATCTACCATTACAAGGGAACGTTCGAACAACAGATTGATGCGGTATTTAGCGCCTACAAACAATTACTGCACGACTACGCAGATGATTTGTTGCGGGGAAGAAAATGGAAAAAAGATTTTGAGCTGAGCCGGTGACCACGATTCATACCCGTATTGATTAGAAAAGACAATAACACGACAATCACACCGGGTGAAGCATCCTCGTTTCGTCTCTTTTGTTTGGCTTCCGGGTTCAGCAGCCAAATTCGGCTCGGGCTAAGAATACTTCCCGGACAAAGAAATCTGTTGATTCGAGCCAGCACGTACTCCCCACTGCTCAGTGATCACCCTTTCTGAGTGGCAAATAAGGCTTAACAGGACGTTATAGCTCACGCCGGTAAACCACCGAGCTGACTATTAGCTGCCCCCAAACAGATTTTCGTCATTGCCGGCAACACGGAATCTGAATAGAATTGCATACAATTCAGCACGAAGGCGAAGAACTTGGCCTGATCTGCAAAAGCAGCAAGCACCTAATTCAAGCACCCCCCCTCCTGCCAAACATATTAAAAAGCATTTCAGATGATTCATTGAGATACCGCAACCTACTCCCTGTGGCCTTATGCCAGGGGCGGCCAGATGGAACTGTTGTTTTCGAAATCCAGGGTATGATAGACCACCCAAACAGGTTCGCCGGCATAGTGTGATAAGCTTGTTTCATCCCAGCAATTCATCTTTGCGCTTGCAATACGGCCGTTCCTGGAATAAGAATAGGTAATGATAAACGGGTGTTTATCATCCTGCTCAATCTTTTCGTTCACACGGGCCTCTGTGATCGTGCCTTCTGTTATTTCTCCGTGCTCCAGCACATCCAGTTTCTTACGGCCTTTGCTGTAGCCAAGCCAACACAAATACCCCCCTATTCCAATCAGAAGCGCGTCCAGACCATTCAGGTGAAACTGAAAAGGAAGGTTCATGAAGATGAGCAATGCGCCTGTCCGTGTCCACCAACCCGTAAAAAGCAGTACTTTTCTTCTGTACGTTTTAGGAAGAATTCTTGGAGCGCGGGGTGGAGCGTCTCCACGATCAGGGCCAGGGGGTGGTGCAAGCGGTCCTCCGCAATTGCTACAGTTGCCTTGCGGCCTCTGTGCGAAGCAGGTTCCGCACCAGGGACACAGTACGGAGTCTCTCAGTAAAGGAGATGTGCCTGAAGAATTGATTGCAGTGGTCATCCAAATGGGAAAACGCGTTGAATTTGAAAGCCAGACAAATGTAGGTGAATATCTCAAATACCCTCACGCAGTATTCGAAGGGACGGCGTATTATTGAGACAAAAAAGATGTTTTTTTATACCCCCTGCCCGATTTGCTATAGTGCAGAACTCTTTTTCGTCATCTCAACACCAGTGAATTATACAACACATCAGTCAAATTGTGTAAATAGTTATACAGACACCAGGCTATCTTTGGTCATTGAAACGAATATAGCTTTATCACCAACGGAATGATACCACGAAGCTGGCGTTTAAAGGCAAAGACGGGGAATTAGAAAGTCTTTGGGCTGAAAGATTGGCATCAATATTGGATATTACTTACTTAAACTAAACTAAATAACATGAAAAAGGCACTGATCGTCTTCACTCTTATTGCATGCACCTGCTTCACCTCTTGTATCATCCGCGAAGGCGGCCACAGACATTGGCATCACCACCATGATCATTGATCAGACGGCATCAGGAACAACCCATTCGCTGGCTGTTCCTGATGTTTTTCTCCATTTTCAATAATCCTGTAGTGAAGAAGCGCTCCTTTCTGCCCGGAACGCGTGTTTTTTCATTTAAACAAGTGCTCATCTTCACCCAGAGGGTGGGCGGTGCCATCCTTCAAATCTGAGTTGGCCAATTACCGGGGTGCTTTGTCAGCCGACAAGTGGCCCGGTTTCTATTTCCATCAAATTCCAGGTTTAACTTCAGTACAAAACCGGATTCTATCCTGATCCACTCCCGACCCAAGTCCATTCCGCATCAAGAAGATCTTCCATTTCATCCATACCCGGTTCTAAAACGAGGCACTTGCCAGCCATCCACTCATTCAAACCTACCATTCACTCATCCAAACCTACCATTTACTAATTGCTAATATTTTTTCATATATATCCTTGTATCTTTAGAAACCCAACTTCAGGTTTTTTGCCAATATTCATTTGCCTGCCGTCACCTGGCACCAACTTTTATGAACAGAACCCTCATCCTTGTCTTCCTTTTCCTGAATTTCAGGTTATTCTCAGCACCGCTAGCGGTAACGGGCGACCCGGGCAAATGGACCGTAGATCCCTTTTCACAAAAGGTCTTTGTAGAAAACAAAGGACAGTTTGAAAAAGCCCAGGGGCAACTGAACACTCCGGTCCTTTTTGGATTAAGAGATGCCGGGTATGAGTACTATTTCAGTATAAAGGGCATGGGTATACGTAGGATTATGCTTGTAAAAAAGGCACAGGAACCCGGAGAGAAAGAAGAAGACGCAGAAGACCGAACTACGGTAAGACTTGATTCGTTCAGCATGTCCTGGGTCAATCCCGACCCGGGTGTGAAAATAATTGCTCAAAACAAGGTAAATCAATACTTTACCTATGGCGATCCTGCTGATAAAAGCGGAAAAACAGGGATCAAGGCCAACGCATTCAAACAAATTACGTATGAGGGGCTATACCCAGGTATTGACGTAGTCTATACCTGCCCTACCGGAAAGGATGGACTAAAATACAGCATCATCGTGCATCCTGGAGCGGATGTTTCGTCACTCCGGTTGAATTACTCAAACAGCGCCGGGCTTCATACCGATCTGGCAGGCAATCTGATCATTGCTTCCCCCTTCGGCGATATCGTCGACCATGCCCCGGTAACCCGGGATGGGAATAATCTGCCCATATCTACTCGTTTTCTGATAACCAACAAGGATGTGTCTTTTCAGCTCAAACCCGGATATGATGCATCCAAGACACTGATCATCGACCCATGGACGGCATTGCCTCCGTTTACTTACGGGATGAATAAAGCCTATGATGTGGATGCCGATTATCTGGGCAATGTATATGTATACGGTGGAACTCCTCCATTTCAGGAAACCAAATTCAGCCCCACCGGAGCCGTACTTTGGACCTTTACAGCGAACAGCTTTATGACTTTTTTGTATTACGGCGATTTTGCGGTGGACATGCAACATGGATCATCTTACCTGATTGAAGGGTTTAACGTGACTTCAGGAGCCAGAGTGCTTCAGGTAAACAGTGCGGGCATTCAGCAAAATCTTTCGGCCGGCAATTCGAATATGGATGAGATGTGGAGGATCCGGATCAATAAATGTACGGGGGTGGGTGTCATCGGCGGGGGTGGAACCAGCAGCTCCTATCAGAGTTGTATGCTCGATACAACACTCACAACACTCACACCGATCAATACGCTTGCAACGACAGAGACGTATCACGATGTGGCACTGCTTGCCCTTGATGACAGCAGTAATGCCTACCTGTGTATGGCACGCTCATCACTGGATGCCGCCTCTTTTCCGAATACCGTCCTGAAGGTCGCCACACCTCAGCTTAGCGCCCTTCAGTATATGACTCCAACCAGCAACGGGTTTCAGGAATCCTACGATCAGCCATTTAATGCAACCATTACCAATGGCTTCAATGGGATGGCCCAGTACGCTGGCTTTCTTTACACCTTTAATGGAAATAAAATACTCAAGTTCAATGCCCTTACAGGAGTTGTACTTGACAGCATTATTTTCACCAACATCGCGTTGTCCTCCTCCGGTCTGGAAGTGGATGATTGTGGCAAGCTGTATGCTGGTGTCGGCACCGCTGTCATTGCGTACGACTCCAACCTCAACCAGGTGAATACTTTTTCTTGCAATGACACGGTGTACGATGTAAAAGTGAGTGGCAACAATCTGTATGTGTGTGGCAATAATTTCGTTACAGCCTTTGCACTCCCAAACAATACCTGTTCCCTCTTCAATCTTTCAATCACTTCCACCAGCCTGTGTTCATCCGCCAATACGGCATCGGTCTCGGCAACGGGTGGCAGTGCATCTTACTTGTATTCCTGGAATACCGTACCCTCTCAAACGAGTGATACCGCCACAGGGCTCAGCCCCGGAACGTATTATGTGGAAGTGACAAAAAAATCGTGTGCGGCATACTCGGTTTGGGATTCGGTCACGATTACGGCAGTGGGCGCTCCCAATCTAGTGCTGACTCACGATACGGCTGTTTGCAAAGGACAATCACTCGTCTTACAATCAAGCGGGGCTACCACCTATTCCTGGAATCCACCCACAGGTCTGAGTTCTACTACCAGCGCGAATACAACAACCACCCCTGTCACGCCAACTACCTATACGGTAACCGGAATGCTTGGCGCCTGCCCCGCTTTTAAAACAGTGACGGTAGGGATTGACTCACTTCCGCTTGTGTTGAAGACACGGCCTACCTGCGGCCTGTTGCCGAATGGACTCATCAAAGCGATTCCCGGCCCTGGAAGCGCTGCACCATATACCTACTCCTG
>Ga0206851_1088_pt1 | contig 27156 bp, 25 predicted proteins | sample Alteio_BWOrgCont_13_FD_152904 | JGI IMG/M metagenome (GOLD analysis project Ga0206851, IMG submission 152904) | Enriched cells from forest soil in Barre Woods Harvard Forest LTER site, Petersham, Massachusetts, United States -... | ecosystem: Environmental > Terrestrial > Soil > Temperate forest >... | reverse complement strand
GCCATCTCGAGGATGGATACCAATGCCAAAAGCAATGTCATCATTCTTTTGACCGATGGGGTCAACAACCAGGGCGCCATCGATCCGCTTACGGCCGCGGAGATGGCAAGGGCTTACAAAGCACGGGTCTACACCGTTGGTCTGGGCACACGCGGGAAGGCGCTGGCCCCTGTGGCCAGGGATGCGGCAGGCCATTATCAGTATGATTATGTGGATGTCGACCTCGACGAAGACATGCTCAAAAAGGTAGCCGAACTTACCGGCGGTAAATATTTCAGGGCAACCGATACTGAAAAACTAAAGAAGATCTATCAGGAAATTGACAGCATGGAGAAAAACATTGTGAAGGAAAAAAATTTTACCAACCGCACCGAAATGTTCCTGCCCCTGGCCATAGCCGCGTTCATTTCGTTATTGCTGGAATTTTTGCTGAAGAATACTTTTTTCAGGAGCATTACCTGAGTTCTGATGATTTAAAACACGATGTTGAGATTCGAAAACATACAATTTCTCTATGCCCTGGGTGCAATCCCGGTTTGCATCCTGTTGTTCATGCTCACTTCGGCCTGGAAAAAAAGGATGATCAAACGCATGGGCGAGACCAACCTGGTGGTGCAGCTCATGCCCGAAGTTTCGGGTGTGAAGGCCCGGCTAAAATTTACACTTTTTACAGTTGCCCTTTTCTTGCTCATCCTTACGATGCTCAACCCCCAGGCCGGATCCAGGCTGGAAGAGGTAAAACGCAGGGGCGCCCGTATCATCATTGCCCTGGATGTGTCTAACAGCATGAAGGCCACCGATCTGTACCCCAACCGTCTGGAACGGGCCAAACAAGCCATCAGCAAACTCATCGACCGTTTGCAGGGCGATGAGCTTGGGCTTATTGTCTTTGCCGGAAAAGCATACGTACAACTACCTGTCACCACCGATTATGCTGCAGCAAAACTGTTCCTGGATAATATAGACACCGACATTGTGCCTACCCAGGGTACTTCCATTGCCTCCGCAATCGATCTGGCCGTTGAATCATTCGGGGGCGAAGACGACAAAAGCGATCAGGGCAAGAACAAAGCGCTCATCATCATCACCGATGGAGAAGACCATGAGGGCGAAGTGCCCGATGCAGCCCAACGGGCGGTCAAAAAAGGGATTGCAATCCATACCATTGGCATGGGATCGCCAAGCGGAGTGCCGATCCCTGTTTATCAGGGAAAAACCCTTATCGGATACCGCAAAGACCGCTCGGGCGCTACCATCATCACCAAACTCAATGAACCTGCCCTGCAGGAAATTGCCTCCATCGGTCAGGGTCTTTACATCCATGCCACCAATGCCGACATCGGCCTGAACCGTCTGCTGGATTCTATTTCAAGCCTCGACAAATCTGACCTGGAAAGCAAGGTATACACCAATTACGACGATTACTTTCCGGTCTTCGCCTTCCTGACCCTTTGCCTGCTCCTCATCGAAGTTCTGGTGCCCGAGCGAAAAAGCAAACTATACAAACGCCTGAACCTGTTCGGAGAAGTGAAGACCAAACCTAAAAAAACACTGAAATGAGCGCGAACAAGAACACGGCGCTGATTCCGCTCAGCGTGATCACCCGAAAATTAATTGGGAGCCTGATATGCCAGCTGCTGCTTTTCTGTTGTGTAGCTCACGCACAGGAAGAAAAGAAATATGTACGCGAAGGAAACAAGGCCTACAGCAATTCGAAATACAAGGAAGCCGAAGACCAGTATCTCAAAGCATTGGGACTAAACCCCGGAAGCCGTACAGGCGAATTCAACCTGGCCGATACGTATTACAAACAAGGAAAATACAAAGAAGCGGCGGCCAAATTCGAAGAACTCTCAAAAACAATTACGGGCGATGATGAACTCAGCGCAAGGGCGTATCACAACCTGGGCAACTCCCTGCTCAAGGATAAAAAATACGAAGAATCAATCAAAGCCTATGAAAAAGCCCTGACGCTTAATTCAAAAGACGATGATACCCGCTATAATCTGGAGTATGCAAAACAGATGATTGCACAGGAACAAAAAAAACAAAAACAGAACAAGGATAAAGACAAGGATAAGGACAAAGACAAAAAAGATAAGGACAAGGATAAAAAAGACAAAGGCGATAAGGACAAAAAGGACGACAAGAAAGACAAGGATAAAGACAAAAAAGACAAGGGCGACAAAGATAAAGACAAAGACAAACCCGACAACAAGGGCAAACCCGATAAGGATGAACAAAACCATGTATCGAAGGATGCCGCCCAAAAGATGCTGAATGAGGTAAACAACAATGAACGAAAGGTCCAGAATAAATTAAAAAAACAAAAAGAGGCAACGGTACGCGGCGGCACCATTGAAAAAGATTGGTAGACCGAAAAAAACAAACCAATATGCTATCTTGCACACATTTATATTTGAATAAATACCGATGAAATTTATTGCTTCTATTTTCCTTTTTTTTCTACTCACCGGCATCACCGTCGCCCAGAAGCTGACGGCCACGACCAATAAAAACCACGTGGCCACCGGTGAGCCGTTTCAGATCCAGTATACGGTGAACAGTACAGGCAGTGGTTTTACAGGGCCCAACCTGAGTGATTTCAATGTACTGAGCGGCCCGAATGGTTCACAAAGCGTTCAGATTATCAACGGCTCGATGTCGCAATCCAATTCCTGGTCGTATTACATCAGCGCCAAGAAGGAAGGCAAGTATACGATTGGGCCTGCTTCGGTTACATCGGGAGGGAAGAAGCTCGAATCGAATAGCATGAATATTGACGTAAGCAAATCGGCCTATCCTCCCGGCACACAGCAAAACGGTACAGCCGGGCAAACACAAAACGATGCCGACAAGCTCTTTATCAAAACCAGTTTAAGCAAAACCAAGGTCTATCAGGGCGAACAGGTTACGCTTGTCTATAAAGTATTTACCCGTATAAACCTGGTTGGTTTTCAGAATGCAAAAATGCCTTCTTACACCGGGTTCTGGTCGCAGGACATCCCGAATCCCGCGAATTATACGGTAGGCAAGGAAACACTCAACGGATTGCAATACTCGGTCGTGGAATTCAAAAAAACGTTTCTCTTCGCCCAACGCAGCGGCACCCTTGAAATAGAACCGGTAGAGATCGATTGTGTGGTGCGCCAGCAAAGCGCTGCGCGCTCACAGGACCCCTGGAGCTTCTTTGGACCTACACAGGAGGATGTACAGGTAAAACTGAAAGGACAAACAATCAAAATCGAAGTCCTTCCACTGCCCGAAACCGGGAAGCCCGATGGTTTTGCAGGAGCTGTCGGTCAGTTCAACCTCAAGGCGTTGATGAACAAAGACAAGGTGAAGACCAACGAAGCGGTAAACATCAACGTATCTGTTACCGGCAAAGGCAATGTAAACCTCATCGAGCCCCCAAAGCTGGTGATCCCCCCCGATATCGAGAGTTATGACCCCAAGCCCACCGAAAACATCAGTGTTACCGCCGAAGGAGTGAGTGGCTCCAAAGCCAATGAATATGTATTGATTCCACGTTATGGAGGATCCTATAAGGTGGAAGCCGCAACATTCAGTTATTTTGATCCAGGTAAGCAGAGTTATGTGACCCTTCGTACCCCCGAATTTAATATCCAGGTCGAAAAAGCCCCTGGCGATACGACTTCGGCCTCGGGAGCTGCAGCGCTTAACAACCGCAAGGATGTGCAACAGATAGGCAATGACATACGCTACATCAAAACGGGAAAAATGGAGCTGGAAGAAACCGGTCATCACTTTTTCGGTACGCTTAAATTCGCGCTCGGCTTTATCCTTCCTTCCTGCTGCTTCCTGCTCTTTCTCCTTGTCAGACGCAAACATATCAAAGACAACAGCGATGTGCAACTTATCCGCAGCCGCAAGGCAACCAAGATGGCACACAAACGCCTGACCCTGGCAAAAACGCATTTGAGAAACAACCAGAAAGAGCCTTTTTATGCAGAAATATCCAAAGCCCTGTACGGATACCTGGGCGATAAACTCGCTATGCCCATCTCCGATCTGTCAAAAGAATCGATACAGGCTGTGCTTGAACAACGGGGCGTATCTGCTGAAACCGTCCAACCCTTATTGAAAACCATCGATGCCTGTGAGTTTGCACGTTATGCCCCCTCCTCCGCATCTGGCGATCTGCAAGGTCTGTACGACCAGACCATACGGCTCATTACAAAACTGGAAGATGAAATAAAAAAAGGAAATAAAACGGTACTAATGTCCGCTTCGGCGTAAGGAAGGATTACCCTTAAACGGTGTTCGTTATTCCCTGCGCACAACTAATACAGAGAACCCATGAAACGCATTCTGCTTTATCTTTTCCTTTCCCTCGTCTCGCTAAAAATCAGTGCAGGCGCCGCTGCAGAGCTGATTGATTCGGCCAACACGGCTTTTTCAAAAAAGGACTATCAGAAAGCCATCACCTTGTATGAAAAGGTAAGGGCCCAGGGACTGGAAGCGCCGGCCTTGTATTTTAACCTGGGCGATGCTTACTTCAAGAAGAAAAACATACCGATGGCAATCCTCCATTTCGAGCGCTCCAAAAAGCTACAACCTGGAGATGATGATACCGGGTTCAACCTCAAAACAGCCAATGCACTGATTGTCGATAAAGTTGAAGGTGCGCAGGTGCATCTGCTGGCAACCTGGGAAAACCGTTTTTACAATCAGTTTTCAGAAAAGGGATGGTGTATCTTGAGTATCGTATCGTTCACAGGCTGCCTGCTGTTCTTGCTTTTTTACTTTATCTCCAACCGCGTACGCACCAAACAATATGCGTTTACGATAGCGTTCCTTTTCCTGCTTGCAAGCAGTTTTAATTTTATGATCGCCCGCAAGACAAACATTACCGCCCTGACGCATGACGAAGCGATTGTTATGGCCCCACAAATCAAGGCCAAGGGATCGCCAGACGATAAAGGAACAGATCTCTTTATCCTGCACGAAGGCACCAAAGTATCGGTAGTAAGAAGCAGCAATGGCTGGAGCGAGGTGAAACTGGCGAATGGAAATACCGGCTGGCTGCCGGCTGCGGCGTTTGAAGTAATTTAACCCAAATTTCAAGACGTTGGAAAAGTAGAATCAAATTGCTAACTTTCGCTTGAACAACAAGCAAAGCCTATGCACATAATGGTGATTTCGATCCCTTCCCAAATTTTGGCTGAAATGTAAAAGTCTTGTTTAATCAAGACCTTTGAAGAATCAATTGGTGACTCCAGTAAAATGGAGATCCCGTATGGAATAATTATTGATCTAAAAGTACATTTCCTTGTTGTTTCATTTTTAGTCACTGTTCCGTAAATAGCGGCGCGGAGATAACTCTCCTCTCTAAATTCTTAAAGGGATAGGTTTTTTGTTGCCCAATCTCAATAAAAACAACGCTTTCATACAATATCGTCACGCTATGCTGATAATGACACACCATCTTCAGTATCCAACAATCAAATTATCAATGACTTAGAACAAGTTAGATGGAATTGTGCATTAGATGGCTTGTGCGCTAATGCACAGTGTGTTAGGATGTGTGCGGCACTGATAGTCATCGGGATGGGTTATCCCCCGGGTCTGCTGTGCTGCTGGCCTTTTGAGCGCGAATGCCTGCTTCTAATGCATAATGCGGGTTTAATCAATCATTCCTGCTTTTATGCATTGATTGATCCTCCACGCACAAGAAATGATCGGTATGCTTTAGTCGCGCCCCAACAACCTGGTGGGCGTGTTTGCCCTGCAAATCCATCTGGTTTGAAATACTTGGAACAGAAACGTTAGCTGACTTACATCTCAATATTCTCCAATTCAGCCTTCACTTCCCGCTGTTGTCCGAAATGCCCGGAAGCTCCATTGGAAGATGACTTGACAAGCTGGCTCACCCGATACACCATGAATATACCTACGATCGAGATTCCGGTAATGACAAACCCCAGGGTATCATAATGCTCGAGCGGACTGGTTTTCGTTTTCTGCACCACAATCATACCTCCAATTGCAGCCGCCAATCCACCGGCAAACTGCTGGAGGGAAGAATTGATGCTCATGAATGCTCCCCGGTCCTGCATCTCAGGCAGCGCAGAAGTCAAGGCCATGGAAGGAACCATGCGACTCATAATACCGATCATCATACACACGTTCATGATCATGACCAGGGCAAACGGGGTCGGGCCGAAGTGGGTATAGATAACCACCACCACCATCATCCAGATAGAAGCCATGGCAAACAACTTAAACTTATCGATTTTATCACTCAATTTCCCGACAAAGGGCATAATGAGGAGTGTGCTCAGACCACCCACCATGAAAAGGATAGGAAGCTGTTGTTGAGTAACCTTCAGGTTATTGATCGAAAAAGCGCTGCCCCAGGGCATCATCATAAACCCACCGATTGAAAGAAAACAGGTGGATAAGAAACCGATGCGGTAGCGGCGTTTTGAAAAGGTATGCCAGAGGTGGCTCAGCGCATTGCGGTCGTTCTTTATTTTCAGATGTTCGGTGATGGGTTTCATCTTAAACGCAATCATCAACCAGATGCTGGTTGCAAGACCCACAATCATCAGGAACGGGCTTTGCCATCCCCAGGCATTGGCCAGGTACAGACTGATCGGGATACCAAGCACCTGACTGGCTCCGAAACCCATCTGTAAAAAACCCATGACCCGTCCGCGTTCCTGCAAAGGGTAAAGATCGGCTACAATGGCCATAGAGATGGAGCCGATCACCCCACCAAACAAACCGGTGACAATACGTGCTGCGATAAGCATGGGGTATGTGGTGGTCAGTCCGCAACAAAGTGTACCCACGATAAATCCTACATAGAAAAACAAAAGCAGTTTCTTCCGGTCGAAACTATCGGCAAAACCGGCCGTCAGTAAACCGGCGATCCCTGCGCTGAAGGCATAGCTCGATACGGCCATAGCAAATTGGGCCGGTTTAAGACTCATCGATTTCATCAGCATATCACCCATGGGCGACATGACCATAAAATCGAGCACGACCGTAAACTGGGTCAATGCCAGGATGACCAGGACCAGGATCTGATATTTCGTAAATTCATACTTCTTTCTCGCTGTTTTTTCCTGCTTTTTCATGACCGGGCTGGCTGTGTTATTGGATTTACTGGAATGAAGGGGCAAATTTAAACTAAAATTTACAGATGGCGGAATCAGCCAGGAAGTGTGGCGCCCTGCAATCAAGGCTTGCCTACAGATAGCTTTCTGAACCCCATAAACCGGGGGCTATCCCAAAAAGGAGGTTCCGAGTATGCTGCTCCGAGTCCTGTTTGTTGAAGAGCAAAAAACAGTCGCTCTTCTATAAAACCAATTTAGGCTGCGCAACGATCTTGCTGTTATGCTTCGGGCAATTCGTAAGCGCCTCCAAATATTTTTTTGTTTCCCCCGATCAGAAAATATTCAACCTAAAATCAGATTTAGCTAAGAATCTTCTTACACGCGCAAACCAGATATTTGTGTTAACGTATTTCTTTTGTGCAAATAAAGTCAGAGCCCTCCCGAATTCACAACTAAAATATAACATAGCGGAAACCGGACTCCCAAACAAGTCATAAAGCAAAACAAAAGCATGATCAAAAAATTAACAAGTAGGCCGTGATCCCTCAAATTGGTTTAAAGTCGGATTCTATCAAGCAGAAACTCGCTCAGCAGTGATGACTTCTGTCAGTTTGACAGATTGGGGTTCCCTGTACCCGAGAGTCGATAAAGCAATATCAAACGCTAATTCAGAATCCATGATCAGCCATTCTTGATAATTAGCTCTTTACCTCCAATCTTCCGCTCTCCTCAGATGCTGCGTTGAATGATCGCTGTGTTCATAAACTGTGTCAAACCGTCTGACATTATAGTAACGACCACTACCGTTATTTGATCCGCACACCTGCATAGGCCGACCGATTAAACAACTCTGACCAGCTATTTTGAATACCGGAAACCGAATAATCGCGTATCCTTTGATTTGACAATCACCGGCGTACAGAGATACTTTTACATCGTTTTTTCAAGGAGCTTACCCGTTCGAATAAAGCATCGATACCCTCTTTTAACTGAATAACAAAACGATTCAATGCAAAACAGATATTTCTGGTTTATTCATGCCCCCGAATCTCCTGGTCTGAGATCTGGTTATACCCTTTCGGATAGCGAGCATCCGGTCAGGCAACAGACAAAGACGAAGGATGCTGACGGGGCATCCGAAAACATCCTCCATTTCCTGTTTCCCGCAACGAATACCTTCACGTTAAAAAAAGGCAATCAAGGACTATTTAATCAAAATGGCCGAGAGGCACCATCTAAATCAAAAAACAAACAACCATTAAAAACAAACAACCATGAAACAAACAATCCTAATGTTCATCGGCATGGGGCTCGCAATTGCCGCGAATGCGGGCGCCCGTCCATCCACTAGCTTACCTCCATCCCCCTGTCAAGCGTCTTTTACATGGACAGAGACTGCATCCAACGTTATTTCTTTTATGAGTCAGTCTGATTCCGCCAGCACAACGGTGGTCTATGCCTGGACATTTGGGGACAGTACCAATGTTACCGGGCCAAATCCGAGTCATACCTATACACAACCAGGCCTTTATACGGTTTGCCTGCATGTTTCGGATTCAAGCAGCTGTCAGAGCGATTACTGCGATACCGTGCGCGTTATAGGAAAAGTGCCTTGTATGCTTCAGATCACGACCGCCACAACCTCAGCTTCCTGCGACACCTGCGCCGATGGATCAGCGTCGGTAACAGCAGTAACCGGAGGTGTCCCACCGTATATGTATAGCTGGTCTTCATCCGGTTCAACGTCACAAAACAGCATGAACCTCAAGACCGGAGTTTACACCGTTTGTGTAACCGATAGTAACGGATGTCAGGTATGCGCCACCGATTCGGTTGGCGTGAAACCCACTAACCCTAACTGTCAGGCCAATTTTACCTGGTCTCAAACGGCTATGAACCAAATTTTGTTCAACGACTCTGCCTCTACCGGTACAAACTTCAGGACTTCGTATCAATGGACGTTTGGAGACGGGTCAACGGGCAGAGGTTCTAATCCGAGTCATCAGTATCTCGCTCCAGGCACCTATTATGTCTGTCTGACGATCAGCAGCCGACACTGGCACCAAAATCGGGATACCACCAGGTGCGAGAGTACCTATTGCGATAGTGTACAGGTAACCGGTACAGTGACCTGCAATTTACACATCACGACCAGAGCCTCCAGGGCAAGTTGTGATACGTGTGCGGATGCTACAGCCTTTGTAATCCGTATACAGAATGGAACAGCGCCTTATACGTATTCCTGGTCCAACGGCGATACAACGGCAATAGCCAGGAATCTTGCACCGGGCTTCTATATCGTTTGTGTAACCGATGCAAACGGTTGTAAGGACTGTGATTCACTCACCATCACTTCCCGTCAGTGGTACAACACATCAGCGGCACCCGATATCACATCCGGAACAACTCAGGCTCAAGCGCTTGGAAGCTGGAACCTCTATCCAAACCCTGCTTCGGGCAACACCCTGATCAACTACACGCTTGCACAGAAGAGCGCCGTGACATTGACGGTTTCTGATATTGCGGGGCATGAGATCCTGAAGATTGAAGACATGGCGGCTAAGTCGGCAGGCGAATATACAACCAGTCTGGATGCTTCCAGTCTGATGCCAGGCTCCTACCTTGTTACCTTAAGAACCAGTGATGGTGTCAAAACCAAACGGTTCACCGTGATCAGATAAGAAGCCTGGATTTTTATTAAAAAAAAGAGTCCGCCGGAGAATAGGCGGACTCTTTTTTTAATGGATAAGATTCAAACCAACAGAGTAAGGATGAAGATCAGTGCATTTCGGAACAGGTCTTTTCATTGAAAAACAGGTCTCGGGTAACGGGCTGTATCCCTAATTATTCTGGCTTCCCTCAAATTCCCAGCTCTTTTTCACCGCCTCCCCTTTCATAAGCTTGATGGTGCCTGTAATTTCCTTTCCATTGATGATCAATTCCAACTGATAATTTTCATCCCCTTTTGCCGATTTCTCCGAAGCCGATAACTTATAATATTTCGCTTCTTCCCCGTCGTCGGTAAACGTACTGTCTTTGAGGGTTTTGTAATGCATCGTTGGGGTCTTCAATTTCATCTCAAAATAATCGCTGATGATTTCTTTTGCAGTAAATTCAAATATATCTTTTTCATACTTCTTCCCTTCGGTGGTTGTTTCCCTTATTTCAATATCGTACTTACGTTTGTCGAGTTTCTGAGGTTTTTTAGCTTTTTGAGCAACAGCGGTTACTGACTGAAGCAACAAGGCTGAAAAAAGGAAGGACGACAAAACAAAGGAGCGGGTGGTTTTCATGGCAGTCGGATTTTGACCTTCAAATGTAAAGTTTTTGAGCTTCCCCCGAAAGACATTTCAGGAAATTGACGTTCCCGAAACCTCATCCCGCCGAATCAGCTTATCTTTGAAAAAATAAAGGCAACAGGATGGACTCAAAACCCTTGGCAGAGCGTATGCGCCCTGCTTCGCTTGATGATTATATCGGGCAGGAGCAGCTCGTCGGGAAGGATGCCGTGCTCCGTAAGGCCATCGAAACAGGCATTCTGCCGTCTATTATTCTGTGGGGGCCTCCCGGAGTTGGTAAAACAACCCTGGCATACATCATCTCCCAAACACTTAAACGCCCTTTTTATTCACTCAGCGCCATCAACTCGGGGGTGAAAGATATCAGGGAAGTGATCGAAAAGGCGAAAGGAAATGGACTTTTTTCGGTTGCAAAACCGATTCTGTTTATTGATGAAATACATCGTTTCAGCAAATCACAACAGGATTCGTTGTTGGGTGCAGTTGAAAAAGGAGAGGTAACCCTCATCGGCGCCACCACCGAAAACCCATCCTTCGAAGTGATTTCGGCACTGCTGTCGCGCTGCCAGGTCTATGTACTCAAACATCTGGAAAAAGACGAACTGCTCAAACTCCTGGATCATGCCCTGCATACCGATGCGATACTTTCGAAACGCAGCATTCATCTGGAGGAAACAGAGGCGCTCCTGCGTTTGTCGGGCGGTGATGCGCGCAAGTTGCTGAACATCCTCGAGCTGCTTGTTCATTCAGGCCCAGAACATGGACTGAATATAACCAACGACTATGTGCTCAAACATGTCCAGCAAAATATGGCCTTGTACGACAAAACCGGGGAACAACATTACGACATCATTTCGGCTTTCATCAAATCTATGCGGGGCAGTGATCCGAATGGAGCTGTATACTGGCTTGCCCGGATGATTGAAGGAGGGGAAGACCCGCTTTTCATTGCCCGGAGGATGATTATCCTGGCTTCGGAGGATATCGGGAATGCCAATCCCACGGCACTGGTTATTGCCAACAACTGTTTCCAGGCAGTGAACACGATCGGGATGCCCGAGAGCCGGATAATCCTCTCCCAGGCGGCCATTTACCTGGCATCATCGGCCAAGAGCAATGCCTCATATCTTGCCATCAACGAGGCCATGGAAGCCGTGAAACAAACAGGGGGGCTGCCTGTTCCGCTCCCCATACGCAATGCCCCGACCAAACTGATGAAACAATTGGGCTATGGTGAAGAATACAAGTATGCGCACAGTTATGCCAATAATTTCGCAGAACTCGAATTTCTGCCCGATGAACTAAAGGGAAGTGTATTCTATTCGCCCGGGAACAATGCACGTGAAAAGGAGCTGCGGGAGTTCTTGAAAAAGAGATGGGGAGATAAATACGGATACTAAAGCAGCATCCGAAGTCTTCTTTATTCCTGAAAAAACGAATCCACAAATTCGTGCTTATTGAAGACCTGCAGATCGTCCATCTGTTCACCTACTCCAATGTATTTAACAGGTATCTGAAATTGAGAGGAGATGCCGATCACCACACCACCTTTGGCGGTGCCATCAAGCTTGGTCAGGGCGAGCGCATTGACATCGGTGGCAGCCGTAAATTCCTTGCATTGGGAGATTGCATTTTGCCCCGTAGAGGCATCGAGCACGAGGAGTATTTCATGCGGGGCATCGGGTATCACTTTCTGCATCACCTTCTTGATCTTGCCAAGCTCGTTCATGAGGTTTACTTTGTTGTGCAAACGTCCGGCAGTATCAATGATCACCACGTCAACCCCTTTAGTCAGGGCCGACTGCAACGTATCAAACGCGACAGAGGCCGGATCTGCATTCATGCCCTGCGATACCACCGGCACGCCTACCCGCTCACCCCATATTTTCAACTGATCCACAGCTGCTGCCCTGAAAGTATCCGCAGCTCCGAGCATCACGCTCTTACCCGCTTTTTTAAACTGATGGCTTAATTTTCCGATGGTGGTGGTTTTCCCCACCCCGTTTACCCCAACCACCATAATTACGTATGGCTTTTTGCCTGCGGGTACAGTAAACTCCACAGTATCGGTATTTCCGCTTTCGACCAGGAGAGACGAAATTTCTTCCCGGAGTATTCCGTTCAATTCAGTGGTCTCCACCCGACGCTGTTTAGCCACACGTTTCTGGATACGGTCAATAATTTTCATAGCGGTATCAACGCCCACGTCGGAGGTAATGAGTACTTCCTCGAGGTGAGACAGAACTTCCTCATCAACCAGGGCCTTGCCCATAATTGCGTTGGCCAGTTTCGAGAAAAAACTTTTGCGGGTAACGAAGATCCCTTTATCGAGTTTCTCTTTTTTGTCTTTTGAGAAGAAGCTGAAAATACCCATAGGGAAAGTATAAAAGGGAAATGAGAAAAAGAGAGCTTACTGAGTTGTTCAGACCGGATCTGAACAAGCAACGTGTTAACAACGGTGGAATTCCACCACACACAAAAAGCTTCCCTTGTTGAGAGAAGCCTTTGATGTCTTTAATGCCTATCCACTTATTTTGTGGCGAGGAAATCCTTCACATGGTCATTGTGAACGACTTCTTCTTTGAAAAAATAAGATCCCTTTTCGGATTTTACCATCTTGATAACGCGGGTGAACTGTCTTCCTTCACCGCTCTTGAGGGTTGCAACAACTTTCTTTGCCATAACTGTATGTTTTTAGGTTTTCCTGAAACAGAAAACCGGTTTATTTAATTTCTTTGTGAACGGTCATTTTTTTAAGGATCGGGTTGTATTTTTTCAACTCCATCCGGTCCGGATCGTTTTTCTTGTTCTTGGTAGTGATGTAACGGGAAGTTCCGGGTTTGCCGCTTTCCTTGTGTTCAGTACACTCCATGATTACCTGAATTCTGCTGCCTTTTTTTGCCATGACGAATCGTATTATCTATATGTTTTGGGTGTTTCTCCGGAAAATAAATCCCCGGAGAGGAAACACAGCCCATGTAAAACGGGTTGCAAATGTAAGTTAATTTTGTATCCCTTGCAAAATATATGCTTCTTTTTCCTAATCTGAATAAAATAAGTGGCTTTTAATCCAATCTATCCGTGCTGCCGGTAACCTGGATCAGTATTTTCACCCCAGAACCTGGATTATAAGTCGGTGCAAGGGCCGGAATCAATAAAAAAACCGTTGTTGCCGTATGGGCAACAACGGTTTTGGAAAAGCGGGGTCTGTTTATTTCTTGGTATAGCCTTTCTCGCGTGCCTGTTTCAGAGTAGCATAAATACCGTTCTTGGTCACGGTACGCATGGCTGAGGTAGAGATCTTGAGGGTAACGGTTTCGCCGGTTTCGGGAACAACAAAAGTCCGCACTTTCAGGTTCACATTGAACTTGCGCTTGGTTTTGTGGTTTGAGAAAGAAACGTGATGGCCGGTGATGGCCTTTTTACCAGTGAGTTCGCAGATTTTTGACATAGTAATTCTTTTTTAAATGCTTCTATTTTCTTGAATCGGGTTGCAAATAAACAAAAATTAATCGGAACTGACAACAAAAACAGGAAAAAAGGCGATAGAACCAGTACAATGATAGAAAACCGTGATCCTGGGTGACCAATTTGTCCTCTTTTTTCAAGAAGAGGTTCTGCCTATAACCTTCTGCTCAACGTTCCATTTGCTAGCGAGGCCTGACAATCAATCATTTCGATAATTTTGCTCTCTCGGTTCACTTACCTAACTTTGCAATGCTATGGAAACCATTAAGAATATTAACCTGTTTCTTCCACTCGTCACCATCATCCTGGTGATGGCGGGTTCTGTAATCGCATTAGTACAGTTCTGTCAACAGCGCAAATTCACAAGAATCCAGAATCTTAGTCAAATTTGGAAAAAATTCATGGATGACGAAAAGCTCATGGCATTATTTGTTTCTCTTGATAAAGAAGATCTCCCTGTTATAGAAAGCTTCGCGATTGCTCAAAAGCTCAGATTTCTGGGTCTGCTGGAGGAAGTAGCGCTCTATACTGAAAAATTTAAAGTCGATAAGCAGTATGCATATTACTTATTTCAATGGCATTTCACCTATGTCTTTAAACAAACAGGAACGACAAAAGCCTTCTGGGAAAATTTAGGAGGGTCGGTCGAGATGAACAAGCCCTACTGGTCAAAATCCTTCCATTTTGCTCAAGCGTGTAAGTCAGAGTAGCCCCGGTGTGGCAAACAGGGGCCTTTCCAAGGGCAATCCCATTTCACATTCTTCCTCCAATTCTTAGTACTTCTCCAAACTATATGCGCTAGATATTCTACATTTGCTCCCGCATCTCCTACAGATACACGACAGTATGGGGCAATCCCACTCGAACACCTAATCAGCTGCCCATGTCAGACCTGCTCTTCGCTCAAAATATTACCAAGCAATTCCAGGATTACCGTGCACTGGACGATGTAAGCATCAGCGTACCCCCCAACACCATCTTTGGTTTGCTGGGGCCCAACGGGGCCGGAAAAACAACACTCATCCGTATCATCAACCAGATTACGGGGCCAGACAGCGGACAGGTATTCCTGAACGGTGAAAAACTCCAAGCCCATCACATCAGCCAGATCGGTTACCTCCCCGAAGAACGCGGCCTGTACCGCAAGATGGAAGTCGGCGAACAGGCCCTCTACCTGGCCCAGCTCAAAGGCCTGAGCCGTGCCGAAGCCATGAAACGCCTCAAATACTGGTTCGAAAAGTTTGAGATCCAAAGCTGGTGGAAGAAAAAGATCGAAGAACTGAGCAAGGGCATGCAGCAAAAGGTGCAGTTTATTGTCACCGTTCTGCACGAACCCAAGCTCATTATACTCGATGAACCGTTCAGCGGGTTCGACCCCATCAATGCCAATATGATCAAGAACGAGATCCTCGAGCTCAAACAAAAAGGCAGCACCATCATTTTCTCGACTCACAACATGGGTTCTGTGGAAGAACTTTGCGACCACATTGCCCTGATCAATAAAAGCAAGAAGATACTCGATGGGCAGGTAAAAGAAATCAGAAAGACATTTAAAACAAATACGTATGAAATCGGGTTTGAAGGCAATATGATGTCTTTCACACATAATCTGTGGACAGGCGCCGAGCTCCAGGGAAAAAGGGAAGATGACGGAATTACCTATGCACAAATAAAGCTGCTGGGCAAAACCACCATCAACGATGTTCTTTCCTCTGTACTTCCCCACATCACCCTGCATGGGTTGAAAGAAGTGATACCGAGCATGAACGATATCTTTATATCCTGCGTCAGCAAGGAAAATGTAGTCTTGTCAAACAACCTTACCGAATAAATCAATATCATGGGAAAAATAGGGCTCATCATCCGGCGCGAATACCTCACCCGGGTCAAGAAAAAATCGTTTGTTATCCTTACCCTCCTGGGGCCTATCCTCTGGGGAGGGCTGATTATTGTGCCGGCCTATCTCAACGAGGCCACGGATAGTCTCAAACAGATTTACATAGTTGACCAGACCAATGTGTACTATGACATCTTCGAGAATTCGCCAAAGGCGCATTTTCACAAAGAACTGCACGATGCACCTCTTGAAACGCTCCGGGCCATGTTCAGGGATTCTGACAATGTATATATCCTATACATCAGCCCTGAAGTATTACAGGCACGCAAGGTCACTGTTTTCTCGAAACAGACTCCAAACGTCAATCTTACTTCCTATATCTCAATTACCCTTGCCAGTGAATTGCAGCGCGACCTGCTGGTAAAAAATAAAATCGACAAATCACTGGTTGATGAATACATCAAGCCGGTGAGTGTTACTTCGGCCAAAATAGACAGCGCCAAAATAACCAACACCGACAAGCTCAGCAAGATAGGTTTTGGTTTGGGGATCTTTATTTATGTATTTATCTTTCTCTATTCCTCGCAAGTGATGCGTGGGGTAATCGAAGAGAAGACAAGCCGGGTCATCGAGGTGATCATTTCATCGGTAAAACCCTTCCAGTTGATGATGGGAAAAATTCTGGGCATTGCCTGTGTGGGGCTTACCCAGTTCCTCCTCTGGATTATCTTATCCGTGGCAGTCATCACGCCCCTCTCCAATTCATTTCTGAACGACAAACATTACAAGGAGATTTCAGACTCCCGCCACCTGACCATCGGGATGCCAACCAGCGCAACCGAAAATATGGATTCGGGCGAAACGGCATCGAGCAAGGCGCTTGAATATTTCGGCGATCAGCCCTGGGGGCTCATCATTGGTTGTTTTGTCTTCTACTACGTCATAGGCTACCTTCTTTACGCTTCCCTTTTTGCAGCTGTCGGTTCGGCCGTTGATTCGGAGACAGATACCCAGCAGTTTATGCTTCCTGTCACAGTGCCACTCATCTTTTCAATGGCCATTTCGGGCATCATCGTGTCCAACCCCGATGGCCCTATGGCTTTCTGGTTTTCGATGATCCCGCTCACTTCACCCATTGTGATGATGATCCGTTTGCCATTCCATGTCCCCGCTTGGCAGCTTGCACTTTCTATGGGCATGCTTCTGGGTTTCTTTGTGCTTATGACCTGGCTTGCAGGCCGTATCTACCGTACAGGGATACTTATGTATGGAAAGAAAGCCAGCTGGAAAGAAGTGGGGAAATGGCTTTTTTATAAAGGGTAGTGGAGAAAATTGAGCGTTAATCTGATTGAAAAACATAAAATCATTCTTCCTGCTTGAGTAGGTAAACAGAGTGCAACATTATTTCTTATCTTCATCCAAGCATGAGTCGTATCGCGATTATCGATCTGGGCACAAACACCTTCAATCTGCTGATTGCAGAACTGTCTCCCGAGCATACCTACAAAATTTTGTACAAAAACAAGGTGGTCTCAAAACTGGGTGAAGGGGGCATTAACATTGGCTTGATTCTACCCGTTCCCTTTCAGCGGGGTATTGATGCATTGAAAACACTCCAGTCGTTCATCCGTCTTTACGAGGTCGAGACCACCTATGCTTACGCCACCAGCGCCATACGCAGCGCTCAGAATGCCGATGAATTCATCATCACGGCCGAAAAAGAAACCGGAATACGTATTGAAGTAATTTCGGGCGACCGCGAAGCGGAACTGATCTATTTTGGCGTACGCGCTGCGGTTGAACTGTATGATACGCCTTCGCTCATCATGGACATCGGTGGAGGAAGCGCCGAGTTTATCATTGCCAATAAAGACCTGATCCTCTGGAAAAAAAGTTTTCCGCTGGGTGCGGCAAGGCTTCTGGAGCGCTTCCATGAATCAGACCCCATCGCCCCAGTCGAAAAGGAAGAACTTACGCGCTATTTACTGGCCGAGCTTGCCCCCCTGACCGAAGCGGTCGAAAAACATCCCGTCACCGAACTCATCGGAGCTTCCGGTTCGTTCGACTCCCTCGCCGAGATCCTTTCTCACAAGTACGACTCGGTGGGAATGCTAAGCAACAAGACCGAATATACGTTCAACCTTAAAGACAGCAACCTGGTCTTTCACGAAATAATCCGTTCTAGCCGTCAGGAACGTCTCAGCATGAAAGGGCTTATCGAGATGCGGGTGGACATGATGGTGGTTTCGGCCATCTTTATCCACCTTATTATTCTTCATCTGAATCTCCCGAAGATGCGTCTGTCTACTTACTCCCTCAAAGAAGGCGCGCTTTGGGAGCTGGTTCATCCGAGTTTGGCGGAATCCTGAAAACGATTTGAGATTTTGGAATTTGGCTGAATTATTTCTGATGAAAGATGTTAGTCGGTACAAGATACTCCTGCCCGGTGTTCAGGCTACCTCTGCCTGATCCTCAATACATGGCATCTCTAATAACCCCGTTTTCCTGACCTCTCCCTGACCCTCTCCCAAGGAGAGGGAATGTTTGGAAGGGGTTATTAGTGATGCCCTACATTCAAACGCTCCGTATTGGATAGACGAACAACAAGGGCTCGGTAGCCTTATCCGAATAGTTCAAAACAATTCAAACAAAATCGGTCCCTCCGGCCGTGACGTGGGCCAAATCAATTAATTTTGAATCCTTAATTCAGCATACCCGGAGACCAACCGTTTCCGATAAATCAACACCAACAACCGTGAAGAGCAATTATCTGGACGAACTGAACGAAATACAACGCCAGGCAGTGTTGTGTATTGATGGGCCTGTAATGATTGTTGCCGGCGCCGGTTCGGGCAAAACACGTGTGCTTACCTACCGCATTGCCCATCTGTTGCAGAGCGGGGTCGATGCATTCAACATCCTGGCCCTGACATTTACCAACAAAGCTGCCCGGGAGATGAAGGAACGGATCGGCAAAATTGTGAGCGAAGGCGAATCGCGCAACCTCTGGATGGGCACCTTTCACTCGGTCTTTGCACGCATCCTCAGGGCCGAAGCAACCAAGATCGGTTATCCGGCCAATTTTACCATTTACGATACCGACGACAGCAAAAGTCTCATCAAAACCATCCTCAAAGAATTAGGCCTGGATGAAAAAATCTATAAACCCAACCTCGTTTACAGCCGTATTTCATCTGCAAAAAACAACCTCATCGGTTCGAAGGCCTACCTCCATGATAAATCGGCAAACGAAGAAGACCGGTTGAGTGGAAAACCAAAGATCGGTGAGATCTACGAACGCTATGCTCGGCGTTGTTTCAAGGCCGGGGCCATGGATTTCGACGATCTGCTTTTCAACACCAACATCCTGCTCCGCGATTTCCCGGAAGCGCTTTACAAGTATCAGGACAAGTTCCGCCATATTCTCGTAGATGAGTACCAGGATACCAATTTTTCGCAGTACGTCATCGTAAAACAACTTGCCGCCCGATTCGAAAACATTTGTGTGGTGGGCGATGATGCTCAGAGCATCTACTCTTTCCGGGGCGCCAATATCCAGAACATCCTCAATTTCGAAAAGGATTATCCGGATATGAAGACATTCAAGCTTGAACAGAATTACCGTTCCACCCAGAATATTGTAAAAGCGGCCAACAGCGTCATCGCCAAAAACAAGGACCAGATCGATAAAAAGGTATGGACCTCGAATGCCGATGGCGACCGTATCCTGCTCATGAAAGCCAATAGCGACAACGAGGAAGGACAGATCGTGGCTCGCAGCATTTTCGAAACAAAAATGAACAAACAGGCCCCCAACAAGGCCTTTGCCATACTCTACCGCACCAATGCCCAAAGCCGGGCCATGGAAGAAGCCCTCCGGAGGATGAACATCCCTTACCGCATCTATGGCGGTCTGTCCTTCTACCAGCGCAAGGAAGTAAAAGACCTGCTTGCTTATTTCCGTCTGGCCATCAACCCCAGCGATGAGGAAGCGCTGAAACGGGTCATCAACTATCCCGCCCGGGGCATTGGCGACACCACCATTCAGAAGATCAGCCTGGCCGCTGCCGATCACGACATCAGCCTGTGGACGATCCTCGAGAACATGGGCGATTTTAACCTCGAGATCAATACCGGAACCACCAACAGGCTGAGCGAATTTGTGGTTATGATCAAGAATTTCACGGCCATGATCTTTTCGCTCAATGCCTACGACCTGGGAATGAACATTGCCAACAGCTGCGGTTTGCTGCGCGAGTTGTATACCGACAAATCGCCCGAAGGCGTAAGCAGGTACGAAAACGTACAGGAGCTCCTCAACGGATTGAAAGAATTTTCGGACAGCGGCAACAACGGCATCGAGCTTCCGGAGGATGCCGACATGGTACCCGATACAACACCGCTGGTTGTACCGATGCCTGTCAGCGCTGCCGAACCTGATTTATTGTCGGCTCTTGCCGAAGAACCGGACGCCGACGAAAACCCGGCGGATACCGGTGCAAAACCTGCCGTAAAACGCCTCCCCGAATTCATGCAGGACATTGCCCTGCTGACCGATTCTGACAGCAAAAAAGCAAAAGAAAATGCCGACCAGGTATCGCTCATGACCATCCATGCAGCCAAGGGTCTGGAGTTCCCGTATGTCTATATTGTAGGGTTAGAAGAAAACCTGTTTCCTTCGCAGATGGCCCTTAACTCCCGAACAGAGCTGGAGGAAGAACGACGTTTGTTTTATGTAGCCATCACCCGGGCCGAGAAACAGGCATTTATGAGTTATGCCACGTCGCGTTATCGCTGGGGAAACCTCATCAATTGCGAACCCAGCCGTTTTATCGAAGAAATAGAAGCCGAATTCATTGAGTTTGCCCCTTCGGCCATGCCTTCGGGCACTCCGCGTCAAGGTTTTGGCATCCGGCAGAAAAACGCAACAGACGTATCCAACCGAAACAAGACCGGCGAAGATGTCTATACCCCGGCCACTGCTCCTGTGAAGAAGAACCTGGTAAAACTTAATACTGCCGTCAAACAAAGTACAGGCGCGGTCTATGATAATTCCCATCTCAAAAAACTTACCGTCGGTATGCAGGTAGAACACGAACGGTTCGGAACCGGTATCGTTTCGGCCATTGAAGGTGAGTTCCCCAATAATAAAGCTACCGTTGAGTTTGATACCGTCGGGCAGAAACAGCTCTTGCTGAAATTCGCGAAGCTGAGTATCTTGTCTTGACGCAATGACTTGTCTGGCAAGGTATTTCACCTTTTGAAAGATGCCTCAATCAAGTCCCGTTCAGGAAGGATTCACTCAAAAAATCGTGCCTGAGCGGGAGACGAATCGCCCTGCGTACGCGTCAAAACACCCGATCCGATCTCGGACAGACACAATCCGAACCCGGGAAGACACAACCCCACATCGGGAAGACACCATCCGAACCCGGAAAGACAGAACCCGGCCCCGGGAAGACACCATCCGAACCCGGAAAGACAGAACCCGACCTCGGGAAGACACAATCCGAACCCGGAAAGACTGAATCCGGCCCCGGGAAGACTCAATCCGAACCCGGGAAGACTCAACCCGGCCTCGGGAAGAAACACTCCGAACCCGGGAAGGCACAACCCGACTTCGGGAAGACACAATCCGAACCCGGGAAGGCACAACCCGACTTCGGGAAGACACCATCCGAGACCGGGATTTGCTGATGATGTGGGTAACATCCAAAGGATCTCTGTTTGTTCAGGCCAGGTCCTCTGAAAGGCTAAGGAGATGAAGTAGCTTTGCAGAAAAAGAATGAAAAGAATGACCCGTGTCGAACGGGTTGGTAGATCAAGGACGAGGAGTCTGCCCTTCAGGAAGCAATACACTTATTTCATTTCCCAGGAATCGGCCACTTTCAGGATTTCCTCCTTGGTCATTTCCTTGGCTCCTTTCAGCACAAAGGGCGCATCGATCGAAACCCATCCCTTACCGGTAAGTTGAACTTTCCAGGTTTCTTTGTTTGCTATAAAGTGCTTGAGCCTTGCACCGATCTTTTTATTCTTTTTTCGGGCTACGTGAAGGATGTCGAGAATGTTCTGGAGGTGCTCGGTGGTTTCTTTCATTTTTTTTGACAGAGGGTAGTATACTTCTGAGCGTTTTTTTAGTAATTGATGGACAATAAAATTATAAGTCTTCTTCCAGTTTACAAATTTATAGAAAGTTCACTGCAATTTACAAAAACAAGCTGAAGACCCGAAAAAATACAAGATAATCTGATTTGGAAATGGGGATTGGGTATTTGGGATATTGAAGGCAAAGGATTGTCATTTAGAGCCTGATTTCCATAGAAATCAAAAATACCTGTTAAATCATGTGAACGAATCTCGGATACCCCTGTTTCATGACCCTTCGCAAGCCAAAGAATAGATAGCTTTGAACCATTCATTAAATCCCAATTCGTAAATCCCAAATCCGAATTCCTTTGCTACTGTACCCACCCGATTCGGATAGATCCGAGTACACTCGGAAGGATGTTTGAGTTTGGCGAGGTGCTGCGGGATTGAATCAGCCGACCGGCTTCTTCCGAAAATTTTAGTCCGTCGGTATTGCTGTCGATATACTGCAAACCGGCTTTGAAGGCCAGATCAATCACCACGTCTCCCCCGTTGATAGACAGGTAGCCGAATTCCAGACGGGCTCCGAAGGCGTTGTGAAAGGTAAGATAGGTTCGGTTTTGATAGGAATACGCTCCGAACAAACCCGTGGTGCTGTAATCGGGCATCATGCCGGGTTGCTCGGGCTCTGCAAACTGATCGAAGATATCCGAACCAAGGTAGTAACCCGTTACCGGTATTTTTCGTTCCTGGAACGCAATGGGTGCGGGAGCGGCAGACAGAGGCGGTACCTTATGCCGGTGCAAATACCTGCGCACCTCAAAACCCATGTTCGATGCCTGGTATTCTACGGGCCCATGCTCATGCTTTACTACCCGGCGCAGAAAGGAACTGTGTTTGACCGGAGCCACCTTTTTTACCGGAACAAAACCTTTGTGCGAGTTGCGTTTGAAACGGGATGTGTGTTTGCTCGGGCTCATCAGCCCGGCTGCGTATGGGTTGACTAGCTTTACAGGTACATTCAGGAGATGCGGATTGAACGTGGTCACGCTCTGCCCGAAGCCAGGCAGGGCGAAGAGGAAAACCAGAAAGAGAGACCCGATTATTTTTTTCACTTCAGCGTTTACTGACGGTTTATTAATTTCTGTTAAAACAGGATCCCGTACCTGGCAGGATCCTGTTTCATTGCCTTTGGCTAAAGGTATAGAATTGCATCAAGAAAGAAAAGAGCGCCGAATACTTTAATCAGCTTTTAACCTTTCTTTCTTGGCAGATTAACCCAGGGCAACTGTTTAGGTTAAACGCAATACTTCCTGATTTAGTATTTCAACCCAAGCTGACTGCCAAAGGGAGGCTTATCGAACGCGCCCCTCTTCTTATTTCCGCTTTGCATTAAACCCAACCGAAAGACCGGCACGGAATCCGTCGTTGCTGGGGATGAGATAGACATTGATCGGAATATTGAGCTTACCCGACTTAATGGTACGGCCCAGGGCGATAATAAACGAAGCCCGCCCGGTTAAAGTCCCCCGGCTGTCGAGCCGGCTTTGGGTGACGGGTTTGTTGGTCATGTCGGTGGAAGACCAGTCGCTGTTGAGATGCCATTGGTTGTTGCTGTCATAATACCCATCGGCAACCTGTACCAGGCTAAAGGTAGGTCCAAAGGCAATTTCCCAGCCGTGTTTATTGTCTCTGAACCCATTGAGGATCGTAAAACTGGGGATGAAGATGTTTTGATCGAACCCGGTCACCACAGGCAGGAACTCAAACAAGGCCTGATAATTACCCTCGTTGAGGTACTGGGCCTCGAATTGATAACCAAACTGAAACATCACGGGATTGGCCCCAAAGCCTCCCTGGCTCCGTGGTGCGGTAATGATTTTCGCATCATTACCTGTAAAAACGGTGAACCCGCTGCGGGGGCCGCTCAGGTTGACGCGTTCTTTGTTGGGGTTGTTCGTGGAATTTTCGTAGTTATTGCGTTTGGTAAGATAGGCAAGAGCGGTTTCATCAATCTTCATCCCGAACATCTGATGGATGCTCAATTTCACCATAGACTGCAGATCCTTGGGCAGGTTCAGGAACTCGTTTACCTGGGTCTTCTCCATGGTGCCTGTTTTAACATCAATTAGCCGGAGGGTCATGATAATGGTTTCACCGAAAAGCTCCACGCTTCCGGTAAACATCTTATCGGAATGGATTTCGTTCCCGATCTCGACCAGACATATCTTCCCGAAACAGTTGCCGATATTGAGCTTATTTTTTTCGACTACATAGGCTACATCATACCGGTCCATGACCTCAAATGTGTCGAGTTTTTCGAGTTCTATCCGCACCAGGTTTCCGAGTTGTATCTGGTCCATACCCAACCCCTTGCTGTCGATGTTCAGAACGGTGAGCGATTTATGCTGTTTTTTAGATGCGTTAACAGTCTGGGCAACGCCTGAAAGCTGTAATCCCAACAGAAAAACAAAGAAAATGCCTGTGATGCATTGAATAGATGACGGTCGTGTTTTCATGGTTTTGGGGTTAATTTGTTTCCGCAAAGCTATCGGGTAGGGCCCCGCTGCACCAATTGCTTTTTGGGGCGGATAAAGCGTGAAAGGCGATATTCGCTGACAAGACTTAAATTATCCTGTCAGCAGGAGCCGGAGTTGCATTTTTTGCAAATCAATTCTTATCTTTAATCGATCTTCAGGAAAAACAGCCGGTTGCTTTTGTACAATCTATTAAACATGGAGCTGCTGCCAGGATTCATTCGTACAGATCAAAAACACCTTTTTTGAAGTCCTTTTTCTAAAACAGAAAGATTCCCCAATGCTAAAACCTGCCTTAGAATCCGCACAGCTACAGTTTATCAAACGGCTCAAAGACCTCATCCCCAGCAACCATTCTCTGGCTGACGTGATGGCCGATCTGCTGCAGGTGAGCAACGACAGTGCCTACCGGCGTATACGGGGCGATACCTCGCTGACACTCGATGAGGTGGCGATCCTCTGCAAACACTTTAACATCACGCTCGACACAGCCAATTCAGAATTTAAGGGTTCGGTAACCTTCAGGTACCGCCCCCTGGGGAGAAAAGAAGATGCTTTTGAAGACTATTTCGAGAGCGTACTCACCGATCTGAAACAGATCAAGGCCTTTCCGAAAAAAGAGATTATTTATTCTGCCGAAGACATCCCTGTTTTTCATTACTACCAATTCCCGGAACTGACTGCTTTCAAGATCTTTTACTGGACCAAATCTGTTCTCAACCTGCCAAATTTTGAAGGCAAGAAATTCAGCCCTGAAAAAATAAGTCAGCATCTGATTCGTCTGGCCCGCGAAGTTTTCGACACCTATGTCACCATTCCATCAACCGAGATCTGGAATGGGGAAACCATCAGCGGTATGCTGAAATCAATTGAATTTTATTGGGAATCGGGGCTATTTGCTGACAAGGACATCGCCTTGAAGGTGATCGCACAGCTTTCAGAAATGCTGCGTTATGTCCAGCGCCAGGCCGAGCACAGTTCAAAATTCATACCGGGGGAAGGAAAACTGAATGCCGAATTCGAGAACAATTTTCAGCTCTACAACAGCGAGGTAATGATCGGCAATAACTGCATCCTGGTGCTTGCCGAAAACTTCAGGGCCAATTACCTGAGCTATCACACCTTCAACTCGATGGTGACCACCAACCCCGAGTATTGTCAGGAAACCGAAGACTGGCTGAAAAATCTCATCCGCAAATCAGTGCTCATGAGCGGGGTGGCCGAAAAGCAACGCTATCGTTTTTTCAAAGATGCACAGGAAGCCATCGACAAACTGAAGGCAAAAATCCAGTAAGCTGAATTGATTCAGACTCGGATCTCTCAAGGCTTCGCGTCGAGCACAGCGCGTATATCAGGTTTAAAATACCGGCTGCTCTTGAGTATCTTGCCGTCTTCACGATAAATGGGTTTCCCGTTTTCGTCGAGCTTCGACATATTGCTGCGGTGGATCTCATCAAACACATCCACGATTTTGTGTTGCAAACCGTGGCGGAGGATGGTCCCGAAAAGGATATACATTTTATCTCCAAGAGCATCTGCAATTTCAACCAGGTCGCCCCTTTGGCAGGCTTCCAGATATTCGTCGTTTTCCTCCTTCATAAGGTTGTAGCGCAGGATGTACTCTTTCTCCTCAAGCCGCCCTTCGGGACTATCGAGCGACACAATTCCAAATACATCGTGAAATTGTTTTACGCTGTTTATCTTATCGCTTAGCGCTGTCTGTTTTTCTGCCTGAGTAACCATTATTTACCCGATTTTGATTGTTTGTATTCATCATTCAAGCCCTTTACCACATCGGCAGTGATGTCCAGATCAGGTTTTCCATAAAGAACCGGCGAAACCATGCTTCCCGAATACGGTAAAATAAAACGATAGTGCCCCGAACTGTTGTAACGCGCCAGAAAATCATAAAGCTTTTTCTGTACTTCGGCCAGCTTCTTTTGTGCATCCACTTCGATGTTTCGGAGCTGATCTTGTTTGCGCTGTAAATCGTTCTGTTCGAGCTGCAATTTAGCCTTTACCTCGTCGAGCGCAGTAGCCGAGAGTGTGCCGGCTTGTGCTGCCTTGCCCGATTCTTCATAATCTCGTTGAAAATTTTCGTTCATGTGCTGATATTCGTTCTCCAGCGCAGCCTGTTTTGCATTCAGGAGTTTGGAGTTGTCTACAATCATCGCGTATTTGGCATTGAGGGTATCGAGGTTGATGTAAACAATGTCGGAGGCTTTCAGGTCGGAGGGTTTTACGGGAGGCCCGGCAACAGTGCTGTCTTTTTTCATCCCGCCAGTCTGTTTTGGAGCCGGGCATGAAGCCGAAGAAAAATGCAAATAATACAAAACGGCTACTGCAACGAGCAGGATTCCATTGACAGCGAGAGAAAGATTTTTCACAGTATTTTGGGGGTTTATGATTAAACGGGTCAAAGTTAAGAAGCCCCCGGAATGCGGAAGATGTAGTTTTGAATATTTTTCAACCCAAATTGTACAGCCGAAACTTAGTGCGCTGCTGCCCGTCTGACCGGCGAATCACTGACATGCCTTGGCCGGGCGGGTACAGCATGTTGGGATTTGCGGGCGCCCCGATAGACATCGGGAGACGGGTTATCCCGCCCTTCCTGAGTGCTGGCAGCCTTTTTAGCGCGATTGCATACTTCAACACGCTAATGCGGGGTCAACGGAAAGGCATCGTTTTGACTCCTGATGTTCATTTCAAATTGAAATACACAGGCAGAAAGAAATAGATGGCTACCGGTTTTCCGCCCAGGATTGCCGGTTTAAAGCGAGGCAGGGTTTTTACAACCCTTATCACTTCGGCATCAAAGAGGGTGCCGCCCGACCTGGCAATGC